>Ga0210398_10005655_pt1 | contig 11613 bp, 6 predicted proteins | sample IncBWC4OmetaG_FD_161047 | JGI IMG/M metagenome (GOLD analysis project Ga0210398, IMG submission 161047) | Forest soil microbial communities from Barre Woods Harvard Forest LTER site, Petersham, Massachusetts, United States - Inc-BW-C-4-O | ecosystem: Environmental > Terrestrial > Soil >... | reverse complement strand
CTGCCGCCATCAGGCGTGCAGCTCTTCAATCGTGATCTGGTCGTTGGTGTAAATGCAGATTTGACCTGCGATGCGCAGCGACTTCTCGGCAATATCGCGCGCCGGCAAATCCGTATTCTCCATCAGGGCGCGCGCCGACGCTAACGCATAGGACCCGCCGCTGCCGATCGCCGCAATTCCCTCATCCGGCTCAATCACATCCCCCGAGCCGCTGATCAAGAAGGTCTGTATCGGGTCGGAAACGATCAGTAACGCTTCCAGGTTGCGCAACATCTTGTCCGTGCGCCAGTCCTTGGCCAGCTCGACCGCGGAGCGGCCCAGGTTGCCCGCATACTGCTCCAGCTTGCCTTCAAAGCGGCTGAAGAGTGAAAAGGCATCGGCCGTCGATCCGGCGAAACCGGCAAGAATCTTGTCCTGATAGAGCCGGCGGATCTTGCGTGCCGAATGTTTGATCACCGATTCGCCCAGCGTGACCTGCCCGTCAGCGGCCATTACGACGCTGCCGTTACGGCGTACGCAAACCACAGTCGTAGACCGGATGCGCGGCGTGCGGGCCTGATCAGCTTGAGCGGAGACGAAACTGCCGCCAGACTCGGCGGCCGAGGAACTTCTGTATTTCGACATTCTTTAAACAAGTATAAACCCGACCCAACCGCAGCGCGGTCTACTTCGGATCGGTCTGCGCGGGAGTCTGCCCCTGATCCTTAGCTCCGTTGTTCTTGTCCTTATCCTTGTGACCGAATACCTTATCCATCTCCACGCCAAAGTGCGGCTCCGAGCGCGTTCCCGTCACCTCAATCGGAACTTCGGTTCCGGCTCCATGCTTCATGAACAGCGGGTCGGCCAGCTTCAGCGCCCATGACTTCCATCCCGTCACCATCTCTGACACCTTCGCCTGCATCCGCGCCACTCCATGGAAGTTGAAGGTGTCGCCATCCAGCGTGTAAACGCCGCTCATGGCAACCTCCGCGCCCGGCACCCGGTAATCGAGATCCGTAATCGTGATCTTTTGCTCCCCCAGCTCAAAATTGCCGCGCATCTCCGAAGCAATGTCGGGATTTTCTTCTTTGGCCTCCTTGGCTTCCTTCGCCTCCTTCGGCTTTCCCTGGCCGCGCAGGCTCAGTTCGTCGACCCTCCCCTGAATCTTGTCGTTCGTAAAATGCACATTCGTGATCTCGAAATTTCCTTTGAGATGAAGCCGGTCGAGCACCGTTCCCTGCCCCGGCGGCAGGTGGAACTTCGTATGCATTGTCAGGTCGCCCGTCATCACTGGAGGCTCCGTCTTCACACCCAGTCTCAGCATGTCGTCGATGCGCGCCGGGGCAACCGTAACATCGAGCGTAATGTCGTGGCCGGGCATGCCCTGCGCGCGGACCACATCCCCTGAAGCTATGATGTGCGAGTGCGCCAGCATCGCATCGACCGGCAGCAGATGCGTGTCGCCATTCGTGCCGTCGACGATCGCGTAAAACTTGGTGTGCAGCGGCATCTGATGATTCGCCGTGCTCAGCCGGAAGTCCGGGGTGTCCGTCTCCCCATCCACCACAATGTTGTTCAGAGTGCCCTGATAAACGCCCGTCGAAGACAAAATCCCGCCGATCCCCTTAAACGTACCTAGATCGGCGTGGCTGAAGCTGTATTTGCCGCGCACCGGCGAGTCGCCCGGGCTATGCGCGTTATACGGGCCGAAGTAGCCCGTAGAGTCGATATTCCCCACCGGCTTCGGATTCGTCAGAATCGCATGAAACTGCATCGGCTGGCCGGCGCCCACCGACGTCATCCGCAGCTTGCTGATCTCAAAATCCAGCGGAACCTTCCCCGGCTTGCTTGTTTCGAGAATCAACGTCGCATTATCGATCAGCAATTCGTCCACAAGGATCTGAATCTTCCCACCCCCCGATCCTCCCTGGTTGAGCTTCGGCATATCGTGTCGCTGCTCCTTGGGCGGCATATTGATGCCCAGCCCCGATATCTGCACCTGTCCGATGTGCATCGGCGTTCGCAGAAGATCGCGCCAGCCCGTCCGGAAGGAAAACTTATCGACCGAGAAAAGCGGCTGCTGCATATCCAGGTGCCTGGGATACAGCTTTAGGCCCCCCCCGCTGGCTTCGAAGCCGTGAAACACGGACACATCGAAGGTCGCCAGCTCCACGCGGCTGTCGAAGCGCGTCGAAAGCGTCTCAACTACCCGCGCGCGCAGGATGGGCGCCGCACGCCGGAAATAAATTGCAGCAACGGTAAATAATCCCGCCGCAACCAGAAACAAAACGAAGGCAATCCACACCATGATCCGGACCCCGCGCGATCGGCGTGGCCGGACCGCTGCGTCAGATGTTTCAGCCACTACTCTTCCCCTTCCCCAGTTGTCTAGGTTTATCTGGAATTAGACGCGATTGTACCGGCCCGCGTTGGTTTACCATGCTCAGGTCGCGGATTTTGAAGGGCGGCCCGGATGCAGAAGCAGATGCAGAAAGTGATCGTCGGCCTCGGTGAACTGCTCTGGGACCTGCTGCCTTCCGGCAAACGCCTCGGTGGCGCACCCGCAAACTTCACTGTGATGAGTTCCCGCCTGGGAAATCGCGCCGTCATCGCCAGCCGCCTCGGCAGCGACCCGCTCGCCGCCGAAGCACGCCAGGTTCTGAAGGCCTTCCCTGCCGACATCTCCTTGCTGCAGAACGATCCCGTGCACCCCACCGGCACCGTCGGCGTTGAAATCCGCGGCGGAGAGCCGCACTACATCATTCACGAACCAGCCGCCTGGGACTTCATGGAGTGGACACAGGAATGGCTCGCGCTCGCGCAGTCCGCCGATGCTGTCTGCTTCGGTTCGCTCGCCCAGCGCAATCCCGCATCCCGCGCCACAATCCGGCAATTTCTTGCTGCGACCCGCCCCGATTGCGTCCGCGTCTTCGACGTAAACCTGCGCCCGCCATTCTTCAGCGTGGATGTCGTCGACTCCTTGCTGACCTCCGCCACCATCTTCAAGCTGAACGAAGTTGAAGTGCCGGAAGTCCTGGCCATGCTTGGCATAGCGCGCCCCGAAGATCGAGGCGAAGCCGGCCTCCTCGCCGCCGCGCGCAGCCTTCTGCAGAAATACCCCGTCCAGCTCGTCGCCATCACCATGGGCGGTGAAGGCAGCCTCCTCGCCGCACACGAAAGCTTCCATCGCCATCCCGGAATCGCCACAACCGTTGCCGACACCGTCGGTGCAGGGGATGCCTTCACTGCCGCTCTCGTTCACGCTTACCTGCGCGGCGCTTCGCTCCCGGAAATGAACGAGGCCGGCAATCGCTGGGGCGGATGGGTGGCCTCGCAACTCGGCGCCATGCCTCCCCTCGATGGCGCAACTTTCGCCGCCATCAACGCCCAGATTCAGTCCGCGGGAAGCCGCCCCACCTTGTCATGACGCCGCGAAGAATCTATCGTCGCCAAAACAAAAATGAATGACACTCTTGTTAGTGCTTGGATCAATCGGCATCTCTTCGGGAGTGATCGTTCTGTTACCGAGTGCCTGCACCGCAGCCGTAACGGTCTCGCACAGAACGCTTGGATTTTGCGTGACGGTTATTCAGGACGTTGCGACGAGGGGGCGAACCTCGAACGCAGCAGCAGATCGCACTGATGAGCCTGCTCGATTGCAAGCAGTTCTGATTCGTTCTTTGTGGTTCCAGCGGTCGCAAAGCAGTGCAGACAGATCACATCGAAGCTGCCATCTGAGTTTTCGCGAATCCCGAATCCCTCGTGAGGCGATGGCATGGCTTCGACTCCTAAGCCAAATTGGTGGTATATCTTCGCCAAAAGGCGAGCAATTCACCGGCGATATTGTTGGGCGAAAATTAACGGTTCCATTCGTATTAAAAGGCTGACTTCTCAAACGACACAAGCCGCCTAATGAGAAATAACTATATGAAAATAAAGATGATATGTTTGACGCCTCGCAGCGTTCGCGCATATCCCCTCAGCCAAGAGTTCAAAGCGCGGTTGACTCCGGAATCGACGGCCCGTAACCGACGAGGGGAAATCTCATGAATACCCCTGAATCGATCACTGCCCCTGTCTCCCCAACGAGCTAAACAAACCACATCACGCAATCGCTACTGGCGTTCTGGAGATGGCTGCCGAAACCGTAGACCGCGATCAAGCGCGCGGCTGCTCATTCTCGGAAACAAGCTACGTGAGAACGCGCACGAGATCGACTCAGAAGAGGCAACCGTCCGGTTTCGGGAATCGAATCCCAATTGGGGGAGTCAGGATGCATCGCCTGCGGCACAATTAAACCGAGTAATGTCTCGGCCTCAAGCGACACTTATCAGCATGAAGACAACCACAACGGACACGACAACTTGGCGTCTTGAGAGCGATCTTTTGGTTGCGCGAACTGGGTCGCCCTATCCTCGCTGCCAAGATGGAGCATGAACTACTCTATGCGGACGGGATGAGGCAGAATCGAAACACAGAATCAGGATTCGGGCGCTCTCTCCACAAAGTGACCGAACATCTTGGAGTGCTCTTCAGCATCAAGGTTAGAAGCAAAGGTGACTTCGAATATGTGGTTTGGGGCGCATCCACGCGCCCGACGCCTTCGTAAAACCGTGCGGGGGCGGCATGGTTATTTCTTGGGGCTTGTCGACAGACCCGTAGTTCGTGCTCGCCTGTAGTAGGTTCTTTGGCAATCGCTGCAGTGCCACGGGTAGAAACCGAGCAGATTGACAACGTACCGGTCTAGGAACCCGTGACGGTGTCGACGTTCCAAGGGTTGACCACATCTTGGGCACAGCATCTAATACATCTCATCCCGTTGTTGTCATTAACCTGATAGCGTTCAGTGCGACGAACCGCAAATGCACTCGATCAATGAGTTCGTTTTCGAGTTCTTGTCTTGTACTCACGGACATCGATGTGGACCGTAAGCGTTGTTGTATTAAGGCAATCGCCAACGATTGTGCCGCAATCTGCAATTGAAGCTGTTCCCGATTCATCACCGCGCGGAACCCCTAGTTGACGCCGCTGCGGGACTCGACAAAGTTCCAAGGATGCCTTGCGGGCGGCTATTTTTACGGTGTACTTTCTCACCCGTGCCTACAGAAGATGCACCCTTCATAAAGGGGGGTTGTTCCGCGCGGTAACGCGATCGCATTCTGGGAAGCAATTAACAGCGTCCTGTTGATATCCCTTGGCCTTACGTGATCGAAGACTGGTGGCGTCGGATTTGTGGCAAGCGGGCGCGCACCCGAAGCGTACACTTCAGACTTGGTGCCTACAAACGAGCCCGAGCCTATTCCGGACATTCTGCCCGTGAGTCCGATGTCTCTCGTTTGTCCTTATTGCAGGGCAAAACCGGGCACGGATTGCAGTCCTAGTCAGGGTGGATTCGGCGTTCTCCACCTTGCGAGGATCAACGCTGCCGCTAAACTAGGGATGCAATTGGCGCGAGAGAAGTGAGATCGTAAAACACGAAAAAGCCTCGTCACCATGTAGGGCAACGGGGCAGGTATGGAGCGTGTAGACTCGTAGCCGTAAGTCTGTGATGGCGTTACGTCTTAATACAGCGTCCTACAATATTTCGACAACTGTATCAGACTGTAAACCATTATTGAATCTGCTAGATAGTGTGGTTATAGCACGCCGATGACTCATTTCCCCACTCCGCTGGAACGTCGCGCGCTGGGGCGCGCCCGCCGTAAACAGCTTGCCCGCCAGGAACACTCGCAGTGGAAACCGGAGAGCCGCCGCCGTGGACCCCTCGAGCTCATGCAGGAATCGATGCGCGGCCGCATCCCGCAACTCATCGCCCTCAAGTACGATCGCATGCTCGCGTCTCCCTTCGGCTACTTTCGCGGAGCTGTGCCCGTCATGGCCGCAGACCTCTCCGCCCTGCCCAACACCGGCATCATTAACCAGGTCTGCGGAGACGCGCACGTCCGCAACCTCGGCGCATTCGCCGCGCCCGACGGCCGCCTCGTCTTCGACATCAACGACTTCGATGAGACCGTTCGCGGTCCCTTCGAGTGGGACCTGAAGCGGCTTGCCACCAGCCTCGCGCTCGCCGGACGCGCCCTGTTCGCAAAGAAGTCGGCCTGCGAAGTTGCAGTCCTCGCCTTCACCGAGCGCTACCGGAAATTTATCGATACCTTCTCGCGCATGCCGGTAACCGAAATGGCGCGTTATCAGGTCCATCGCCTGCAGCGCATCAGCCCCGTATCCAGGGCGCTTCTGAAGGCCGAACGCAGCACCCCGGTGCACAATCTCGAGCAGTTGACCTCGCCGGCGAACGCCCCCGCCGAAAAGCGAAGGTTCAAAGAGCAAGAGCCGCTGCTCACGCGCGTCAATTCTGCCCAGCGTCGCGCCATCCTGGCCTCATTGGTCGAATATAACCAGACCCTCCAGCCCGAGCGTCGCCACTTCCTCGCGCAGTATTACCCCATCGACGTCGCCTTCAAAGTCGTCGGCACCGGTTCGGTCGGCCTCCGCGACTACGTCGTCTATTTCGAGGGCAACGGCCTCGGCGATCCTCTCTTCCTGCAAATCAAGGAACAGCCCGGCTCCGCCTATGCGCCCTACGTCGCTCCCGACCTGGCATCACATGAGGGACACCGGGTCGTCAACGGACAGCGCGCCATGCAGTTCCAGTCCGACCCATTCCTCGGCTGGACAACCATCGCCAACCGTCACTACGAGGTCCGGCAGTTGAACGACCACAAAGGCAGTATCGAGATCGAGGACCTCGCCGCTGAAGGTCTAGTCGAATATGCCCAGATGTGCGGCGAACTGCTGGCCCGCGGCCACTCCCGCTCCGGAGATCCCTGCGTCCTCGCCGGCTACATCGGCAACGGCAAGCGATTCGGCGAGGCTATCATGCGCTTCGCCGACGCCTACGCCGATCAGACCGAGAAAGACTGGGAAGAACTGAAGGTCGCCCGTAAATCGCCGGCGAAGAAGGCTCTGCCCGCCAAGACTAGAAAGCCCGCCAAAAAGCGGGCGAGGAAAACCACGCGCGCTGCAAGAGCCACCACTCCCGCTCCCACCCGCTGACTTCGCGATCCGCCCCACCCGCTAAAATAGACTCATGCTGCAACTCGCCGATGCGGGCAAGCGATTTGGCCCGAGACTCCTTTTCCAGAACGCCAACTGGCTGATCACTCCTAACGAGAAGACCGCTCTGGTCGGCGCCAACGGCACCGGCAAGTCCACGCTCATGAAGGTCCTCGCCGGCCTCGACGGCCTCGACTACGGCCAGGTCCAGCGCACCCGCGGCATGAGCATCGGATACCTCCCCCAGGACGGCCTCACCCTCTCCGGCCGCACCGTCTTCGACGAATGCCTCTCCGTCTTCGACGAACTCCTCGGCCTCGAAAAAGAGATGGAGACGGTCGCCGCCTCGCTCGCCGAGCTCGACCCTGAGAGCGACGCCTACGCCGCAGCCGCCGACCGTTTCTCCGAGATAGACTCCCGATTTCGTGCCCACGACGGTTACGCATTGGACGCGCAGGTCGGCACCGTCCTCACCGGCCTCGGCTTCTCGAAAGACGACTGGCGTCGCCGCACTGAAGAATTCTCCGGCGGCTGGCAGATGCGCATCTCCCTCGCCAAGCTTCTGCTGCAAAAGCCCAGCCTGCTTCTGCTCGACGAGCCGACGAACCACCTCGACCTCGAAACCCGCAACTGGCTCGAAGACTACCTGCGCACCTATCCCAACGGATACATCCTCATCTCTCACGATCGCTACTTCCTCGACGTCACCGTCGACAAGATCATCGAGATCTGGAACAAGGGCCTGCACGTCTACCACGGCAACTACGAGAAGTATCTCCAGCAGAAAGCCGAGCGCCGCGCCCAGATCGAAGCCGCCTACCGCAACCAGCGGGAGCGCATCGAGCAGCTCGAAGCCTTCATCAACCGCTTCCGCTATCAGGCCACAAAGGCCAAGCAGGTCCAGAGTCGCATCAAGGAACTCGACAAGATCGAGCGCATCGAGATCCCCAACGAAGAGCCGATTATCCACTTCACCTTCCCGCAGCCACCGCCTTCCGGTCGCACCGTCGTCGAAGTCTCTGGTCTATCGAAAAGCTACGGGCCCAAGCAGGTCCTCAACGATGTGAGTTTCACCATTGATCGCGGCGACCGCATCGCGCTGGTCGGCGTCAACGGAGCCGGAAAGTCCACCCTCATCCGCCTTCTCTCCGGACAGGACGCTCCCACCACCGGGACACTCAAGCTCGGCCACAACGTCCTCGCCGAATACTTCGCGCAGGATCAGTACAAGGTCCTCGACCCCAGCGCTCACATGCTCTCCGACATCGGCAGCATCGCGCCAAAAGTGCCGCAGACCGAACTGCGCAGCCTCCTCGGCTGTTTCCTCTTCTCCGGCGACGACGTCTTCAAGACCCTCGGCGTCCTCTCCGGCGGCGAGCGCAACCGTTACGCCCTGGCAAAGATCCTCGTCAGTCCCGCGAACTTCCTACTTCTTGACGAACCGACCAACCACCTCGATCTGCGGGCCAAAGATGTTTTGTTGGAAGCCATCACGTCCTTCACCGGAACCGTCATCTTCGTCTCTCACGACCGCTATTTCATCGACCGCCTCGCCACGCGCGTCTTCGAAGTCACCGACGGCAAAGTCAACGTCTACCCTGGCAATTACGAGGACTACCTCTGGCGCAAAGAGGGCGGAGCAGAAGCCCTCGCCGCCGCAACCTCCGCTGCAGAAACTCCCGCCCCGCCCGTTCTAGCGACTCCCAACGGCCACGCCGCCGAACCCGCCGCGAAAGAGGCCGCCCGCCGCGTCAATCCCATCAAGCTGAAGCAGATGCAGGAGCGCCTCAAGTTCGTCGAAGGAGAAATCCCCCGCCTCGAAGCCTCTATCGGCAACGCCGAACAATCGCTGGGCATCTACGTCAGCGCCGAAGAGACCGCCCGCGTCTCCCGCGAACTGGATGACCTACGTGACAAACATGCCTCGCTCACCGGCGAGTGGGAAACGCTGATGGAACAGCTTCAGGAACAGCCAGCGGTGTAGTCCGCACTTTTGGCGCGAACGCGTGTGCCTGAACGGCCAGTCCCCGCTGCGCAGGCGCCGCCGGAGGCTCGTGCATAATCAAGGTGATGCCATCCCTCTGGAAGCCCGATAGCTGGTCCGAGCGTCTCGCTGAACTCGAAGCGCGCACCGGAGATCTGAAGGAAGCGCCCCTTCGTCGTGACGTGCGCTCGCTCGGCATGCTGCTGGGCGAAGTTCTCCGCGAGCAGGCCGGTAACGCGCTCTTTGAAAAGGTCGAAGAACTGCGCCTCTCCGCCATCCGCCGCCGCGAAGCGTTGGCTGAAGACTCCATCAAAGAGGCCGAAGACCTGTTGCAGCTCGCCGTTCTCGGCGCAAACACCATGCCGGTCGACCAGGCCTACCAGCTGAGCCGCGCTTTCGGCTTTTACTTCGAGCTCATCAATCTCGCCGAGACCAACCACCGCAAGCGCCGCCGGCTGTCGCTCCAGCTCAGCGGGGAAACCGTCGCCCAGCGTGGCTCGCTGCGCGGAACCCTGCGCGCCATGCGTCGCGTCGGCATTCCCGCGGAAGAGGCCCTCCACTGGCTGCGGCAGATCTTCATCGTCCCCGTCTTCACCGCGCACCCAACGGAAATCGCCCGTCGCTCCGTCCTCACCAAGCGCCGCCGCATCGGTGAATTCCTCGAGCACCTCGACCGCATCCCCATCCCCGACGAACAGCTTGCCGCTCTTGAAGAATCTCTCGTCGCCGAGATCACCGCCCTCTGGCAGACAGACGAAGTACGCAGCAGCCGCCCCAAAGTCGCCGACGAAATCAAAATGGGACTCGACTACTACGAAGTCTCCATCTTCGAAACCCTCCCCGGCCTCTATCAGGAAGTCTCCGCCGCCCTCAAAAGCGAATACAACCTCGACATCGACATCTCCGAGCTGCCCCTGTTACTCGGCTTTGGCTCCTGGATCGGCGGTGACCGCGACGGCAATCCATTTGTAACTCCCGACGTTACAAGAGAAGCCATCCGTGACGCCAAATCCCGTCTGCTCGCCTACTACGACCATCGCCTGCAACTCGCCATCGACCTGCTCACCACCTCCGCACAGCAATTGCCGGTGAGCGCCGAGCTCCGCTCCCAGCTCGATTCGTATCTGAACACGTTACAAATCAGCGCGTCACAGGTCTTCGGCGGCCATTTCCAGTTCGAGCTCTACCGGCGCTTCCTGGTCTGCGTTCACGCCCGCATGCTACGCACCGCCGGCCAGCACATCGCCGACGCCGAAAGCCTCGAAGCCTTGCTCACCTCGCTCCCCTCCTATTGCTCAGCCGCCGAGTTCCAGCACGATCTCGAGATCCTCCGCCGCAGCCTGGCCGAAAACAACGGCCTGCGCCTCGCCCAGGCTCTCGTCGACCCGCTCATCCTCCTCGTTCGCACCTTCGGACTCCACCTGCACACCCTCGACGTTCGCCAGCACGCCCGCGTTCACCGGAAAGCCCTCGAAGAAGCCTCCGCATGGTGCGGAGAAAACGCCGGGAACGTCCCCGGCTCCCTCAGCGCCGAGACCCGCGACGTCATCGAGACCTTTCGCGCCGTCGCCGAGGTAAAAGCCGGCTGCAGCCCCGAGACCATCCGCCAGTACGTCATCAGCGGAGCCGCCAGCGCCGAAGACGTCCTCGCTGTCGTCTGGCTCGCGCGCCTGGGAGGCGTAGAAGTCGCCGCCAGCGGCAACGACCCCGGCCTGATGCCCGTCCCGCTCTTCGAATCCATCGAGGACCTGCAGAACGCCCCCGCCGTCTGCCGGCGCTTGTGGAGCGCACCCGATTACCGCAAGCTGCTCGAAGGTTGGGACAACAGCCAGGAGGTCATGCTCGGCTACTCCGATTCCAACAAAGACGGAGGCATGCTCACCAGCACCTGGGAGATCTTCCGCGCCCACCGCGCCCTTCATGAAGTCGCCCGCGAGTGTGGCATCAAGCTCCGCCTCTTCCATGGCCGCGGAGGCACCGTGGGACGCGGGGGCGGCCCCACTCACCGCTCCATCTATGCGCAGCCCGTCGGTGCCTTCGACGGCCAGATCCGCATCACCGAGCAGGGAGAGGTCCTCAACTGGAAGTACTCCGACGTTGTCCTCGCCGAGCGAAATTTAGAGCTCATGATTGCCGCCTCGCTCGACGCACTCGCCCGCCCCAATGCCCGCGCTCCCAAGGGCCATCAGTCCGGCGTCCTCCTGCCCGAGTGGGAAGCGGCCTTCGACGCACTCTCCGCAACCGCCTTCGACTTCTATCGCGCCAACATCATCGACGACCCCGAAGTTCTTCCCTACTTCGAGCTCGCCACCCCCGTCGCCGAACTCGAACACGCCAAGATCGGCTCGCGCCCCTCGCGGCGCGGAGGGAAGGCCAGCTTCGCCAGCCTGCGCGCCATCCCCTGGGTCTTCGGATGGACGCAGTCCCGCCTGCTCATCCCCGCCTGGTTCGGCGTCGGACATGCGATCGATGAGTATGCAAAGCAGCCCGGTGGCATGGCGCTGCTCCGGCAGATGATGGCCGAGTTCCCGCTCTTCATCGACCTTGTCCGCAACGTCGAAATGGCGCTGGCCAAAGCCGACCTCGGCATCGCCTCG
>Ga0210398_10005653_pt1 | contig 11614 bp, 8 predicted proteins | sample IncBWC4OmetaG_FD_161047 | JGI IMG/M metagenome (GOLD analysis project Ga0210398, IMG submission 161047) | Forest soil microbial communities from Barre Woods Harvard Forest LTER site, Petersham, Massachusetts, United States - Inc-BW-C-4-O | ecosystem: Environmental > Terrestrial > Soil >... | reverse complement strand
CTCCCCTTTATCGTTCCACCGTCGGCTTCGACCGGCTGTTCTCGTTGCTCGACCAGGGCCTCGAGGGCGCCGCTCCCGGTTATCCGCCCTACAATATCGAGCGGACCGGCGAGAATGCGTACCGCGTATCGGTCGCGGTCGCGGGCTTCAATGAGCCGGAGCTGTCCATCGTCGCCAAAGAGAACACGCTGACCATCCGCGGCGAGAAAAACGCCAAGGACGAAGGCAAGAGCGGCGAGGTGCTCTATCAGGGCATCGCGGCGCGCACCTTCGAGCGCGTGTTCCAGCTCGCCGATTTCGTCCAGGTGAAGGGCGCGAGCCTCGAGAACGGTCTCCTGCACGTCGACCTGGTGCGCGAGATCCCCGAGGCCAAGAAGCCGCGCCAGATCCCGATCGGCAATAACGGCAAGACTGTCGAAGTCCAAAAGCAGGCTGCATAAATAGTTCTGCTGAGCGTTAAAGGGAGCGCCCCGGTTTTCCGGGGCGCTTTCGATTCGTGCCATCTCCTCGTCACCACCGGGCTCGACCCGGTGGTCCATGCTGAAATGCCGTTTCTCGGGCCACGCGGCAAAGAAGAGCGAGCGGTCTTGCCGCATGGATTGCCGGGTCAAGCCCGGCAATGACGAAATAGACAGGCCCAGCGTCAGATCACACTTCGGCGACATCGATGATGGCTTCGGCAAAGGCGCGCGGCGCCTCTTGCGGCAGATTGTGCCCGATGCCGCCCGAAATGGTCCGGTGCGAATATTTGCCGGAAAATTTGTTGGCGTAGGCGCCGGGCTCGGCGTGCGGCGCGCCGTTGGCGTCGCCTTCCATGGTGATGGTCGGCACGCTGATGACCGGAGCCGCGGCAAGCCGCTTTTCCACGTCGTCGTATTTCGCCTCGCCTTGCGCCAGCCCAAGCCGCCAGCGGTAGTTATGGATGACGATAGCGACGTGATCGGGATTGTCGAACGCCGCCGCCGAGCGATCGAACGTGGCGTCGTCGAAATTCCACTTCGGCGAGGCGATCTGCCAGATCAGCTTGGAAAAATCGTGGCGGTATTTGTCGTAGCCGTCGCGGCCGCGGTCGGTGGCGAAATAATATTGATACCACCATTGCAGCTCGGCCTTCGGCGGCAGCGGCGTCTTGCCGGCCGCCTGGCTGCCGATCAGATAACCGCTCACCGAGACCAGCGCCTTGCAGCGCTCCGGCCACAGCGCCGCGACGATGTCGGCCGAGCGCGCGCCCCAATCGAAACCGCCGATGGTGGCTTTCTGGATCTTGAGCGCGTCCATCAAATTGATGACGTCGACAGCGACCACCGACTGCTGGCCGTTGCGGGGCGTGTCGCTCGACAGAAAGCGCGTCGTGCCGTAGCCGCGCACATAGGGGACGATCACCCGGTAGCCCGCCGAGGCCAAAAGAGGCGCGACATCGACAAAGCTGTAAATGTCGTAGGGCCAGCCATGCAGCAGAATGACCGGCGGCCCGTCGGCGGGGCCGGCTTCGGCGTAGCCGATATTGAGCACGCCAGCGTCGATCTGCTTGAGCGGACCGAATGAGGTGTGCGTCCCTGGCTTGACCTCCGGCAGCGCTTTCGCGCTTGGCTTGACGGCCTGCGCGCTTGCCGAACCGACCACGCCGAACTGGGCGGCCGCAAGGGTCATGGCCGCAGCGCCGACGATACGGCGGCGTTGATGATCAACGTCTCCTGACGTTTTGATCTTATCCATGGTGACTCTCCTCAAGATAGTTGCGTCGCGGATCAGCCGAACGAAAGTTCAGCGTTTCTGGTACGAGTGAAAAATGTAATCTTTTGCCGCCACGATGGTGTGGCACGCGAACCCGCAATTGACGGTACCGCTGGCATCGGGCGCGAACGTGTCGGCCGCGGGATTGTAGTCGAACACGGCGTAGGCCCAGCCCTTGGTGTCCGGGAATCTCTTGGTGTCCTTCTCGATCAAAAAGACGTCTTGCAAGGTGCTCGGCACATTCACCGCAAAGGGGGACTCCGTCATCTTTTTCGGCTTCCACTCGATCTTCGCGATCTTGGAGCCGTCGGGGAATGGCTGGCCGTTGCCGGGAATGCCGGCCTTGTAGGCCTCGATCATGACGGGATTGGCGACCATGACCTTGAGCAGCTCGTCGGTCTGACTGACGGCGACAACCTGCCAGTCTTCGTATCCCCTGAAGTCGGCGAACGGCAGCCCACCCGGCAATTGCAGCGCGTACTTGTCCTGCGCCGCCAGCGCCATGCCGCCCAAAGCGGCGAGCAATGACACGATCACAACCACCGGGATGCGCGACATGATGAGCCTCCATATTTGAGGCCGAACGCCTTTACGGCCTCGCAATTACTGGTCGCGTTGCGCGAATAATCAGCCCGATCAAGCCCGGTGAGCTGAACGTCTTGATATGACATCTTGACGACGAACGATGGACTGCGAAAGCCGTGGGCAACGTCTGCCGGATCAAAAGAAATCAAAAGAAGGTGACAACGCAGCGGCGCATCGCTCCTCATCCGCCACCGCGGTAGCGGGGGAGGGGGCATAGGCGGCCTTCGGCCGCCGTACTTTACGTAAAGAACGCCGACGCGAAGCGTCGGCTGTGCCTGCGAAGCAGGGTGGTGGAGGGGGCGCAAGCGGCGACGCGACGCAGCAGTCGACGTAATACGCCGACTTTAAGTTTGCTCGCTTCTCTTCCACACGCGAGGTCAACAACTTCGTCGCTGTCATCTTTTGCACCCACAACGAAGCTCCCAGTCCCGCGCCCCCTCCACCACGGTTCGCTCGCTTCGCGAGCTCCAGTGGTCCCCCTCCCCCGCTATCGCGGTGGCGGAAAAATGCGTTCTCATCCTCGCGACGCCACGGGCGTCTCCATTTTCCGATCCACAATATCAAACAGCGACGCGCCCTCGCGTCACCGCCGCAATCATGGCGATGACGACGCGGAACCGCATTCCCGCGATGCGCTTCGCATCCGGGTCTGCCTTCACGCTTTCAAAAAAGCTTGCCTCGAACGGACGGGAGGCGAATGTCTTTGCTCCCCCAAGAGGGAGGCGGAGCGCCGAACGGCGCACCACGGTTGCCGCGCCTCGATGGGCAGGCGCGGCCGCGGCCCGGTAAGAGGGCCGCTCGCCTTTCGGCGCTCCTCCGCGGTCATGCGCCGGGATTTGCATCCGACTCGGCCCGGGCCGCGCTTCCTGGAATCACCGGATGCAAACGGGAGGACCCTCTCCGGCACCAGTGCAGCGAGCACCTCGCAGTCCGGCACGCGCCGGACGGGACGATGCCCAAGCCGCCTGAAGGCTAAGAGCGACGAACTCCGCCCGCAGGAACCGCACCCGCTCCGTCAGTCGGCGTCACCGGTTGACGTCCCTTACGATGAACGGGATGGACGCCGTTAATCAAATCCGCGCGGCGCCGTCAAAGGCTTTTCGATTTATGCAGACAAATCGCGGGGTTGCGCTGAGCGATTGCCGCTGCGCGCAAGCCCGGATGCGTTTCACTCCGTTCCTAAAGATTCGCAAAAGCGAAGTTGTGCCTGCCAATCAAGGCTTTCTATGCTTTTGCGAATCTTTGCGCGCTGAGCGGCGGCGTTCGAATTGCACAGCAGCCGGTAAACTGCCGCTTCTCCCCGCGAACGCGGAGACCCAGTCTGGATTCCCGCGTGCGCGGGAACGAGCGAAGCAGCGCGGTGTTGCGCCCCCAAAATAGCAACCCTATATAGTTCCATGGAGAGTTGGCCGAGTGGCTGATGGCGACGCCCTGAAAAAGCGTTAGACCCGTGAGGGTCTCGGGAGTTCGAATCTCCCACTCTATACGGAAGGCCCGCTCCGCAGCAGCGTTGAGCGGGCTTTGTCGCTTAGGAGTAATCCAGACAGATGAATTTCTACGACGAATACAAGCCATTCAGTGACTATTTGGGGCACTTCGGCTTGGTCCCAAGCCTGATCGATATTTGGTGCTACTCCAAGCACATCATTGAGGGCGTCGATTTGGTAAGCGGCTGCGCCGTCGGCCTTGATAGATCTGAAATTGGCAAGCTTAAAGAGCACATACATGCGTGGGACTTGGACATTCTAGCCCGGGAACTTGTACTCAACTCTCGCCAGCATGGTACCTACAGCCTGCGATGGTGGAATGATTTAACAACGGTAATCAATTATTTAAGGCACCTAGAAGGGGCGGCCTATCTTCAAACTAAGGACCCGCAAGCGGATGTGATGCTTGAATTGCATCGCTTAGCCCACCGCCAATTCCCGTGGCAAATCATGGGTGTGAACCCAATGATGAGAGTGTTTAAGATATTTGGCGAATCCGCTGTTGGAGCAATAGTCGAGCGCGAACTAGGCATGTCCACCAAGCAGTTCTTGCAGTTGGGCATGGCCGTGGGCGGTCACTTCATTAGAGAACCGGGCATGTCGACAAATCAGAATTATTCTGTGCTCGGAATCTCTCCGGAAGCCTCGCAGGCATTCTTCGACAGAATAACTTGTAATCTTTCTCAACTTAAAATGGAGATTATCAGTCGTCAGTCATATAACCAGGATTGGCCCTACACTTGGAGTCCCTTAGAGGCGACACCATTGATCCGATTCGATTTGGAATTTCCCGACAGGGTGCTATGCCCTATACCACGTCATCTTCTTCGACGAGCGTCCGCCGGCATTTTTTTCGATTTGGTTAAAGCCGCAAATTTCGACAATCCCTTCGGCAATTCTTTCCAAACATACGTCGGCGAGATAGCAAAGATGTTCTGTAAGCCGCCGATATTCTCTATCTTAGCAGAGGACACATACCACGTCGGTAAACGCAAGAAACATGGCGTCGATTGGGTTTTGAGCGACGCGACTGGCCATATTTTCATTGAGAGCAAAACGAAACGACTGACCGTCAATGCGAAGACACTCTCAGATACAGTCGCGTTAGACAAAGACCTAGCTGTCATGGCGGACGCGATTTCGCAGCACTATAAGAATATTAGAGACGCACTCGACGGTAAGACGCGATGGAAACCTGACGCACTTCCGATTTTCCCGATTATACTAACGCTTGAGGACTGGTTTATCTTTAGCCCGCGAGTGGACCAGATGCTGATGAAGCACTTGGACCGAAAATTGGCGGAAGCCAATATACCAAATCAAATACTAGATGAAATGCCGTACACAATCGCGTCCGTACATGAATTTGAGCTAGGGATTCAGGTCATCGCGCAGCTCGGCATTTTCCGGGTCATGAACAGAAAGACATCTGGCGATCAGAGGCGCTGGTCATTCCTGCCATTCTTTTCTAGCGAGTTCAAAGAGCAGATGAAAAATGTAAACCGATATCTATTCGAAGATGAATGGGAAACACTTATACCTCGGATGCCCGATGGTACTGCCTTCCAAGATATTCGTAGTCGCGTTACGCAATAGGTGACTACGTGTCTTTTATTTGGCGAGCGCGGCCGCGTAGGGCGGGTTAGGCGAAGCCGTAACCCCCGCCGCCTTCTTGTCCGAAGCAAAAAGATGGCGGATTACGCCTCCGGCTAATCCGCCCTACGGGCTTCGCGTGTCATGCTCCGCGAAGGCGGAGCATCCAGTATTCGCTGCAGTTGCGGCTCGCGCTCAGTCCGATCCCGCTACGTCACCGATTACTGGGTCGTCCGCTTTCGCGGACGATGACAAGCCCGCGTAGGGCGGGTTAGGCGAAACCATAACCCGCCGCCTTCTTGTACGAAGCAAAAAGATGGCGGATTACGCCTCCGGCTAATCCGCCCTACGGGCTGCGGGCTAGACAGCATTTTTGGTGACGATGCCAATAATGATCGGGCCCCAAAGGGAGAGCAGAACATTGGCCACCGCATAGGTGACAGTAAATGAAACGACCGGCGTGGCATTTCCGGCATTTTCCAGCAATGCTGCGAAGGCAGGGTTTGCGGCGCGACCTCCGGCGACGCAGGCCAAAGCCTCGATCGGATTACGAATTCGCAGAACATAATATGAAAAGAAGAAAGTGATAATCTGAGGCACCAGCGTCACTCCTACGCCAAGGAAAAATAGCGTAAGGCCGTATTTGTGAATGGCAACCAAGGCCGCAGGCCCCGCTCCAATACCGACAACCCCGACAAACACCGCCAATCCGAAGTCACGAATGAAGCTGGAGGCGCCGAGCGGCAAGGCCGAGACGCTCGAATATACGCTGTGCAACCATCCGAAGAATAAACCCGACAACAAGCATCCACCTCCGCTGCCAATCGACATCGGAATGCCCCAAATCCTGAATTGGATCATGCCGATGGTGATGCCAATCAGCATGCCGATGCCGAAGAAGATGAAGTCGGCCCCTGTGGCTGCGGTGATTTTATAGCCGATCTTCGATTGCACCCGATTGAGGTCGGCGGGACTGCCGGTAAAGTGCAATTCGTCTCCGATTTTCAGCTCCAGCTTATTGAGCAAGGGCAGATCCAGTCCCATACGCTTGACAGCAGTCAAAAACACCCCATGGCGCGTATCGACGTTCACCCGATCATAGATTGTCCCCACTTGGAGGTCGTTGAATGCGCGATTCGCCAGCATCACCTCGCGGCTTTCCAAGACAACCAGAAGGCCGTCCGGAGCCGGAACATCATGGCCGAAAAAGCCGGACGCGCTCTCCAAGACTTTGATCATACCAGTGATGGCGATCCGATCGCCGGCTTGAATAATGGTGGCGTCGGTCAATTCAAGGGTCTTGCCCTCACGAAAAATGGCTTCCAGTGATGGATCGGAAAGCTCCTTGTCGATCGCCAGAGCCGTTTTACCAACCGCCTTGCTGTCCTGCGCAACTTCATAGATGCGGGTTGCTATGCCGCGAACCGCGTTAAATTGTCCCGGTTCAAGTTCTGAGTGACCGCCTGACAGCTGTTTTGCAAGTTTCAGCGCTTCCTGGCGTACATCCCACTTCATTATGAAAGGAAAGAACCAACTGACCATTATAATGGGTCCAAGTGATCCAAAAACGTAGCAGACCGCATAGCCAACGGCGACGTCCGTTTGCATGCTCTTCATCAATTCGGGCGACAGCCCCAACCTGCCGATCGCATCTCCTGCAGTACCAACAATTGCCGATTGCGTGAGGCCTCCCGCGGCAAGACCTGCCGCCATGCCGCGATCCAAATCGAACGCCCACGCAGCCGCCAACACACAGAGCAATCCCACAAAACACATGACAAACGAGGACGCGAGCTGATTCAAAGATCGCAGGTTCAGTGCTTGGAAAAATTGAGGACCGCCCTGGAACCCCACGGCGTAAATGAAGAGGGCAAAGAATACCGACCTAATTCCGCTGTCGATGGCAATACCAAGCTGCCCAATTACGATTCCGACCAATAATGTTCCCGCGACGCCGCCCACGGCGAAGCTGCCAATTTTGATTTTTCCAACAAGGTATCCAAGCGCTATTGTCGTGAAAAGCGCGAGCAGTGGTTGACTTGAGAATAATTGCTGCAAAATTTCTCAACGCGGTTAGGACCGCTTGAATGCAGCGGACGGATTTAAGCCGCCCCGCAGGGCGGCTTTTCCTGACTAGGCCGGATTAGTCAACAATCTGGACAATTGTGTGAGTACGCGCGTCAACCAGCACCGTGTGCCCGTTGATTATCGTGTATCGGTACTCTCGCGCACTCGAATATTCAGGCGGTACTTCGTAGTATGTCACGCCGCCATCCGGCAGCACGGCACCAACGCGGATTTCACCGTGATATTCGTAGGAAGGGTAATGGCGCTCGGCAACATAACGATGGAACCGAGGACGATCGTCGATACCCAATATGCCGTTCACGCCGCCTATGATGCCGCCAACGACGCCGCCAACGACCGCTCCCACCGGACCAGCATCGTGCTCACCGACGCGAGCGCCATGGGCAGCGCCATCTGGCACGCCCTGAGCCTGTGCTCCGGCCGACATTGCGAGCGCCAAGGCGCCGACGATTATGGTGTGTCGAATCATGTGTATCTCTAATTTGGAGGTGAAGGTCTGCACTAACGCGCCAGAACTGCGTGCGTTCCATTTTGCAATTATGGTACCTAAAACAGCCGCAATGGGTCATTTGCTGCCGCGCGACGGCTGGAATTTTCGGCGTCCGCTTTAGCTCGCGTAGGGCGGGTTCGGCGAAGCCGTAACCCGCCGCCGGTTTAGAGCCCATCATAGGGTGGCAAGGACACATGATGGGTTTCGCAAGGGCTCAACCCGTCCTACGGGCTCTTAGCCTGGGAGCGCGAAGGAAAATCAACGTACAAGTATTTGGCGGGTGGCCTCGCGTAAGCGTGGCGAGGCCGACCCCGGATTTCGCTCCACTCAATCCCGGGCTAAGCTTGCTGATGACCCTGGCGGGGACGCATGAAAACACAACCATCAGAGCTTCACCAAGGGCCAATTCGGCATCCGGCTCTGCCCGACAGCCTTGTGGATCGTATCAAGGCATTCAAAGCGATCTTGAGCGACGTCGACCCGACGTCGATCGAGACCGCTATCGATAACTTCAAACGCGATACCCATCCCGAGGAAGAGATCGCCATCTGGGAGCGCATCGCAAACACGTATCAACTATTTCTTTCGCACAATCCAATCAGCGACCCAGCAATCAGGAAAGAGGTTTTTGCAGTCCTCATCGGCGCCTCGATGGGCTCGGAAGATTGGAGCAACATCAAGAAATTAAATAGCGATCAAATCAACTATCTCGTCGCCAACTACCGCGGATTGTGAGTGAGTCGGCGCGAAGGATAGTAGCCCGCGTAGGGCGGGTTAGGCGAAGCCGTAACCCGCCGCCTTCTTGTACGAAGCAAAAGAATGGCGGATTACGCCTCCGGCTAATCCGCCCTACGGGCTGCCGCGCTCGTCACCAGGTGTCGTGTCCTGGCTTGCACGGAGGACCGGACGGCAGACAAGCGGTGCTGCAAGAGGGGCCGCCGGACGGCGGGCAATAGCCGGTGGTGATGGTGCCGCCCGCATTGCCGGTGGCGATGGGGCCCCCCGTATTATAGGTCGCCGGATCGGCATGGCCGGTGCCACGATGCAAGGTCGCGGCCGATGCCGTCAACGCGGTGCCGAGAACGATTGCGGCGGCCAGCGCCGTTGTTGTCCTGCTCGACATTGTCGTATCTCCGGGTTGAGCTGTCGCGGCTTGGCGCCCCAGCGGGCTGGCGACCGCGGCCCCCTCACGCCTTGCGGATAGATGGGGATGACGACCGATGACGCCAAGAGACTGAGGAAGAGACAGAGGTCGTCTCGGTGGGCTGGGACGGTGGGCGCGACCAACCGGGACGGTCGCGCCCGCGCTCTTCAGACGGACAACCCGATTGTTGCCGTCGTGACCCGAAGCGTCCGGTGCCTCAGTCCAACCGGGTGCCGTGATGAGCCGAGTGTCTGCCCGCATACAGATAGAGCGACCGCGGGGTTTGCGCCGCCTGCTTATTGGCGGCTGCGGCTTTATTGGCGGCTACGGCTTTATTGGCCGCTGCGGCTCTATTGGCGGCTACGGCTTTATTGGCGGCTTCGGCTTTTTCTTCCGCCGCCCACGCTCCGGTTTTTTGCTCACCCGTTCCCTCATAGTAGAACGGCATCATGCTGCCGGTGTGATCCCGGGACTGGGCGGACGCCGGCACCGCGCCGGCGGCAACGATCGCGGCGAGAGCTAACGCGGCTGAAAGGCATGTGTTGGCACTTGCGAAAATCTTCATCGTACATCTCCCTTTGATGGCTATCGGCCCACGTTTGCGAGAGAGCCGGACGCAGCTTCCGGCTGCGGCGCCATTGTTTTCCGAGATGTGACCGCCAATGCCGTTCGATTAGGGAGCGGATTGGAAACAGCTTATGCCGGCGCAGTGAACAATCGGAACCGGCCTCCTCCGCGAGGTCATGTTTGACCGTTTCGTCCTGGTGAACGGTCCATTCAAAGACTGCCCGATTAAACATTGCGGATACTGAACCCATCTCCCGTGCACAAAGGGCGACGCGGGCATTCCGCCCCCGATCGCCCGCCAAGCGGGAGAAAGACCATGATTGGCAGGTCAAAACTCGCACGCGTTGCGGCAGTCGGCACAGTGCGCGCGGCATCGCGGGCATTCGTTGCCTACGTTCGCAACGTCGAATCGCTCCTCTTCAGGACCGTGGAACGTTTGTACGACGCCCACACCAGGCGGGTTCAGATGCGCTTGGCGCCGACAAAGTGGCTGGATTGAGCGAGTCGACGCCGATGAAATGAAGGCGAGAGATGGGTTTCAGGCGCTCAACCCGTCCACCAGCTTGCGGCGATCAGCACAAACTCGTCATTGCGAGCGAAGCGAAGCAATCCAGTCCGGCCGTGAGGCCTGGATTGCTTCGTCGCTTCGCTCCTCGCAATGACGGCGGGGCGGCATCATCGCTAAACCACCTTTTCCCCGACAAAATCCGTCAGCTCCTTGCGCGTCATATCCGGCGCGAACCAGATGAACAGCGGCGCCAGCATCAGGAAGGACAGCGCCAGCAAGGGCAGCCCGGCGGCGATGGAATACGCGGTGGCGATCCAGCCCATGATCATCGGCGCCAGCGACGCGGCGGCGAGCCCGAAGGTGAACGAGGCGCCCACCGCGGTGCCGCGGATTTGGGTCGGGAACAGCTCGGCGGTGTAGCCCAGGCCGGTGCCGAAGCTGCCGGTGATCAGAAAGTTGGTGGCGAGGCCGACCCAGAACAGGCTCGACGGATCATCGAGGTGACCCATGGTCACCAGCAGCGCGGCGGCCGGGACGGCGAAGGCCGGGATCACCCAGCGCCGGCCGTAGAGATCGCACAAATAGCCGCAGATCCAATAGGCGAAGATGGCGCAGAACATCCAGGCCGAGAGGTATTTGCTCATCGTCGGGAAGCCGAGGTGCTTCTCGTTGGCGAGATAGAACGGCATCCACGCCGACCAGCCGATCCAGGTGAACAGATAGAAGAAGTAGACCAGCGAGGCGATCAGCATTTCGCGCGGGTACTTTCGAACCGGCGCGAAGATATCGAGCTGCTTCTTCAAGCCCTCCTTGAGCATCGCCGCGGTGACGCGCTCGTAGCGCGGGCTCTCCTTGATGCCGATGCGGATCCACAGCACCAAGAGCGCCGGCAAAATGCCGAGGAAGTAGAGCGAGCGCCAACCCCACAGCGGCACCACGACCAGCGCGGCGAGCGAGCACAGCATATAGCCAAGCGGGTAGCCGCCGACGAGGCCGCCAAGCGCTGTGGCGCGCCATTTGGTCGGTGCCGTCTCGGTCACCATCAGCATGCCGACCGGATTCTCGCCGGCAAGGCCGATGCGGGTGATCGAGCTCCAGATCAGAAGCGTCACCCAGCCGGTCGAGAAGCCGGTGAGCCCGGTGAACACCGCATAGACCAGGATCGACCAGATCAGCGCCGGGCGGCGGCCGTAGAGATCGGCGAGCACCGGAAAGAGGAATGTGCCGATCAGACCGATCCAGCGCGAGATCGTGGTCACGGTGCCCATGATCGCCGGCGTGATGCCCCATTCCTTGATGAGGATCGGCGTGACCAGCTGCATGATGGTGGCTTCGTAGATGTCGAACGCCCAGCCCAGGATGCAGATGGCGAGCACGAGGGCGCTGTAGCTGGTCCATCGCTCGCTTGACGTGAGGGG
>Ga0210398_10005651_pt1 | contig 11617 bp, 12 predicted proteins | sample IncBWC4OmetaG_FD_161047 | JGI IMG/M metagenome (GOLD analysis project Ga0210398, IMG submission 161047) | Forest soil microbial communities from Barre Woods Harvard Forest LTER site, Petersham, Massachusetts, United States - Inc-BW-C-4-O | ecosystem: Environmental > Terrestrial > Soil >... | reverse complement strand
ACCCCGTTACGCAGCAACTGATGGCGGGTCACATCGACCTCATGGCGCACCACCGGCTCGACCCGAAACAGCAGGTCGGCCAAGGTTATCTTTTCCTTGACCTTGTAGGATTCGCCGTAAAGGGTGTGCTCGCGATAGCCCGATAGATACAACACCGCCTCGCGCATGGTCTTGCTCGGGATGGTGCCGATGTTCATGCAGACGCCGCCGACGATGGCTTTGCGTTCGACTACCACCACGCGTTTGCGGAGCTTGGCGGCCTGAATCGCGGCCGAATGTCCCGCCGGTCCGGAACCGATAACCACCAGGTCATAATCGAATTGCGCCACCGAAACCTCCATTGCCGAGCGGAAGAATCTCGCCACGAGCCTAGCAGGCGATTGTGACGAGGGTATTTCAGACCATTACTCTTGAGGCGCGATCTTGAGTCAAATCGTCACTTCGGCGTCATACTCCCGCAACATTGGTTCGCTCTAATGGGCGCGTGATGCGCGGCGACCGCGAGTCTGAGGGGGTCTCGCTCACACGGGAGGAATCGATGAAGATTGCGACGGGGGTTTGGCTATCCATTGCGCTGTTGTTGTGCGCGACACTTGGGGGCAGCGCACTATCGCTCGATCAGGACGGGGTCGCGTCAGCGGCGGACAGCATCACATTACAGGGGACGGGTGCGACCTTTCCGGCGCCGCTGTACCAAAAATGGTTCAGCGAATACAACCAGAAGCATCCTGAAGTACAGATTAATTACCAGGCGCTCGGCAGTGGGGCCGGCGTCAAGCAATTTCAGCAGGGATTGGTGAACTTCGGCGCCAGCGACGCCGCCATGACCGACGAGGAAATGAAGAAGGTCAAAGACGGGGTGGTGCTGCTCCCGATGACCGCCGGCGCCATCGTGATCTCCTACAATATCCCGGGCGTGACGGATTTGAAGCTCTCGCGCGCGGCCTATAGCGGCATCTTCCTCGGCAAGATCAAGCAGTGGAACGATCCGATCGTCGCCAAGGCCAATCCGGGCGTCACTCTTCCGGCTACACCGATCACGGTCGTCACCCGCTCGGACGGGAGCGGCACGACCTTCGTGTTCACCACTCATCTGTCGGCGATCAGCCCCGAATGGAAGGCCGGTCCCGGCGCGGGCAAGTCGGTTAGTTTTCCGGTCGGGGTCGCGGGCAAGGGCAACCCCGGAGTCACCGCGTTGATCAAGCAAACGCCGGGAGCGATCGGCTATGTCGAATATGGATACGCGAAGCAGACCGGCATGCCGATGGCGGAACTCGAGAATCACAACGGCAAGTTCGTGAAGGCCGATCTCCAAAGCGGCAAGGATGCGCTCGCGACGGTGCAATTGCCGCCCGACCTGCGCGTTTGGATTCCCGATCCGGGCGGCGACAGCGCCTATCCGATCGTCACCTACACCTGGTTGCTTTGCTACAAAAAATACGACGATCCCAAGATCGCCCAGGCCATCAAGGCGGTGGTGCAGTTCGGCCTCACCGATGGGCAGAAGGATAGCGTCGAGCTCGGATACATTCCGTTGCCGCCCAACGTGGTGACGGTAGTGACCAAGGCCCTCGACCAGATTTCATGAGCGCGACCGGCACTGGAATGGCCGAAGAAATGCCTGCCGCCGGCGGCTCCGTCGAAATGACTCAGGCGCCCGCCAATGAGATCTCGAAGCCGCCCTCGAGCTTCGACATCATTTCCGATCGGGCGTTTCGACGCTCGACCTGGATCATCGCATGGTTCGTGGTCGGCCTCATGTTCTGGCTGGTCGGCTCGATCGGCAAGCAGGCGATGCCCGCGGTGCGTGCATATGGGTTCGGCTTCCTGACCGGCAGCACCTGGGACCCGAACAAGGAAGTATTCGGTATCCTGCCCGCGATCACGGGAACCATGTACAGCTCGATGCTGGGGCTCTTCATCGGAACCATATTCGGCCTCGCGATCGCGATTTTCCTGAGTGAAGGTTTTCTCTCCTCGGGACTCGAGGCGATCATCAAGGTGGTGCACCTGGAGGAGCGGCGACCATGGGCTTCGCTGCCGGATCGGCTGGAGGGTTTCCTGAAGGTCACGGTGGAATTGCTCGCGGCCATCCCCAGCGTGGTCTACGGGCTGTGGGGAATCTTCGTCGTCATCCCGTTGGTTCGTCCATATGCCGACTGGTTGTATGGACATCTGGGATGGATTCCGTTCTTCGGGACTCCGCTGAGCGGACCGGGCCTGCTGCCGGCGTCGATCGTGCTGGCCATCATGGTGCTGCCGACGATTTCGGCGATCTCGCGCGACGCGCTGGTTGCAGTGCCGCCCAAAATGCGCGAGGCCGCCTTCGGGATGGGCGCAACCCGATGGGAGGCGATCCTGGCGATCTTCGTTCCCACTGCCGCGACCGGGATTTTCGGCGCGGTGATCCTCGGCTTCGGGCGCGCGCTGGGCGAAACGATGGCGCTGGCGATGCTCGCGGGCAATGCCAACGTCATCAGTTGGTCACTGTTCTCGCCGGCCAATACGCTGGCCGCGCTGCTCGCCAATCACTTCCCCGAAGCCGACGGGATCGAGGTTGGCGCGCTCATGTATGCGGCGCTGGTGCTGCTCGGGATCACACTGGTGGTCAATGTGGTTGGAACGCTGATCCTGCAGCGCGCCGACGCGAACCTCAAAGGACTTCGATAATGGACCTGCGCTAATGGACTTGGCTGATGGCTGACGCAATTGTAAAACCTGCCGGCACCACCGACGACGCGCTGACTCCGGTGGCGCTCAAGGATCTCGAATGGTCGCTGCGTCAGCCGCGTTCGCTGTTCAGCTACGCGATGAGCATGCTGACCGGGGCGGCGACCATCGCGGCATTGCTGCCGTTGTTCTCGGTGCTCTTCCTGCTGATCGAAAGGGGCATCCGGGGCCTGACCTTCACCGCGTTCACCAGTTTGCCTCCGGCTGCGATGAGTACGGGCGGCGGCTTCGGTAACGCGTTGATCGGCACCCTTGTTATCGTCGCCATCGCAACCATTATCAGCATTCCGGTCGGACTCTTCGCGGCAATCTACATCACCGAATTCGCGCCCGATTCGCGAACCGCGCAAGCGGTGCGCTTCGCCGCCAAAGTGCTGACTGGGTTGCCGTCGATTCTGGCGGGCGTGTTCGCATTCGCAACGGTGGTGGTGGTAACCGGAGGATTCTCGGCCCCGGCCGGCGGCGTCGCACTCGCCCTGCTGATGGTGCCGACGATTCTCCTGACCGCCGAGGAAGCCATCAAACGAGTGCCGCCGAGGATGCGCGAGGCCGCGGTCGGCATGGGCGCAACCCAGACCCAGGTGGTAGCCAGGGTGGTAGTTCCGACGGCCTTGCCGGGCATCGTGACTGGTGTCATGCTGGCGATCGCTCGCGCCGCAGGCGAAACCGCTCCACTGCTATTTACTGCACTTTTCAGCGACTTCTGGATCAGCCGAACCGCGCCCAATTTCCTGCCCAAAACCATGTCTGACCTGATGAAACCGACCGCCTCGCTGGCGGTGATGATTTACAACTACTCGGGATCGCCGTTCGACAATCAGATCGCGATGGCATGGTCGGCCGCCCTGGCGCTGGTGGTGATCGTTCTCTTGACCAATATTGCCGGGCAAGCCCTGGCCAAACGTACTTCCAATATCAGATGAGGAAATTCTAATGTCGGCAACCGAAAACCAAAGCCAAACCAATGGCGTCGTCGAACATCCCCTTCCCGACGACACATTGATCGATTGCAAGATTGAGGATCTGCACTACGGCAAGTTCAAGGCGGTCCGCGATATCGCGCTGAAGATCAAGAAGGGCACCATCACCGCCTTCATCGGGCCCTCCGGATGCGGCAAGAGCACGGCGCTGCGATGTCTCAATCGGATGAACGATCTGGTGCGCGGTTTCCATTTCCGCGGACACGTGATCTTTCGCGGCCAGGACATCTACAAATCCAGCGTCGATCCGGTCGCGGTGCGGCGTCACATCGGGATGGTTTTCCAGCAGCCTAATCCCTTCGCAATGAGTATCTATCGCAACGTCGCGTTTGGCTTGCGCCTCAATCGCTACAAGGGTCCGGTGGGCGATAAAGTCGAACAGGCGCTGCGCCAGGCGGCGTTGTGGGATGAGGTCAAGGACAAGCTGCATTCGAGCGGACTGGCGCTTTCGGGGGGACAGCAGCAGCGGCTATGCATCGCGCGCGCGATCGCGACTGAGCCCGCGGTGTTGTTAATGGATGAGCCGTGCTCGGCGCTGGATCCGGTGGCGACTCATCGCATCGAGGAACTGATGAAGGAGCTGAAGAAGAAGTACACCATCGCGATTGTGACGCATAATCTTCAGCAGGCGAAGCGCGTGGCCGACATGACGGCGTTTCTCTATGTCGATACCACTCAGGGTGGACGCACCGGCTATCAGGTGGAGTACGGCCCGACCGATGCGCTGTTCGAGAACCCGAAAGAGAAGCATACGCGGGAGTATCTGAGCGGCGAGTTCAGTTGATCGGGCCGCGCGATTATTCGAGGAAACGCATCCTCTGCCATCGCGTGAGGGTGCGTTTTCTTTTTTTCATCCTGAGGTGAGCGCGGCGATTGCCGAAGGATGACACGAGCGGCGCGCCCAGCTACTTCAGGATGCCCTTTTTCCTGAGCTCCTCGTCGCGATAGCGGCGGAACAGTATGTTCCATTCGTCACTGCCCTCGACGATGTTGCGCTTCTGCGAGGTGATCTTGCGCCGCACTGCCTGATCGACTTCGTCGCCCTTGTCATTCCACTGCGCGATCAGTTCGCGCGCCTGGCGCAACGCGAGCGGAAAGTTGGCGATTTCAGCCAGGCCCTCGTCGCGGATCTGGGTGAGCGATTCGCGCGCCAGGTAGAGAATTCTTTCTTCCGACAACTTCATGAGAGCCTTCCTGCTTCGATGACCGCCGAGGTTTAAAGGACGAAGCCTTTCTTCTCGGCCAGCTTCTGGCGGGTCAAGTTGCGCAGGCGGGTGATGTCCAGGCCGGGATTTTTGCGCGCGAGTTCTTCCGAGGTGCGGTCGGCTTCCTCATCGATCTGCGCTTCGGTTTCGAAATTCGCCGACAAAAATTCCACTACCAGCGCGATGACATCCTTGGGATCGCCCTTAGGCTTGATGATGCCTTTCGCGATTAGCCCGTTCACCAGGAAAGCGGCGAGCGAATCGATTTGTACTTCTCGCAGCATGACTACCTACAGATTGCTACTGATCCCTACTGACTGGGAACCTTGGGTTTCTGTTTCTCTTCCAGCTCGCTGCAGAACGCGTCAGTCTTCTCTTTGATCGCCGCGTAGAACTGCTTGATATGCCCCATGTTGGCACCGAAGTCGCCGGGGAAAAAGCCCAGCAGCGACCCCGACTGCGGTTCCCCACTCTTCGATTGCGAGCATATCTCGATATCGCTCCTGGGGGTAACCAGTATCCGCACATCATCCTCCACGCCGAACACCTGCGAAGTATAGACGCAGTTCAGCACTCCAGTACGCTCGTCGGTGCCGATCAGTTTCCATCCTTTGAGCTCGGCGATGGTCTGCTGGACAAACCCGAGCAACTTGGCACGCCCAATTGCGACCGGCGTATCGAGCTGACAAATGTAGTTGCGCGTCATCAGCTCGTCGTAGAGATTTGCGTTGATCTCGTCCGGAGACGGAGTCGGCGTGGCGGTCGGCTGCGCGTTGAGTTCCAAGGTGGACTGGCCCGAGGGCGCCGGCACCGCGGCAGCCTGCTCCTGCTTCTTCATCAGCTTCGCGCGCGCGGCTTCCTCTTTGGCGCGTTGCTCGGCGGCGGGCTGGTCGAGAGCGCAGGGAGCCTCGCCATAACCCTTTTCGCTGGTCGCGGCGGAATCTTCGGTAACGAACTTGACCGCCCGCTGTTTCCATCCGGGGGAATCGAAGATGGTTTCGTTGTTCATCAGGATGGCGGTTCCGGCGGCGGCGAAGAAAATCACCATGATCAGAAATGCGAAGCGAATCAGCCCGCGTAGCATGCTGCGAAAGAACGGGACGAAAATGATCAATGCAAGGAAGACGACGACGATAACCAAAAGGGTCGCAAGGGCCATGATTTGCTCGTGCTGTTGTGGTTTGGATTCGAGAGTCGCAGTGACCTGTAGCAGACCGCGATGATTTTACAAATACGCGCGGGTTAAACGGTCGAAGCCGCTCAGCAAACGGTCGCTGGGCGGTCTTGAGCGGGCCGCATCATTTGAAATTGAGAATGATTCTCATTTACAAACTTCCCCGCTTTTGCTACTTTCTTTCTCGGTTGGCCGCTGTTCCAACCATGGAGGCTTCGATTCAGTGTACATCTGTCTTTGCAATGCCTTAACGGATGGGCAGGTTCGCTCGGTATGCCGCGAACAACAATGCCGCGTATCGGACATCTACAAGGCGCTCGGCTGCGCCCCCAAATGCGGCAAATGTGTCCCGCTGGTGAAGGAGCTCTCCCGCGCCGAAGCCCGCGTCCCGGCCTTCGCTGAAGCGGCGGCATAGGCCGTCCCGCATTGGTCGCGGAAAAGCCGCGATTTCCCGTCTCACCAAACCTGTTTCACCATCACGATCCTCCTGCGGGGCGGTTTGATCGGCCACAAGGTCGTGTGCCAGCCTGACTACAATCCTGGAGCGGAGGTCCTTTTGCGAATGCCGAAACCACGCGCGGAGCGACGAACATGAAAGGCGATCCCGGAGTCATCCAGCGTCTCAACGCGATCCTGAAAAACGAGCTGACCGCCATCAACCAGTACTTCCTGCATGCGCGGATGCTGGGCAACTGGGGCGTGACCAAGCTGGAGCATTACGAGCATCACGAATCGATCGATGAGATGAAGCATGCCGATATGCTGATCAAGCGGGTGCTGTTTCTGGAGGGACTGCCGAATCTGCAGGACCTCGGCAAGCTGCTCATTGGCGAGAACGTCAAGGAGATCCTGGAGAGCGATCTGAAGCTGGAGCACGGGGGCCTGGTCGATCTGCGCGACGGCATCACCTACTGCGAAGGGGTGCGGGATTTCGTCACTCGCGAGCTGCTGGCGGAGATCATGAAGGCGGAAGAGGACAGCGTCGATTTCATCGAGACGCAACTTGGGCTGATTCCCAAAATTGGCCTGGAGAACTATATTCAATTGCAGTCAGGCAGCGCCGAGAGTTCCGAATAATCGCCGGTAAATGGTCATTTCCTGTGAGTTGACTCTTCGCAGCGCGCTGCCTATCGTCGCCCTAAACGATCGTTTAAGAGAGGAGGAAATCCCATGAATCGCAACTTTGAATTCAAACAACTACTGCGCGCCTATCGCGGTGGAATCATCGACGAAGCAACCTTCGAATCGGAAGTCCACGCGCTCGAAAACGGCAGCGCCGGCAGCAACGGCCATCGCGGTTTCGTCGCCTTCGGCAAGACCTATGGCTCCGAGAAGGAGGCCGTGCTGGCGTTCCTCGATCGCGCCCGCGCGGGCGAGGCCGGTGGCGCCGAGGCGTTCAATGGATGGGTCAAGACCTGCAAGACCGAATGCATCTTCATGGGTATCCAGATGATCGCCGAGCGCGAGGCGTATCATTCGCGGATCTTCGCCAAGCGCCTCGCCGATCTCGGCGGCATGCAGCAGGCGGGACCGACCGAGCAGGGCCGCAAGCTCACCGAGGCATTGTCGAGCGACCTCGCCGACAACAAGAAGTTCCTGTACATCACCACCAACTTCGGCAAGCCCGATGAGGCCATCGCGCCGATCAAAGCATTCGGCGAGAGCTTGCGTGAAGACATGATGACCAAGGAAGCCATCCGCCTGTTCGCCGAAGATGAGCTATCGAGCGCGAAATGGCTATGGGATACCTGCGCAGCCTTGAATGCAGATAGCGCAAAGGCCTCGGCATCGGCCTCGGCTTCGGCATAAATGTAAATACCCTCGCAACAACTCGATCGACGACGGCGGGTGGACGCAAATCCATCCGCCTTTGTTTTATGGCGAAACCTTGCGGCGGTTGCGCCGTCATTCTTTAGCGATGGCAAATTCCCACCTCACTCGTCGCGAGGCTCTACGGCTTCTTTCCGGCACCGCATTAGCGTTGGCAGGGAGCCGGTTGGCATTCGCGCGAAAGGAGTCCGTCGCGGACGCCTCAATTCCCGTCAACCGTGGACCCGCTTCATTTTCCCAGCTCAGTCCAGAATTGACCGAGGGACCCTTCTACATCGACCTTGAGCAGATTCGGCGCGATATCACCGAAGGCAAGCCGGGAGTTCCGCTGCGCCTGCGCATCATGGTGATGCAGGTGACGAGTGGCGCTCCCATTCCCGGCGCCGCGGTAGATATCTGGCACTGCGATGCGCAAGGCGTCTATTCGGGCTTCAACAATCCGCTGCGGCCGCCTCCGACGCTCGGTGACAATGGAATGCCTCCCCCGCCTCCGCGAGGATTCCCACCGACGGGACAGGTACGATTCGGTCCAGGCCCAATGGGCGGGCGTAAGCCGGACAACGCGCAGACTTTTCTGCGCGGCGTGCAGCTCACCGATGCGACCGGCCGGGCGGAAATCGACACCATCGTTCCGGGCTGGTATCCCGGTCGCGCCGCCCACATTCATGTGCGGGTGCATAACGGCGGATTCGTCGCGAATGGTCGCTATCGCAAGGGACACATCAATCACACCGGGCAGATCTTCATGGCTGAGAGCTTTACCGATCGGATTTATCAACTGCCGGCCTACATCAAACATTCGGGGAAACCAGTTGCGCTGGAGCAGGATGAAATGTTCCGGCAAAGCGGCCAGCAGCTCGCGCGCATAACTCCGGTCGATTCGGCACAGCCTCACCTGGGATTTTACAGCGACTCGATTCTGGTGATTGATCCGGCAGCAACCCCGGGCCCAGGATGAGGTTTGCCGTCGCGGAAGTGCAGTGACGCTCGACCGGCGGCGCGGCGCCGGCGGCCCTCACCCGAGTCAGGCGCGCGGGAGAGGAAAATCCTCCGCCGTTTTCTTTGCCGCCGATCGAAGAACGTGAAGCGCTACACGCGCGCTTCCGGTTTTGCTAACTTGCGGCGATGACTCCTGGTCGAAGGTCCATTAGCAGCCTGATGCGTGTGGCGCGCAACCTTCGCAGATAAGGCCTTTCTCAACGCATTGAGATGAAGCATGGCGGCCCCATCGGCGCGTTGTTCTTCGCGGCACTTGTGGTAGGAGTCTCCGGCTGCGCCACCGCGGTGAATGGAAAAACCCAGGAGGTCTCCTTTTCGAGCAACCCTCCCGGCGCTGTGATATTCGTCGACGGCAAAAACGTTGGCACCACGCCGACTACAGTCAGATTGACCCGCCACGATCCGCATTCAATTCGAATCGAGAAGCCCGGATATACTGCTTATGAGCTGACGACCACATCCAGCGACAATGAGGACGCGGCGAAGGATTACCTACCGCTGGCTTTGTTTCCTCCGCTGATCCTCGTTGCGGTACCGGTCGACCGTTACCTCGGAGGCGCGTACGCAATCCATCCCGACGATGTCTCCGCGCAATTGATTTCCCGTCCCGCTGCTCCAATTGCCACGACTGCACCATCAGCGAGCAATTGATGGAAGCTGTCACCCCACCAATCAGGTCGGTTCCTCTTCGGTAAAGACGGAAAGCCTGGCGACGGGACTTTGTTGCGCCACAAAAAAAAGGCGCGGCCTGCAATGCAGGCCGCGCCTTATGGACCGTCAGCAGGACAACTCTACGCCGAGGCGGCTGCGAAACCTCCCTCGTTGTCCCCGCGCAGGATCGCGCCGAAGCGGCGTCCCGCCAGGTAGAAGCGCAATGCCTCTTCGTCGGTGATCACCATGCGTCGGGCGTCGCGCCGGCGAATCTGCCAGATGCCGCCGACCATCGGATGGCGGCCCTGCCGGTAGCTGAAAAAGTAGTAGCAGAACTGGCGCAGCGTCGAACGGCGCGATTCCGCATTGAGATGACGCCCGCCGCAGACCGTGAGGACCTCGCGAATCGCCGCGCCGATGCTGTAGAAGCCGGTGAAGGCTTCTTTGTAGGCTTGCATCCACTGGCGCGTGTCGAGGCGCGGATGCTTCAGCGTCACGTGCTGCGAGTCGAGTTGGTTGAAGTCCCAATCGATGATGTCGCCTTCCTTGGCGTAGCGAGCCTGATCTTCGGTCCCAGGCAGCGGCGTCATGATGAAGTAGGAAACGATGTCGAAGCCAATCTTACGCAGGGTCTGCGCCGCCACGCGGCCGCAATCGGGGCCATCGAAGGGGAAGCCGAGCATGTAGCCGGCGTGCACCGAGACACCCACCTTGTGCCAGTTGTCGACCACCCGCTGATACTTGCCGATGACGCGGGCGCGCGCCTCTTCGATCTTCATCTTGTGCTGGCGATCGTCGGTGTTCTGATACTTGGTGGCGAAGTTGAGATTGTCGGGATTGAGCGATTCGATCCCGACGAAGGCCTGGTAGCATCCGGCCGCCGCGGCCAGTTCGGTGAAGCGCTTGCTGCGCCGATGCTTCGCGGTTTCGGTCTCACCCTCGGCGACGTTCGCATAGCATGACGCGTCGACGTCCACCTGCATCATGAAGGAAAGTTTCGGATATTCTTTTTTCAACTCGATAAGGCCGGTGAGAATTTCTTCCCATCGCGGCGAGCGGAAAAAATCGTCGTCGACCAGGAACAGCGACTCGATACCATGGTACTGCATCGCGTCGCGCACCCATTCAACCACCGCGTTCGGCTCGCGCGAGCGCATGGTGCGGCCCATCACGTTTTTCACGCTGCAGTAGGAGCAGGTGAACGGGCATCCGCGCGAGGTGTCGAGCGGAGTCATGGTGGTGTTGAAAAAACGCGTGAGGTAGCGGTCATCGAGGGTCGGCAACTGCGCCTCGGTGATGATCGGCACGATAATGTCTTCCTGACCGGTCTTGGCGCGGATGCCTTCGGTCACCGAGTATTGCGGCTTCAGCTCGCCCTTGAGGAGATCTTCGATGATGAAGCCCCAGGTGTTTTCCGCCTCGCCGACGATAGTGGTCACTCCCACCGAATTAAGGAACTTGCACGAATCGGGATAACCACTGACGTGGAAGCCGCCCATCATGGTAGTCATGCCCTCGGCGACGAACTGCAGCGCCAAGTCGCGTCCACGCGGATACTGGTTCGATTGCACTCCGGCGAGCCCGATCAGCAACTCGACCCCGTCCTCATGCGCTTTTTCCTTGATAGCGCGGATGGTCTGGGGACTGATGACGCCGTCGCAGATCTCGTCCCAGATGATGGTCTCGAGGTGGACGTTGCGCTTGCCCGAAAAATGGCGGTTGAACTCGTCATTCAGCGCCGACAGCACGTTGAGCGTGTTGTTGGGCTGAACCCCGTAACGGAACACCGAAACATAGCCGTCGTCGTCGTATTTGGACGGCTTGATGAAGTAGACCCGAATAATGCGAACGGTCTCAGGATTGAGCGAGCCTTTGCGCATCGCGGCCGCATCGGCGGTGAGCTGCAGGATGTTGGCGGGCTTGTCCCCTCCATACCGATGCCGCCCGAGCAGCCAATACAGCACGGATGCGGCGAACGCCAGGAAGGCGACTGTAAACGTGAGTAGGACCATCAAGTTTTCCTCTAGAAATACGCTCGAGCCATTGGA
>Ga0210398_10005650_pt1 | contig 11618 bp, 15 predicted proteins | sample IncBWC4OmetaG_FD_161047 | JGI IMG/M metagenome (GOLD analysis project Ga0210398, IMG submission 161047) | Forest soil microbial communities from Barre Woods Harvard Forest LTER site, Petersham, Massachusetts, United States - Inc-BW-C-4-O | ecosystem: Environmental > Terrestrial > Soil >... | reverse complement strand
GCCATCAGGCCGTTGCTATGGTTCACACGCTCCCAGTAAAAGGAAAAAGTGCGATGCTCAATATCGCTGAGCAACTGGGAATCCGAAACGCGCGCCGTAATGGCCTTCGCCCATACCGGACTAGAAACAATTCCCGCGGCAGCAGCGCTGAGGAAACTGCGGCGGGTCAGTGTCAGAGGCTCGCTGGGCATGGTCCAGTCAGTATAACGGGGAGGAGACCAGAGCCGGGGGTTATGGTTGGCGCTATCAGGCAATATCACAAGCTTCCGAGGCTTTTCATTCTTTCATTCACGTCAAGAGAGCGTCGCGTTCGCCACCAGGTTATTGAGCGCGATGAGAGACCGGTTAAGACGGGCGACCCATGCACGTCAGCTAACCAAGCTTGATTGTCCCGATTGTCGTCACCTGTCAGCGTTACCGTAATTGGATTCAACTTCACGGTATAGGTCCCTAACTCCTCGGGCAATTTCCGCTCCAATTGGATCGTATATTTGCCAGGGCGGCTCATGTCGTAGTACTTTGCGATCAAAAGTGTCTCCTGCCAGCTCTCCCCCGGCCTGAATCGGCTCATGACGCCGTGTAACAAGATCTTCCGGCCGCAGACAGCCTTCCCCGAGTTTCTGCACGCCTCTACTTCCGATCGCGTGTTGCGCACGGCTTGCGATTCCGGCGCAGAATTGCCTTGGGCATCCCTGACATCTATTGTGTAGTCGTCATCGTAGTCCCATTGGGAAGCAGACAAAGTCCTGCCCGAATGATTTGTCAGCGTGACGGAGACGACTACGGGTGAGTTTGTCTTCTCGACACCGCCGTCAGCAAGGCTTATCGTCATCGTGAGCGGCGGCTCGGCGCATTGAGCTAGCTTTGCACCAAAAACCGCAACGATTGCGGCCAGAAGTAACGACCTCATTTGAACGCTCATATCGACTCCTTATAGGGCCCCTGTCTTTCAATCTGGCCGTGAACGATACCCGCATGGTCCTTCACACATTTCGAGTCGATGCCTCCTTCGACAAACAGCAAGGCATTACAAGTATTGGACTGATCCTACGAGCAACCAATAAGGCCGGTCGAGATGGTGCAGTCGTGGCCGGATTCTCTGAATCATATATTGGGCTGCCGATCCGAGCAGGTGAACAATTTGTCGTGCTTCGCGCCTTGGAAGGGACCCTGATTACAAGCACCTTTCCATTTCGTTCGTATAGCGGCAGCTGCGGCAGAATTGGACCGTGCGAACCACAATGGCCGCGACACTCGCCTCTCGAATGGATTCAGCCGGAAGATGGAGAACCATGCTTCTGCCACGGCTCTAAATTATTTCCCCTACAATTTCATCAAGATTCACCGTACACTGCGAACGCCCCCACCTATGGCCGCTGGCGTAACAGACCGCCTGTGAAGCGTCGAGGCCTTGGTTGCCCTCGGGGAAGCCTACGAGCAGCGGAGAGCGGCATAAGTGAAGCAGGTTTTGCGACGGTCAGCAAAAGTCTGCGTTATTGTGTGCGTCACATTACTCGCACTCAATACATGCATGTTACTGCTGGCGTGTCTTGACCACTACGCCAACCATCACGAGTTTTCATCCTCTGTTCCCCGTATGGTTACGGACACGATTTTGCTAATCTTGGGTTTCTTGTTGTCATGGTTCGCCTATCAAATTTCAAAGTAGAAGCCCACTACCCTCATAACCCAGGGTTTCGGTTTGTCAAGGCAATCAGCCGATTCCTTCAGAATAGAAGCTAGTTTTCTGCCCCGGCCGTGCCCTTCTTGTTCAGCAATCTCTCCATCTCATCCATCACGCGATTCATCTTCTTGACCGTAAGCTCGAGCGGTTCGTCGGTGGTCATGTCGACGCCTGCGTCCTTCAGTAAGTCGATTGGGTATTTCGACTTGCCGGAGGAAATGAATGTCAGGTAACGGCCGGTGGCTCCGAGCTCACCCGCGAGCACTTTCTCAGACAAGGCAGAAGATGCGGTGAATGAGGTTGCGTACTGGAAGACATAAAACGAGTTGTAGAAATGGGGAATGAACGCCCACTCGTTGGCAATGTAATCGTTGACGATGCAGACGCCTTGATCGTGGCCGTAGTATTTCTTGACGATTTCTTCGTAGAGTTTCGACAAAGAGTCACCGGTCAGGGGCTGCCCTTTCTCAACCATCTCGTGCATGCGTAGTTCAAATTCCGCGAACTGAGCCTGGCGGAAAACGGTTCCCTTGATGCTCTCCAGATAGTTGCCCAGCAGGGAAAGGCGAGTCGCGTCGTCATTGATCTGCTTGAGCATGTAATCGATGAGGAGAGCCTCATTGAAGGTGGAAGCCACTTCTGCAACAAAGATTGGATAGGAAGACAAGGGATAGGGCTGGGTCTTGTTCGAGAAGTAGCTGTGCATGGTGTGCCCGAGCTCGTGAGCCAGGGTGCTCATGTCGTCATACTTCCCGTTGTAGTTCAGCAGCATGTAGGGGTGAACATCGTAGGCCCCGCCGTTGGAATAAGCTCCGGAGGTTTTTCCTTCGGTGGGATACATGTCAATCCAGCGTTCAGTGAAGGCGCGTTTGGCTCCCTCGGCGTATTCGGGGCCAAGCGGGGCAAGAGCCTGCAGGATATTTTGTTCGGCCACGTCGACGGGATATTTCGTGTCGACCGAAGACACGAGGGGGGCATACAGATCGTAATAGTGGAGTTCGGTGAGCCCCATCATTCGTTTGCGGAGTTTTAGGTAGCGCTGAAACACCGGCAGGTTGCGATCGACTCCTTCAATTAGCCTCGAATACACCGAGACTGGGATGTTGGGCTGGTCCAGGGTCGCATGCAGATCGTTGTCGTAATGGCGGGCCTGCGCGTAGAAGACGGAAGTCTGGACATTGGAATTCATGATGGAGCCGAAGGTGCCGCGATATTTTCCCAGCGCGGTGAAGAAAGCTTCCATGACTTTCTGCCGGTCCTCGCGGGAGGGTGATGCGCGGTAGAGAGAGAACGCCGCTTTATCGATCTTGACGGTCTTACCTTCGCTGAGGGTGACGGGAGGGTAGGGAAAATCGGCATTGGCGAAGATGCGATAGATGCTGGAAGGCCCGCTGGCCATCACGGCGGACCCTGCGAGGAGCTCCTCTTCTGCGTTGCTGAGCGTGTGGGCTCGACGCCGCGCGATGTCTTCGAGGTTATGGCGGAAAACATGCAGGCGAGGCTCTTGCGCGAGAAATCGCTCGATGGTCGCGTTGTCCATCCTGAGGATCTCGGGTTCAATGAAGGCGGATTCGGTGCCGAGAACGGATCCGAGCTGAACCATTTCCTGCTGCATACCCTGATAGGTGCTGACTCGGGTGTCCTCGTCGGACTTCATGGCGGCATATGCGAACAGGCGGTTGAGTTCTTTGTCGAAGGAGCTTTGAGTCTCCAGAGCGTCCGCCAAGCGGGATGCGGAGGAAGCCAGCGTGCCTTGAAACTGCCGCAGCTTGGGCAACTCGGAGGCAAGCTCGTCTTTCGTCGCACGCCAAGCCTGGTCGGAGGGACAGATCGCTGTCAGATCCCATTTGGAGTCGTCCGGCATTTTGCTGCGATCGCGTTCCTGGTTTCGAGAAACCTCGTTTTGCGAAACCTTCGCATGTGAAACCAAAGTCGAAAGGGCGAGCAGGGCAAGCGCTCCGGACAAGGAGCGCAGGACGGTGGCGGGATCGAAGTGCATGGGCATGACTCCTTCACAACTTAAACGGGTTCCGAAATAAAAGAGAAGGTGGACTGGAAGCATATGAATCAGAAATATCGGACATCAGCATCAAACACTAATTATGAAGCATTGTAGCTAAGCTGGTTTTTTGATGCTAAGTGCTCACCTGACTCGATGATCGCGAGACTTCGGAAAGAGGCGTGATTCAGTGACAATACCGCGATCCTTAGGCATTTGCCTTGGGGCAGCGCTGATTACGATGGTCCATCTAGTCTTCGGGCAGACTGCAGCGGCGCAACAGACGGCGCAACCCCCAGGCGCAGCACACGGAACGTCAGGCGCCGCCGACGCGAGAGACCCTAACACTGCCGGGTACCTAGTGGCGAAGAAAGTTCTTCCTCTGGTGGAATTGCAAGCGCACGTGAAACTCACGAAAGATCCCGAGGGCCGGGCGACCATGGGTGGGCAGTTCAGGAGGCTCGTGCGCGTTGATCATGGCGTGCTATCACCCGGAGTGGTACCACCGGTTCTGACGTATTCGGGTACATTTGTAAATCAGCAGTGGCCCTGGAATCCGCAAAACGCCGGATGGGGCGTGGGAGTTTCACGAGCGTCTCATTCCGGAAAGCGCGGCGAAGCCGATACGAATGTGGATGGAAGTGGGGGCCGGGATTTGTTCAATCCGAATGTGATGCGCGACAACATGCACGACTGGGTTCTGGCCAACGAACTGATGGCGAGAGTGCTCGCGGCCAAGGGATATCACGACCAATTCGGATTTGCGCGCAACGCTGGACCCGTGGATGGGCAGTGAGGCGACAGACGCTGGGCGAGGCGCTCGAATCGGTGTGGCATGGGCGTGGGGCGTCAGAGGTGAAGAAGTGATGCGGGGGGCGGACAAGGTCATTTGCAGCGCCGCCGAGGATGAGTGATAAGGCGATGTTACGCCAACTGGCGAACGAGCGGCTCTTAGCCGGATGACCCGGGACGTGTTGCTTACCGGAATATCCTTTGGTTGCGGCCGGCAGGGTCAGGTTGGAACCAAGAAACTCCTCCAAATGGGCTGTGGTTCGCAAAATCGGGAAGCGGCGGGATATAACCACTCAGAGCTTCTAAATTCTCCAGCATCCAGCGCGGATGGTACTGATCGCGCTGACCGAACTCGGACCAGTGACAAACCAAATGTCCAGTTTCAGACCGCCATGATGACGTCATCGCACGTACCTCGCACTATTCCACCGTTGTGACGATTATAGCTTTTTCGACAGGTCAATGAATGAAATCGCGATTTTACGTCAACCACGCGTACAGATGGGGGAGTACCATACCAATTGACCTTATGGTTAAGATGATAGAGAAAATGGGGTGGCGATGCGTCTAAATCTCATCATCCTCGTTATCGGAATCATCGGCTCTGGTGTCGCGTTAGCGCAGGAGGTGCGGCACATCGATTTGCCCGACGTAAATGATGGAGTGCCGCATGGATCAAGGATCGAAAATTTTGGCTGTGGGGGTTCGAGGAAGTTATTTGCCCATCAAGCAAGAATGTCATTGGAGTGGATAGAGACCGATGATATTTATCCCCGCCAGCGAATGGCGATGAAGGTTCGCGTCGAAAACATCGGGAGGGCTCCGATAGAGTTGCCGATCCACCCCAATCTTACGGACCTGCAACCAACAGAATCGGCCGCGCGATTTGAGTACTACAGCTTGAAATTGCCGTTGGAAGCACGAGTTGCAGACGGAGGGGTTTTAGTCGGCTGGCTTGAATTGTATGCTACACCCACAAGACCCGATACATTCTTAACGCTAAAGACGGGTGAATGGATTCGCGTTCGAGGTGACATCGTGGTGCGACACTGGTACGCGACTGACCAGGTCGCAACCGTGTCCACGGACTTTTGGTTAACCAAGTATGTTTTCCCCGCGGAAGAAAACAACGTTACCACCCCGTCTCACCAGCGTTGCATCCTGCCCGTAGCGGGAACGTCTTTGATCGCTCGATTGCATGGGGAATCGCCGCAGCAGTAGGTTTCAACCCCCTCTTAAGTGACGTGAGCCGCCGTTGTTGGATAAATCAGATGGCGGTTACACTCACCGAGAATTGCCCAACACCCGTCCGGGTCAATGAGCGCAAATGCGATTTATCAACACTTGACCCGCTGTGAGACACTGACGCCTACGCTGAAACATCACTTCCACGGCAGCGCGCACGCTCGTCTTCATAGGTTCCGTTCGAGTCGCAGTGGTTAATCTTATGCCCCATTCAACCAACCGCCGGTAAAGCCTGCTCGCTTCAAACCACGCACCAGATTGGGCACTTTACGGGTGGCGTTCCAGAACACGACAGTAGTATGCCCCTTCTGAACTTCGACCAAAGCAGTTCCTTCAGCGCCAGTTGAAATGTACGCATCCGGGCGGGGCGGAATGTCTGTGTCCGAACCAGACGATCGCTCCGCCGCGCGAAGCTTTAGATTCGTTACCGTTCCCTTCACCGGATCGCAGATCACCTCCGACCATTCACGCGTGTTACCCTCTGCGCTCTGAGTGGTTGTGATTTTCGAAGCGATCATTACGCGACCGCCGCGGTCACGCACGACCAGACCGCCTGCGAGTCCGGCGTTGAATCCGCCCGAACGCTATTGCCGTCCGGTTGGATTCTTCGGAGTCCTTCTTCGACCGTCGCACTAAAGGGACGGTCCGGCACTCGCCGATTGCGGCATCAGACGTTTGGCAAAGCGGGTACTCGTCTTTGATCTGGTGCTGCGCTGACATTAGCGAGCAAAGGAGCGCGATTGTGCTTACGGAGGCGAGTACGAGGAAGAACTTCATAGGCGGCCACCCGGTCAGCCTTTATTTTGTTCGCCAATGCTGGATGGTAGCCCAGATCGGCTGGACGTAAACGGGCAGTTACGCTCACCGAGAATCGGACCTTCGGTCGAGGGTCAACACGCGCATTCGGGATTTGTGTTTTTTGCAGCTGTACTTTTGGGAGTGTCCAATCGCGATTTTTCGCGAAAGTGGCTGCTAGAATGTGTCCCTAATGACGGCGAATGACTGCGGCTGTTTTACCACTGCTCGGAGGACATGATGCTCCTTCAATCTACTGTGCCCGAAAAGCGAAACACCACTCTTATCAATGCTTGCCTGTGTTTTGTCTTTGTTGTCGCCATTACGCTTGTTGCCATCATGCCGCTTAGGGCACGCGCAGACGTAAGCACTCCGGATACTCCGGCAGGTCGTACGCTGCGGGCGTTTCTCGATGCATTCAATAGCGGAGAGCACGACCGGATCGCCGCCTATGTGAAGGAATACGATCCGGAAAATAGTGCAGACGGACTAACTTCTTTTAGCAGCCAGACCGGCGGTTTTACGCTCGTCTCCATTGTGCATAGCGCCCCGGATAAGCTCTCATTTCTGGTTCACGGGCACGGAGACAACATCGAAGCCTACGGAGCCCTGCAACTTGCCAGCACTACACCACCACGTGTAAAGCGGATTAGCATCCGTGCCATACCGCCCGGCGCGAAGCTGGATGACATTCAGTTGGATGAAGCCACTCGGCAGAAAACGATTGATGCCATCAGCGAGGCCTTGACCGAGTATTACGTATATCCCGATGTGGCGGCGAAGATGATCCAGGCCATCCGTGACCATCAGAAGCATGGCAACTACAATTCGATTGTAGACGGCAATGAATTCGCTGATGCGCTCTCGCGTGATCTGCGCGATGTCAGCCAAGACAAGCATCTTTTTGTGGGATACGATCCGTACATCTTGCCCACCCAGTCCGCCCCTTCTGATGAGCCACGCCAGCCGAGCCCGGCTGATGAAGCCAGGTTCCGGGCCATGCTGGAACATGACAACTGCACTTTCTCGAAGGTTGAGATCCTCAATCACAACATTGGCTACATCAAGTTCGGCGCGTTTCCTGACCCGAACATCTGCGGACCTACGGTCGTGGCCGCAATGAACTTTGTGGCGCATACCGATGCCCTGATCTTTGACCTGCGCGAAAATCATGGCGGCAATCCCAGTATGGTCGAATTTATGGTTTCCTATCTGTTCCGGGAGCCGACCCATATCAACGATCTCACCAACCGCCACGACAACGAGACGCACCAGTACTGGACACTTCCTTGGATTCCGGGACCCCGCTTTATCGATCAGCCCGTCTACGTACTCACTTCGCACGAAACCTTTTCGGGAGGGGAGGAATTTACCTTCGATTTGAAGACGCAAAAGCGCGGCACCATCGTGGGCGAAACGACGGGCGGTGGCGCCCATCCCGTGCGAGGTATGCCCGCCGGAGATCACTTCACAATTGGGGTCCCTTTCGGCCGACCGATCAACCCTATAACGAAAGGTGACTGGGAAGGAAAAGGCGTGGAACCGGATGTGAAGGTCAGCGCTGTTGACGCCTTGATCACCGCGGAAAAGCTGGCGGCTGAGAAATTGGGCACCAAGGACAGCCAGCATTGAACGCACCCCCTGCGCGCTCGGTGTCAAGAGCTAAGAAATTGCTCAGAAGAAAGGCCCATCCAACTCGCCGATTCTTTGTCCAGTCGAATGCGAAACCGCCTGCGTCGTTTTCCGGCTACTGGCGTAAACTAGCGTTAACACTCGCAACCGATGGGTTCCGATTTCAAGAGATTTTATATCAACCATCGGTCCGAAGAGGCAGGGCAATGCGAGCGGATGCTCATTTCCTGACTTCAATCACCAGCAATTCAAGATTCTCTTTTCCAATATTCCGCAGTAGGTACGGCTCTTCTTTCGGCATCAACATCACTGAGCCATTTGAAACACTGACTTGGCTCTGAGGTGATCTCTTCTCGTTCACGAGTTCGCCATTATTCATGCCGACAATGAGCACGTCGGCCCCCTCCACGAGTGGGTTCAAAGGTGCACCGGGCGCAAGTATGCAGCGGGTGACGAACAGTTTCGGGCGCGAGTCAGCAGACGTGTCGGCGGTTTTCGTCGTGCCCGCCTTCCGCAAGGTTATAGCAGACATCCAATCGCAGGACTCCGCGCCCGAAGCACTAATTCCGCAAGAACCATCGGATGTAGGTAGAACTTGGGCTTCGCTGCTGTGGCCACTGAGCAAGATAAATAAGCAGAACGCTGTCACGTATCGCATGGCATCCCTTCTCGTAACTTCGTCCGCAAAGAAGTCTACACTCCTGTCTGGAACGTTTCCCTTTTGGCATATTGCATGATGAATTGCTCGAAATAGAGGACAACTGTCGAGAAGGCGATTTCGCTCGTTGACCGGTTGTGAGCGCAATGAGCGCAGCGATTTTGCAACCCAAAATCTGGCATTTATTCCTCTTTTGCGATTCCATCATCTTTCCACTGGTGACCACATGAATCGCAGGTCCACTCGTATTGGGGAGAAGTGTTGTCCTTCGTAGGTGCGGACTCCGCGATCAAACCTTCGAAGATGACTTCCGTTGATTGGCATCTTGGGCAGCGCACCGGAAGTTCGTCGAGTTCCGCCTCCTGCTTTGGAACTGGCTCGTTCACCGGCATGTAGTTCGATAAGGGCTGACGTGTCCACGGTAAACCGATGCGCATGACTCGAACGCTAACGCCATTGACAAAATTTGAGGTGACCGCCTCGACACCGGTTGCCTTTTCGGGTCCCATGAAAAACGGAATGCCCGCCCTGTCCAGCAGAGTCTGCAACTGAAGCGCATCCGACAAGCTCCACACAGTGCGGATCTCCACTAGCTCTCGGTCTTCGTCACCGGAAGAATCGAGAGGCGGAGATGGGTCCGGCCTAGCGGGAAGTTCCTCGGACTGACGTTTCAGCCCGCGTCGGGAAATCTCCGACGCTAAAGACTGCTGGGCAATCTCGGTTAACTCGAAGTTTTGCTGTGCGAGGACCAGGAGCTCGCCGTCACTCATCCGTCGATAACGTTCGGAAAGTCGCAGCCATTCCGCCCCCGCATCGAGACCTTCCATAGGGATCGGAATTATATACCGCCGATGTCCCGCGGCAAAACTGGCTGAAGGCGCATAGCTGACGAGAAGACGCAACTACGCTCACCGAGAATCGGCCCGATCTACGGTCAAGGGTCAAAACGCGTTATCGCGACATTACGGCACCTGGGCGGGGCCTGCTAACATTGCCGCATGTTCAATTTTGGGAAACCGAAAACAGCTGGCGACTGGATAGTTCATATCGCGGGGGCCGTCGTCGCGATATTCCTTGTCTGGTGGATGCTTCGGATATACGTACTGTGAATGCACTGAAAACCGTCAATCCTCTTTTATAGGATGAGTTCTATAGCGATTTCACAACAATCGCCATGCCAACCACAACCGTGCCGCAGCCACCCGAGGAAACGCAGTTAGGTCCTCCGGCCTAGGTGGTGGCCAGAACCAGCCCAACCTCGGGACGGCTGCCGTCAACGCAGCTCGGCGCCAACCAGGGACCCCAATTCATCTTTAGGAAGGGAGTGGAGCGGAGTGCTTTTCACTTGCAGCGAGCAAGCCTCTTGCCCAAGCCCGGAAATTGTGCAATACCGGAGGGTACAAGTCAAGGCAAGAGGGGCTGGCGAAATCCATGGAGAGCAGTCTCTTGTGGCAATGGGAGCGAGAATCCGAAGAATGCATTCCTGTATTCTCGGACGAGACAAATCCAACCTCTGGCGTAGCAAGCGGGTTGTCTTGGGCAGCACACCCAATGGCCAAATACAAGAACAAGGACTTAGGGTCTGAGGGTCAACGTTATAGGTGACGATGGTTGTGCCCTCAGTCAGGTATACGACTTGGACGGGTGTGGACGGGGTTTGAGCGAGCGCTGACGCGGTGTTTTGGGCCGAAGTGAGAGTGCCCAGACAAAGCAAGACGCAGCAGACGAATAGACGGGGCATAGATCTCCTACCGGACCGAGTAACATGCCTGTATTCGGAAAAACGGTTGGTAGGTTTTCGTCCGAGGCTACGAATGGACGACTCTCGCGGCCTATATTTTCGCACCTGGTCATCCACCGATTACCCTATTACCCGCGGGCAAACTTCTACGAATGCTTACCCGAAACTTTGGGCCCACGCCCGAAATCGCCCTTATTCGATCCCCAGTTGTCTCTGGATTTGCTCGAGCGACGCACCTTTCGTCTCCGGAACCATGGTCATGACCCAGAGAAGCTGGAGCACCATCATGCCGGCAAAGAACGAAAAAACGTAACCGATTGGGAAGGCGGAGACCATCTTCGGGAAGAAAGTAGTGAGCAGAGCCGCAAAGATCCAATGCGTGCCGCAGCCCAGACTCTGGCCCTCCGCGCGATGGCGATTGGGGAATATTTCGGAGATAAAAACCCAGATCACCGCTCCCTGGCCGATGGCGTGCGCGCCGATGAAGGCGAAGATGCAAGCCGGCACAATTAAGAAGTGACCGGTAAAGAAAGCCCATGCGACCAGGCCAAGCGAACTGATGTAGCCGAACGAGCCGACATAAAGAAGAGTGCGCCGGCCGAGCCGGTCAATCAGCCAGAGACCAACAAAAGTGAAAATCAGATTGGTGAAACCAATTCCGATCGATTGCAGCAGCGCAGCTTTTGCGCCAAGGCCAGTAAGTTCGAAGATGCGGGGAGCGAAATACAAAATGGCATTGATGCCGGACATCTGATTGAAGAACGCAATCAAGATGGCGAGCAGGATTGGTTTACGAAGACGCATCGTCCAGAAATGTCCAGAGGACAATTTTTGTTCTGACGCGCTTGCCGCCATAATCTCATCAGCCTCGGCCGCGATCTGTGTCTTTGGAGCCTCGGGCTCGATACGTTGCAGTACCTCGAGAGCAGACTCTCGGTCACCCTTCCGGCTTAGCAGCCAGCGGGGGCTTTCCGGAAGCCCAAAACAAAATATCGCGTAGAGAAGCGACGGAAATGCGGCTACGCCCAGCATCCAGCGCCAGGCGTTATCGCCCACCCCCGCCAACAGAGCG
>Ga0210398_10005649_pt1 | contig 11618 bp, 4 predicted proteins | sample IncBWC4OmetaG_FD_161047 | JGI IMG/M metagenome (GOLD analysis project Ga0210398, IMG submission 161047) | Forest soil microbial communities from Barre Woods Harvard Forest LTER site, Petersham, Massachusetts, United States - Inc-BW-C-4-O | ecosystem: Environmental > Terrestrial > Soil >... | reverse complement strand
GTCCAGCCGCTGCCGAGTTGGGCATGGGCCGATATGGACAAGCCGCAAATGAAGGCAAATGCAGCGAGGGTTTTAATAATACGTTTTTCCGCTTTCATAGGATACGACGATTCGGGGTTGCTGTTGAACTTAGTCTAACAAAGGCAAGGCAGGGCCAATGTTAGGCTCTGGCAGGCATTTCTGACTAACGGGGTAGGGGGATATTCTGACTGCTCTCTAACAAGGGAACAAGGAGGGGTAGCTGCGGACATGGTGGGATCTCCCTAATGCAAATCGATCACAGGTTCATTTGTATCGTTGAATGAGATCACTGCATTTATGCTTTTGCGGTTCGGGCTGGCATCCGGGTTGCAGGGTGGTTGGCTGGCGCGCCAGGATGGCTGGTGCCGCTGCATATGCTTGCGCCAGCAACGATATCTGAATCGAATCCGCGAGGCTGTCCGCGGCGAAAATGGTTGGTATCCGAAGTCCAGCGAGTATCGAGTTGGTTTTTGGCAATATTTTCAACCACGGCAGGCATTAGAGTCGTGGTGATTTCGCCACACGGGCCGGTTTCGCCGCAGCATCCGCTGATTTCAAAATGAAAGCGCCCGCCGCGCGGAGTGCGGCGGGCGCTGAGGACTGACGGGGTCAAATACCTTCGAATCGTCCTAGAATCAGTCAGCGAAGTTGCAAACGACCAGTGATGATGCGGTGTCCTGCAGGCCCCAATTGTTCAGACTCGATTCTGATATTTGGAAGGCATAGTTGGTCGCAAGGGTCTGTTCGCCCTGGCCCGGAGGCGTGACATAGACCGAGTAGGTTCCGGCGGTGAGGTTGACCACCACGCGGAAGTGGTAGGTGCTGCCACTGACCCAATTGATTGTATTGTCTGCACCGTATGACGATCCATTTAGAACCTGGAGATCGCCGGTAGAGTGGAACTTCACCAACCAAGGCGAATTGCTCTTACTGAACGATGAGCCATTGGTCATGCCGATGAAGGCCGTGATCCCCGAAGCATGGGGAGTCGCGTCAAACGTAGCGGTAAACGTTCCGGTAACAGTGCTTGTCGCATAGCTTGCCCATGTTCCGGTTGCGGTTTCACAGCCGCCACCCGAAGATTGGAACGAGGCGCTGATGGTGTGATTGGCCTGCACATTGCTGAACGTGTAGGAGCTGATCGCACCCTGGTTGGCACCGTCGACCGTCACGCTGGAGATGGAGAATCCAGAATTGGCCGTGATCGTGAACGTCTGATTCGCGCCTTGGTTGACCTTGACGGCGCCCGAAGGGCTGATCGAACCGCCGCTGCCGGCGCTGGCCGTGATGGTGAATTGCGTCACTTGTTGCTGGAACGTGGCGCTAATGGTGTGATTGGCCTGCACATTGCTGAACGTGTAGGAGCTGATCGCACCCTGGTTGGCGCCATCGACCGTCACGCTGGAGATGGAGAACCCGGAGTTGGGTGTAATCGTGAACGACTGGTTGGCACCCTGGTTCACCACGACATTGCCAGTCGGGCTGATCGAACCGCCGCTGCCGGCGCTGGCCGTAATGGTAAAGTGGTTGCCGCCACCGCCGCCGGTGGTGCCACCCGCCCAGGATTGGATATTCACCCAATCCATGGTGGCCGGGCCGGTGCCTGATTGTGACACATATTGGCCGTACTTGTTGTAGTGCACGCCAGAATTGGGCGTCTTCGTTCCCGTCTGCGAGCCGTTGACATAGATCGTGATCAGGTTTCCGACCGGATCATAAATCGTGTTCAATTGGAACTGCACGCCGACTTGGATCGAGGCCTCAAAGGCGTCGCCTTGTTCCAACGACATGATTTCAATCCCGGTGGAACCGCCGGTGGCCTCATCGAGGATAAGATCAGGGGTGGAAGGAGCTGGCCCGAAAACCTGATGCACACATATTTTGTTGGAGCCGGCAGGAAATGATTTCAGGGTAGCAAAGCCTTGCCACTGATTGGTGGTGGTCGTGGGAAGATTATTGCCGCGTTGCTCCGCCCGGCCTTGTCCGGATGGAACGGAGAATTCAAAACCTCCGGAAATAGACGTGATGGTGCAACCGGACGAGGTTTGAGGGATGTAGGTTTCGTTGTCGGGGGTCCAGCCACTGCCGAGTTGGGCCTGGACTGAGACGGAAAAGCCGCAAATGAGGGCAAATGCAGCGAGGGTTTTAACAATACGTTTTTCCAATTTCATAACACATAACAGGGTTGAAGTTACTGCTCTTGGGGGTATTCTAATAAAGGTTCTTCACCGCAGGGTGAGAACCCGTGCTAACGGGGAGGGGGCATTCTAACGAGGGGGAGCACAGGAAACTAATACCCGTTTACCGCAAAGCGATGGCGTTGGCGTTTTTATTGTTAAATGATAGCGTTAAGACTCGTAAAGGCCTGCCCTTTAAGCGACGCACTTGATTCTTCATGCGCTCACTTCCAGATCAACGCCGTCGGAACCATAGCCATTATCCGTGCCATTGATTTAAGTGACATTGTCGGCCACGCTCTGGCCGCCGGTGTCATAGTTTTCGGCCTGGACCGTGCCAGGAATGGCGGCCGGAGTTCCGCCGAAGGGGCCTTCACCTGACGATTGCTGCTGGAACGCAGCGTAGTTCCGCCCAAGCCGGCGGAAAATGCCGGCGGTGTCTTGTTGACCAAAAAAAGCGCCCGCCGCGCAAAAAGCGGCGGGCGCTGACTACTCTAGTTATCGGTATCTAACTGCAACTTAGTCTGCAAAATTGCAGACGACCAGGGACGCTGCGGTATCCTGCTCACCCCACGTATTCAGGGTGGAGGCGGCGGCCTGGAAGGCGAAGTTTGTCGCGAGGGTTTGCTCGGCTTGGCCGGGCGGGGTGACAAACACGGAGTAGGTTCCGGCGGAGAGGTTGGCCACCACGCGGAAGTGGTAGGTGCTGCCGTTGACCCAGTTGATCGTGTTGGTCGCCGCGAAGTTCGAGCCGTTGGCGGCCTCAAGGTCGCCGGTGGAGTGGAACTTCACCAGGAAGGGCGATGAGCTCTTGTTGGTCTGGACGCCATTGGTCATGCCGATGAAGGCCGTGATCCCCGAAGCATGCGGGGTGGCATCAAACGTGGCGGTAAACGTCCCGGTTGCCGTGCCGGTGGCAGCGCTGGTCCAGGTGGAACCGGCCGTGAGGCAGCCACCACCACCGGTCGACTGGAACGTGGCGCTGATGGTGTGATTGGCCTGCACATTGGAGAACGTGAAGGACGTGATCGCACCCTGGTTTGCACCGTCAACCGTCACGGCGGAAATGGTGGATCCGGAGTTGGGTGTGATCGTGAACGCCTGGCTGGCTCCCTGGGCCACGACGACGCTACCCGACGGGCTGATGGAACCGCCCGCGCCGGCGCTGGCCGTGATGGTGAAGATCGTGGAAACTGCCTGGAAGCTGGCGCTGATGGTGTGACTGGCCTGCACATTGGAGAACGTGAAGGACGTGATTGCACCCTGGCTGACACCGTCAACCGTCACGGCGGACACGGCGAATCCAGAGTTGGGCGTGATCGTGAACGCCTGGTTGGCACCCTGGTTCACCACAACGCTGCCCGACGGGCTGATGGAACCGTTGGCCCCGGCACTGGCCGTAATCGTGAAGTTGGTCGTGCCAGTTGCTGTCGCGGCGAAGTTGCACGTAGTGAGATTGCCCGCGCCGCCGCTGGCATTGTCGACGAAATCACCCCAGTTATTCAGGCTGGTGACCGTATTCTGCTCGGTGCGGAAGGCGAAGTTGGTGCCGACCGTGAGTTCTGTGCCGCCCGGAGGCGTGACAAAGATCGAATAGGTGTGGGTGGGAACGTTGATCTCCAGACGGAAGTGATACGTCGAGTTGGCCGAGAAGGGGATGGTGGAAGCTGCGGCATAAGCTCCGCCGTTGCGCGCGTCGATATCGCCCAGGTTATTGAAGCGCACGATGCAGGCGAAGCCGGTATAGGCGGTCTGGGTCCCGTTGGAGATGCCGATCGTGGCATTGTTCGGGGAGACCGATGGCGTGGCATCGAAGGTTGCCTCGAACGTACCTGGTTGGGAAGACGGCAGGCCGAGATTCTGCCAGGGGGCGCCAACGCTTGCGGTCAGACACCCATTGCCCGTGATGAATTGGGCGATGATGGTGTGATTGGCCGTCACATTGGAGAACGAGAAAGTGGCTAATGGACCGAGGTCCACGCCATCCACATTCACGTTGTAGGTGGTATTTCCGGCGCTGGCCGTGATGGTGAACGTCTGGCTTGCACCCGAGTTGACTGTGACCGTGCCGGACGGGCTGATGGAACCGCCGGCGTCGGCGCTGGCCGTGATGGTGAAGGTCGTGGTCACCGCGGTGAAGGCGGCGCTGATGGTGTGAGCGGCCTGCACATTGGTGAATGTGAAGGAGGTAATCGCACCCTGGTTCGCACCGTCAACCGTCACGCTCGATACGGCAAATCCCGAGTTGGGCGTGATGGTGAACGCCTGGCTAGCGCCCTGGTTTACGACGACGCTGCCCGAGGGGCTGATTGAGCCATTGGCTCCGGCGCTGGCCGTGATGGTAAAGGTGGGAACCGCGGCGAAGGCGGCGCTGATGGTGTGAGCAGCCTGCACATTGGAGAACGTGAAGGACGTGATCGCGCCCTGGCTTGCACCGTCAACCGTCACACTGGACACCGTGAATCCAGTGTTGGGTGTGATCGAGAACGATTGGCTGGCACCCTGATTCACGACGACGCTGCCCGAGGGGCTGATGGAACCGCCGCTGCCGGCGCTGGCCGTGATGGTGAAGGTCGTGGTCACCGCGGTGAAGGCGGCGCTGATGGTGTGATTGGCCTGCACATTGGAGAAGGTGAAGGACGTGATGGCGCCCTGGCTCGCACCGTCGACCGTCACGCTGGAAACTTTAAATCCGGAGCTAGGCGTGATGGTGAAGGATTGGCTGGCGCCCTTGTTGACCGTAACGGCGCCGGTGGGGCTGATCGATCCGCCGGAGCTAGCGCTGGCGTTGATGGTAAAGTTCGGCGGAGGAGTGTTGCCGGGAGCGACACCACCGGCGAAGGATGAAATATTCACCCAATCCATGGTGGAAGGACCGGTGCCGGAAAGTGACACGTATTGGCCGAACTTGTTATAGTGAATGCCCGAATTGGGAACCTTCGTGCCCGTGAGCGAGCCATTGACGTAGATCGAGATCAGGTTTCCGACCGGATCGTAGATCGTGTTCATCTGGAACTGCACGCCGATCTGGATCGCCGCCTCGAAGGCCTTGCCCTGTTCCAGCGACATGATTTCGATCCCGGAGGGACCGCCGGTCGCCTCATCAAGGATGAGGTCGGGGGTGGACGGGGCCGGCCCGAATACCTGGTGCATGGAGATATTGGTCGAGCCAGCGGGAAGCGACTTTAGCGTGGCAAATCCCTGCCATTGGTTGGTGATGTTGGTCGGAAGATTATTTCCGCGCATTTCCGCCCGGCCCTGGCCGGAGGGAGTCGTGAATTCAAATCCCCCGGGAATGGCCGTGGTGGAGGTACCGGCCGAATTCTGGGCGATGTAGGTTTCGTTGTCGGGTGTCCAGCCGCTGCCGAGTTGGGCCTGGGCCGAGACGGATAAGCCGCAAATGAGGGCAAATGCAGCGAGGGTTTTAACAATACTTATTTCCGCTTTCATATATGATGCTTATTCAGGTTACGATGGAGTTAACAGGGGGTAGGGGACGTCCATTATCCCGATCGACCCAGCCAGAAAATATTCCACCCGGATGGAATTCCCTGCCCCAAATGGGCGGAATCGTTATTTGTATCGTTAAACGATATCATTGCAGGCCGTCTACAGGCGCGGTTTTCCCGCGTATATAAAGCAAAAGAGGCGGGCCTGGCGGGCCCGCCTCTTGCTTTTGCCTTGTCGGAAATCTGTCCGACAAAAGCCTGGTTAATATTTCAGGAACCTTTGTTTTATTACGGGCTCAGGTTGGTCGCGGTAAGGCTGCCTGCATTCGAGGGATCCACATCGAGATTCCAATCATTCAGGCTGGTCATGGTGTTCGCCGTGCTGCGGAAGGCATAGTTGCTGCCCACGAGCGTCTTTGAACCACCGGCCGGGGTGACATAAATCGAGTAGGTATGGGCGGTCAGATTGACGTCCATCTCGAAGTGATATGAAACATTGGCCGAATAGTTGATGCTCGAGGCCGCGGCGTAGGCCGTGCTGTTGTAGGCATCGATTTGACCCGAGGGATTGAAGCGTGCGATGCAACCGAGGTTGCTGAAGCCGGTGGCGGCGCCATTGGACAGGCCGACCACCGCGTTTTCCGGCGAGGCGGAGGGCGTCGCGTCGTAGGTGGCGGTGAAGGTTCCGGTCGCGGCCGGCGAGATCGCCAGCGCGTGCCAGCCATCACCTGAGGAACCGGTCAGCGTCCGGTTCGATCCGTTCGAGGCGAAGCTCATGTAGTTGATGTTCCAGCCGCCGTTATCTTGATCCAGGGTCAGGATTTGCTGACGGGAAGACAGGGTGAGGTTGGCCGTCACGGTGGTCCAGGTTTGATAACCACCCGTCGCGGGCAGGTTGACGTTACCGCTCAGGTTCGTACCCGAAGCATCCGCCAGATGGAAAGCATCCGTCACCGCGGCCGGAGCGGCGATGCGGAAGCTGACCGTGTAAGTGCCAGCCGTGGCCACATTGACCGTGTACTTAAACCAATCGCCGCCGAAGGTCCATCCGAGGTCAACGCCGCCGCCGGTGTCCGAAGTTACTTCCAGGTCAACGCCGTCGGAGCGGTAGCCATTATCCGTCCCATTGATCGAGCCGATATTGTAGGCCACGCCCTGCCCGCCGGTGTCATAATTTTCGGCCTGGACCGTACCGGGAATGGCGGCAGGGGTTCCGCCGAAGGGCCCTTCACCGGATGATTGTAGTTGGAACGCAATGTAGTTGATGTTCCACACGCCACCGCCGTTGTCCTGATCCAGGGTCAGGATTTGCTGGCCCGCCGGCAGGGTCACGTTGGCCGTCACCGTGGCCCAGGTTTGATAGCCACCGGTAGCAGGAATATTGACGTTACCGCTCAGGTTCGTGCCCGAAGCATCCGCCAGATGGAAAGCATCGGTCACCGCGCCCGGAGCGGCGATGCGGAAGCTGACCGTGTAAGTGCCGGCCGTGGCCACATTGACCGTATATTTAAACCACTGGCCGGGGCTTTCCCATCCCAAGTCAACGCCGCCGCCGGTGTCCGAAGTTACTTCCAGGTCAACGCCGTCGGAACGATAGCCATTATCCGTCCCATTGACCGAAGTAACGTTGTAGGCCACGCCCTGGCCGCCAGTGTCATAGTTTTCGGCCTGGACTGTGCCGGGAATGGCCGCAGGTGTTCCGCCGAAGGGGCCTTCGCCTGACGATTGCTGCTGGAACGCAGCGTAGTTGATATTCCAGCCCGCGTTATCTTGGTTTATAGTCAAGATTTGCTGGCCCGCGGGCAAGGTGACGTTGGCCGTCACGGTGGCCCAGGTTTGGTAGCCACCGGTGGCGGGAAGGTTGACGTTACCGCTCAGGTTCGTACCCGAGGAATTCGACAGATGGAAGGCATCCGTCACCGCGGCCGGAGCGGCGATGCGGAAGCTGACCGTGTAAGTGCCGGCCGTGGCCACATTGACGGTATATTTAAAGAACTGACCGCCAGTGGTCCATCCGAGGTCAACGCCGCCGCCGGTGTCTGAAGTCACTTCCAGGTCAACGCCGTCAGACCGGTAACCGTTATCCGTTCCATTGATCGAACTGACATTGTAGGCTACGCCCTGGCCGCCGGTGTCATAGTTTTCGGCCTGGACCGTGCCGGGAATGGCGGCAGGGGTTCCGCCGAACGGTCCTTCTGACACTTGTTGCGAGAACGCGGCACTGATCGTGTGATTTGCTTGCACGTTCGAGAAGGTGAAAGAGTTGATCGCACCCTGATTCGCACCGTCGACCGTCACGCTGGAGATATTGAATCCCGAGTTGGGCGTGATCGTGAACGACTGGTTGGCACCCTGGTTCACCACGACATTGCCAGTCGGGCTGATCGAACCGCCGCTGCCGGCGCTGGCCGTAATGGTAAAGTGGTTGCCGCCACCGCCGCCGGTGGTACCACCCGCCCAAGATTGGATATTCACCCAATCCATGGTGGCTGGGCCGGTGCCGGAACTTGATACATATTGGCCGTACTTATTGTAATGCACACCCGAATTGGGCGTCTTCGTTCCCGTCTGCGAGCCGTTGACATAGATCGTGATCAGGTTACCGACCGGATCATAAATCGTGTTCAATTGGAACTGCACGCCGACTTGGATCGCGGCCTCAAAGGCATCGCCCTGTTCCAGCGACATGATTTCAATCCCGGTGGAACCGCCTGTGGCTTCATCGAGGATGAGATCGGGGGTGGAAGGAGCTGGCCCGAAAACCTGATGCACACATATTTTGTTGGAGCCGGAGGGAAATGATTTGAGCGTAGCAAAGCCTTGCCACTGATTGGTGGTGGTTGTGGGAAGATTATTGCCGCGTTGCTCCGCCCGGCCTTGTCCGGATGGAACGGAGAATTCAAAACCTCCGGAAATAGACGTGATGGTGCAACCGGACGAGGTTTGAGGGATGTAGGTTTCGCCATCGGGCGTCCAGCCGCTGCCGAGTTGGGCCTGGACTGAGACGGAAAAGCCGCAAATGAGGGCAAATGCAGCGAGGGTTTTAACAATACGTTTTTCCGATTTCATGACACTATCGGGGTTGAAGTTACTGCTTCTAGCGGGGCTATTCTAACAAGGGTTCTTCACGGCAAGGTGAGAGCCCGTTCTAACAGGCAGGGGGTGTCAAAATGGAGCCGGGACGGCCAAAATAAGGACAGATTGCTGCAAAACGATAGCATTGATATTTGTATTGTTAAACATTTGCATTAAAATTTCCAACCACCTTTGATTTAAGTCAATAGGCCGGTTTTTGGGGCCTGGGTTTTTGCCATAACGGCCGGATTCTGGTGGAACCGGCACTTCAGCCACAACGGCTCGGAATAACAATTTCACCCATCATGGGTCGATTTAAACCGAAACTGCTCTGGTAATCCGTTAGGCGTTCAATGCCGCGATAACTTCAGCGTGCAGGGCCGGGGTGGCTGCGGCCACAATGGATTTCGCGCTCACCGGGTCGCGTCCCTGCCAGTCGGTGATGACGCCGCCCGCGCCGTGGATGACCGGAACGAGCGCGGCGATGTCCCAGGGATTCATGACCGGGTCGCACATCACATCGGCCCAGCCGCTCGCGACGAGCAGGTAGCCATAGCAATCGCCCCACGTGCGCACGAGTTTGGCGCGGCGTGCGAGTGAGTCGAACGCGGCGCCGTTCTGATATCTCGCCGGGTTGAGCGGGTCGCTCGTGAGCAGCGTCGAGTCCTCGATACGCGTGGTGGCGCGGCAGCGCACGGGCCGGCCGTTGAACGTGGTGGCCGTGCCGTCGCCGAGCAGGAGTTGCCGCAAGACCGGCTGGTGAATGACGCCGAGCACGGGCTGGCCGCGATGGAGCAGGGCGATGAGCGTGCCGAAGAGCGGGCAGGCGCTGGCGAAGGACTTCGTGCCGTCGATCGGATCGAGCACCCAGACGAATTCTGCGCCGGCATTTTCCTCGCCGAACTCCTCGCCAAGAATGCCGTGGCTGGGAAACTTTTTGCGGATAAGCGCGCGCATGAGTTCCTCCGCGCCGCGATCGGCCTGCGTCACGGGCGTAAGATCGGATTTTGTTTCCACCACCAGGCCGGGGTTGGCGAAAAACGGCCGGATGAATTCACCGCTTTTTTCAGCGAGCTCGAGGGCGAAGGTGCGGTAGGAATCGGAATTCACGTCCTCATTGAAACCACGAAAGACCCTAAACACACAAAGGAATTTTGGAGAAAGAGGACGGAAAAACCCAAACGCCAAGGCTTCAAATCCCAAAAACGTCTGCGCGCCTGCGGCGCGCGCTGTTTTTTGAGATTTGGCGGTTTGGCCTTTTGCAAGTGCATCCGGCATGATTCCCTTCGTGACCTTTGCCGCTTTCGGTGCAAAAACTCCCGCATGCGTTGGGTCGAGCAACCGGTCTTTTTCGTCGATTTTGAAGGCAGCCAGGCCACGGGCGTCCTGGAATACGGCGTCGTCACGGTGCTCGGCGACCGCGTGGTGGAGGCCAAAACCCGGCTTTGCCGCGCGGCCGGCCGGGTGCGGGCCGAGGAAACGGCGATGCATGGCTTGCGGGAAAACGATTTGGTGGCGCAGGCGCCGTTCGCGGATGAGTTCGATTTTTTTGCCAGCCGGCGCGAGCAGGGCCCGCTGGCGGCACATTATGCCGGGGTGGAAAATGCACTGCTCAAGGCGGCCTGGCCTTATCCGCGCCGCTCGCCCGATTTTGCACGGCCGGGCGGAAGCCTGGCCGAGTGGGGGCCGTGGATCGACACCGGCGCGCTCTATGCCCAGCTTTATCCACGGCTGGTTTCCTTGAAACTGACCGATCTCGTCGCCGCCTGCGGGTTGCAGGCGGAACTCGATGCGCTGGCCACCGTGCATTGTCCGCCGCCGCGCCGCCGTTACCATGCTGCGCTCTACGACGCGCTGGCCGGAGCGTTGCTGCTCGCCTCGCTCGCCCGCGAGCCGTGGCTGGCGGAACTGAGCCCGGCGCAGATGCTCGCGCTGAGTGCGCTCGATCCGGAAAAGCGCGATGCCCTGCAGCAACGCGAGCTGTTTTAAGACGAACCGACTGTTTAACCGCAGATGGACGCAGATGAACGCGAATGGAGCTAGAGCGGTTTTAAAATTAGTGTAGCCACGAAGGATCACAAAGAACGCAGAGAACAACCTTTCTTTGAGCTCTATGTGATTTTGTGGCAAAAAATCCGGCTGACCGCTTACCAGGCATCCGAGCGAAGGGAACAGACCAAACAAATCCATTTTGCTGCGGATTCCGCTGATGGATACGGATAAGCGGCTTCATATCCGCGTTTATTCGCGTCCATCCGTGGTTACCCACAGCTTGATTAGAGCTACGGCTTGCCGCCGCGCGCGCCCATGCGCAGGCCGGTGTAAATCATGGCCAGCGTCTGGCCGGCGAGAGACTCGAGGCGGAAGTGGGCGGCGGTGAAATCCTGTTCACGGGTGGATTCGTTGGGCACGGCCACACACCACAGGCCGGCCGCGCGCGCTGCGGCGATGCCGGTGGCTGAATCTTCGAGTGCGAGCGCTTCATCGCCGTCCACGTTGAGTTTTTTCAGGGCGGCGAGGTAAAGATCGGGTGCGGGCTTGGGTGGCAGGTCGTCCGTGCGGCAGGCGGTGAATTCAAATTTTTCGTAAAGGCCAAGGTGCTTGAGGTAGCCGTCCACGTGTTCGCGGGAAGAATTCGAGACCACGGCGAGCGGCAGGCCGCGCTGGCGGGCCTCGTCGATCAGCTCGACGACACCGGGCAGGATTTTCTTCTGCGCGAGAAATTCCTGGTTGAGGCGCAGCCTTTCGGCTTCGAGGTCGGAGCGCGGCGCGGCCGGACCGAAGGCCTTCCATGGATCGAAGCCCTGGTCGGCGGTGCCGACGGACCGCATGAATCTGGCGCGGTCGAACGGCATGTTGCGCTTGCGGTGGATTTCGCCATAGGCGTCGATCATCG
>Ga0210398_10005648_pt1 | contig 11620 bp, 8 predicted proteins | sample IncBWC4OmetaG_FD_161047 | JGI IMG/M metagenome (GOLD analysis project Ga0210398, IMG submission 161047) | Forest soil microbial communities from Barre Woods Harvard Forest LTER site, Petersham, Massachusetts, United States - Inc-BW-C-4-O | ecosystem: Environmental > Terrestrial > Soil >... | reverse complement strand
CTGCAAAGAGGGGACAGCGACTTGGTTGCTCCCGCGCCGATGTTTCCGCTCACCAGCGCGATGCTGCCCAAGTACGAAATCACCTACGGCGGGAAGCAGCCGCTCGACGAGCTGAGCACCTACTATTTCAACGTCAAGCCGCGCACCCTGGAGCGCGCCCGTGCCTATTTTTCCGGAGTAATCTGGGTGGATTCAACGGACCTGGTCATCGTCAAGACCATGGGCAAGTGGGTCACCGAAACCGGCGACGTCACCGCAGCCGATCTGCCCTTCACGGTCTTTGAAACCTACCGCCAGCAGGTCGGAAACCTGTGGTTCCCCGCCTACGCCCGCTCGGACGATTCCATTCCCTCAGGCGATGGCGACATCTCCATCCGCGTGATCGTCAAGTGGACCGATTTCAAGCCGGGGGACAGCGCGCCAGCAGCCGCGACACCTGCTCCGCAGGTTTCGCCAGACGCGAAGTAAGCTCTTTCAGCCGTTTCCCGACGCTCATCGTTACCCGCGCGAACGGCCAACGCTCTCGGGCAGTGCTATCTCCAGTCGTCGATGAGAAATACTTCCGGCCGGTTGTAGCCGGCCTCGCCGTTTCGCTCCATGACCACGCCCTGCGCGGTGGCGCGGAACCCCGCCTGCAGCATTTCGCGGTACGCTTCGAGGCGCGCCAGGTTCATCCCAGCGGTAAGCGTTGTTGCACCGCGTGAATGGGCAAAATCGCGGAAAGCGGCAAGGAGACGGCGGAATTCCCGCGCAGCGCGGGGACCGCTGCGCACCGCGCCAAATTTGACGTAGCACTTCCCGCTCCCCGCTTCCGACCCGGCGCCGGCATGGCATACGGCCATTCCCGCCAGCGCGGCTCCGTTCCAGGTCAGCACGGTTTCTCCCAAGTGTTGCGCATCGACGGCGCGAATCTCACGCTCCACGTCCAGGCCTTCGTAAATGGAGCTGGTAAGCTCGCGGCACGCCCGCAAACGATCTTCCTTTTCCGCAGCGGATAACCCGCTGAACCGCGTCCACTCCGAAGATTCCGCAGCAGTTTCCGTTTCCACCGGCAGGTCCATCAAGGCCGTCAGGTAGCGCGGCCAGAATCCGAATTTCTGGTACAGGCTCACGTGCTTCGCGCTGTTTGCGAAGGTGTACAACCCGGCGTGGCTGACACCCCAGCGGTCAAACAGTTCCATCGTGGGGCGAAGAAGTTGTTGCGCAATGCCGCGACTCCACAAATCGGGGCGGATGGTCAGCGGTCCGAAAAACGCCACGCTTCCCCAGCGCGTGGCGAAGTTCGTGCCCACCAGCTCCCCGGACATTTCCGCCGCCAGCGCCGCCGAAGGATCCGCGCGCCAGCGCGTTCGCACATAGTCGGCGTCGCCCATGAACTGCAACGGATCGGGCAGCCCGATGAACGTGCCGAAGGCCAGGCGCATGATCCGGTCCGCCGCGGGCAGATCGGCCTCGCGCAACAAGCGAACGGTCACGTCCGCCTGGCTTGGTTTCGAGGAGGACGGAGCGCTCATTGGAGGTGCCTCCAGGCGATCAGTTTTCAGACTTGTGCCGCAGCGTGGGCCTTTGCTCGGGCTCTTCCGGCGTGTTGTTATTGCCGGGCGTTTCCTTGGGCGGAGGAGCAGCGGCTTTCGGCGGCTGAAGGATCCACTGGAACCCGCCGTCATATTCCACTTTGGCCATGGTGAGATTCGTCTGCGGCGGCGCGACGGCTGGCAGCGCCGCCTTGAGGAAATTGACGATGCCAACGGTTTCCGATTTCTGGCTCTGCCCCTGCACCGCGAAAGTCACGGACTTCTCTTGAATTTCATTCGCCGCGCGGATTTTCACCAACCGCTCGTCGTTCTGCTGCAGCAAGTCGAGAAGCTCAGGTTCGCCGCTGGCGCGATTCTCCGGAGGGTAGCGCACCTCCATAAACGTCTTGGGCATGCCCTTCTCCGGCGGATAGAGCTGGTTGTAGCTCGGCCGCAGCACGCGGGTTCGCCAGATGTCGTTGCCCAGGGCATCCTGCGCGATGCGATAGTCGATCGACCAAGCTTCTGGCCCGTAGTCGCGCACGAACCCCACCAGCACGATACGGATCAGCGGCTCGTCCTCGCGCAGATTGATCTTGTGATGCAACTCGCCCGCCAGCACGCGCAGGCGCTCGAGCACGGCGACCCCGATCGACTCGATGTCCGAGGCCCGGAAGGCGTTGTCCTTTTGTCCGCCGTAGTTGAGCGCTGCGGCCACCAGGCGCGTGAATTCCTCATCCAGTCGAACCGGCTTGTCCTTGGAATCCGGCTGCACCCACTCAACGGCGCCCATCATCACGCCGATGCGCTCCGCCGTCAGAACCTGAATGCTGGGCGCCCGCGAGCCCGCCTCCCCGCGCGTATCGATCGCCGCCAGAACAATTGCGTCCTTGGCCGCGCAAATCACCACCCGCCCCTCGGTCAGGTTCACCGCCACTTCCTGGTCTGTTGAGTCCTGAGCGGAGCAGAGGGGAGAGAGAATCCACAGATGAACACAGATGAACGCAGATAAAAATAAAATCACCGGAAGATACGAACGATAGCGATTACACCGTTGCATAACCATGAGAGCTGCCTCGAACCAAAATCTCACTCTTTTCCGGATAAACCGCGATTCCTAAGCGCTGCAATCATCTACTTTAGCCGAATGCGGGTCCGAGGTTTTCACCAGTCACCAGTCACACTCTTCTATCCGTGTGCATCCGTGATTCCAACGAATTTCTCTTTCCGCGCGATAGCTTGCAGCGCTGTAAAGGCTACCACGCTGGCCACGTCCTCTGCCGAGCACCCGCGCGACAGGTCGTTGGCCGGGCGGTCCAGTCCTTGCAGGATCGGGCCGAGGGCTTGCGCGCCGCCCAGGCGCTCCACCAGTTTGTAGGCGATGTTGCCGGAATCGAGGTCTGGGAAAATCAGCACGTTGGCGCGCCCGGCGACGGGCGACCCGGGCGCTTTTGAGTTTCCCACCGCAGGCACCAGCGCCGCATCGGCCTGTAACTCCCCGTCCGCGGCGAGTTCCGGCGCGCGCGCCTTCAGGATGCGCAGCGCCTCGCGCACTTTTTCGACGCGCGCGTGCGTCGCCGAGCCTTTAGTGGAAAACGACAGCAAGGCCACCCGCGGCTCCGAGTCCAAAATCGCCCGCGCATTTTCCGCCGTGGCCCGCGCGATTTCCGCAAGCTGCTCGGCATTCGGGTCCGGCACCACCGCGCAATCGGCAAAGAGCAGCGCGCGGTCCGGCCCCAGATTCAGCTCCGGCCGCTCCGGAACAATCATGACAAAAAAGCCGGAAACCAGCCTGGCCTCCGGCGCGAGTCCCACGCAGTGCAGCGCCGCGCGCACCGTTTCGCCCGTGGTGTTCGCCGCGCCGCCCACGCTTCCGTCCGCATCCCCGGCGGCTACGCTAAGTGCCGCGAAGAACAGCGGGCGACGCGCCATTTCCCTGGACTCCTCCAGCGTGGCGCCGTGCGCGCGGCGGCGCTCAAAATAAATTTGCCCGTAGGCCTCTGCACGCGGGCTCATCGCCGGGTCCTCGACGGCAGTGCCCGCCAGGGGCAGGCGCAAGTCCGCGGCTACGGTGTCGATGATCCGCTTCCGCCCGAGAAGCGTGATCTTCGCGAAGCCTTCCCTGGTGACGGCAGCGGCGGCGGAAACCACGCGCGGGTCTTCGCCCTCCGGCAGCACAATTCGCTGCGGATGCGTCCGCGCCCGGGCTTTGATTTTCTCCACCAAAGTCATGATGAGCCCAAATTATCACATCTCCGCGGCAGGCGGGCAGCAAGCTGTTTCAGATTGGATTTCGCTTCCCGGTCGTACGGGTGGGGTTTCTTTACTCCCTGGAAGTTCCACGCTCTCGAGCCACTCGCTGCCGAAGGCCAGCTTCAACCCGCGTAGCTTCTTCTGCCTCTTTGGTCTGCCCTTCGGAGCTGAGGGCCTGGGCCAGCAACGCGTAGTAATCCGGCGCCTGTGGAGAAAGCTGAACGGCTTCCCGCAAGTGGTCCGAGGCCTTTTGATATTCCGAAAGCTTCAATTCGAGAGCGGCCATTCTCGACAATGTGTAGGCGTGAAAACCCGGGGAACGCTCCGAGAGGTCGAGCGCTTTCTGATACTCCTTCAAGGCTTCGTCGTAGCGGCCTACATCGGCCAGCGTGCCCGCGTAATATTCGTGAGACTCAGGGGCCTGCGGCGCAATTTCCGTCATGATCCGGTACTCGCGGAGCCCTTCTTCCTTGCGCCCGGCGTTGAGCAACGCCGTGCCGTAGTCGAAGTGCCCAAGCAAGCTGCTCGGAGCCACTTTCAGAGCGCTGGTGTAGATACTGTTTTCGTCCTTGAATCTTGGCACCTGGACGGCCAGATCGACGGCGAGAATCGCCAGGATTGCGGAACATCCAACGACCGAGGCCTTGGCCGGCCATCGCCGATACGTCAGAAGCGCCGCGATGACCAGTGAAATGGGCACGGAGACCAGGTACATATGCCGGTCGTGAACCCAATCTTCATGCGCGAACGTAAACACCCCAAGAAGGGACGGCACAAAGAGAATTCCTGTCCATAGGAGTTGCAGTCGAACGCCGCTTTGCAGGCGATACCTCCGCCACAGGTACACGCCCGCCGCGATCACCACGACCGCCGCTACGCCCTTCAGGAGCGTCCACTGTGAACTCCACTCACGGGGATAAAAGAAGCTCAGCTGGAATGGCCAGAAGAGATTGCGCAGATAAGTGACCAGCACCAGCGGAATATCCAGAAACGCAGCCAGGCGGCTGCCACTCGCCGAGCCGGTATTCCATCCGAACAGCACGGTCCGGACAGCGATGTAAGCGCCCACGACGGCGAAATACGGTGCGGTCCACAAAAATCGCTTCCAGTTTCGTTCCGTTGCGGGAACTGTTTCCGGAAGCGCCTCGTACGCGACCAGCATCCACGGAATCATTACCCCCGTTTCCTTTGAAAACATGGCCAGCGCGGACGCCAGGACCGATAGGGCGAAATAGACGGGAGACGCGCCATCCTCGCGGAAGTGGAAGTAAGCTAGAAAGGAAACCAAAGCGAACACCGTGACCAGAAGGTCGGTGGAAGCCGCAACATAGGCGACCGATTCCGCGTGGATTGGATGAACGGCAAACAGCAGGGCGGCCAGTGCGGAGGTCCAGCGCTCTTTCACCAGCTTCAGGCCTACCTGGTACACCAACAGGACCGCGGCCATGTGCAAGAGCAGCGAAGTGAGGTGCCACCACGGCAGAACCAACCCGAACAACTGGGCGTTGAGCATCTGCCACAGCTGGTACACGGGACGGTAGTGAACCGGCATGGGCAGGGTGGAGAACCGGGTTGTTTCCGAAAAAATATGGTTCACCAAAACCGTCTTCCAGTTTCGCCACGAAGTGATGGTTTCATTCAGCAGGATGAGCGGAATGTCATCCAGAATGAAGTCGTAGCGGAGGTCCTGGAGATAGACCAGCGCAGCGGCGATGGCGCCGATAAGAACTGCCCGGTCCGGCGTAATGAGTTTGCTGCGCATGCCCGTATCTAAAATTATAGAGGCATGCGGGGGCGGGACCGGAAACGGCGCAGGGGCGTGCTCCGTTGTGGTTAGCCCCTATGTGGTGATTTTGCGATTCCCGCGGAAGCGACGCCCAATCTTCAGTCCCAATCCCTTTTCAGGAGCAACTCCTCGATCCGGTAGGCGTGGAACAGGTCATGCATCGCCAAATGGCGAAACATAATGAACACGGAATAGTGCGAGTACTCGCCGTGCTCGGCGGTGCGCTGCCAATCCTCCGCCGTGAGCGTTTTCAAGCGCGCGACGAGCGTCTGGCGATCGGCCGTGAAACGGCGCAGCGATTCGCCCAGATCCTGGCGCAGCATCGCGCCCTCTTCTTCCGCCGCGCTGGGAAGGTACGGAACGATGCGCGGCTTCGCATCGTGCAGCATCAGGTCCAGGCGTGCGCTCATCACCGGATGGATCGTCGCCAGGTGGCACGCATGTTCGTGCGCCGACCATTTGCCCGGCTTCGGCCGGCGCTTCAAAATCGATTCCGGCACTTCGGCGACCAGCGGCAGAATAATTTCCGGTGCCCGCTCCAGGCTGGCAATGACGGCGTTGAATCTTTGCATGGACCCTCGCGGCCGAAGACGAGCATTCAATTTGCTCCACCTTCGGTTTCCGGTAGAATAGCAGAGCCCATTGAAAAGTTGCTCGCGCCAGAGTACGCCCAGCGCTCGCGAGGCCGGCGGCGCGGCTGCGAAAGGAACACGCCATTCGACACAAAGGTAAGAAACTGAAGGACATCCTGGACGCCCACGAGAAATTCCACAAGGGGCATCCCGGCGGCGAGCGCGCCGATCTCGCCGGCGCTGATCTTTCCGGCCAGGATTTGAAAAAACGCGATTTGACCGGAGCCAATCTGGCGGGCAGCAACCTGCGCAAAGCCGACCTGCGCGGCGCCAAATTGAGCCATGCCGATCTGGCCGGCGCCGACTTGCGTCGGGCCGACCTGCGCAATTGCGATTTTACCGAATCGCGGCTCGAGGGCGCGGACCTCAGCGAAGCCGACCTCAGCGGCACGGAGCTGTTTCGCGGCGACTTGCGGTCCGCGAAATTGCACAAAACGATTTTGCGCGGGACGGTGCTGCGGCAGGCTAACCTGCGCGGCGCGGATTTCACCGGCTCGGACCTGACCCTCGCCAGCTTCCGCGAAATTGACTTGACGGACGTGAAACTGGACGGCGCAGACCTCAAGAACGCCGTGGTTCGTGACGTTCGCAAGGCCTCCACGTAGCAACGAAGCCTCGCCACAAGAGAAAAAGCAGATCCCTCACCCACTCGCGAAGACGCGAGTGAGTTCGGGATGACAGGTTTGGAGTTTTTTCCGGGGCCTGCTGCCGCCTGTAGGTTTACAAGGATCTTGCCGAAGGATGCATGCCAGGTTTACACCGCCAACGTGGCAAGCTGGAAACTTGTAGGACTACTTTCCCGACGCCGAAGCCGAAGATTCCGCGCGTCCCGCCCCGCGCCGCCGCGCATCAATCCCCAGGCGCTTGATCTTCTGATTTAGCGTCGAAAGCGGAATCTGAAAATGCTCCGCCGCCTCGGTCTGATTCCAATCCGTGCGTTCCAGCATATCGCTGATCACGTGCCGCTCGATCTCATCCATGATCTGGAACAGGGAGGCCTTCGAGCTGTCGGCGCCGGTGCGCGCACCCGCTTCGCCCGCGAGCGGCGGCATGAATTCCGAGAGCTCCAGGCGGACGCCGCCCAGAAGTTCCTTGGTCCGCACGCTTTCCGGCAAGACATCCACATCCAGCAGCTCCTGCGAGGAAAGCACGACGGCGCGCTCGACGACATTCTCCAGCTCGCGCACATTGCCCGGCCAATCGTAATCCACCAAGAGCCGCAGGGCCGCCGGAGAAAAATGACGTAGCGGCCGGTTGTTCTCCGTGCAAAACACGCGCAGGAAGTGGTCGAGCAGAAGATGGACATCTTCCTTGCGCTCGCGCAGCGGCGGCAGAGGAACGGCAATCACGTTCAAGCGATGGTAAAGGTCCTCGCGGAAGCGCCCCTCCCGCACCAGATTGATCAACTGCACGTTGCAGGCGGCGATGATGCGCACGTCCACCTTGATGGTTTCCGTGCCGCCCAGGCGCATGAATTCGCGCTCCTGGATCACGCGCAGCAGCTTGGCCTGCGTCTCCGGCCCAATCGTGGAGATTTCATCAAAAAATATCGTGCCCTGATCAGCGACTTCGAAGAGGCCTTTCTTGGACGCCACTGCGCTGGTAAATGCGCCTTTCACATGGCCGAAGAGCTGCGATTCCAGCAGGTCCACGGGAATCGAGCCGGTGTTGATCGGAACAAAAGGTTTGTCCGCGCGCGCCGAAGCCGAATGAATGGCCTTGGCGATCAGCTCCTTGCCCGTTCCGCTCTCGCCGTGGATTAGCACGGTGGAGCGCGACGGAGCGACCTGGCCCACGAGATCGAGCAGCGCCAGCATTTTTTCGCTCTTCCCGATAATGTTGGGAAAATTGTAGCGCTGCTTCAGCGCGCGCTTGAGCTGGACGTTCTCCTCGCGCAACCGCCGGCCCTCGACGGCCTGCGCCACCTGCACCAGCAGCTCGTCGTTGGACCACGGCTTGGTAATGTAATCCTGGGCGCCGCTCTTGAACGCCGCCCGCGCCATGTCGATGGAGCCGTAAGCGGTAATCAAGACAACGGAGAGATTGGCGTCGCGCCGACGAATTTCGCGCAGCAAGTCGAGCCCGTTGCGGTCGGGAAGGCTGACGTCGAGCAGCACCAGGTCAAACGGTTTCTCTTCGAGCAACGCCAGCCCGGCCTCGCCCGATTCGGCGCTCGCGGTGGCATAGCCTTCCATATTGAGCAGAAGTTCCAGGCCCTCGCGAATCTCCGACTCGTCGTCAACAACCAGGATGGATCCCTTAGACATGCACGGCTTTCCGCGCCACCGGGAACTCCAGCCGGAATGAGGTGCCCTTGCCCGGCGTCGAGCGCACGTCCACTTTTCCAGCGTGCTCCTTGACGATGCCGTAGCTCACGGAAAGTCCCAGGCCGGTGCCGCGCCCTGAGGATTTGGTGGTGAAGAAGGGATCGAAGATGCGGTTCAAATTTTCCCGCGGGATGCCCGCTCCGTTGTCGCGGATTTCCACTTCCACGGACCCGTTGTGCGACGCGGTACGGATCTCCACTATCCCGCCGGAGGGCATGGCGTCGCGCGCGTTCAAAAAGAGGTTCAGGAGCACCTGCTGCAGTTTATTGGTAGAACCCAGCACTGTTGGCAATTCCTGCTGCAGGTTTCGATTCACCTGCACCTGCGCGGTGCGGAACGGGTGCGCCACAAGGGACAACACTTCTTCCACCACCACATTCAAATTCACTTCCGTAAACTCCGTCCCGCCAATGCGCGAGAAATTCAGCAGGTTGTTGACGATTTCGCTGGCGCGGAAGGTCTGCTTGACCACTTTATCGATCAGCTGGTGGCGCGGGTCGCCGCTGGGCAGCTGCTTGGCCAGCATCTGAATGTAGTTGGAGATCACCGCCAGCGGCGTGTTGACCTCGTGCGCGACTCCCGCGGCAAGCAGGCCGAGCGAGGTGAGCTTTTCGTTCTGGAAGACCTGCTCCTCGAGCTGCATCCGCTGCGTCACGTCGTCGAAGAGGATCAGCCGGCCGATGCGGTCTCCCGATTTTCCGACCAGGGGAGCGATCGAAACATTCACCACCAGATTCCGCCCCTCGCGGTTCTGCATGTGGAACTTGTACAGGCTGGAGACGCGCTCGTCCCCGGCGCGCGCCGTGATTTCCGCGAGCAGGTCGGTGGGAAGCACGTCCTCGAGCTTGCGGCCCACGGCTTCCTCGCGCGGCACGCCGATCAGCCCCTCGAGCTGCGTATTCCAGGATTCCACCGCGCCGTCGAAGTCCACCGCCAGCACGCCCACGTTCAGCGATTCGACGATGTTTTCGGAGAAGTCCTTCAAGCGCTCGATTTGCGCCGCCTTTTGCTCGAGCGAGTTGTACAGCTGCGAGTTGTCCAGCGCGATGGCCAGATACCCGGCGATGGTGTGCAGCAGCTCGACGTCCTCGCTGGACAGGAAATCGCCGTCCACCGTTTTCCCCAGCCCCAGCACGGCGACGGCGTGATCGCGAATCCGGCAGGGAATGAAGTAATTCAAATCCAGCTGCTCGAGCGTGTGCCGCACGGACGGAGAAACGTCCCGCGCCGCGCGCGCCGACTCGAAAAACAAGAGCCCTTGCGCGAACGATTTGAACTCGCCTTCGAGAAAACTCAAATCGAGGGCGCCGTTGTAACGCACCCCCATCGACCGCGCCACCCGAAACGCCCCGGGATGGCTTTCATCCTCGACAAAGATCGCCATGCGGTCCACGAGCAGGGCCTGCGAGATGCGGTCCATCACCGATGCCAGCATCGGTTCGAGACGCACCTCCGAGGCCAGCGTGCGGCCGAATTCAATCAGCGTGCGGCGATAGTCCAGGCGGTCGCGGTAAAAGAAGCGATCCAGGCGCACCTGAATCCAGTCGCGAATGGGCTGAAACAGGAACGCCGCCACAACGATAGCGATGGATACGCTCACGGTCCCGGACGGCCACGTGGTGTGGAACAGAGCGCCGACGAGCGCCACAAAGGCAATGTAACCGGCCACCACGCCGCCGCTCGCCGCCGTGTACGCCAGACCGCGCTTGAAGATGATGTCCACGTCCATCAAGCGGTAACGAATGATGGCGTAGCCGAAGCTGAGCGGGATGAGCACCAGGGAAATCACCGACAAATTCATCCAGGGCCGCGGCACCACGCCGAAAAAGAACGGCACGATGTAGAGCAGCAGGAAGGGAACGATTCCGGCCACCGCCCCTCCGGTGACCCACTTCAGCTGCTGGCGCAAAATCCCGGAGGAGGCGCGGCGATAGCTGAAGACAAACACCGCCGCGGCCAAAAGAAAGTAGATCCCCAGGCAGGCCAGGTCCAGCCGGTCCAGCGTGTTGCGCGCCTCGATCGACGGCATGAAGCCCAACTCGCGCAGGCTCACCAGAACCCGCACCAGCAGCAGAATTCCCGGCACGCCGTAAATCCCCGCCAGGAGCACTCCGTGCCCCTTGGGCCGCGGGCGGCGCTCGGGAAACACCAGAGCGAAGTGCAGCAAGAGCGCAGGCTGCAGGAGCCGCCCCACGATGGCCGCCCAATAAACTTCCCAGTCAAACGCCGTCAGTTTTCCGGTGTATTGGAACGTGTACAGGACGAAGGACACCAGGCAGAAAACGTAGAAATGAACGGCGCGCGTGGCGTTCCACCGGCGGGCGAAAATAAACAGGCCGATGAACAGATACAGAATGCCCACCACGCTCAAGTAATTTTCGATGGAAGCAGGCCGTACCGCCGGCTGCACCACGAGCTGCGCTTCAAACTCCTTGCCGCCGCGCTCGATGCGGTAATGCGCCAGCGACCACAGCCCAACCCGCCACAAGCGCTTGGTAACGTCGATGGGACTATGGACCGGCGCATCGTTGACGGCCAGGACGCGGTCGCCTTCGCGCAGGCCAGCATTGGCGGCCGGAGAATTGGGCGCGATGTGCCACGCGATTACCCCGGAAGAGTCGCCGATCCAGGAGACGCCGTCATCCGGCGCCGTGAAGATCGATCGCTGCTGGAAATTGATGATGCCGAAGATGATGGCCGCAAGAGTTGCCAGTGCGAGGATGGCCGCGCCCAACCGGACCCGAAGATTATCGTTTACTGGAGCGCTCACCGCTGTTCCCTGCAAAGTTCTGGCATAAGCTAAGAATCGTGCAACCCGGCTTCCAAATTATATAAGTTATCTCAAATCAATAACCATATGAATTTCAATTATATAGGTGCGGCTCGAACGGTGGAAGGGGGACAATACTTCCGCCCCTCCATTTTCTGGAAGGGGTACTCCTAATTCTTATAGGCCGTGCAACGCTTAAAACTGGAAGCTAACCCCACCCCGGAACGACCGCAAAACTGGCATCAACATCATCCGCGGATCCTGTCCGCTCACCGAGACGTACCCTTGCGCCAGAAGATTGCTGAAGTCGGCCAGTGCCTCCCAGTGTCCGTTGAGGC
>Ga0210398_10005646_pt1 | contig 11623 bp, 11 predicted proteins | sample IncBWC4OmetaG_FD_161047 | JGI IMG/M metagenome (GOLD analysis project Ga0210398, IMG submission 161047) | Forest soil microbial communities from Barre Woods Harvard Forest LTER site, Petersham, Massachusetts, United States - Inc-BW-C-4-O | ecosystem: Environmental > Terrestrial > Soil >... | reverse complement strand
TAGGGCGATCTTCGCAAAGACGTCTCGATGCACATCAAGCGCCTGATCGAAATCGGTTCGTATCGTGGCTATCGTCATCGCCGCAGCTTGCCGGTTCGGGGGCAGCGCACCCACACCAATGCCCGCACCCGCAAGGGTCCGCGCAAGGGCACGGTAGCTAATAAGAAGAAAGCAGCGGGGAAGACTTAAAACATGGCGAAACCAGCTGGATCCGCCGGAGCGGACAAAAAAGGCAAGAGCGGAAAGAAGTTCAAGAAGAAGGAACGCAAGCACATTCCCAACGGTCTGGTGCATGTTCAGGCGTCCTTCAACAACACCATCGTTACCATCACCGATCCCACGGGCAATACGGTGTCGTGGAAGAGTTCGGGATCGCTGGGCTTCCGCGGATCGCGCAAGGGCACACCCTTCGCGGCCCAGCAGGCTGCCGCCAATGCCGCCAATCAGGCGCGCGATCACGGCATGCGGGTGGTGGACGTGCGCGTCAGCGGTCCGGGTTCGGGACGCGAGTCGGCCGTGCGCGCCTTGTCTGCCTCCGGACTGGACGTCCGTTCCATCAAGGACGTCACGCCGGTGCCGCATAACGGCTGCCGTCCGCCGAAACGGCGCAGGGTCTAAAAGCAGGAACTTGGGGCTAAGGTTTAGGAATCGGTCCTTGGCATCTGGCAATGAATTTGGGGTAAGGATCGAAGCGAGGGGTTAGAACATCTAATTCTTCAGCACCAGACCCCTGACAATTAGTTTTCGATCGGGACGAAGGGACGCCAATTCCTGTAAACCGATCATCAGCAAGTGCAACAGTCGCAGGCGATAGAGGCAGAGTTCTTACTAATCCCTAACCTCTAGACCCTAGCGCCCGTTTCGCAAGGAGAAGGTAACTTGGCTCGTTACAAAGACGCAGTATGCCGCCTTTGCCGCCGCGAAGGAATGAAGTTGTTCCTGAAAGGCGCGAAGTGCTTCACGGACAAGTGTCCGATCGAGAAACGCAATTTCGCTCCCGGCCAGCATGGTAAGGACCGCAAGGCCAAAATCGTTGGCTATGGTCTTCAGCTTCGCGAGAAACAGAAAGCGAAGCGCATGTACTTCACCCAGGAAGGCCAGTTCCGCAACTACTTCGAGAAAGCTGCGCGCGCCAAGGGCGTGACCGGCGAAATCCTACTGCAGCAACTGGAGCGCCGTCTCGACAACGTAGTGTACCGGCTTGGCTTTGCCGTCGCACGGCGCCAGGCGCGCCAATTGGTGCGTCACGGACACGTGGTGGTGAATGGCAAGAAGGTCAATATTCCTTCTTTCCAGGTGCATGCCGGCGACGAAGTCGCGGTGCGCGAGAAAAGCAACAAGCTCATCGTGGTAGAGGGCGCCAAGGAATTCGCCAGCCATCAACCGCCTCCGGCTTGGCTGGAAGTTGATCGCGATGGCTACAAAGGCCGGATCCTGGCGTTACCCAAGCGGGAAGATATCAACTTGCCCATCAATGAGCAGCTGATCGTCGAACTGTACAGCAAGTAGTGAGCGTCCCAGCACGCGCGATGTCACAGCGTGCGGGGTCAGGATTACACCCGGAATGCGCCTTGCGCTATTCCTTAACCTTCGCGCCAGATCAGCCGGACCAGTCTTCTTTGCAAGCCTATCCGCGCAGCACGGCCGAATTGAAACAGGAGCTACAAATGCTTTGGAAAGGTTTTCAAAAACCGAAACGGCTGGCTACCGATACAGAAACATTGACCGACAAGTACGGTCATTTTTGGGCACAGCCGTTCGAACGGGGTTTTGGTACAACCATTGGCAATGCGCTGCGCCGCGTGTTGCTTTCCTCGATTGAGGGAGCCGCGGTTACCGCAGTAAAGATTGAAGGCGTACTGCACGAGTTCCAGTCGATCCCCGGAGTGGTCGAGGATGCCACCGACATCATCCTCAACTTGAAGCAGATTCCGTTCCGCCTCAATGGCGACGCGCCAAAGGCGATTTACCTGCGCGCCGAGCAGCCCGGCGTGGTCACCTCGGGCATGATCGAAGCCGACGCCGACGTAGAGGTGCTGGACAAAGACGTGTACGTGGCCACCATCAGTGAAGGTGGCAAGCTGGATATGGAGATGCGGCTGAAGAAAGGCCGCGGCTACGTTTCTGCGGACAAGAATTTCGACGAGGACCTGGGGCTCGGATTTATCCCCATCGATTCCGTACATTCGCCGGTGCGTAAGTGCAACTACTCGGTGGAAGCGGCTCGTCTGGGACAGATCACCGACTACGACAAGCTAGCCATCGAGATCTGGACGAACGGCTCGGTAACGCCGGCTGACGCGTTAGGGCTGGCCGCGAAATTGGTGAAGGACCATATGAATATCTTCATCAACTTCGAAGAGGAGCTGGAAGCGCAGGCTGCCGGCCTGTCCGACAAGCCGGAGATTCGCAACGAAAATCTGAACCGCTCGGTAGAGGAGTTGGAACTCTCGGTGCGCAGCTACAACTGCCTGAAGAACGCCAACATTCAGACCATCGGCGAGCTGGTGCAGAAGAGCGAAGCCGAGATGCTGAAGACTAAGAACTTCGGCCGCAAGTCGCTGAACGAGATCAAAGAGATCTTGTCGTCGATGGGCTTGAGTCTGGGCATGAAGATCGACGAGCACGGCAACGCGGTTCCGGGTTCGGGAGCGTCGCAGTCAGCAGGGCTGGCCTCGACCAGCTACGGCATCGATCAAAACTACTAACGGTCGGGTAGAGCGGGCCTTCAGGCCCGCGTCCAGCCGATCAAAAAGAGTGGGGCTTTTAGCCCCCAAATTTTGAAAGACTTGAAGGGTTACCGAAATGCGTCATCGTAGAGCAGGATGGAAGTTGGGACGGAACACCGAACACCGGCGCGCGTTGCTGCGCAACCTAGTGACCTCGCTGATCGTGGAAGAACGCATCGAGACCACCCTTACCAAGGCCAAGGCCATGCGTCCTCACGTGGAAAAGATGATCACGCTGGGCAAGCGCGGCGACGTGGCCGCACGACGGTTGGCCGCGGGCTATCTGATGACCCGCGACGCCGTCGATAAGCTGTTCGACACCATCTCTCCGCGTTATGGCGATCGCGAGGGCGGATACCTGCGCATCGTTCACGGCGGCTTCCGTCAAGGCGATGGCGGAGACATTGCTTTCGTGGAACTGCTGGGCAGCGAGAAAACGCTCGACGAGAAGCGTCAGAAGCGGGCCGAACTGCGCGCCAAACGCGCCGAAGAGAATCGCAAAGCCATGGAATCGGCCGAAGCCGAAAACAAGCAGGCATCCGAGATTCAGGCAGCCAACGAAGAAAAGGAAGAGAAGTAACAGCCTTCCTCGACGCAATTCAGAACGCACCCCTTAGCGGGTGCGTTTTTTTTGTGTTTCACGGAATAGCGAGCTTGGCAGGTCCTGACTTTCCACTGCACTGCTGAAACAGCTTTTATCACGCGCAGCCATTCGGCCAAATCTGGATTACAATCGCGCTCAGCATGGCTGCTACGCACCGGACAATCTTTCATGTCGATATGGACGCCTTCTTCGTTTCCGTCGAAGAAGTGTTCGACCCGTCGCTGAAGGGCAAGCCCGTCGTCGTGGGAGGACGGCCAAACGAGCGGGGCGTAGTGTCGGCGGCTTCGTACGCGGCGCGCAAGTTCGGAGTGCACTCAGCGATGCCCTTGCGCACTGCGGCCAAGCTGTGTCCGCAAGCAATTTTCGTCGACGGTCATCCTGACCGTTACCGCGAATACTCCGCCAAAGTTTTCGAAGTCTTGAACCGTTTCTCACCCAAGCTGGAAATGGTTTCCATCGACGAAGCCTACGTCGATATGACCGGCACCGAACGCCTGCTTGGACCGCCGATGCGCGCTGCCCACGCGTTGCATGCGGCGATGAAGGCCGAGACCCAGCTGAATTGCTCCATCGGCATCGGCACCTCGCGGCTGATTGCCAAGGTTTGCTCGGACCAAGCTAAGCCCAATGGCGTTTTGTGGATCGTGCCCGGCCGGGAAGTGGAATTCCTCGCCCCACTCGATGTTCGCAAGATTCCCGGCGTTGGCAAAGTGATGGAGAAGCGATTGCGGGAGCAGGGCATTCACCAAGTGCGCGATCTGGCTTCGCGCGATGAGCGCTGGTTGGAACAGAACTTTGGCGTGTTGGGAGTGGCGCTGTCGGGAAAAGCACGCGGCCTGGATGCCGGCGCCTGGTTCGATGCCGACATCGGGGAAGACGATGGGCCCCGCTCGATAAGTCACGAACACACGTTTTCACAAGATACCGCCGATGCACAACAACTTGAATCGACCCTGGCGCGCCTGACGGAAATGGTGTGCCGCCGCCTGCGTGAGCAGAAGCTGCACGCTCGTACGCTGCAACTGAAGCTGCGTGACTCCGGCTTCCACACCATCACGCGCGCCCACACCCTGAACGAACCCACCGCTATCGATTCTGTTGTGTTCGCAATGATTCGCGAGCTGTTCCGCGCCAATTGGAAAGGCGAGGCGATTCGCCTGCTCGGCGTCCATGCAGCGCATTTCGAAGACGAAAGCGAACAGATCGGATTGGTCGGGCAGGGTTCACACGACAAGTGGAATCAGGCGCTCTCCGCCGCCGATCGCCTTCGCGAAAAGTATGGCGAAAGCGCGATTTCCCTGGCGACGGGCATGAAGGGCCGCTTCCGCGAGCGTACCCACGAAAATCCCGCAGGACTGCCAGGAAAGAAAAAGCCGTCGTAGGCCTTATCTGTCGCCTTTCTCGCCCTGAGTTCACCACGCAGTGAACACCCATCCCGGTCAGCCGTCACAGACACATGTGACTCTCCAGCCCTAGTCTTAAGAAGTAGGAGAACCGGCATGTGTCTAGCCGTTCCAGGGAAAATTCTGAGCATTCAGGGCGAGGATTTCGCTCGCACTGCCCGGGTCAGCTTTGGTGGGATCGTGAAAGAAGTCAGCCTTGCCTATCTTTCCGAGGCGATGGTCGGCGATTATGCGGTGGTTCACGTGGGATTCGCCATCAGCCTGCTGGACGAGAAGGAAGCGCTGCGCACCTTCGAATATCTGAAGCAGATGAACGAGCTGGGTGAGCTGGAAGTGGAAGCCGAAGCATGAAGTACGTGGAAGAGTATCGCGACGCCGAGGCAGCCAAACAGTACGCTGCCAGCATTGCGCGCATCGCCACCCGGCCGTGGACGATTATGGAGATCTGCGGCGGACAGACGCACACGATCGTCAAGTATGGTATCGACGAACTTCTTCCCGCGCAGATCACGCTGGCGCATGGGCCAGGCTGCCCGGTCTGCGTTACTCCCGTCGAGTTGATCGACAAGGCACTGCGCATCGCCGCACAACCGAATGTGATTTTCTGTTCCTTTGGCGACATGCTGCGCGTGCCGGGTTCCTGCACCCCAACAAGTCAGAATACAGAGGCTGCCGCAAGTTCCGGGTTCGGGAGTGATCTGTTCAGTGTTAAAGCGGCTGGCGGGGATGTGCGTATTGTCTATTCGCCGATGGATGCGGTAAGGATCGCCGAACAGAATCCCGCCAAGCAGGTGGTGTTCTTTGCCGTCGGTTTTGAGACCACGGCTCCCGCCAACGCCATGTCGGTCTATCACGCCAAGCAGCGCGGCCTGAAGAACTATTCCATTCTGGTCTCGCATGTGCTGGTACCGCCCGCGATGGAGGCCATCCTGAGTTCACCGACAAACTGCGTGCAGGGATTTCTCGCCGCTGGTCACGTTTGCTCGGTAATGGGCTACACCGAATATCTCCCGATTGCAGCCAAGTATCGCGTGCCAATCGTGGTTACCGGATTCGAGCCGCTCGACCTGCTGCAGGGAATATACATGTGCGTGCTGCAACTGGAGCAGGGGAGGTTTGAGGTGGTGAACCAATACACGCGCGCGGTTCGCCGCGAGGGGAATGTCTGCGCGCAGGACTTTGTGGCAAGAGTATTCCGGGTAGTCGATCGCAAGTGGCGTGGAATCGGAGGCATTGCTCGCAGCGGTCTGGGATTGGCTGAAGACTATGCCGAATTCGATGCCGAAACTCGCTTCGGGGTGTCCGAGTACACCGCTCAGGAAGATCCGGAGTGTATCAGCGGCCTGATCATGCAAGGCGCCAAGAAGCCGGAGGAATGTTCGGCATATGGCGGGCGTTGTACTTCCGATCACCCCCTGGGAGCTCCCATGGTCTCATCGGAAGGAGCCTGTGCCGCGTACTACCGCTATCGCCGGTTGAGGCCGGGGAGCGCCATCGCAATCGGAGGCGGACATGGCTGAGATCAAGGAGTTTCAACTCCAGTGCCCGACAACGCTGAATGATTGCGAGCATGTGCAATTGGCTCACGGGGGGGGCGGCCGCCGGATGCACGAGTTGCTGGAAGGATTGCTCCTTCCCAGCTTCGGCAACGATATCCTGCTGGAACGACATGACGGTGCAACCCTCAACATCGGCGGCGCGCGATTGGCCTTCACCACGGACTCTTACGTTGTCAGGCCACTATTTTTCCCCGGCGGCGACATTGGAACGCTGGCCATTAACGGAACGGTGAACGATCTGGCGATGTGCGGAGCACGCCCGCTGTACCTGAGTTCAGCGTTGATTCTGGAAGAGGGCCTGCCGATGGAGACCCTGCGGCGCGTTGTAGAGTCAATGCGCTCTTCTGCCGCGGACGCCGGAGTTCAGCTTGTAACTGGCGACACAAAAGTCGTGGACAAAGGCAAGGGCGACGGGATTTTCATCAATACGGCCGGAATCGGCGTGGTGGAGCGAGATGTTTCCATCTCGCCAAGAAATGTTCGTCCCGGGGACGCCATTTTGCTCAGCGGAGACATCGGTCGCCACGGTATTGCGATCATGGCCACTCGCGAAGGGCTGTCCTTTGAAAGTGCAATCGAATCGGATTGTGCTCCGTTGTGCAAGCCGGTCGAAGCGCTGCTGGCCGGAGGGGTGGAGATTCACTGCATGCGCGACCTTACCCGTGGCGGTTTGAGCAGCGGCCTGATCGAAATTGCCGAGGCCAGCGGAACCAGGAGCGCGATTCAGGAAACCTCCATTCCTGCGCGCGAGGAAGTCATCGGGGCGTGCGAGATACTCGGACTCGATCCACTCTACCTGGCCAACGAAGGCCGATTCATCGCTTTTGTGCCGGAGCAGGAGGCCGAAAGGGCGCTCGCGATCCTACGAAGATTCCCGGTGAGCAGCGAAGCGGTCTGCATTGGCAAAGTAGTGGAGGGGCCGGCGGGCATGGTCACTATGAAGACCCTCTTGGGAACCGAACGCGTCATCGACATGTTGAGCGGTGAGCAATTGCCCAGAATCTGCTGAGTACCCCCCGTCACGTCGCAATGTGAGACATCGCACAGCAACATCTGCGGGAAGAAGATATGGATGATGAGTGGCTTGTTTAGCCTGGCCGTTCCTCTTCGGCCCGGCATTCCAAAGCAGTAGCGAACTCTGGAGAATTTGAGTGTCTGGAACCCTGATTATTGGTTACGGAAATCTATTGCGTGGCGATGACGCAGTCGGCTGCCGCGCCGCTTACGAACTCGACCAACTCTTCCGTGACGATCCCAACGTGAAAGTGATTGCCTCCCAGCAACTCACACCCGAGATGGCGGATGACGTTGCGGAAAGCGATTTTGTACTCTTCCTTGACGCTGCAACCGGCGAACTGCCGGGAACTGTTCGGCGGATGCGGATCGTACCGCAACTGGGGCCAGGCGGATTCACCCACCAGCTGACTCCATCGTCGTTACTGTCGGCGGCCGGGCAGCTTTACGGCGACGCTCCAGAAGCGATCAGCATTACCCTTGCAGGATGGAGTTTCGACATCAGTAATCAACTATCCCCGGGCGCAGCAGATCGCTTCCCGGAAATGATTCGGTTGGCCCAGGATGCAGTTGAATCCCATCGCCGCAGGGTGCAGGAGCACATCCCGGCACAGACGAAATAAAACCAGAAGCCAAAGCTATTCTTCAGGCGGTTGTGGCTTAGGGGATAAGGGTCCTTCGACCGACACCGCGTCTGCCCGATCCGCAAAAAGCGGGTCGGAAAAGCCGACCCGGCGCTCAGGATGACACGCAGGACAATGCCGGAGCTCCGTATCACAAACCAAAGGGCACATCGCGTGGGATGTGCCCTCTGGTTTGCTCTTCGCTGCTCGCTAGGCTCCGACTAATTTTTCTAAGATTGATTTGTTGCGGATGGTGAGAGTCGAACCCTTAAGCACCGCGATCTGGCGTTTACGAAAGTCGGCCAGGACCCGGGTCACGGTCTCGCGCGAGGTGCCGATAATTTGTGCGATTTCTTCGTGCGTCAGGGCCAGCTTTACCTTCGGTTCAGCCTGCTCGTGGCTGGTCGCAGTCCACTCCAGCAGCAGGCGCGCCAGGCGCTCGGGCGCCGAGTGCGACAGTCCAAGGCTGCGAATCTGCTGGTAGGCGCTCTGGCAGTCTTTGCTGAGATGTTGCGCCGCCTTTAGACAGGCGTCGCCGTGCTTTTGCAGGAAGTTCAGGAAGTCGTCGCGTTTCACGAAATTCAGCTGGCAGGGTTGGCCGGTTTCCGCTGTGATCTCGTAGGGCGTTCCCGACACCGTTGCATGCATACCCAAGACTTCTCCGGGCTGCGCGATTTTCAGAATGAGTGTTTTGCCCTCGGCGGATGTGGTGGAGAGCTTTACCCGCCCCTTGCACAGCATGTAGATCCCGCGCGGCGACTGACCTTCCACAAACAGGATGGCGCCGGCCGGATAGGAGGCCGTGTACTTAATCTTGTCAAAGGCTTCTAACGCAACTTTGGGAAGCGAGCAGAAGAAGCTGTCACTCCGCAGTTTGCAAATAATGCAATTTTCAACCAGCTCAAAGCCGTAAGGTGATCCCACATTCCCTCCCGACATTAACTATCATGCTATCACCTTATACATCTGTAACATCCCCCATTAGTAGGATAAGCAAGGAGACGCATCCCACGCCCTTTCCTGGCGGGTGGCCAGGACCGATACCTGAGGGTTCGAGTTTGGCAGGCCGTCGACCTCTGGAGCCCCCAGACACGCTGGCCGTGACGGACATCACATCCACGGGTATCTCGGGTCACAGACCTCGGCCCGTCTTCCGAAGGACAATCTCGCCCACAACGGCTCAAAGGCGGGAAGCGAAGGTCTGGTTGCCTTAGCCTGTCGGATCTGGCCGGAACACAGGTTTCATGGCTGGAATGCCGGAATAATAGTTCTGGTAGGCGAGCGCGCACCGTTCAGGATGGAATCGGACCACTCTCCTCTACCCCATATCGCTTCCCGCCCACGGTTTTTTGGCTCAGCTCGGTCCGGCCCAGACCAGGCGAAACATAGTTGGTAGGTCACAGCTGCGTGCGAGGTCAGATCGGTGAAGTCAAAAATGGGGGTGGCCGACAACTGCTGCTGGCCGTTGTATCCCAGACGATTTACCGGTTTCAGACCTTGAAGTCCTCGATGCGTCATCTCTAAGTGCGCGGCACTGAGTTCCAGCACTTCGCAAGAAAGGGAGAAACAATATGGCGGCAGGAACAGCCCAAAGAATCGAATTCGAATCGGTTGAGGTTGTCAGCACCGGGTTGAATCGCTGGTGGCGCGTATTTGGCGGTCTGATGATGAACATCGCCCTGGGTACCTTGTACGCCTGGAGCGTCTTTGTGGCGCCATTAGAGAAAGAGTTCGGTTGGAAGCGCGCCGACACGTCTATGGTGTTCACCATTGCGGTAGTCGTCTTTGCCCTGACGTTTATTGTGGCGGGCCGGCTGCAGGACAAGTTTGGACCTTTCTGGGTATCGCTCACCGGCGCAGTGTTGGTGAGCCTTGGGTTCTTCCTGTGCTCATTTACCCACAGTCTGACGTACTTGTTCATTTGCTTCGGCGTGATCGGCGGACTGGGTAACGGATTTGGATACGCGACACCGATTCCGGTAATGGCAAAGTGGTTTCCGGACAAACGCGGGCTCGCGATCGGATTGGCGGTCGGTGGATATGGCGCGGGTTCGGCGCTCTTTGGACCTCTGGCCAATTTGTACCTCATTCCTAAGTATGGCGTGCACCCTACCTTCATGATCCTCGGAGTGATCTTCCTGGGAATGACGGTGATTGGCGCGTTTCTGCTGAAGAACCCGCCTGCCGGATATAAGCCGGACGGGTGGACGCCGGCGCCGGCCTCGGCGAAGTCCAGCGCTACCACGCAGGAATTTACTCCGGGTGAAGTCCTGAGGACGCCCGCATTCTACTTTATGTGGATTGCCTACGCGCTGGGAACCTCAGCTGGACTCATGGTGATTAGCCAATTGGTCCCGTTCGCCAAAAGCGTGCACATCTCCAGTGCCGCCCTGGCGACCCTGACATTGGTGATCGGCGCGGCAGGCAACGCTTCTGGACGAATCCTCTCAGGCTGGATGTCCGACACGCTAGGCCGTCTCAACGTACTGCGGCTGATGATCGCTATCTCGATGGTTTCCATGCCCCTGCTCTATATCGCAGGAGGCAAAGTCAGTTTCCTGTACCTGATGGTGTTTATTGTGTACTGGTGCTACGGCACGCAGCTCTCGGTTAATGCCGCGGCGACTGCTGATTTCTTTGGCGCCAAGAACGCGGGCATGAACTACGGAATGCTCTTTACCGCATGGGGCGTTGCGGGTGTCATCGGTCCGAGAATCGGCGGCGTTTTGTTCGACAAGTACCACAATTATCAGATGGCGTTTTATACCGCTGCGGTTCTAGCCGCCGTGGCATTGCTGGCTGAGTTGTTGGCTCGCCGTCCGAAACATGCCTAACTGACTTCCGGCTGGCGTACACCGGTCATTGTTGCTCTGGATATTGGACTGAAATGATTCGAACCTCCTCTGACATGATTCGAACTGAGAAGTTTGCAAGGAGTGTCTTCATGGGAACCGCGACTAAAGTGGCTGAACAACCGGAGAAAACCAAGGCAGCAATCGAAGAGTACGCGGCTCCGGCCATCGTAAAAGACCAGGCGCTGGTGCAGGACTGGCAAGCTGAGCGGGATCGGTTTCAGAAGGATCCCGATGCTTTCTGGGCCGATATCGCCAAGCAATTCGTGTGGACTAAACCCTGGAACAAAGTTTTCGAATGGGACGGAATCCATCACCAGTGGTTCACTGGGGCGCGCACCAACATTACCGTCAACGCGCTCGACCGTCACGCCAAGTCGGAGAACGCCAATCGGGCCGCCTTTATCTGGCTCGGAGAAGACGGCACCGAAAAGATCGTTACCTATCGCCAGCTCTACCGCGATGTGTGCCGCTTTGCCAATGGGCTGAAGTCGCTGGGGGTCAAGAAGGGCGACCGAGTCGTCATCTACATGCCATTGACCATCGAGGGCGCAATATCGATGCTGGCTTGCGCCAGGATTGGAGCGATCCACTCGGTGGTGTACGCGGGCCTTGGCCATTCGTCGCTGCGCGATCGCGTGGAAGACGCACGAGCACGCGTAGTCATAGTCGGCGACGCGGGCTTCCGGCGCGGCAAGCCTGTGCCGCTCAAAGGCATTGTCGACGAGGCGCTTGACGGGGTCGAGACGGTAGAGAAAGTTGTCGTGTTCACCCGCGATCCAAAGGCGTTTGAAGCCGCCAGCCCGCGCGAAGTCGATTTCCGCGAGTTGATGAAATTC
>Ga0210398_10005645_pt1 | contig 11623 bp, 6 predicted proteins | sample IncBWC4OmetaG_FD_161047 | JGI IMG/M metagenome (GOLD analysis project Ga0210398, IMG submission 161047) | Forest soil microbial communities from Barre Woods Harvard Forest LTER site, Petersham, Massachusetts, United States - Inc-BW-C-4-O | ecosystem: Environmental > Terrestrial > Soil >... | reverse complement strand
AACGTAACCTTTGCATTGCCCCATGCCGATCGGGTCTACGTGCTTGATCATGCCCGAATCACCTGGGAGGGCGGTCCGGATCGTTTCGCAAGCGAAGCGGGAAGCGGATATCTCTAAGAGATGCCGTTAGGCTTTCGGGCAGATGAGGGCGGGATCGGCGCGGGTGAAATCGCTGATCCAGTTGGTTTCCCAGGTGCGGTCGTCGTATGAGAACGCCTGCTCCCATCGCGCGTGGTCGTGATCGACCTTCGTCCAAATGATGCGGACCTTGATCGGTCGACCGTCATCGTCGTCATCCCCGTAAAACTCACCGTGGGTGCCCTTAAAACCTCCGAAATACGGCGGCTCGAGTTGCCCTGTTTTGCCGTTGACCCAGCGGATTGCCCACTGCTGTTTGGTCAGGTTGAAGGTGTAGAGAAACAACCCCGCCGGTTCGCTGTTGGGAAGCTGGCTTTGCTCCACGATCGCCTGGCCACCCAGATAAGACATCGCGCAGTGCCGATTCGCCGGCGCCTCGACCCACTCGCTGCTGCCCGCTGCGCGCGCCTTCAGCCGCTGCTGTTGCGTCGTCCACGCGCCGACCAGGTAGTCAAAATCCTGCTTGCTTCCGCCGAGCGAGGTCGAAAACCCCGGCGGCAGCGGCTGCTTCGTGGTGACTGCGCCGCCCACGGCAGCAACGCTTAAGCCGATACAGGCCAGCGAGACGGCCGTAAGGCGTATGGAACGAATTGGCGCGCTCTTCATCGCTTCTGTCCTCCAGGATTCTGTTGACTCTATCGCGTGGCGAGGCCGGCGCGATAGCGAGAAGTTTTGCTGCTCATTTGAAGGTAAACTTCAAATTAGTCATGAGAAAGATTCCACCCTCGCTCGATTCACTGCGCGTACTGAGCGCCTGTGTCCGTCATGGTAATTTTTCCAGGGCGGCCGCCGAGCTGCGCATTACGCCGACCGCCGTCAGCCAGCGCATGCGTGCGCTCGAGGAGCGACTCGGCGCGAAATTATTCCGGCGTCATGGGCCGAGACTGACGACCACTGCCCGTGCCAGAGCGCTCGGCCAGCGAGTCGAGCACGCGCTGGCGCTCATCAACACGGCAGTGGATGACTTCCGGCGCATCAAGCAGCCGCTGCGCGTGACCTGTGCTCCGACTTTCGCCGCGCGCTGGTTGCTGCCGCGGCTGGCCGGCTACCATGCGCTGCCCGGAGCCGACCCGATAGCCTTGGATGCCACACAAGATCTGCTGCCCTCGGGAGCATTCGATGTGGCGATTCGCAGTGGAACGGCGCCTTGGCAAGGATTTCCGGCGGTCAGGATACTGGCGCAGGAGGGCACACCGATGCTCAGCCCAAGGCTGATCCCGGCCGGCAAACGCCTCACTGTCCACGGCCTGCTCAAATTGCCTTTGATAACGGATGCGGGCTGGTCGGAATGGTTCAAGCTGGCCGGGCTGCCTAAAGCCAAACCGCACTTTGTTGCAACCCGCTTCCCCAACTATGAGCTCGAAGCGCAGGCCGCGGTGCAAGGCATGGGAGTCGCGTTGTTGTCGCCGATCCTATTTGCGGAGTTCGTTGCACAAGGGTCGCTGGTCGCGCCATTTGCCCGGTCTGTTCCGGGTCCGCACAGCTACTGGTTGCTGTGGACCCCGGAGTCGGCCGACAGTCACTTCGTCAAGTGGGTGATGTCTCAGTTTGACGTCACCGCGCCATCGCCGTCGAAGTGAGCCTCGGCGGCAGATGCAGTAAGCTGCACGCTTCTGAAACTTAACTGTCCGAATGGACCGAGCTCCGATGGGCCCCCTGCAGTCCTATGATCTATTCCCTTCGCGCATCTGGCAGGCACATCTGTCCGCGCTCGTGCCGCAGCTTCAAGGTTGGACGAAAACCGTGTTGGCGATGCGGGCGGCGAGTCCAACGCCTGCGGGCCGTACGGTTCGCCAGGGATGGAACAGCGAGGATATGACGGTATTGGCTCGACCTGAATTCGGTGCGCTCGATCAGGCGATTCGTGCCGCGTGCGCCGGCGCCTTGAGCGAAATGGGGCTGGAGAAGGTCGCCTTCTCGCTGCAATCCTGGATCAACATGCACGATCGCGGAGGATTTAATTTCCTGCATATGCACGAAGGTTCGCTGCTATCGGGGTCCTTCTACATCAGCGTGCCTCCAGGCTCCGGCCAATTTGTGTTCCGCGATCCGCGGCCCGGCGTAATTAGTGGAAGCATCAAGGGCGGCGTGCCCAACGGACACGCGGACGTGCATCTCACCCCGAGCGCCGGACTACTGGTGTTGTTCCCGTGCTGGATGGAGCACTATGTGGAACCGCACGACAGCGATGAGCCGCGCATCACTCTCGCCTTCAACGCAAACCACTAGCGGTCGGGGACGGCATCGAACGCCACGGTGAGACGCGGTTGGTCGCTGGTAAAAGGCACCGTCCCGTGCCAGAAATACGACGGAAATAGTACGAGCATGCCGACGCTCGGGCGCACCGAGTACTCGGGAGACAACGTCGGACTCGTACGCATACTCGGCTGGCCGAAGGTGAGAATCCCTTGATCACTATGCGCATCGTTCATGCAATCGGGCAGCTCGACATAGCAGGCTGAGGATATCCAGCCGCGCGGATGCACATGGCTGCGATGATGTCCCGAGGCGCGCAGCCTCACCGACCAACTGCCGTTGAATCGCCAGCGCCCTTGGTTGCGACGGCGCAAGGGATCGGACCCCTCACCCATACGCCGGAGGTACTCGCCGATGGGCGCGGCGAAGCTCTTGAACAGCGCTTGAATCGCCGGGTCGGGATTGCGCGATAAATCCTGCGTCGTCTCGGTGCCATGACGTAGTGATTGAAACAACAGCGGATGGCCGTTTGGATCGTGCAATCGGCTGAGACTGACGCGCAAGTCAGCCATAAAGGCCGCCAGATCTGACCATGGCCTCGGCGCTTCGAGCTGGATCGGGACTATCAGATTCTTGTAATCGCAGAAAATCTCGTAGCGGGGATCGCCGAGCAGGCGCCAAGCGGTGGTCTGCAACGCAATGAGATACTGGTCATCGGGAGCAGAGGCCAACAGGATTTCGCAGTGGGGAAGGGCACCGCCGGCGTCACCGACGCCCAGTTGCGCCGCCACCAATAGACTGCGTGCAGCCGTATTGGTCGGCATCGCGTGCAACGCCCGCTCCGCAAGTACCAATGCAACGGTCGAATCGAATTCCAGCGCGGCGAGGCCGGCGCGGACGAGCAGCATGGGCGGAGTCTGGGACCGCGCCACACGCGGGGCCAGACAGGCATAGGCTGCGCGCGCATCCCCGCCGGCCTGCAGGATGGCGGCTTTGGCGGCCCACAGAGCATCTTCGTTGCCGAAGTCTTGCAAGGCCCGATCGAGCGGCGCGGTCGCTTGGGCCAAATCGCCCGTGCGGATCCAAATCAATTGCGCGAGATTATTTTGCGCCTCGGCGAGACGCGGTTCGAGTTGCACGCAGTCACGCATGACAGATTCGGCGCGCTCGAAGTTGCCTTGCGCGATTAAGCTGCGCGCATAGGTATTGTATAGCGCGACGGATTTGCCGCCGCGCGATAGCGCCTGCTCCGCGACGCGGGCTGCTTCGTCCTGCTGATTGTCCGCGTTGAGCGCGATCGCCAGAGCATGCGTCACCTCGACATTATTCGGTGCGGCCTGCGCCAGTGCTCGATAGCCGGACACCGCATCGGCCGGCCGGCCGAGAGAGCCTAACGCCGCGACGTGCTGAGCGTATAACTCCGCTTCGGCCTTGCCGCTCGCGCAAAGCGGTGCGGCTATGGCCAGTGCTTGAGCCGGTTTTCCTAAATTATTGTAATAGCGTGCCAGCAGCAGCGTTGCGCGCGGGTAGGGTGGCGAGCCGGCTGCCGCCCGCTGCAATAACGACTCAGCCTCGCTGCCGCGACCGTCGGTGAGCAACAACTCGCCGAGCGTTGCCAGCGTCGGCGTCCACGTGGGATTGAGCGAGAGCGCACGGCGCAACAGCAATTCCGCCGCAGCCGTATCGCCCAGCGCCTGTTTGGTGCCGGCAAGGAGACGCAGTCCCTCCACGAACTCCGGGTGGGCCTCGACCATCCTCTCGAGCTGATCGTGCGCGGCACGATAGCTGCCCGTTTTCAGCAATGCGTCGATTCGGCGCATCGTATCGATGAGTGCGGGATTGTTTACAGACATTCCAGCGGAGGGTAGCAGGCCCGCGCCGCCTGGCAAGAAGGCCCCGCAAGTCTTTGACCTTGCGGGGCCGAATACCCTCTCAAAAATCCCTTCTCGTCAGAACTTGTATTTGAATCCAATGTTTCCTTCGCGACCCTCGATCGGACGGGCCAGGAGCACGTTCTGAATGCCGGCCGCCTGGCCGGTTTTGCGTGCATTGCCTTCTGTGAGACCAATCTGATTGGTCAGGTTCGTTCCTTGGAGACGCAACTCCCAGTTCCTGCCGTAGTTAAAGAGCAGGCCGGCGCTCAGCATGTAGTACGTGCCCAAGGGTTGCAGCCCGGTAATGTCTTCGTAGCGCTGTCCCACATGCTCGTACGTGACCCATCCCAGGGCTGTGCCCCAGGTGGGCTCCAGCATGTAGCTCGGAGTGACCCGGATCTGAAATTTCGGTTGCCGCTGTATCGGCGCACCATCGATGATGGCGCACTGGTTGTTGCCGTTGATGTCGATGTACGGCGCACAGCCATTGTAGTGGGTGTAATGCCCGTCCATATAGCCGCCGTTCACCGTGATGTTCAGGTCATGGATCGGCGTCAGCGTGCCGATGAAATCGATACCCTTCGCATCAGAGCCGTAGCTGGTAATCGGTCCAAAGCCGACGCCTGCCGCATTGGTCTCTTGGTACGGCAGGCCGATGAACTGCCGGTGATAAGCGCTGATATCCAGGTAGGCAATGCTGTTTTGGAATTTGAAACCACCCTCGTAATTCTTCATCGTCTGAATCGGCGCACTGATGCCGGTGCTGGTATTCGTGGTTGCGTTGAGGCTGCCGGAACTGCGTAGCCCATTATCAAAGTCGTCGAAATGCGCACCCGTATTGAAGCGCACGTACACGCTCATGTTATTGAATATTTCATAGTTGATACCGGTGGTGAACGAGGCCTTGGTCTTGTCGTAGTGCTCGTTGTCCCAGGTCCCGTTGCAGATCGGCACTGCGTTGTCCCACAAGTCCAGCGCCGTTCCCAGCTGCTGATTGGTCCGGTTGCAGGTGCGTTGATTGGCGTTGATATTCTCGAGACGCGCGCCGGCATCGAACAGGAACTGATTCCACTTCCACGAATCCGACAGGTAGGTCGCAATGTTCGTGGCGCTGCCGTGCTCCAGAATGTTGAAGTTACCGTTCATGTTGACAAAGCCTTGCGGGCTGGTCAGGTTGACCGTCTGTCCCGCACCGTTGAGGTAGTTCAACGTGATCGGCGTGGCATTGGGCGTGTTGCCCATCAACATGCTGTTGCCCAGCGACCAATTGTCGTCATCGGTGTAGTTCGCCAAATACACTCCGCCCGTCAAGGTGTCACCATCAAAGAGTTCCTTGCTGACGCGAAACTCGTCGGTGAGGTTGGTCAGATGCTTCTGGATGAACCACCATCCCTGCACGATTACGCTCTGACTCTGCGGCACCACGCCGGCGCCGTTGGCGTAGCGCGCACTGACATTCGTGGCGACCGGCAAGCCTTGGCCATTGGGACCCAAATTGTTATTGTCGACGGCGGTTGTGCCGTTGCAGAAACCGGTGGGCTGCGGCACTTGGCAACCATACAAGTAGTAGCTCAAGGGTCGCGGGTTTGGACCCGAAAACAGCGCGTTGGTATTGAGGTCGCCCGTGTCGTACAGGAGGTTGTTCGAAATCGTCCAGGTGTCGATCTTCTTGTCGAACTTGCTGCCAAAGTAGTACAGATTACCGCCGCGGCCATTCGCGAGATCGGCCGCTTGAAAACCACCGGCGGCGCTCGGCACTTGCACGTTGCGCATCGCCGTGCTGCCGTAGGCCGAGGTGAGCGCATTGAATCCCGGATAGTTGGAGAACGAGCCGTTGGAGTTCTCGATCACCGGGACCGGCACGATGAACTGGTTCTTGTCCTGCAGGGTACGGGCCCAAAACATCAGCGAGCCACCGTCGATATCGTGAGTCACCGTTGCCGTAAATTGGCCACCCTCGTCAGCCTTGAACTGCGGCGAGCGCACGCCATCGGACGAGCGGTAGAAACCTCCGGCGCTGCCATACCAGCCCGGCGCGATTGGGCCGCTCAGGAAAGCGTCTACGCGATACAATCCTTCGCTGCCGATGGTGATCCCCGCCGAACCGGTTGGCGTGTCCGTGCCTCGTTTCAGAATGAAGTTCGCGGTTGCGCCCATTTGTCCGGGACCAAAGATGGCGCCCGGACCCATTTGCACGATTTCCACCCGATCCACCGTGTCGTCGAGACGAAACAGCGAGCTCGAATCCATGAAGGAAAGCGAGGGCATGCCGAACATCGGCGAACCTTCGATCATGTTGGTAAAGTACGGCGAGTCGCCGCCGCTGGGGAGACCGGGAATCTCGATGTTGGCACCGGTTTGACCGCCCGAGGATTCGGGCCAGATACCGGGCGATAGCTTCAATAAGTCGGCCGTCGACTTCGGGTTCGCCTCCTTGATCTGCTCGGCGTTGACCGAGATGATGTTGTAACTGGCGTCGAGTTTTCTGACCCCCGTGGCGGAAGCGGTCACGACGATCTCTTCCAACGCAGACTCGGAGGGAGCGGCCGCCGCCGCCGCAACTTGCTGTGCGCGGACCGACGTCGCGCCGGCTGTGCAATATAGAATTCCCGCGACCGCCACGGCGAGGGCGTTGACACCGAGGCCGCGGACCGTAACGCCGCGGGCAATCGCCCTAGGATCGGGCAACCCCAAAGCCGGCCAGGTGGCTGGGCCCAATCGTACCGACGCGGAGCTGGAGTGGCATCGTTTGTTGCGTTTATGACTCATATATTAATCCCCCGGAGTAAACGATTTGAAGCAGTAAGGGTTTACGGATAATTTGAATTGTTGAATCCCTGGCATCGATTGAATGCCAAGACATCGGACGGAGAGGTATGTGCCGGCCGCCCGCTCTCGGCAGAACAGCATGCAATTGAAGTCAAACAGTTGGCTGCACAGCGATAAGCCTGAGCGCTCTGTAAATACTGCAATTTATACCCCCTGTCCTCGGCACATCTGCAGGCTTTGAACTGCAGACGGGAAGGCCCATCGAGCAAACTTACACCCCGGGGCGTGGGCTGCTGGAGCAGTCTTGTTGCGCCAATGGGTTAGCTTCCGAGCTATATTCGCTGAAGACCAGACCCAGATCGAATGTAATTGTTATTTTGTTCAATAGCAACCCATGCAGCTAATTCGCCACAGGGTCGCGGGGTCGAAACGGGGGGCGGTTAGCTGGGCTTCTAAGGCGCGGGTATCGCCAGATAGACCGTGCTCCAGAGTTGCGCCGCGTTGGACTCATCGGCATCGGACGCATTGGCGCCAAACGGAGCGATCTCGAAGCCACCTTTCGCGAAATCCCAGCTCCAGAGCTCAGAGTTTCGCATGCTGTGCGCTGCCCCGATGGCGCGCCACAACGCAGTCTCCGCCACGCGCAGACGCGCCCTGAGCGCGGGTGCCAGATCCTGGCGCTGCAGTTGTCGTCTCAATCCTGCGGCCAGTACCGCCTGCTGCCACGACCAGACCACGGTTCCGTGATAGGCGTTACGGGTCAGCTTGCTCTGGATGACCGGCGCGGCGTACACAGGATTCGCGACCACGATTCCCACGGGGGTCAGCAGTCCAGCAGGGAACGGACGCATCAGCGCCGTCACCCCAACTTCAAGTTCCGTCGAAGTTGGCCGGCCAAACAGCAATTCGAACCCGACGTCGGAGTGAATCACGGGAATGGTCTTGGCGTCGGCAGTCAATGAAAGCGCCGGGAAGGAGACCGCGGCATCGTTCACGGAGCGCAGCGCGGCACCGTCAACAATCCTCAACGAAGCGCCATAGTCCGTGATGTCCTGTCGTGCTGTCGCGCTCGGCACGCTCACATCGAATAGCGGTCCTGCTTTTTCGCGCCAGGTCGCCGCCATGGCCTTGGCATGCGAGAACAAATCACGATCAGTGGAGTCCAAGTAGGAAGCGAGCAAGCCACTTGCATAAAAGCGGCCGGCGGCGTCGAGTGCCGCGGGTACGAAGACCACGTTGACGTCGTCGGGGAAACGCCCCCCGCCCAATCCGTCATTGCTGTCCCGCCATTGGCCCGCGTCAAATCCGGGTTTCAGGGCGATCAAATTCTGGGCGCGCGGGTCGCTCGCAAATCGTGCCGCGGATTGCAACACGAACTTGAAGTTGCTGACCAGGTCCGCGCCGAGTGCCTTGGGGCGCTCGCGCCGGCCGTCCGTTCGCTTCAAAAATGCCGCGGCTTGAGTCCGACCGCGCTCGTCATCGAGCAGCCATTGAGCGGCGACGGGTGCCAGCATGAAGCTGCCGTCAATCATGTTGTAATTGAACGTGGGTGTATCGGATTTCCCGCCGGTGGCGCGCAGATTATCGAGAATGGCGAATTCGCCGATGTCCTCTTCGTGCGCTACCTCGCCTTGGGGTGATAGACGAGTCAACACCGCACCTAATCCCGCATCAACGGCCTCGGGTGCCAGCACGGGCATCAACAGGCGCACCGACATCAAGGTGTCTCGCCCGAAATAAGTATTGAAGCGCCAGGAGCCGGCGAGAAACTTTTCCTGGTAACTCAAAAAAGTGAGCACATTGCGAGCCGCCGCATCCGGCTGCGCCCGATCGTTGAGCAAGTGCATGCCCCAGAGCGGAGTGAGCGGCACTTCACCGCTCAATGCTGTAATTCTTAGAGCGATCTTGCCATCGCTTCCCGCCGTTATGCGTTCGGCATGCAGTGCCCCGTGGATCACCTGAATGCTGAGTTGATATCCGGCCGCGCCGTCGAGCCGATCGCGCGCCCAAGTAATGGTCGAGTCCTGAGTCGTCGGGTTGACAGCGACTTCCGTGGGAAACGTCCCCAAGGCTTGATAGTCCCGCAACACGCGCACGCTCGACAAAACTGCCTGCTTGATCGTCAACTCGGCAGCGCCGGTCGCGATTGCTTCGGCCGTCATGCCGTAGAGAGGACGTCCGCGCGCATCCTGGGTCGTGAGCGGCTGCGGTCGCCCGCGCAGCGCCCAGGTTGCCGATTGCGCTCCGTGTGAAAACCATACACCCACGCCGCTGTTGCCGGCGGGAAAGGCGACCAAGATGCGGGGATCCGGGCCTGAGCGCAGCAGCAAATGGGCGGCGACCGGACCTTCGCGCAAAAAACTGTTGAGATTCGGACCTTCCGCGACATCGAACGCCAGGCGCTGCTCGGAATCGGCGTTTCCCCTAGCGGGCAGCGCGGCCGTCGCCAGTACGAGAATGATTAGGAGCGCACGGCGCCAGCCACTGGCGGTAAACACGCCGAAGGCGCGAAGAGTGCACCTGCCGCGGATAGTGTGGCCCGACATCAGCGGAGGATGCGGCCAGCGAGACATCGACGCAAGTTGCTTGATCGACACGGCATTCGCTTCGGCATTTAATAGGCGGTCGATGCGCCACCCCAGCGGAGGTTGCTGTGAAGCATCTGAGATTCAGATTCCTTTTCCTGCCGCAGCTGTTGGCGGTAGCGGCGATTCCCGCTCTCGCCGGCGCCGACGACACGTTTAGCCTCAGCGCTAGCTCGCAGGATTTCGACACCTACTTTCCGAGCTATTTGGCCAACGGTTATTTTTCCACCATGACGGCGCCGCGCGGTACGGAAGGCAATCTCGCCTACATGGTCGCGTTCATGGACTACGGCCGGGATGATGAGTCGCGGCCGGCTGCCATCCCGGGTTGGAGCGAGATCGACTATTCGACCGGTGATTCCGCCGCCGGACATTTCTGGATGAATCAGGTCCCGGTTAATCCGACCTTGTTCAGAGACTACCGTCAGACGTTGAACATGAAAGAGGCGACGTTGACGACGAGCTATCGCTACGTCGATCACACGCGCAGCACGCAGATTGTGGTCACGACCTTTGTCAGTGAGGCCTCCTCGCATCTGGCCGCGACCCGGATTTCGCTGACTCCGGATTTTGACGGTACGGTGGAACTGTCGTTTGCCTTGAACCTCTGGTCGCCGCATCAGCCGCGCCTGCCGCTCGCCAAGTTGACCGGCGAGCAAATGCAGGAAGCGGTCGCCGCGAACAATCTGCAGCTCGTGCCGATTGCACCGGCGACTCCCGACCGCGCCGCCGTCTGGTATCACGGCGACACGCACGTGCTCGCGGCGAACGGCGATGTCAGGAACTTGACTCTGATCCTCGATGGCCGTGCAGAGCAGGGCATGAGTATGGCCGAGGCGGCCGCCGTCGCGCCACCGGACGGCGTTGTCTTGAGCGATGTCGCGCTCTACAAGACTCAGTATCGACTCGCCCTGAACGTAAAGGTAAAGGTGCAACAAGGCAGGACCTATACCTTCACAAAATTCGTCGTGGCATCGCGCGAAGGCTGGGGCGGTGATGCGCAAGCGGACGCGGGCCTCGCGATCGCCGCGCGCAGCGGTGGTTTCGATGCGCTCCTCGATCAGCATCGGGCCGCCTGGCGTGAACTATGGCGATCGGATATTGCGATCGACGGCGATGCGCAGGCGCAAACGGTCGTCCATTCCGACCTCTACTATCTGCTCGCAACCTCGACCGCCGACACGCGCTGGCCCATGGGTGCCTGCGGGTTGACGCCTGGTTATACGGGCCATGCATTTTGGGACAGCGACACATGGATTTTCCCGGCTCTGCTGTTGCTGCACCCCGAGCGCGCCAAGTCTCTGGCGATGTTCCGCGCTTACACATTGCCCGCGGCGCAGGCCCGTGCGCAGGCGCGTGGACTCAAGGGTGCGATGTATCCGTGGGAGGCGGATCCGGAAAATGGCAGCGAACAGATTCCTTATTTCGCTCACGTGCTGAGTGAGCGTGAAATCCACGTCAACGCGGATGTCGCCATTGCGCAGTGGCAATACTGGCTCGCGACGCATGATCGGGAATGGCTGAAACGCAGCGGCTGGCCGGTCATTCGCAACGTGGCGGATTTCTGGGCGAGCCGCGCCACATGGAATGCGCAGCAGCGTCGCTACGAGATCGTGCACGTTACTTCCGTGGCCGAAAGCTACAACGATGTGCCGAACGACACCTTCACCAATGTGTCAGCGCAAAAGGTCTTGGAGCTGGCCGCGAGGGCGGCAGCGCTGGTCGGTGAACGGCCGGACCCGCATTGGGCCGAGGTTGCCGCGAAGCTGTACATCCCGTTCTCGCAGACTGAGCAGCGGCATCTGGACTTTGACCCCACTATGACGCGCGAGCCCTTGGAGGGGAGCACGCTCGGCTTGCTGTCTTACCCATCGCTCGATTTGCAGATGAGCGAGAAAGTCCGCCGCAATGACTTCGACTACATCATGATTTCCGTCCGGCAAGGGCACCACGAGCCGCATGGGATGAGCTTGGCGCCGGCTTCGATTGCCGCCGCCGCCGCGGGCGATACGGCCTCGGCAGTTGCCTGGCTGCAACGCAACTTCACCAGCGACTTGATCA
>Ga0210398_10005643_pt1 | contig 11627 bp, 14 predicted proteins | sample IncBWC4OmetaG_FD_161047 | JGI IMG/M metagenome (GOLD analysis project Ga0210398, IMG submission 161047) | Forest soil microbial communities from Barre Woods Harvard Forest LTER site, Petersham, Massachusetts, United States - Inc-BW-C-4-O | ecosystem: Environmental > Terrestrial > Soil >... | reverse complement strand
TGGCGGGCGCGGTCGACGTGTTGTTGGCGGTTGCCGTACCGATCGCACCAGCCCCCGTGGACGACCCTCCGGTATTGGAGCCTGTCGATGAGCCCGAGGTGCCCGACGAACTGGTCGCCGAGCGCCCGCCGCCTCCCGTTGACGGGCTGAACGACATGGTCGGCGGGATGGACGATGATGACGCGCCGCCCGCGGTGGCGCCGCTGGCCGAACTGGTGGCGATGTTGTCGATTGTCGCACCGCGCCCGGCCGAGCCCGCCGAGGCGGCGCCCGTCGAGCTGCCCGTGCCGGCCGGCGTCGAGACCGACACCGTCGGGGCGCTGGTCAGTGTCGCGCCCGAAGTTACGGTCGCCGACGAGCTGCCGCTGCTCGTCAACGTTTGGCCGGACGTCACCGCCGACGACTGCGCCATACCGGGCGGACTCGCGGTCGAGGCCGGCGCCGTCGGCAGACCTGGTACGCCGCTGCCGACCTGCCCCTGCCCGCCGCTGCCTGGCGTCGGACCGCCGGTGGGCTCGCTCGCGCCCGGATTGACCGTCTGCGCTGCGGCCGGCTGTGCGACGCCTAGCAACACGATCGCGACGATCGCAAAGAGCACGTTCATGTCCCGGCAACGCAGGACCGGCGCGCCGGTTCCCAGCCGCTGGCTGCGGCGATGCGCCTCTGCTACCGTCGCTGCGCGACGAACTCGGACATGAGCGGTCATGACGACTACAGGATACGACAAGACTCCATCGACCGTCCCCATCGTCACCATCGCCGAGGGCCGCGCGACCATCCGGCTCAACCGGCCGCGCGAGCACAACCGGCTGGAGCCCGGCGATCTCGCGGTGCTGCGCGAGACCTTCACCCGCATCGATCACGACCCGCATGTCCGGGTGCTGGTGCTGACCGGAACCGGCAAGAGCTTTTCCTCCGGCTACCACATCGGCGCGCTGCTCGAGCGAAAGGCCGGGAAGCCCGAGCCGGGCCAGGCCGACGACACGTTCGAGATCGTCGTCAATCGCCTCGAAGCACTGCGGGTGCCGACGATCGCGGCGCTGCAAGGCAGCGTCTACGGCGGCGCGACCGACCTTGCCCTCGCCTGCGATTTTCGTATCGGCGTCGAGGGGATGCGCATGCTGATGCCGGCCGCGCGGCTCGGCATCATCTATTACCCCTCCGGCATCGAGCGCTATGTGAACCGGCTCGGCGTCGCCGCCGCGAAAAAGCTGTTCATGACCGCCGAGCCGATCGAAGCCGCAGAGATGCACCGCATCGGTTATCTCGACGAAATCGTCGCGGCGGACGAGCTTGATGCCCGAGTCGATGCGCTCGCCGCGACCCTTGCCGCCAACGCGCCTCTGGCCCTCGCCGGACTAAAACGTGCGATCAACGAGACCGCAGCCGGCCGGCTCGACCGCGACGCGCTCGGCGAGGCGCGTGCTCGCTCATCGGCCTCCGACGACCACGCCGAGGCTCTGAAAGCCTGGTCGGAAAAGCGCAAGCCGCTATTCAGAGGCCAGTAGACAGCGCGCAGCGATCGGGCGAGGCTTCGCCCGCCATGTCGCCAATATCACCGCCTGGGAGGCCCCCGCCATGTACGAGCAAAACGTCACGGTCACGACCAAATACGGCTCCTGCCCGAGTTTTGTCGCCTGCCCCGACGGGCCGGGCCCGTTCCCCGGCATCATCTTCTACATGGACGCACCGGGTATCCGCGAAGAGCTGCGCAACATGACCCGCCGCATCGCGCGGCAGGGTTATTTCGCGATCCTGCCCGACATGTACTACCGGCTCGGCGAGCTGCGTTTTGATGTGGCGAGGCGCGACGACGCGCAAGCCCAGGTCTTCCTCGCGGCGATGCGCAGCCTCGACAACGCGATCGTGATGGACGACACCGCCGGGCTCCTCGGTTATCTCGACGCGCAGGACAAGTGCAAGCCTGGGCCGGTGGGCTGCATCGGCTATTGCATGAGCGGCCAGCACATCACCAACGCCGCGGCGTTCTTCCCGCACCGCATCAAGGCCGCGGCCTCGCTCTACGGCGTCGGTATCATCACCGAAAAGGAAGACTCGCCGCATCACTTCCTCGATAAGATCAAGGGCGAGCTCTACTACGCCTTTGCCGAGACCGACCGAAGCGTGCCACCGGAGATTCCTGGCAAGCTCGACAAGCTGTTGTCAAAGACCAACGTCAAATATGAGGTCGAGACCCTTCCCGGCACCGAGCACGGCTTCGCGTTCGCCGAGCGTGCGGTCTACAAGACAGAGGCCGCCGAGGTGACCTGGAAGAAGATGTTCGCAATGTGGGATCGTTGTCTGAAGCAGGCTTGAACCGCTTCGCTTGCTGCGGGTGTCGTCCCGGCGAAAGCCGGGATCCACTTTTCGGCGTCTCAATCAGTTGAAGAGGTCGTCCCGGCTTTCGCCGGGTCGACAAGGGGATCGGAACCGATGAAACTACGCCACAATTCGGCTCGCCGTTTGTCCGCAAGGTTATGGTCTGCGCGCACGAGCTGGGGCTCGCCGGCAAGATCGAGCTGCTGACCACCGCGGTCAGCCCGGTTGAGGCCAACGCCACGCTGGCCGGCGAGAACCCGCTGATGAAGATCCCGGCGCTCGTCACCGATGACGGCGAGGTGCTGTTCGACTCGCCGGTGATCTGCGAATACCTCGACAGCCTCGCCGGCGGCGGCAAGCTCTTCCCGGCCGGCAAGGCGCGCTGGACGGCGTTGCGGCAGCAGGCGCTCGGCGATGGTATCCTCGACGCGCTGATCCTCTGCCGTTACGAGATCGCCGCGCGGCCTGAGGAGAAGCGCTTCGCCGGCTGGACCGACGGCCAGCTGAAAAAGGCGCATCAGGGCCTTGCGGTGCTCGAACAAGAGGATTTGTCGGGCCGCACGATCGGTACGATCACCGCCGGCTGCACGCTCGGCTATCTCGATTTTCGCTTCCCGAACGATGGCTGGCGCACCCGGCATCCCGGGCTTGCCGAATGGTATAAGGCGGTCGAGGCGCTGCCGTCGATGCAGGCGACCAGGCCGCCGGCGGGCTGACGCTTAGCCGAGCACGTAAGCCGCGAAGGCGGCGTTGAGCGCGACGACAAGAGCCAGGAAGATCAGGGGGACGGTGCTGCGGGTGTCGGACATGGGGGATATCCGGTTGGGGTGAGCGGAAGGCTATACGCATCCTGCCGCCAAACGGTTTCGATCCCCTTACCGGTGGTTGATAGGACAGTCAGATAAGCGACCCCTGCACGGATAGATAAAGGATCGTGCCATCCGGTTGCGGCTCGGCGCCCGGGGTCAGCGACGCCGGGTCGATCTTGCCGCGATCCATGATGTGGCGGACGTCGACGCCGCCAGTCAGCAGATAGTCGGTGATGATGCGGCGGTGACAGCGCCACCATACCGCCTCAGCGCACATGATCGCCGGGCGATGGCCCTCGCCCAGAGCTTGCAGCGCCGTCAACGCGGCACGGAACGGCGGGGTCAACGCGTAGTCGGCGTAGGCCTGAAACGCCTCGTTCTGCCATAGCCCGTTCGGCGACGGCGGTGCGCCTTTCGGGCGGTGCCTAAGCCCGCCGAGCGCCGGGGCATGGCGATAGCCGATGCCCACTGCGGCCAAGGTCTCGGGCAACACATCGGTGTTGAATTGCGGGTTGAACCGCGAGCGCGGCACGGTACGGACATCGACCAGCAGATCGACCGAGGCCTCTTTCAGGAGCTCAATCAGCTCCTGCGCCGAGCGGGTCGAATGACCGATTGTGAAGATCACTGGCACAGCTCGCATTTACGCCGGTGGAGGCTCCGAGATGAGGTTCCAAACCCTTACGCCTTCGGCCCGCGCCGCGTCAGCAAGGTTACGGTCTGCTGTAACAAGTACAGTCTGCGACCCGCCGACTAGGGGAGAATAGTATCCGGCCTTAACACTTAGGATTTGAAACGCATCGGAAAGGTCCAACGTGTGCTTTCCAGCCAGCTCCAAAGCTCGGTGTAGCGCCTGCGGTTCCGTGAGTTTGATGTCCGGAAGACTCTCCGAGAAGGCACCAAACCAAGCCGTAAGGCCAAAAGTTGCTTCGTGATATTCTTCAGCCGACAGAGCCTTGCGATAAAAATGTATCATCTTAAGAATCGTCAGAGTTTCAAAAAAACAGAACGGCGTGGTGTATTTATTAGGTTGCGAGTGAAAATAACGGCGTAAGACGCAGCTGCCTTGCTCGTTTACATAAAGTTTCACGAGCGCAGATGCATCAAAGCAACTTGCCCACACCGCCTGTGACAGAGCCATCCGACCTCAATACATATGCTGGCCGCCGTTGACCGACAGGGTCGAGCCGGTGATGAAGTCGGCGTCGTCGGCGACGAGGAACAGCACCGTACGAGCGATATCCTCGGCCTTGCCGAGGCGACCGACCGGGATGCGCGCGACGATCTTTTCCAAGACGTCGGGCGGCACGGCGCGAACCATGTCGGTATCGACGTAACCAGGCGCCACGGCGTTGACGGTGATGCCGCGCGCCGCGCCTTCCTGGGCCAGCGCCTTGGTGAAGCCGTGAATACCGGATTTCGCCGCGGCGTAATTGACCTGGCCGTATTGCCCGGCCTGGCCGTTGATCGAGCCGACATTGACGATGCGGCCGAATTTGCGGTCGCGCATGCCCTCGATGACCGCCTTCGACATGTTGAAGCAGGATGAGAGGTTGGTCTGGATCACCGCGTTCCAGTGCTCGAACGACATGCGATGCATCGTGCCGTCGCGGGTGATACCGGCATTGTTCACCAGCACCTCGACCGGGCCGAGCTCGGCCTCGACCTTGGCGACGCCTTCCTCGCAGGAGTGGAAATCGCCGACATTGAACTTGAAGACCGGGATACCGGTCTCGTTCTGAAACTGCTCGGCCGCCGTGTCGTCGCTGCCGTAATTGGCCGCGACCTTGTAGCCCGCCTTCTTTAACGCGACCGCGATCGCCTTGCCGATGCCGCGCGTGCCGCCCGTGACCACTGCCACTCTGGCCATGGTTTCCTCCCATCGATGTCGAGCGCGCGTTGACCGCACGCGGGGTAAATTCAGTCCCGGTCGCGCCTCATCGCGCGCGACAGGGGTCTACCAGATGCGCGCGCTAATCGCGCGCGACGCACATCGCAATCCCCATGCCACCGCCGATGCACAACGTGGCGAGGCCTTTCTTGGCGTCGCGCTTTTGCATCTCGTAAAGCAGGGTCGTCAGGATGCGCGCGCCCGACGCGCCGATCGGATGGCCAATCGCGATCGCGCCGCCATTGACGTTGAGCTTATCCGGGTCGAAGACGAGATCCTTGCCCACCGCACATGCTTGCGCGGCGAAGGCCTCATTGGCCTCGATCAGGTCGAGATCGTCGACCGACCAGCCGGCCCTTTTAAGCGCCATGCGTGAGGCCGGGATCGGTCCCGAGCCCATAATCGCTGGATCGACCCCGGCGGTCGCCCACGAAACGATGCGCGCGAGCGGCTTGATGTTGCGTTTCACCGCGGCGGCGGCGGTCATCAGCACCACCGCGGCGGCGCCGTCATTGATGCCCGAGGCGTTGCCGGCGGTGACGGTGCCGTTCTTGTCGAAGGCCGGGCGCAGACCCGACAGTATCTCGAAGGTGGTGCCGTGCTTGGGATGCTCGTCAGTATCGACGGTGGTCTCACCGCGCCGCGAGGCGATCTTCACCGGGACGATCTCATCCTTGAACCTGCCGGCCTTTTGCGCGGCTTCGGCCTTTTGCTGTGACAGAACCGCGAACTGATCCTGCTGCTCGCGGGTGATCTGCCAGCGCTGCGCGACATTCTCGGCGGTGTTGCCCATGTGGTAGCCATTGAAGGCGTCCCACAGCCCGTCGCGGATCATCGTGTCGATCATCTGCGCATCGCCCATCTTGACGCCATTGCGCAGATGCATGCAGTGCGGCGCCTGGCTCATGCTCTCCTGGCCGCCGGCAACAACGATGTCGCTGTCGCCATTGCGGATCGCCTGATAGCCGAGCGCCACGGTGCGCAGCCCCGAGCCGCAGAGCTGGTTGACGCCGTAGGCGGTCGCCTCATAAGGGATGCCGGCGCCGACGGCAGCCTGGCGGGCCGGGTTCTGCCCTTCACCGGCGGACAGGATCTGGCCCATGATGACCTCGTTGACCTCGCCCGGCTCGACCTCGGCGCGGCGCAGCGCCTCGGCGATCGCGACCTCGCCCAGCTTGTGGGCCGGTAGGCCGGCGAGCCCGCCGCTAAAGGCTCCAACGGCGGTACGGGCGGCGCTGGCGATGACGATGTCGGGCATGGCGGAACTCCTCGCGGGCATATGCCCCGCTTATGTGGGCGGGCGGCCCCGTATCAAAAAGGGGGGACGGGAAGAAGTCCAGGGCCGGGATTGCAATACCGCGAAGGCGATCTTAACTATCCGACGGTAGAAACCGGCGGCAAGCCCCAACGCTGTCCCGACCCGCGACCGAAAGCCCATGAATACTGATGCGAGCACCGCTCCGGAAGCGACGGGCAACCGCCTTCCGGTCTTGGCGTGGCTGCTTCTCGGCTCCCTGACATATTGGTACGCGGGACTGGCGTTCGCCGGCGCGATAAACGCCCGAGCGCTCTTCCCACTGTTCATGGCGCTGGCGATGGGAAACCCCGTGCTTGCGACGGCCCTCGTCGCCGCCCTCATGCCGCTGGCTCCGGCCTCGGTTACCTCGCGGTTCGCTACTGGTTGCTGCCAAATCGGCGCCTAGAATGGCGGAACGCGATTGGCCTGCCGCTAGCCGTGGCAGCATGCACGGTCATTGTCAGTCCGGTTTGGGGCCTCGCCAGCGCGCTCGTTTCGACGACGCTGCACTTCCTTCCGGTAGCACTGAACCAACTGGTGCTCGCCTTGATCGCGGGGTTGCTGTCTGGCATTTGCCTCTACGGCATCGAGAGGCTGGCCACACGGTTGTTTTTCGGAAAAGTCGAAGCTGGGAGCCTCCGACCCGCGCTGTGTGGCGCTCATGCGGCTGGGATTGCCGCGGTGCTTCTGACTGCCTCGCTCCCTGTGACCCTCAGCGTCTATCTATTTCACGCGGCTATTACGCAAACCTGGGGAAAATGGCTCTTACTCCCAATGTCGATCGGCGGGTGGATTGTCTATCTGCTGCTGACGTGGCGCGCCTGGGCCGATGCGCCGCGACCGATCGCATACGACGCACGCGTTGTGGCTCGCGGCCTTGTTTTCGCGTTCGTCGCGCTGAGCCTGATCGGCGCCGCTGCGCGGGCGCAGTCGCATATCGGACCGCTAAACGCACTGATGTGGCCGCTGTCCTATTTCGTAGGCTGGCCGAAAACGTAGCAGAGCGAGCGCCGATCAGCGTTTGTCGGTACGAGCGCCACGCCGCGTCGAGCGTGACGCTGGCTTTTGCTCCAGCGCCGCCAGCCGGCGCTCGAGCTCGTCGATGCGCCGCGTAAGCGCGGCGTCGGCAGCGACGGGCGGCGCCGGCGCGCCGAACGGGCTGAAGAATGGCGGCCAGGCGGGGAACGGCGACGCAATCGCCTCGTTCGCGCCGGCCTCCGGATAGGAGAACCGACTGGCCAATTCCATCCAGCGCTTCAGCATCTCCATCGTCCGCGGGTCGGCGAGGAGCGCCGTCATATACTGCGTCCACAGCGCGAGATAGCGCTCGGCCAGTTCCTCGGCGTCGGTCATCGGGAGGGATTATAGGCGCCGCCGGCGCGTCTCGCCCAGTCTTCCCCTCGTCATCCACTGAGCAGCCCGCGCGAATAATGAGGCGGCCTCACGAATTCGCTGTATTGTTGCAGAGCAGCATCGTCGTTGGACAGGGACAGCGGGCGCATGAATACTCCAGGTAGCGAGTCGTCCACCGAGGCGAAACCGGTCGTCGTCAAGAAATACGCGAACCGGCGCCTCTACAATACGGCGACGAGCAGCTACGTGACGCTCGAAGACCTCGCCAAGATGATCAAGGACGGCGGCGACTTTATCGTCCATGACGCGAAGACCGGCGAGGATATCACCCGCTCGGTGCTCACCCAGATCATCGTCGAGCAGGAGCAGAAAGGGCAGAACCTGCTGCCGATCAGCTTTCTGCGGCAGCTGATCGGGTTTTACGGCGACAGCATGCAATTCCTAGTGCCGGGCTATCTCGAGCAGGCGATGGTGTCGTTCGCGCGCAACCAGGACCAGATGCGCGATACGCTGCGCTCGACCTTTGGCATGCTGCCGTTTGGCCCATTCGAGGAAATGGGCAAACAGAACATGGCGCTGTTCGAGCAGACGATGAAAATGTTGTCTCCGTTCGCTCGCGCCAACGGGGCGAACGAGACGCCCGTGCCGACCGGCCCAGCGCCGGCCGCCGGCGAAGACCCGCGCCTCAAACGGCTCGAAACCCAACTCGAAGCGCTCACCAAGCAGCTCGACGCGCTAACCAAGAAGTCGTAGGGCGCGCGCCCTAAGCCGCCGGCTGAAGCCAGGGCTATCCGAGCGTCGTTACGCCGTAAAGACGGCCTTCGATAGGCTTAAGGTGTTGACTCCGCAAGGCGCGCCCGCGCGTCGGCGGGCGTGTGCGAGTTGAGGAACGGCAAAACCGCCTGGTTGAACTCGCGCGCCAATACATGCGGGAACCAATGGCCGCCACGCGGGAAAATCTTGACCTCCGCGCCGCGGATGAGCCGCGCCAACTCTTCCGAGAAATAGGCCGGAGTGACGATATCATCCTCGGCGCCGACGACCAGGGTCGGCGTCTTGATCTTCGGCAGACCCGCGGTGCGGTCGAAGGCGAGGATCGCGTCGATGCGGCTCATCGCGATATCGAGCGGCGGGAAGTTTGCCAAGTTCTGCGCCTCCATGTGGCGCAACTTTTCATTGTGCTTCGCGATCCACCAGCTCGGGTAGAGGAACAGCGTCGTCGCGGGCACGTAGGAACTCGGGCCGCCGCGCTGCAGGACCTCCTTGCGCAGTCCGTACATGCGCCGGAAATAGGCGTCGGGCTTGGTCCAGCTCGCCGACAGCACGATGCTCGCGACACGTTTCGGGTGTTCGATCGCCAAGGTCTGCGCGATCGCGCCGCCGGTCGAATGGCCCAGCAGATGCGCCTTCTCGATTTCGAGCCGATCCATCAGCGCGATGACGTCGCCCGCCATGCGGTCGACCGTATAGCCGCCGCGGATCGGGTCGCTCTCACCGACGCCACGGCTGTCGTGCGTGATGACTTCGTAGCGCTTGGCGAAGGCAGCGACCTGCTCGTGCCAGAACGAGGCAAGCCCGCCCAGCCCCGATATCATCAATACCGGGAAGCCGGCGCCGTGGCGCTCGTAATAGAGCGAGCCATCATTGATCGAGATGCGCGGCATCGATTTGTCAGAAATGGCGGTTGAGCGTCGGTATCACCGCGACGGGCAGCATGTCAAAGGGAACGCGCCGCACGTTCTTGCAGGGCTGATCCCCAAAGGAAAATTGAGCGCAAAAACGACTGCCTTCTGCCTCAAATTTGACACAGCGCGCCACTTCAATCGGCCGGGACCGACGGATTGAGCATCGCGACGCGATTTAGCCGCGCGATGCCCGGTCCGGACGGTGGTCACTGGGTGGGGGGTGAAGAAAGATGACGACACATGATCGCAATGTGCAGCCGGGGCGCGAAGTGCGGGCCGAGGCGATGACTGGCGGCGACCGCCGGCCGCAGCGCCGCACGGGTGCCCGGACGCAGGACATCGACCGCCATGTCGGTGCCCGTGTGCGCGAGCGGCGCATCATGCTGGGCTTCACGCAGCAACAGCTCGCCGACCTGATCGGCGTGACCTATCAGCAGGCGCACAAATACGAGCGTGGCATTAATCGCGTCTCGGCCGGCCGGCTATTCGAGATCGCGCACGTGCTGAACGTGCCGGTCAATTATTTCTTCGAAGGGCTGATGGACGACGAAAGCCGCCAGGTTTCGTCGCGCGAGCGCATGTGCCTCGAATTGGCCCGCAACTTCGCGCAAATCCCCAACGAGCGGCACCAGGAAGCGCTGAGCCAGCTGGCTCGGGTGCTGGCGGCGGAGTAACGAGCGGCCGGATCAGGCCGCCGGGCGCAGCACCGCCTGCTCCGGCGAGCCGTCGATCCACATCCGAAACCACAACTCGAGCATCAGGAGCGCCCAGAGCCGGGTGTGGTGGTTGCGCCGGCCCGAGCAATGCTCGTCCAGCAGGCCGCGCACGTAATCCGGCCGCATCACCCCGCGCTCCCGCGCCGGCTGGGACAGCAGGGTATCGTAAGCGAGCGGCTTGAGCTCGGCGCGCAGCCACTCGTCGATCGGCATGCCAAAGCCCATTTTCTTGCGGTAGATCACCTCGCGCGGGAGATAGGGTTCCATCGCGCGCTTGAAGAGCGCCTTGGTGCGCCCGCCCGCCATCTTGATCTCGGCTGGGATATTCGCCGCCCATTCGAGGAGCACATGATCGAGCAGCGGCGAGCGCGTCTCGAGCCCGTGCGCCATGCTCGCGACGTCAACCTTCACCATCAGATCATCAGGCAGATAGGTGTGCAGATCGGCCCAGTTGGCCCCGGCGACGAGACCATCCGCCGCGGCGAAATACGGCGCCAACAGATCGAGCGCGGAGTGTCCGAGCTGGCCGCGCATCGCCTCGCCATAGCCGGCTTCCTTGTCACGATCGGCGAAGAACACGATCGTGCCGGCATAGCGCTGCTCGGCGTGACCCGCCGAGGCTTCGAGCACGTCGCGGATTTGCGGCAGCTTCAGTTCGCGCTGCACCCCCGACGGCGCGCAAGCCAGGAGCCGCGCTAAAGCGAGCCGGCTCCAGCGCGGCAGGCGGTCGAGCTGGGCCAGATGGCGCATCGCCCGATAGCGCGAATAGCCGAGAAACGCCTCGTCGCCGCCGTCGCCGTTAAGGGCGACGGTGACCTTGCGACGCGCCATCTCGGACACGTAGTAGGTCGGGATCGCTGACGGGTCGGCGAACGGCTCGCCGTAATGCCAGACGAGCCGCGGCAGCACCGCCACGGCGTCGGGCTTGACGATATGCTCCTCGTGGTCGGTGCCGTAACGCTCGGCGACCATGCGCGCGTAGCGCGTCTCGTCAAAGCGCGGGTCGCCAAAGCCGATCGTGAAGGTTTTGACCCGGCCGCCGCCCACCCGCGCCATCGTCGCGACGACGCTCGCGGAGTCGATACCGCCCGACAAAAACGCGCCGAGCGGCACGTCGGCGATGAGGCGATGGCGCACTGCGTCTTCGAGATGGGCGACAAGCTCACGCTCGAGGTCCGCGGTCGAGCGCGAGGCGCGTGCGGTGGTCGGCTCCGGCAGCCGCCAATAGCGCACCAGCTCCATGTCGCGCCAACGGCCCTCGGCATCGGGCGAGGCGATCAGGTAATGCGCCGCGGGAATGCGGTAGACGCCGACAAACGCGGTTTCCGGCGCCGGCACGTATTGCAGGCTCAGGTAATGGTCGATCGCGGTCAAGTTCGGGCGGCGGGCGAGGCCGGGCCAGGTCAGCAGCGCCTTGATCTCGGAGCCGAACAGCAAGCCCTGCGGGGTCGGGGCGTAATAAAGCGGCTTCTTGCCGAGCCGGTCACGCGCGAGAACCAGCCGGCGCGCGCGCTGATCCCACAGCGCCAGCGCAAACATGCCGCGCATGCGGTCGAA
>Ga0210398_10005641_pt1 | contig 11628 bp, 12 predicted proteins | sample IncBWC4OmetaG_FD_161047 | JGI IMG/M metagenome (GOLD analysis project Ga0210398, IMG submission 161047) | Forest soil microbial communities from Barre Woods Harvard Forest LTER site, Petersham, Massachusetts, United States - Inc-BW-C-4-O | ecosystem: Environmental > Terrestrial > Soil >... | reverse complement strand
GCGCCCGAGGCGGAGTTCGCCGCGGCGGACTGAATGCCATGGATCCCCTGATATCCAGCTTGGGAATTCCCACCGGCCTAGCCGGCTGGAACATCCTGCAGACGAAGACACCGGCGGACTTCCCGGCGCTCACCAAGGATCCAGTGGTGCAGCGGGAGATCTCATACTTCGAGCAGAACGCACCACAGGCAACCACTGCGCAGGCACTGCTTGCCGACCCACGGCTGCAGGACTTCGTGCTGACCGCCTATGGCCTGACCTCGGAGAACGGCATGACCGCGCTGTTGCAGAAGGTCCTCAACTCAAGTCCGTCCGACCCGAATTCATTTGCCACGCAGCTGACGGATACTCGCTATACGGCGCTTGCCAATGCGTTCAATTATGGCGGGCCGGTCACGCCCGCGGTTCCTGCCCAGTCATCTGGTGCGGAAGTCTCGATCAATGGGCTGTTCTCCGGCAGCAACTTCGCCACCTTCAGCGGAACCTTCGGCGGTGTCACGCTGAGCAATGTCGACCTGACCGGTGTCACCACCTGGCAAGGCCTGGCCGATACTCTGCAAGCTGCATTTCGCCGCGCCGATGGCAACCGAAGCGATATCTCGGTCACGCTGGATGGGTTGAACCTGAAGTTCACCGATGCCAAGGGACGCGGTAGTGCGACATCCTTTGCCTGGACGGTGAATCCCGCCAATACCGGTACGGCGCCGACCGCTTCAGCCCCAGCCAATGTGATCGCCGGCGCTGTGGCGCAGCCGCAGCAAGGCGGCCCGAACGTCACCAATCCCTCGTTCATCAACCAGGTCGTGCAGCAGTACACGCAGGCACAGTTCGAACAGGTGATCGGCAACACCTCGAATACGCTGCGCGAGGCGGAATATGCGCAGCACGAGCTGCCGACGATCACCAACTGGTACTCCGTCATCGGCAACCAGCCGTTGGCAAACGTCATTCAGACAGTGCTGGGCCTCCCGCAGAGCTTTGGGATGATCAATGTCGACAAGCAGGCCCAGATACTGGGATCGCGCATGAACATCAGCGACTTCCAGGACCCTGCGAAGCTCGGCAAGCTGCTCAACCAGTTCGTCGCACTGAGCACCGCGCAAACGCAGGATCCGACACAGAACCCAGCGGTACAGTTGTTGAGTGGGGTCGGATCGACCAGCATCATCAATCTGACGCTGCCGACGCAGACAACAGTCACCGACAGCTATTCGAGTGCCTCGGTAGCAGCGATGTTGTTGAGCACAGCCGCCGGAGGGTAGGGCTACACCGACCCCCCGGCACGGCTGCTTGCCGCAGCGCTACTCTGACGGTCAGGCAATTGTGGAGACTGTGCTGGCGGCTTGCTGGCTGCTGGCAGCACCATAATTCTGCAGGGCACGCATCACATCGGCGGCAAGGGTGCTACCCGTAGTCGAAGCCGAAGCCGCTGTTGTGGCGGCGTTGCCACCGTCCATAAGCTGAGCAACCTGGCTGACGAATTGATTCGCAGCATTTTGTGTGGAGTCGCCGCTGCCACCATGGTGATGGTGATGGTGGTGATGTGCGCCGCCTGCTTGCTGCGGGGACGTCGGAGTTGTGCCGTTCGCCGACGTTGCCGACGCGCTGCTCGCGGGTGACGCGGTGGGTGAACTTGTCGCTGAGGTGGACTGGCTCAGCATGGATTGCAGGTCGGTCGAGAACTGCTGAAATACAGCGGAAAGATTCGCGGTATTTGTCGAAGACGAAGTGGACGATGAGGCATTCTGGCTATTGCCAGTATTCTGAGCCGCAGGCGGCCACCATGACGTGGATCCGGCCGCCGCGTTAATCGACATCGACATCTCGTACCATCCTTCTGCTGGCCCAAATGCGGCGTTTGCCGCGCCACATCATTGGGGTCATGAACGGTTCCAATGTCCTTTCACTTTCGCCTCAAATGTGATGCGAAATGTATCGGCCGTTGGATGACCGCAATTGCCTATTGGCCGCCAAGGATCCGACCCAGAGCGGCGAACGCGTCCCCCGCCGGAGTCCGCTCATCGACCCCCTGGCCGAGGAACGCTTCGAACTCCGGGTGTTTCACGATGGCTCGGTCCACCAGCGGATCCGACCCCACCCGATAGGCGCCCAGCCGGATCATCTCCGCCATGTTGTCGTAGCTGCCCAGCAGCCGCCGAGCCTCGGCCAGGAGCAGGTTCTCCTCCTCCGAATGGCAACGCGGCAGCGCCCGGCTCACCGAGCGCAGGATGTCGATTGCCGGCCACCTCCCGCGCTCACCGATCCTCCGGTCAAGCACCAGATGCCCATCGAGGATGCCGCGCACTGCGTCGGATACCGGCTCGTCGTGGTCGTCGCCGTCCACCAGCACGGTGAAGATGCCGGTTATATCACCCTGACCTTCGGGCCCCGGCCCCGCGCGTTCAAGCAGCGCCGGCAGTTCCGCGAAAACCGACGGCGTGTAGGACCGTGCGGTCGCTGGTTCCCCAGCGGCGAGGCCGATCTCGCGCTGGGCGTGTGCCAGCCGGGTGATGCTGTCGAGCAGGCACAGCACCTGTTTGCCCTGGCCGCGGAACCACTCGGCAACGGAGAGTGTCGCATACGCCGCCCGCCGTCGGGCCAGCGCCGGTTGATCGGAAGTGGCTACCACCACCACGGCTCGCTGCATCCCCGCCTCAGCGAGCGTGACATCAAGGAACTCGCGCACCTCGCGCCCGCGTTCGCCGATCAGACCGACCACCACAACGTCGGCGGCGATGTGACGGGCAAGCATCCCCAACAGCATCGACTTGCCGACGCCAGATGCCGCAAACACGCCCAGCCGCTGGCCGCGGCACACCGGCACGAACACATCGAGTGCACGGATGCCCGTCTCCAGCCGCTGACCCATCAGTCGGCGGCCAAATGCCTCCGGCGCGGCACGCCGCAGCGGGATCGGCTGATCGCCATGGGGCAGTGGCCCCTTACCGTCGAGCGGCCGCCCGAGGCCATCGATCACGCGGCCAAGCCAAGCCTGGCAGGGGTGAAGGGATGGGGCATCGGAGAGCAACACGCGCGCGCCGGGCGCCAGGCCCTCGGCGCGACCTTCCGGCATGACGGTGACCCGTCCATTGGCGAACGCGACCACTTCGCCGGGGAGACTCGGACCCTGGCCTTGCACCAACACCCTGTCGCCGACGGCGATCCGGCTGCCGAAGCCAGCTACCGACATCGACGCGCCGTGGACGGCTTCCAGGCATCCCCACCGCTCGACGCGCGGGAGCCGACGGATCAGACCAACTGCTTCGGTGAGGCCGATCGGAGTCGCACTGGTTCGCAGCATTGCGGCGCATTCCTTGCGAAATAATACAACAGAGCACCTAACAGGTCTGCAAAGGATCTTCCAGCAATTCTGCGAAAATATATGGACAACCAAACGGCGCATGCGGTATGCACGCCATCGACGACCCACTTTCGCAAGAAATGCGAGCCATGCTTTCGGGTATCGACCTGTTCCGCACCGCGGCAGACCGTATGCGCTATCTTACCGAGCGCCAGACGGTGATAAGCCGCAATATCGCAAATGCGGACACTCCGGGCTACAAGGCGTTGGATGTCCCTGGCTTCGCGCCAACAGGGTCAGCGCAAGCTCCTCTGGCTCTGGCCCGCACCGAACCGGGCCATCTCAGTTCCCCGACCGTCGCAGCGGCGCCCACCGCGAAGCCGGTAGAGTCCAGCCTTTACGGCGAAAAACCCAACGGCAATTCAGTCTCGCTCGAGGAGCAGATGGTCAAATCCGCCGATGTCGCGAATTCCTTCGCCCTCGCCTCCGCGGCCTACTCGAAGAGCATCAGCCTGATGAAGATCGGGATCGACAGCGGCAGATGACCAGCATCACCCCCGTAACTGGCCTTGGCCCCCTCGCCCAGGCTATGGCCACGGCAGCGTCAGGCATGCGGGCTCAGACGCTGCGCCTGCGCACCGTGGCTGAAAATCTGGCAAACGCCAACTCCACCGCCGCCACGCCCGGCGACACCCCTTACCAGCGCAAGATGACGACATTCGAGCAGGCGGTGGACAAGGCAACCGGAGCTGCCATGGTGCGGACAGGCCGGACAGTGCTCGACAACACGCCGTTCCGCACTGTCTATGACCCCTCGCATCCGGCCGCCGGTCCCGACGGCTACGTGAAGCTGCCCAACGTCTCCGAAGTTGTCGAGGCGGCCGATATGCGCGAAGCGGAGCGCTCGTACGAGGCTAACCTCGCCACGGTGACCGAAGCGCGCAGCATGTTTGCGAAAACTCTTGATATCCTGAAGGCTTGATCGTGACGCCCCTCGCCCCCATCGGCCAGGTCCTCTCGGCCTACAGCACGAACCGCGCCGGGCCGGCCGGCGAGACCGGCTTCGGCACGATGGTCGCAGACGCGGCGCAATCCGCGCTCAGTACAGTGCGGCAGTCCGAACAGACCACCGTCAATGCCGTCGCAGGCAAGGCCGACGTGCAGGACGTCGTGACGGCCCTCGGCGACGCCGAGGTCACCATGCAGACCGTGGTCGCGGTGCGCGACAAGATTCTTGGCGCCTACAACGACATCATGAAGATGTCGATCTGATGAATGAAGGCGATGTCATTGAGATCGTGCGCAGCGGCTTCTATGCCTCGCTGCTAGCCGCCGGTCCCGCGCTGCTCGGCGCCCTGCTGACCGGACTCGTCATCAGCATCATGCAGGCACTGACCCAAGTGCAGGAGATGACGCTCGCCTACATCCCGAAGATCTTCGTGACCCTGCTGGTCACCATGCTCTTCCTGCCGCTCTCCTTCGCCGCACTGCGCTCTTACATGGACCAGGTCATGCAGTTGATCGTGGGCATCTGAGGCCGTGTCCGCGACGACATCGCAGTCAGCCGCTGGACTGCTCGGACTGATCGCGTCGCGACTGCGCAGCGCCCTGCATCACCAGGACCTGCTGTTCGCCGGCGCACTGACATTGCTGGTAGCAGTGCTCGTGCTGCCGATGCCCACCTGGGTGGTCGATATAGGCCTGTCCACCTCGATCACCCTCTCGGTGCTGATCCTGATGGTGGCGATCTGGATTGAGAAGCCGCTCGATTTTTCCAGCTTCCCGACCGTGCTGCTGGTCGCCACGCTGCTGCGCCTTGCCCTCAACCTCGCCACCGTGCGGCTGATCCTGGCCGGCGGTCACAAGGGTCTCGGTGCCGCCGGTTCGGTGATCAAGGGCTTCGCCGCGTTCGTGGTCGGCGGCGATTTCGTCATCGGCGTCGTCCTGTTCGCCATCCTGGTGGTGATCAACTTCATGGTGATCACGAAGGGTGCCGGCCGCATCGCCGAAGTGGCCGCACGCTTCTCGCTCGATGCCATGCCGGGCAAGCAGATGGCAATCGACGCCGATCTCTCCGCAGGAATGATAACTGAGGAGGACGCCCGCCGGCGTCGCAAGGAACTCGAAGAGGAAAGCTCGTTCTTCGGCGCCATGGACGGCGCCTCGAAATTCGTGCGAGGCGACGCAATCGCCGCGATCATCATCACTCTGGTCAATGCGATCGGCGGCATCGTGGTCGGCATGCTGCGCCACGGCCTCACCATCGACAAGGCGGCCACCTTCTACACTACGCTGACCATCGGCGACGGCATCGTCAGCCAGATTCCCGCACTGATCGTCAGTCTCGGCGCCGGCATGCTGGTGTCGAAAGGTTCGGTGCGCGGCTCCGCGCACAGCACGTTCATCTCCCAACTCGGCGGCCACGCCAAGCCGCTGTTCCTCGCCTCGGGCCTCGCCGCATTGTTCGCACTGCTGCCTGGATTGCCATTCCTGCCGTTCGCCGCCCTGTCGCTTGCATGCAGTGGCGGTGCCGTGCTGGCACGCCGCGCGGCCGAACGCCGCGCCGCAGCCGCGGCCGCAGCGGCGCGCACCGAGGAGAAAGTCGGCAGCTCACGCGACGAACCGATTAGCGACATGATGCGGGTCGATGACATCAGGATTGAACTCGGCATGGGGCTGGTCTCGCTCACCTCCGGCCCGGATGGCGGTCTGACCGAAAAGATCCGCAAGCTGCGCCGCTCCATCGCGCTTGAGTATGGCTTCCTGCTGCCAGCCGTGCGGCTGAAGGACAACATGGACCTCGATGCCGGCGAGTATTCGCTGCAGCTCATGGGCGTCGAGATCGCGCGCGAGCAGATGATGATAGGACGGCTGCTCGCCTTCTCGCCCGGTGGTGATCCACTACTCGTCGCCGGCACAGATACCACCGAGCCATCCTTCCGCATCCCGGCACGTTGGATCGACCCGGCGTTGCGGCAGGACGCCATCCGTCAAGGCCTGACGGTTGTCGATGCCGAGACGGTGCTCACCACACATCTGTCCGAGACGGTGAAGGCGCACATGAGTCAGCTCATGACCTACGCCGCCACACGCAAGTTGCTGGACGGACTTGGCCAGGAAAACCAGAAGCTGGTGCAGGACCTGGTGCCGGCAGTGCTGCCGATGACAACGGTGCAGAAGGTGCTGGCCAACCTGCTCGCCGAACGTGTGTCCATCCGTCATCTCGCGCTGATTCTGGAAGCGTTGCACGAGGCCGCTGGCTTCACCCGCAATGTCCGACTGATCACCGAGCACGTTCGCGCCCGGCTCGCGCTGCAGATCTGCAAGACACTGCAGGGCGAAGATGGCTTCATTGCCGTCATGCCGCTGTCGCAGGGATGGGAGCGCGACATCAACGAGGCGATCATCGTGGACGGTGATCAGCGCAGTTTCGTACTGGCGCCGTCGCGCACTCAGGAATTCATCCAGACGGTACGCACCAAGCTGGCCGAGGTCTCGGCGCGCGGCACCTGGCCCGCTGTTCTTACCAGCACCGAGGCGCGACCGTTCGTGCGCAGCCTGGTCGAACGCATCAACCCGACCATTGCGGTGTTATCGCACGCTGAGATCCATTCCCGCGCCAAGCTGCGGACGCTGGAGCAGATCTGAAAACCGGCATGGCACCTTGTCATTGCGAGGAGCGTAGCGACAAAGCGTGCTCGGCCGAGGGATGTGCCCTGACCGAGATTGCTTCCCACCGCTTCCGCGGTGGCCGCGATGACAAGCCAGCATGATCACCCTCGACCTCACTGACTGGCTCTCGCTCGAGATCTATCGCGTGCTACTGGTCTTTGTCCGCATCACAGCCGCGTTCCTCCTGATGCCCGGCTTCGGCGAGCCAACGGTACCGGCGCGCATCCGCATCCTTGTCGGCTTGGCGATCGCCGCCGCAGTGTCACCGGCGATCATCGCAATGCCCACGGCCGTGCCAAATGTCTGGGGGATTCTGCTCGGTGTCGCGGCCGAAGCCACCAGCGGTGCATTGCTTGGGGCGATTGCCCGCACCATCATCTCCGGTGTTTTGATCGCTGGTCAGGTGATTGGCCAGAACATCGGTCTCGCCAACGTCTTCGCCACCGGCATGATCGTCGATCAGGCTGCGACGATTGGTGCCGCCGTGTATGCCGGACTGCTTGCCACGCTGTTCGCATCAGGCGGCCACCTCGCCATCCTGCGTGCACTCGTCGGCAGCTATTCGTTGATCCCGCCGGCGCACTTTCCCAGTGTCGATGCAACCGCGCATTCCATCGTGGAGGCTGGACTTCGCAGCTTCCATCTCGCCATACAGCTTACCTTTCCGTTCCTGCTGCTGGCGTTCGTGTTCAATGTCATGCTCGGAGCGATGAACCGCGCGCTGCCCGCGATACCCGTCTTCATGATCGCAAGCCCCGCGCTGGTGGCGGCCGGTCTCTACCTGCTGGCCGCGACGATGCCCGGCATTCTGGACGCAAGCCTGACGGCCTGGACCGACCTCCCCTCGCTGCTCGCGCACTGACCCATGGCCGAAGACCAGCACGAAGAACGGACACTTGACGCCACGGCGCGCAAGCTCGAGCAGGCGCGCGAGCGTGGCGAGGTGCCCATCTCGCGCGAAGGTTCCACCGCTGGCATCTACATCGCCACCCTGGTCGCCATCGTACTGACCGGCGGCCTGATCGCGCGCCATCTCGGCGAAATCGTTCTGCCCATGCTGGAACGGCCGGAAACACTGTTGAACGCGACGCCACAGGGCTGGACCGACGCAGGCAGTGCCGTCGCGATCGCCATCGCACTCGCCATCGTGCCCTTCTTCGCGTTTGTCGCCACCGGCGCGCTGCTTCCCTACCTGCTGCAGAATTCGATAGCCGTCTCGGTCGAGCGGATTACCCCAAAGCTCTCGCACCTGTCGCCGATGGGCGGGATCAAGCGCATCTTCGGTCCGCGCACGCTGTTCGAGACGGCCAAGAGCATGGTGAAACTCGTCGCCGTCGGCACCGCCTGCTTCGTGGTCGTGCTGCCGCTCTACCGGAACGCGGCGAGCTTGGTTTCAGTCGAAGTCGCCTCAATGTCGGGGATGATGCAGCAGTCGCTGCTGTCGGTGCTGTTGGCCACGACATTGGTCGCGGTGTTTACCAGCACTGGGCCTGGCGCCGCCGCATGCGCATGAGTGTCGAGGAGATGCGCAAGGAACTACGCGAGTCCGAAGGCGATCCGCACATCAGGGCGCGTCAGCGTCGGCTGCGCCAGAAGCGAGCGCAGCGGCGCATGATGCGCGACGTCCCGCAGGCGACTGTGGTGATCACGAACCCGACCCACTTCGCCGTCGCGCTACGCTACCAACGGGGCAAGGATCCCGCCCCACTCGTGGTCGCCAAGGGCGCCGATCTGGTCGCCGCACGGATCCGCCAGGTTGCCCGCGAGCACGACGTCGCGGTTGTCGAGAACCCACCGCTCGCCCGAGCATTGCACGCCACTGTGGAGATTGGCGAGGTCATTCCGCAGGAGCATTTCGAGGCAGTCGCCCGGATCATCGGCCTGATCTGGGCGCAGCGCAGCGAGCGTTCTGTTCTGCCAGCAGCCTGATTGCTACGAACCGCCCGCGTTTCGTACGGCGACGCGCCCCACCGCGTCATGCCGACGAAGGTCGGCATCCACGTCTTCTCTTGTGCGATGGCGAACCTTCGCCCCATGGCGACGGAACGTCGGACTTTGGTATCAGCGCCGAAACCCCGCGTGGCGCTGTGCCAGCTCCTCGGTAACCGCCAGCGCGGCCTGAGGGTCCATGCCGGCCAGGATCGGGCCGGCCGATCTGGTATCCAGGCGCTGGAGGATCGCAGCTGACTTCACCGCATCCATCTTGCCGAGCACTGCCGCCGCCTGGGCCGGCTTCATGTTCGAATAGAGTCCGACCAGCAGGGTGAGATCCGCATCAGCAGCAGAGAATTCGTGCGCTGCAAGAGTTTCCACCTCGTGCCGCAGGCGTTCCAGTTCGCTTATCTGGCGCCGGGCAAGTTGTTCGGCCGCCGCAACCTGAGCCGCCCGCGTCTGAAGGTCGCGCTCACGGCGATCCAGCTCCGCCTGCCGACGCGAAACTTCCTGCAGCAGCCTGCCGTCGACAACGGGAGCGCTTTCGGACGGGGCCGCCCGAGCCGGAGGATCGGGCGGCGACGGCGCCGGCTGCGGAGCCGGCTGGGCGGCGGCGTGTGAGATTGGGGACAGGCCATGCCATTGCTGGAACAGATCTGCGGCCCGCCAGGGCAGCAACAGCGCCAGGCCAGCCGTTGCCAACGGCAGCGAATATCCCGGCGTCAGCAGTTTGATCCGCATGACGTCACGCTTCCCCGCTGGCCCGTTCCGCGCAGCCCTTGGGCTCCACCAACTCGCGTGGCAGCGCGGCAGCCCGTGCACCCTCCATGCGGCGATGCTGGCGAAGCAGCCGATCGAGCGCAGACGCCGCCTCCTCGGCTGCACGGTTGGCGGAGGCCAACTCCACGGACATCCGGCGCGATGCGGCCAGGCGCACCTCGACGGTCGCCAGCTCGGTTTGCAGCCGCTGGGCAAATCCATCGGCGATATCCACCATGCGCCCGACCGAGGCATCCAGCGCCGGCAGCACCCGGCCGGCATCCGCCAACGCGCGCCGTAGCCGATGCAGCCTGACGTGCAGCAGGACCGAATGCAGCGCGACCATGGCCAGGAGTACGAAGCCCACGGCGTTCAGCAGGAAATACAGCATGATGGGATTCTCCTCGAAGCTGTTCGGGTGATTGATCAGGTTGCCGTCGGCCAATCCTCGGCGAACCGGCGCGCCTCCACATGCAGCGCGATGCGGCCATCCTTTTCGGCGATCCGCGCGTCCAGCACAGGGAGCCCGCAGCAGAGCAGTTCGATCGGTTCGTCGTGCCGGCAGCTGAGCGGCAAGGTCGAGCCAATGCGCCAGCACAGCACATCGGACGTCGAGACCCGGCGACTTTCGACGACCGCGCGCAGCGTTACCTTCGCATGCGGCAGTTCCGCGCGTAGATGCGCCTGCCACGCGGCATCCCCGCCTGGCTTGCGATCCGAGATGTCCTGCGCAAGGCGATCCTTCACCGGATCAAGCGTCGTCAGCGGGACCATGAAATCGACGAAGCCACGATAGCTCGCCACGGCCACCTCGGTCCGGAACGCGACGGCCGCGGCAGACGGCTTGGCAATCGCCGCATTGGCAGGGGCAGTCTCGGTGCGCTCCAGCAGGCAATCCACCCGGCTGACCGGCTCGAAGGCACGACCGAGATCGCGCGCGAGCACATCGGTCACCAGCCGCTCGACGACCGCCCGCTCGATCGCGGTGCAAGGCCGGGACAGCCCCTCCTGCGTCTGGTTGCGACGGCCGCCCAGCAACAATCCGATCGCCGCACCCATCAGGCCAGCATCGAGCGCGGCGAGGCAGTACCCGCCCCACGGCTCCATGCGAATCACGGCGATCACACACGGTGCCGGCAAGCCGGCGAGGTAGTCGCGGACGCGAACCGCACGGGGCCGATCGGCAGTGACTTCGGCTTCCTCGCCGGAAATCGCCCGAAGGCTGGCCGCCATATGCTGTGCCAATCGCTCCACCACGATGCGAAGCGCCGGCAGGCGTTCGATTGCTGGCATCGCCTGAGCGATCAGCGCGCTGATCCCCGCAGCATTCATGCCAGGACCAGACCGGTGATCAGCACGTCGGACACCACGCCCGGGCCGAGCACGAGGTTCAGCCGCCGGTAAAGGTCCGCCCGCAGCCGGTCGATCGCGAGCCCACCGTCCAGTTCTCCATCCCGCAGCGTGCGCAGGTAGGTCAGCAGCGCGTCATAGACCCGCGGCGACAGAATCTGGCTGGCTGGCATGTCAGCAGAGCTTTTCGCAAGCTCAATCGACATCCGGATACGCATCTGTCTGCCGCGGCCACCGTTCGGCAGCGTCACGGCCATCTCCGGCAGGTCGACGAACACCGGGCCGGCGGTTGCCGTCGGACCCGGCTGCGCCTTGTTGCCAATCACGCTCTGAACAGCCTGGCCGACCTGCGGCACGAATTCGTAGGCCGCGCCGGCGCCCGCGAGCAGAACCACAAATCCCGCCGCGGCCAAAAAGAGCCCACGGCGTCCGTTACGGGGAGGCGACGGCACATTCTCGGCCGGTGCACCTTCGCCCTGTATTTCGTCCCGCCCGGCTTCTGCCACGGAATCCGCTCCAGTCCAAAGGGTTGCCGCGGGCAATCTTTCGCAAGACCACCTGCTGCCGTTTCGCTATAGACGGTTTCGCGAAAATACGCTAGAGGAATTTTAGCG
>Ga0210398_10005639_pt1 | contig 11630 bp, 10 predicted proteins | sample IncBWC4OmetaG_FD_161047 | JGI IMG/M metagenome (GOLD analysis project Ga0210398, IMG submission 161047) | Forest soil microbial communities from Barre Woods Harvard Forest LTER site, Petersham, Massachusetts, United States - Inc-BW-C-4-O | ecosystem: Environmental > Terrestrial > Soil >... | reverse complement strand
GTGCTGTGGGCCGGCGAGAAGGTGCATCTGGTGCACTATCCGCTGCGCACCGGCGAATTGTTCAATCTGGTCGCCGTGTTTCATTCCAACCGTTACGAGGAGGGCTGGGACAGTTACGGCGACCCCGCCGAGCTGCACGAGCGGTTCGCCAAAACCTGCGAGCCGGTGCGGACGTTGCTCAACAAGATCGAAAGCTGGCGCATGTGGGTGCTGTGCGACCGGCCGCCGATCAAGGACTGGAGCCGCGGCCGCATCACGCTTCTCGGCGATGCCGCCCATCCCATGCTGCAATATCTGGCGCAAGGCGCCGGCATGTCGATCGAGGACGCGGTGTGCCTCGCCGAAATGGTTGTCGCGATGAACGGCGACTATCCTGCCGCGTTTCTTGCCTACCAGCGGGCGCGTTATTTGCGCACCGGCCGCGTGCAAATCATGGCGCGCGTCTATGGCGAATTCTATCACGCCGCCGGCGTCGCCAAGGAACTGCGCAACATGATGCTCAGCTCGCGCACGCCCGAGGACGCCATGGCCGGCATGGAATGGCTCTATGGCAGGCAACCTGAGCTTGCAGTTTCATCTGCTGCCAATGTTCATTGATCTGTCGACGGTCGATTAAGGCGACACCTCGAGAACAAATTATATGTTGCCGCGAACCAAATACGCGCCCATAACAAGCAGGGGTTGCGGTGGGAATTATTTTCGAGCTAAAGACAAATAGCCGCGAGGTAATGTCAAACTTCGACCTCTCGGAATTTGGTTTGATGAGGATATTTGAATGGGTGCTTCAGAGGATTCTACGCAGCTGACAACCATTTCGTCCCACGAACAGGCCGCAGTTAGTGACTATCTGCGCGTGCAGGGGTTTTATGAGGATTTGGCCAGTGTGATTGCTCGATTGATTCAAGAATGTCTCAAGAAAAGGCAAATAAAGGTTCACTCCGTCCAACACCGGGCTAAGGATCCGGCAAGCTTTGGCCGGAAAGCTTCAATACCGTCAGAGATGGACCCGGATAAGCCGAAATATAAAAATCCCCTTATTGAGATCACCGATCTCGCTGGCGTCCGAGTTATCACTCACTTTCCGGGAACGCTTCGAGATATTGACCGGTTGCTGACCGACGAATTCGATATAATTGAGCGTTCCGATAAGGGCATCGAACTAATAGAGGATGAAAAATTTGGCTACCAAAGCATCCATTACTTGGTGCGTATTAAATACGATCGAACGCGGCTAGCGGAATATGAGAGATTTGCCGATAAAACCACTGAAATCCAAGTGCGCACGATATTGCAGCATGCTTGGGCCGAGATTGAGCACGATATCCAATATAAATCAGCAAATTCGATTCCGTCCGAGATTAGAAGACGTTTTATGTCGCTTGCCGGAATGCTTGAGATAGCCGATAGAGAATTTCAGGCGATTCAGGACGCTGACAAACAATTGGAGGACCGCGCCAAGGCGATGGTCGAGAGTGGAAGCTTGGGGGGCGTCGAAATCACCCCTAATGCGCTAAAGTTATTTCTAGATAACCGTCTCGGTCCAGATGGCAGAATTTCTGAGTGGTCATACGATTGGACCGCGCGCCTGCTTAAACGACTTGGCTTCCAAGATTTAAAGCAGGTGGAAACGGCGATAGCGCATTACGACGACGACCAATTAAGTCAAGTTGAATGGGGCGCACGTCAAGGACAAACAACCAGATTCGAGCTGATGTTACTGGCTGCGTTAGGGGATCGCTTCATTGAAAGGCATCCGTGGCGTGAATCCGCGTCCGAGTGGTTTGTCAAACGAACAAAGGCGACACTAGATAAATTCTCTCAAGCCGGCATTCCGATAGGAACTCATAGCCCGTCGACTCCGCAAGCTGGCTCTTAGTTCGCAAGTAAGCTCACCCCATTTGCAACACGAAGAAGCAAATCTCCAATTGCAAATGTGAGTTATCGCGATGAAGCGGCCTTTCTTTTCGACGTATCGCGAGCGTGCTCTTCGGCGGCTATAAGGCCCTCGGCCAAGGTCATGCCTTCCTTAGTCATGAATGGTTTGACCCGAGTGATGAGACGCCGCCACTCGCGAATTCGCTTGTGGTTCGCTGCGCGTTCTTTGCTATGTCGAGCTACATAGTCCAATGCTTCAGGAAGCGTCAGAGAGCCCAAGTCCTTATTTTTCTCAACGGGGCCCTTGCCGTCTTCAACAACGCGAACGACGATAATCGGTTCGATGTCGAAGCCTGCAAAAAGATTATGAGTGCCATCTGCGCCTGCCAGAATTGGCCGTCGTCGACGCAAACTCCCCATCATATGAATTAGTCCAATTATGATTACTTCGTCCCACGCATCGCTGGAAATTTCGGAACGCTGTGAATTTAAGAACGCCTCAGCAATCTCGCGAGAACCTGCGTTTAGATGCGCAGGATCATTCAGAACCTTGATGAACTTCTCCCGGACTTCCATGAGATTTTTGCTCATGGCCCCACTCCTCTGCGAATCGATTTATCCAACGTACCGCGTGAGCTAAATGAGCCCGAATCAGTGGTACGTCCCCAAAAAGCGGGTCCATATAGCGGATTATATCGGCCGGGTCACTGTTATTTGCAGCAAGATTCACTAATGCACATCGGAATCGCAAAATTTCATCGATATAATCGGCCTCTGTTTGCTGCTCTGCGACTCGCCCGGATGAGTTTCGGAGCGTGGCATTTTGTGTCTTGAGACGGGGGTATTGCAGAGCTTTCGGCGAGGCGAGGCGAAGCCGATTCGCGGCTTGGGCGAAATCAACGATGGCGGCGCCTTCAGTCCGTGACATGGCAACTTCCCCGGGCCCCATTAGGAATGGTTAAGGATATTGGTTAACAAAGTCTTACCCTTTGAATTTGTTGGGTTATCAACAGGGCGTTGCCTCAAAATTGAGATAGTGTGATGGGCGTACAACAGGACCTCTAAAGCGCAAAAATGGCAGTGGGGGTTGCTTTCGCCAGTTTGGAACAGAACAAGAACAAAACTCAAGCCACTATATCTCGGGGTTGGGTTTGGAAGTTTCCTACCGGCCGTTGTTGTCAGGAGTGATGAATGGGCAGGAATGACGCTCGGCTCGCGCACGCCCGAAGATGCCATGGCCGGGATGGAGTGGCTCTATGGCAGGCAACCTGAGCTCATGGCTGGAGCGGCCGCGGCGATGGCGACGTAGGCGCCGTCGCGTTTCCGCCGTCGCTGTCTTTGCCGCGCTCGCCATGTTCGCCGCGACGCCGGCGCGCGCCGACGAATTCTATGCCGGCAAGACCATCGAGCTATTGATCGGCTTTTCCTCCGGCGGCGGTTACGATCTCTATGGCCGCACGCTGGCGCGCTATCTCGGCCGTCACATTCCGGGCAATCCGCAAATCGTGCCGCAGAACATGCCGGGCGCCGGCTCGCTCAAGCTGGTCAATTATCTCTACAACGTGGCGCCCAAGGACGGCACCGCGATCGGGATTTTCGCGCCCGGTATCCTCGCCGAGCCGCTATTAGGCCACGGCGAGGGCGCGCAATTCGACGCCACCAAATTCGGCTGGCTCGGCAGCGTCTCGCAAGAGGTCAGCGTCTGCGCGTTTGAGGCCTCGACCGGCATCGCGACCCTTAAGGACATGCAGACCAAGCCGAGCGTGATCGGCGCGTCGGGCGGCGGCGCCGAAAGCGACGTGTTCGCCACCGTCTTGCGCAACATGTTCAAGATGCCGATCCGCATCGTCACCGGCTATCCGGGCGGCACTGAGATCACGCTGGCGATGCAGCGCCATGAAGTCGACGGCCGCTGTGGCTGGTCGTGGACCAGCCTCACGAGCCGCAACAAGGCGATGCTGACGGGCAAGGAGATCAGCGTGGCGCTGCAGATTGCGCTGAACAAGGGCGACGATCCCGATCTGCTGCGCGTGCCGCTGATCATGGATTTGACGACCGACCCGGCGCAGCGCGCCGCCCTCAAGCTCATCGTCTCGCGGCAGAGCATCGCGCGGCCGTTCGCGACCCCGCCCGGCGTGCCGGCGGCGCGCCTTGCGGCGCTGCGCGCGGCCTTCGACGCCACGATGGAGGATGCGGATTTTCTCGCCGAAGCCCGCACCGCCGATCTCGACGTGCGGCCGGTGACCGGCGCCGCGGTCGAGGCGCTGATCAAAGAGATCTACGCCTCGCCGCCCGAGGCGGTGAAGCTGGCGACCGAGGCGATGAGCGCGAAGCCTTGACGATCACCTCTCCCCGCGTGCGGGGAAAGGGAGCCGCGTGCGTCGCGCGCGAGAATTTTCGTCCAGCGAATCTTTGGCTGAGGCTCGCGTATTTGCGACGGCGATTGCCAGCCAGCCTCGCAAAATCAACCAAGCTTCTCGCAAAAGATGCGTGTTTTCCGTCGCTTACGAAAGCGCCGATGGCAAATTCATTCGTCCTTGACACCGGTCACAGATGCATTAGCTCGGCAAACAACCCGCCCATCGAAGGGACGCATTCCGGATGCGATCTGAGATGCGGGGCGGGTGCGGTGCCCGCGCGCGGTCTCGCAAACCGCTCCCGGGCGGTCCGGGCATCGGCCCCGCCGGCATTACGACCGGCGTGCGAGGTGCTTCGCTTAAGCGCGAGGCCTAAGGCGCAGGTAATGCCTGCGCATTGCATCGCGTGAAGCGCGGCCTGGATTGAGCCTCGGCAAATGGTCGAGGCGAGAACCGCGGTGGAGCGCCGGAAGGCGAGCGCGCCGAGCGCAAGGCGCGCGCCGCATCCGCTGATGCGGCTCCAGTGCTGCGCCTTTCGGCGCTCCGCCTCCCTTCGCTTTTATTTGGAGGCAAAGCATTGGGACTGGCTTGGCAAAACTCGGGCGCAGTGCGTCGCGAGAACGAGATCGCTTTTCCTCTCCCCTTGCGGGAGAGGACAGATCGCGCGCAGCGCGATCAGGTGAGGGTTCGAGAATCCCGGCGGTCGTCGGCCCTCACCCGGCGCGCCGCTTCGCGCCGCGCCGCCCCCTCCCGCAAGGGGAGAGGGCAAAAAGGCGCAACCGGCGTGCGCGGAGAATTAATCCCTTGCCCGATGAAAATCGGGCAGCGGCGGCGGGCCCCAGACGTTGGTCTTGCCGCCCTGCCAGGTTTTCGGCCGTTGCGGGGTGTCCTGATGCCAGGGCCGCGGCTCGAAATAGCCGAGGTTCTCGTCGACCATCTTGTCGAGCTCGCAGAAGAACTCGATCACCTGATCGTCCGGGTTGCGGTGATAGGTGGCGATGTTGTGGCCCGGGCCGTGGCGCAGCGGGCCCCAGATGATCGGGATCTTGCGCTGGCCGAACAGGTCGCAGGAATTTTGCAGGTGGATGAAGTCCTTCAGCTCGAAGGCCATGTGGTGCATTTTGATATTGTTGCCGCGGATGAAGTTCACCGTGTGGTGATCGGTGTTGCAGCGCATGAAGACGAAGAAATCGTCGATCCAGTCGGACACCTTAAAGCCCAGCACCTTCTCGTAGAATTCCGCGGTCTTCTGCGGATCGTCGACCACCCAGGCGATATGGCCGAGTTTCAGCGGGCCGACGCCGTAGTGCTGCAGGTGCTTGCCCAGATAGCTCCATTCCTTGAACAGCGCGATGGTGGTGCCCTTGTTGTCCTTGAAGGTGAGCACCGGCCCGATTCCGGGCGTGGAATCATTGCGCAGCTCGCTCTTGATGCCGTCCTTCTCGAGCTCGCGGGCGAGCACGTTGAAATCGGAATCGGGCGCGACTTCGAACGACAGCGTCGAACAGCGTTCGACGTCGCCCTTGCGGAGCTCGATGGCGAGCAAGCCGACCTGGGTGGTGAGGAAGGCGCGGTCCTTTTCGCGCTCGGCCAGAACCAGGCCCATGATGTTGACGTAGTAGTCGATCATCTTTTGCAGGTCGGGCGTCTCGAAAGTGGCGTGGCCGATGCGTCTGGGCTTGATCATGTTTCTTCTCCAACCTGCGCGGTTTCTTGGGGTTGCGCTCCATACCGCCGAGAAAGCGGCCTTGATCGCTTGGACAGCATTCTGTTCGTGTTGACCTTCGCGTCAAGGGCGGCGCGAAGCGCCGCCGCCTCCGGCGGTCTAAGACCCTTGACGCGAAGGTCAACACGAACAACGAGCGTCCAAGCGATCAAAGCCGCCATGCGATCACCTAGCCGGAGATGGGTCTTGGTACCGGCGCGGCCTTGCCAATTGGCCGGGATCACTGTTTTGTCGCCGGCAACGTTTTTGCGCATCAGGGAGTGACCGCACATGGCAGGCGCCAAATCGGCTGGCTACAAGCTCGCCACTTATAAATCGAGCGAAGGCCCGCGGGCCGGCATTATCGTCGGCAATGACGTGTTCGACGCCGCCAAGCTCACCGGCAAGGCGGGTTACGCCACGGTGATGGGCATCCTTGCCGACTGGAAAGCCGCCGAGCCGGCGCTGAAAAAGGCCGCCGCCGGCGCCACCAAAAGCCGGGCCAAGCGCCAGCCGCTCGCCAAGACCAAGCTGCTGGCGCCGCTGCGCTTCCCCTCGGCGATCTACTGCGCCGGCGCCAATTACAGCGATCATGCCGCCGAAATGGCCGCCAAGGAGGGCAATCCGCCGCCGGTCGATCCGCATACGCTGGGCCACAAGGCCTGGCATTTTCTCAAGGCCGCCGGCGCCATCGCCGATCCGGGCGCAACGGTGAAGATTTCCAACTATGCCAAAAACATGGACTGGGAGATCGAGATGGCCGCCGTCATCGGCAAGATGGGAAAGGACATCCCGCAGTCGAAGGCGCTGTCCTACGTCGCAGGCTACACCATCGCCAATGACCTTTCGGCCCGCGATCGCGGCCGCCGGGCCGGTGTCCCTGACGCCTCGCCGTTCAAGTGGGACTGGACCAAGCACAAGACTTTTGAGGGGTCTTGCCCGCTCGGCCCATGGATCGTGCCGGCAAGCGACATCGGCGACCCGCAAAAGCTCGGGCTGAAGCTGTGGGTCAACGGCGTGCTCAAGCAGGATTCCAACACTAGCGACATGATTTTCAATCTGGCCGAGCAGATCGAGCAATTATCGGCCGGCATGACGCTTTATCCCGGCGACCTGATCCTCACCGGCACGCCGGCGGGCGTCGGCGCCGGCCGCGGCGAGTTCCTCAAGGCCGGCGATGTAGTGAAACTTTGGATCGAGAAGATCGGCGAGATCGAGAACCGGATGGCGTGAGCTCTTCCTCTCCCCTTGCGGGAGAGGACAGATCGCGCGAAGCGCGATCAGTTGAGGGCCCAGGAATCCCTGCGCTGTCGAGGGCCCTCACCCGGCGTGCTTCGCACGCCGCCCTCTCCCGCAAGGGGAGAGGGCAAAGGCCTGAGCGCGCGGGAGAAGCATGGCAGGGCACCGGCATATGCCCGTCGCGCGCCGCTCTGGTCTGTGTTAATAACATGGGTCCGGACCGGCGCCTGAGTCCGGTCCAAACCATTTGAGTCGTAAACCGCCCCGGGCAAGGGGCGGATCGTCAGGGTGAAACGTAGAGGTGAAGGGCAGATGGCGGAAAAATTCGTCGCAAAGCTTGCGGAATTCCAGGACGGCGACCGGCGGATCGTGTTCGTCGGCGACAACGAGATCGGCGTGTTCCGCCACGAGGGCGAATTCTACGCCTACAGCAATTTCTGCCTGCACCAGGGCGGCCCGGCCTGCGAAGGCCTGACCATCGCCAAGGTCGAGGAGCGGCTGCGCCCCGACAAGACCTCGATGGGCCTGTTCTTCTCCGAAGACGAGATGCACTTCGTCTGCCCGTGGCACGGCATGGAATACGACATGAAGACCGGCGAGTGCGTCAGCGACCGCAAGATGAAGCTGAAGAAATACAAGACCGTGCAAAAAGGCGAGGATCTGTATGTCGTCGCCTAAGCGCGCGGCAAAGATCGTGGCGAAAGCCATTGTGGCGAAGAACGCGGCAAGGTCGGCGGCCAAATCCGCCGTCAAGTTGCGCCCGGTCGTGGCGCGGCCGCCGCTGAAGCCGACCGAGGCGGCCGGCAACGGCGCCTCCGCGGACGCCAAGAAGCTCGCCGCCGTGCTCGAGCGCGGCATCGTCGACGGCAAGCTCGACGTGGTGACAACCGAAGCGCTGCAGAAGCTGATCGCGGCGGCCTGCCGGGTCTATACCGCGCGCCTCGAAGCCGGCGAGCAGTTCACGCCGATCCCCAAAAATTCGATTTCCGCTACCGATGTGATGGTTACGGCGAGCGGATTGTTGAAAGCTGCCGATCTCGCCGTTTTCGAGCTCGGCATGTGGCAAAGTTGGACGGGCCGCTAGGCACGTTCTTGGAGAGAATAGGAACGCCAGGAGAAACGCTATGGATCTCATCGCCGATCGCGGTCGCCGCGTAACGATCGAGGAACTGAACACCACGAGGCTGCTTGCTCACGCCCGGAAGCAGGCGCACCAGCGCAACTTCGATGACATGATCATCGTCGACGTCGACGCCCACCATTACGAGAACGAGAACTACGACGAGTTCCTGCCCTACATGGAAAACGACGTGCTGCGACAGCTCACCATGTCGGGAAGGAAGCGCAACCGCGCCGGCATCACCCCGACCCAGGTCGGCTACCAGGACATGGGCGGCCGCGTCACCCGTTATCCGTTGCGCAGCTCGGAGAAGACCGAGAACCAGACCGGCGCCGAGCGCGACATCCAGCTCGGCCACCGCTGGATGGACGCCATGAGCGTCGATTACTCCTGCCTGTTCCCGACCGGCATGCTCAATATCGGCCTGCATCCGCAGAAGGAGATGGAGACCGAGCTGTGCTGGGCCTACAACCGCTGGCTCACCGAAAAGATCATGCCGGAATCGGACAACCGCTTCTTTTCGATGCTGTGCCTGCCGTTCAACGATCCGGAAGCGGCGCTGCGCCACGTCGAGACGTTCGGCGATCGCAAGCACGTCGGCGGCTTCATGGTGACCACGGTGCGCTCGCACATGGCGGTCTACGACAACGCCTACATGAAGCTCTACCGGGCGATGGAAGAACGCGGCCTGGTGCTGTCGTTCCATTCCGGGCCGAACTGGGGCGAGCCGATCTTCAAGAGCTGCAACCGCTTCATGGCGGCGCACGCGCTCGGCTTCTCCTGGTACAACGTGCTGCATTGCACGAACTGGGTGGTCAACGGCATGGGCGAGCGCTTCCCGAAACTGCCGGTGATCTGGATCGAATCCGGCCTCGCCTGGGTGCCGTTCCTGATGCAGCGCCTCGACCACGAATACATGCTGCGGCCGTCGGAAGCGCCGCTCTTGAAGAAGAAGCCGTCGGATTATATGCGCGACATGTACTACTCGTCGCAGCCGATGGAGATCCAGGATTACGGTGCGATGGAGTGCACGTTCCGCATGATGAATGCGGAGACGCAGCTGCTGTACTCCTCGGACTATCCGCACTGGGATTTCGACCTGCCCTCGACCATCTACGACCTGCCGTTCCTGTCGGAGAAGGCCAAGCACAACATCCTCGGCGGCACCGCGGCGCGCCTGTTCAAGCTGCCGCCGCGCAACGAGAAGCAGAAGGCGAACCTGCAGAAGTTTGGCAATCTCGCCGCCAACGCGGCGTGATTTTGCTGCCTTGTCGGCCAGAGCAGGCCCTAAATGCTGATGCCCGGCCTCGCGCCGGGCATTGGTTTTTTCCGACAAGCGGTGGAGAGGGACCGCGCGTAGCGTGGCGGAGGGGGCGCCTCTGCGCGCCGCCGCAATAAAAAACCGGCCGCAGGAGCCGCTGCCGCCGGTTTTGTCTGCGCCGCCCAGCCACGGGCGCGCAACGCTCAGTTGGTTAATTAGACGGCGTTCTGCAGGACGGTGAAGACATGGACCAGCTGGGTGCCGACGTTCTTGACCGCGGGAATGACGGCCACGGCGATGCCGGAGCTCAAAAGACCGTATTCGATCGCCGCCGCGCCGGATTCATTTTTCAGGAAACGCTGCAATTGAATAAGCATGTCAGGGTGCCTCCTAGGACTGCTTGAGGCGTGATGCAGTAGCAGAAGAGGCATGGTAAATAAATCGATATCGGAATTAACAGTGAATATGCATGCGTGTTAACGCGCGACCCGCCCGGAGAAAGTTTATGAAGCTCGGCTTCTTCATCATGCCCGTCCATCCGCCGACGCGTCCCTATGCCGAGACGCTGCGCGAAGATCGCGAGGCCTTCGTGCTTGCCGACAAGCTCGGCTACAGCGAAGGCTATTGCGGCGAGCACCTCACCGATCTCGCCGAGAACATTCCGTCGAGCCTGATGTTCTGCGCCTCGCTTGCCGGCTTCACCTCGAAGATCAAGCTCGGCACCGCGGTGGTGAACCTGCCGTTCAATCATCCGCTCCTGGTGGCGACGCAAGTGGCGCTGATCGACAACCTGCTCGAAGGCCGCCTGCTGCTCGGCATCGGCGCCGGCGTGTTGCGCACCGACATGGAAGCCATGGAGCAGCTCGACGCCGACCGCGGCGCCATGTTCGCGGAATCAATCGACCATATCCTCAAGCTGTGGGCCGGCGAGGCGCCCTACGACATCAAGGGCAAGTACTGGAACATCTCGACGGCAAAGACGCTGTGGCCGGAAATCGGGCTTGGCAACGTGGTCAAGCCGTTCCAAAAACCGCATCCGCCGATCCTCGGCACCGCCACCGATCCGGATTCCAAGGGCCTGATCGCGCTCGGCCGCCGCGGCTGGTGGCCGGTCTCGTCGCATTTCCTGCATCGCAATCACTTCCTGAGCCAGTGGAACAATTACGCCAAAGGCTGCGCCGAAGGCGGCCACCGCGCGGATCGCGCCAATTGGCGCGTGGCGCGCTCGATCTTCGTCGCCGATGACGATGCCACTGCACGCGCCTATGGCGGCGACGATGCGAACAGCCCGTACCGGTTCTACATGAACCAACTCACGGCGAAGCTGCGCAAGGGCAAGAAGCTCGGCGGCTTCAAGGAGCGCCTCGATATGCCCGACGAAGATCTGACGCTCGATTATATTTTCGACAACGTCGTCATCCGCGGCAGCGTCAATCGCGTCGTCGACGGCATTCTGGCGCTGCACGAAAAGATCGGCGACTTCGGCACATTGCTCTATTGCGGCAAGGACTGGGCCGATCCGGCGCTGTCGCGCCGGTCCATGGAGCTGATGGCCGAAAAGGTCATGCCCGCCGTCAATGCCGCAATCGGCAATCGCGTCGCCGCCGAATAAGCAACCGCAAGAGCAGAAAACGCAGAGAACATGTCGATCAAGACCCAGAACGTGGCTGGCGACGGTCTCTTTGGCTATCTGGCGCAACCGCAAGCAGCGGGCAAAGGCGCCGTGCTGATCGTGCCGACGATTTTTGGCGTCAATGCCTTCGCGCGCGGCTTCGCCGAGACGTTGGCGCAGGCCGGGCTGACCGCGGCGGTGTGCGACCTTTATTCCGGGCAGCCGCTGCCGGCCGATTACGACGCGGCGCTGGCGCAGGCGCGCAAGCTCGACGATCAGATCATCGACGACATCGAAACCCGCTGGCTCGACCATTTGCAGCGCGGCGGCGCGGCGCTCGGCATCATCGGCTTCTGTCTCGGCGGCCGCTGTGCCCTCATCCGCGCCGCGCAGGATCGGCGGATCAAGGCCTGCGCCGCCGCTTATCCATCGATCGATAACCCGATGCGGCCCAATCAAAG
>Ga0210398_10005638_pt1 | contig 11631 bp, 11 predicted proteins | sample IncBWC4OmetaG_FD_161047 | JGI IMG/M metagenome (GOLD analysis project Ga0210398, IMG submission 161047) | Forest soil microbial communities from Barre Woods Harvard Forest LTER site, Petersham, Massachusetts, United States - Inc-BW-C-4-O | ecosystem: Environmental > Terrestrial > Soil >... | reverse complement strand
TGAAGCGCATCTCGCGGAACTCGAAAGACGGCACCAAGCACTCGAAACCGAAATTAGCGAAGCTCTCACCCACCCATCGACCGACGACCTGGAAATCGCGCAATTAAAGCGCAAGAAACTGTACGTAAAGGACGAGATCGTGCGGTTACGGCACGACGAACTCGTCCACTAAGCGGCAAAGCCAAGCGGTTGTTTTGTCTGCCCGTCCCCGCGCAAGCGGGGACGGAGGAATGTTTTATTTCGAACTAGCCTGCCGCAGGCGTATCTCGCTGTAGCGCCATTTGGTCAGATTACCCTGGCTCTCGATTCGTTCGGCCTCCGCCAATTCCTGAATGCGTGCCGCAATCACTTCATCGCTAAGAGGAATTGAACGGGTCTCGCACGTCTGAAAGACATTGCCGACGATCATCGCCACTTTGCGCCAATTTTCCTTCAGGGCCGCGAAAATTAACTTGTCCACATCGGACTCAGTTACCGATGCAGGGAGCACGACATCTTTCCATCGCAACGTGCTGCTAACATGATCTTCCTCGAAGTCCGGCATATCCGTCACACTCTCTTCGCCATCTCCCGCAGCTTGAATTTCTGGATTTTTCCGGTCGAGGTCTTCGGCACGGTGTCGAACACGATGTAGCGCGGGCATTTGTAGGCGGCGAGGTGCTTTCGGCACCAGGCGATCAGCTCTTCGGCGGTCGCGGTGGCGTCGGGTTTGAGCTCGACGAAGGCGCACGGCGTCTCGCCCCATTTGTCGTCGGGCTTGGCGACGACGGCGACCACCTGCACCGCCGGGTGCTTGTAGAGCGCGTCCTCGACCTCGATCGAGGAAATGTTCTCGCCGCCGGAGATGATGATGTCCTTGGACCGGTCCTTGATCTGGATGTAGCCGTCGGGATGGATGACACCGAGGTCGCCGGAGTGAAACCAGCCGCCGGCGAAGGCTGCCGCGGTCGACGTTTTGTTTTTCAGATAGCCCTTCATCACTACGTTGCCGCGGAACATCACTTCGCCCAACGTCTCGCCGTCGCGCGGCACAGCTTGCATGGTATCCGGATCGCGCACGTCGAGCGCATCGAGCACCGGGTAGCTCACGCCTTGGCGCGCTTTCTTCGCCGCCTGCTCGGAGGCCGGCAGCGTGTCCCACTCGCGATGCCAGTCGTTGACGCTGGCTGGCCCGTAAGTCTCGGTCAGGCCGTAGACGTGGGTGACGTTGAAGCCGGCCGCCTTCATCGCCGCGAGCACGGATTCCGGCGGCGGCGCCGCGGCGGTAACGAACTCGACGACGTGGGGCAGGGGTTTTCGCTCCTCGTCCGGCGCGCTGAGCAAGGTCGACATCACGATCGGCGCGCCGCAAAGATGAGTGACCTTGTGAGTGGCAATGGCGTCAAAAATCGGCGCCGCGCGAACTGCCCTTAAGCAAACGTGAGTACCCGCAACCACCGACAAGGTCCACGGAAAGCACCAGCCGTTGCAGTGGAACATCGGCAAGGTCCACAGATAAACCGGATGCTTGGCCATGGCGCAGGTGATGACGTTCGCCATCGCCAAAAGGTACGCGCCGCGATGATGATAGACGACGCCTTTGGGATCGCCGGTGGTGCCGGACGTGTAGTTCAGCGAAATGGCGTCCCATTCGTCGTCCGGCATCAGCCACGCGAAGTCGGCGTCGCCTTGGCGCAGAAAATCCTCGTATTCGAGATTGCCGAGCCGTTCGCCGGGACCTGAGAATTCCGGATCGTCGTAATCGATCACCAGGGGTTTTGCCTTGCAGGTCGCGAGCGCGTCCTTGACCACCTTGGAAAATTCGCGGTCGACGATCAGCACCTTGGCCTCGCCATGGTCGAGCGTAAACCCAATGATGGCGGCGTCGAGCCGGGTGTTGATGGTGTTGAGCACCGCGCCGGCCATGGCCACGCCGTAATGCGCTTCCAGCATCGCCGGCGTATTGGCCAGCACCGCCGCCACCGTATCGCCGCGCTTGATGCCATGCTTGGCGAGCGCGGAGGCAAGTTTTGCCGCGCGCACAAAAAATTCGCGGTAGGTCCACGCGCGCTTGCCGTGGATGATCGCGGTCTGGTCCGGATAGACCGCGGCGGCGCGCGCCAGGAACGACAGCGGCGTCAACGGCTGGAAATTGGCGGCGTTGCGCTCGAGATCGGTGTCATAGGGTGTCGGCATGGCTTTCCCCGCTTGCCGGCGCTCGGCCGGCTTTTTCTTTTGATTTCTTATAGCGTAGCCAAGGCGGGCGGTTTTGATCAATGTCATGGCAGCGGCGCGATGTCGCTTGCAAACATCGCTATGGCGCTGAGAATACGCCGAGAAATCCACCTCTCCGGGCAGGCGGGGAGGGCGAGGAGACTGCCATGGACGCCCGGTCGAGCCGCTATCACGAGGTCTACGCGCGCTGGCAGCGCGATCCGCAAGGTTTTTGGGGCGAAGCGGCGGCCGCTATCGACTGGATCGAAAAGCCCAAAACCGTGTTCGATCCGAACGCTGGCGTCTACGGCCGCTGGTTCGTCGGCGGCGTCTGCAACACCTGCTTCAACGCCGTCGACCGCCACGTCGATGCCGGGCGCGGCGAGCAGGCGGCGATCATCTACGATTCGCCGCTCGCCGGCCAAAAACGCGCCATCACCTATCACCGGCTGCTGACCGAGACCCAGGTGCTCGGCGGCATGCTGCGCGATCTCGGCGTGCAAAAGGGCGACCGCGTCATTCTCTATATGCCGATGGTGCCGGAGGCGGTGTTCGCCATGCTGGCCTGCGCGCGCATCGGCGCCATCCACTCGGTGGTGTTCGGCGGTTTTGCCGCGCGCGAGCTCGCGACCCGGATCGACGATGCCAAGCCGAAAGTGATCCTGTCGGCAAGCTGCGGCATCGAGCCCGGCCGTGTCGTCGCCTACAAGCCGCTGCTCGACGAGGCGATCGATCTGGCGCAGCACAAGCCCGACGCGTGCCTGATCCTGCAGCGCCCGCAGGCCGAGGCAAAACTGATCGACGGCCGCGACCGCGACTGGGCGGCGATGCGCGATCACGCGCTGATCCACGCCCGCTCGGCGTTCGACTGCGTGCCGGTCGCAGCGACCGACCCGCTCTACATTCTCTATACGTCGGGCACCACCGGCCGGCCCAAGGGCGTGATGCGCGACAATGGCGGCCACATGGTCGCGCTGCAATGGTCGATGCAAAATCTCTATGGCATCGCGCCGGGCGAGGTGTGGTGGACGGCGTCGGATATCGGTTGGGTGGTCGGCCATTCCTACATCGTCTACGCGCCGCTGTTCCACGGCTGCAGCACGATCCTCTATGAGGGCAAGCCGGTCGGCACGCCCGATGCCGGCGCATTCTGGCGCGTCATCGCCGAGCACAGCGCCGTCGCCATGTTCACGGCGCCGACCGCGTTCCGCGCCATCAAGAAGGAAGACCCGCAGGGCAAGCTCTTCGCGCAGCACGATTTGGCAAAATTCCGCACCCTGTTCCTTGCCGGCGAGCGCGCCGATCCGCCGACCTTGGAATGGGCGGAAGCGCTTCTGAAAATCCCGGTGATCGATCACTGGTGGCAGACCGAGACCGGCTGGTGCATCGCCGGCAATCCGGTGGGCCTCGGCATGCTGCCGATCAAACACGGCTCGCCGACCGTGGCGATGCCCGGCTACGACATCCGCGTCGTCGACGAGGGCTGCCACGAGGTCGCCGCCAACACGATGGGCTCGATCGTTGTAAAGCTGCCGCTGCCGCCGGCGTGCCTGCCGACCTTGTGGCAGGCCGACGCGCGCATGCGCGAAAGCTATCTCGACGAATTTCCCGGCTACTATAAAACCGCCGACGCCGGCTTCAAGGACGACGACGGCTACATCTTCGTCATGGGCCGCACCGACGACATCATCAACGTCGCCGGTCACCGGTTATCCACCGGCGGCATGGAGGAGGTGCTGGCCTCGCACCCCGACGTCGCCGAGTGCGCCGTGCTGGGCATCAAGGACGAGCTCAAGGGCGAAGTGCCATGCGGCTTCATCGTGCTCAAATCCGGCGTCAACCGGCCGCCGACGGAGATCGAGAAGGAATGCGTGGCGCTGATTCGCAACAAGATCGGCCCCGTGGCGGCGTTCAAGCTCGCCATCACCGTGGCGCGGCTGCCGAAGACCCGCTCGGGCAAGATTTTGCGCGGGACGATCAAGAAGATTGCCGACGGCGATTCCTGGCAGATGCCGGCGACGATCGATGATCCTGTGGTTTTGGATGAGATCGGGAATGCGCTGAAGGAAAAGGGGCTCAGCGATATATAGTCACTCATGCCAAATCTGCCGAACGCCGAACATGCAATTTTCGATATTCGCAAGATCGTCGACTATTGCCTCAACCCCGAGCATCCGCGCGGACGGCACAAGGCACGGGTCTTTCGCGATGCGCTCGAACTCAAGCGAGATGATGCCAAGTGGCTGCGGACTGCGTTGCTTGGCGGGCTGCGGCACGGCGAGGCGACCGCGTTGTCAAGGGACGACCTCGGGCACCGCTGGCGCGTCGACGTGCCGGTAACGCGACAAGGTAGACGTGCTGTGGTAAGAACTGTGTGGATCGTGCGAAGCGGTGAGCAGGTACCACGTTTCGTGACTTGTTGGGTGCTCTGATGACGAACGACAAATCGGCGCGACTGTCCGTACTCGATGTGGTGGCGCTGCTGACTGATTTGCCGGCGGCCGGGCTCGCGCGCGGTCAGGTCGGTACGGTTGTTGAGATATCCGGCAAGGATGCAGCGTTGGTGGAGTTCAGCGGCGATGACGGTCGCGCCTATGCGATCGAGCGCTGCCCCACAGCCGATCTTCTTGTCTTGCATTATGTGCCAGAGGCGGCGGCTTGAGGATCACGCCGCTTCGGCGGTGACGAGCCGACGCCATCCTACTTTGGCGGTGCCGTGGCCAAATTCATATGTCGGTCCGCATGCTATGGCTCGCAAGACAGTTAGTTGTTATTAGCTTGGCGGTATGGAACCTACCTGCAAACGCGCAGTCGCCCTCCAGTCCGCCGACTGACCAACCGCCAGCGGCGCAAACCCAGCCCACTGCGCCCAACAACCCGCCGACCGCCGACGACATCTGCCGTGCCGTCGAGGAGAACGCCGCGGCGAACGGGCTTCCGGTCGAATTCTTCGCCCGGGTGATCTGGCAGGAGAGCCGTTTCAATGCGCAAGCGGTGAGCCCCAAGGGCGCGCAGGGCATTGCGCAGTTCATGCCGCAGACGGCGGATTGGCGCGGGCTCTCCGATCCGTTCGATCCGATCGAGGCGCTGAAAAATTCGGCGAGTTATTTGCACGAGCTGCGCGAAAAATTCGGCAATCTCGGCTTGGCCGCGGCGGGCTACAACGCCGGTCCGGGACGGGTGAGTGCGTGGCTTGCCGGGCGCCGCGCGCTGCCGAGCGAGACGCGCAATTACGTGGCGATCATCACCGGCTGGACCGTCGACGAATGGGCCTCGCCGTCGCCGCCGCAGACCGCGGAGACCACGATCCCGCAGGGCGTGCCGTGCACGCGGCTCGCCAATTTGATCCTGGCACCGAAAGAAGAGGCGCAACGCATCGCCGCTTATGTGCCGCGCTGGGGCATGCAGCTCACCGCCAACTGGTCGGAGAGCAAGGCCTGGGCTCTTTACCGCATGATCGCCAAACAATACGCGGCGCTGATCGGCGACCGCGAGCCGATCGTGGTGCGCGCCCGCGGCATCGGGCTTGGCAGCGCCGTGCGCTACAACATCCGCATCGCCGACGACAATCGCGCCTATCTGGAAAAATTCTGTAACAAACTTATCGCCGCCGGCGGGGCGTGCGTGGTGCTGCGGAACGATCGGGGGTGACTGTGAGCCGTCATTCCGGATTGACGCAAAGCGGCAAGTCCGGAATCCATAGTCACGATTGGTGCAGAACTGTATCGGCGGTGGCTATGGATTCCGGGCTCGCGCTTCGCGCGCCCCGGAATGACGCAGGGGTTACTCGCTCTTGCCGCCACCAAGCTGCTTGAGCTTGGCGAACACGGCGTTGACATCGAGCTCGTCGGACTTTTTCGCCGGAGCAGGCGCGGCGGGCTCGGGCTCTTCCTTCGGCGCAGTCGTGACCGAAGCGGGCAACAGCGTCGCGCCCTGCGCTTCGATCGGCACCGGCTTCTCCTTGGCCGCCTTCTGCACTTCGATATCGAGATCGATCTGCGAGCACAGGCCGAGCGTCACCGGATCGAGCGGCGTCAGATTGGTCGAGTTCCAATGGGTGCGGTCGCGGATCGCCGAAATGGTCGACTTGGTGGTGCCGACGAGCCGCATGATGGCGCTGTCCTTGAGCTCCGGATGGTTGCGCACCAGCCACAGGATGGCGTTCGGCCGGTCCTGGCGGCGCGACACCGGCGTGTAGCGCGGGCCCTTCTTCGGCTTGGCTTCGGGCAGGCGCACCTTCGGATCGGCGATGTGCAGCTTGTGGTTCGGATCGGCTTCGGCGGCGGAGATTTCCTCGCGGGTCAATTGTCCGGTGAGGATCGGATCGAGCCCTTTGATGCCTTGGGCAGCGTCGCCGTCGGCGATCGCCTTCACTTCCAGCGGATGCAGGTTGCAGAGCTGCGCGATCTGGTCGAACGACAGCGAGGTATTCTCGACCAGCCACACGGCGGTTGCTTTCGGCATCAGGGGCGCGGTCGCCATAGGTAAATCTCCTCTGCGCTCCGCCCGCCTTTTGGGCGAAGCACTCAACGTCATCAAGGATGACTGGAAAGGTGGCCGGAATATAGGCGGCACGGGGCGCTGGTGCAACCGTCCCGAGTTCCTTGCGCTTATGGCATGGCCGGCGGGCAAACGACCGGCTATTTGTTGCAGTTCTGGCCGCCGCTGGCTCGAAACAACAGGAAAAAGGCATGGCCATGGGCATGCGATTTTGGCCGACCGCCACATTGGCAGTTGCGCTTTTTGGCGCCGACGCGGCGGCGCTGGCGCAAGCCGAGGATTTTCCGGTGCGGCCCGTGCACGTCATCGTGCCGTTCGCTCCGGGCGGCGGCGTCGATATCGTGGCCCGGCTGATCGCGCCGAAGCTCGGCGAAGCGTGGGGCCAGCCGGTCGTCATCGAAAACAAGCCGGGCGCGGTCGGTGCCGTCGCCAGCGAATATGTCATGCATCAGCCGGCCGACGGCTATACCGTGCTGATCGGCGTCGCCGGCAGCCACGCCATCGCGCAATATCTCAATCCCGATCTCGGCTATGACCCGGTGCGCGATTTCGCCGGCGTCACGGTGCTGTCGTACTCGCCGCTGATCTGTCTTGTCGCGCCGTCTTCGCCGTTCCACACCATGAATGAGCTGGTCGAATTCGCCAAGACGACGCCGGTCCCGTTCGGCAGCCCCGGCGTCGGTTCGCAGATGCATCTGATCGGCGAAATGTTCAATCTCAGCTACGGCACCAAATTCCAGCACGTCGCCTATCGGGGCGTGGCGCCGGCCATGCAGGATCTGCTCGGCGGCCATATTCCGATGGTCATGGGCGAAATGGGCTCGGCGAAGCCGCTGGTCACGTCGGGCCAGTTGCGGGCGCTGGCGGTGACCGGCACCAAGCGAAACGCGAGCCTTCCCGACGCGCCGACGTTCACTGAAGCCGCTTTTCCCAACTTCGAGGTCAACAGCTGGTTTGCTCTGTTCGTGCCCGCCGCCACGCCAAAACCAATTGTCGACAAGATTGCCGCGGATGTGACCAAGGTCGTCCGCTCGCCCGAAATTAGCGCGCGGTTCGCCGACGACGGCTGGGAGGCGGGCGGCGGCACGCCTGCGGAATTCACCACCATGTGGCTCAAGACGTCGAAAGAGCTCGGCGCCGTCATCCAGCAACGCCACATCACAGTCGAATGAGGGACGATCATGTCCGGAACGCTTGATGGAAAAGTCGCGATCGTCACCGGCGCCGGGCGCGGCCTCGGCCAGGTGATGACGCTCGGACTGCTCGAAGCCGGCGCGCGCGTCGCCGCGGTCGAGATCGATGCGCCGGCGCTCGAGGAAACCGAAAGCGGCGCCGATCAGCGCGGCGCCGGCGAGCGCATCCAGGGCGTCGTCGCCGATATCACGCGCGATGACAGCGCGCCGAAAATCGTGCGCGCCACCATCGAGCATTTCGGCCGTCTCGACATCCTCATCAACAATGCCGGCATCAATACCAGCCTGCTGCGCCCGGAAGGCCAGCCGGTCGGCAAATTCTGGGAGGTGACGCCGACGGAATTCCGCCGCGTCATCGCCGTCAATGTGGTCGCGGTGTTCCTGATGGCGCGGGCGGCGCTGCCGGTCATGCTCAAGCAGGGCTGGGGCCGCATCATCAACGTGACGACGAGTCTCGACACCATGTATCGCGCCAAGATGCAGCCCTATGGCGGCTCCAAGGCGGCGAACGAAGCGCATCTCCTCGCCATGGCGCAGGAGCTCGAGGGCTCGGGCGTCAGCGCCAACGTGCTGGTGCCGGGCGGCGCCGCCGATACGCGCATGGTTTCTCGCGTGCAAACGCCTGATCGCGCAAAACTCATTCCGCCCGAAGTGATGGTGGCGCCGTTGATCTGGCTGTGCTCGAACGCCTCCGACGGCGTCAATGGCCAACGCTTCATCGGCATGCGCTGGGACAAAAACCTGCCGCCCGAGGAAGCTGCCAAAAATGCCGGCGCGCCGATGGCGTGGCAGCAGCTCGGCCGTCAGGCGATCATGCCGGGCGCATGAGTTAAGGCGTCACCCTGGAACGCGGCCTTTCACGGCGTTGGCGAAGGATTCGTAAGCGATCCGTCCGTCTGGTGCGATCGGCAGTTGTTCGCGCAGCCGGAGTTTGAGCTGCTCCAACTCGTCCGGCGACAGGGCGCTGATCAACTGCCCCGACGGCCCGATCGGCACGATATTGGACTCGCAGAAATCGTCGAAGCTCGCATAGGCGACCGGGATGCGGATTTCGTGCGTCTCGATCGCTTGCAGCCCGGTCGTCTGCCAAAAGCCTTGCATGGCATCGCGTCCCGAGGCGGCGGCGCTGGCGCGCGTCGGCGGCGGCTTGCCGATGGATTTCAGCGCCGCTTCGATCGGTGCCAGCGGCACGCCGCCGTTGAGCGTGTCCCACATATAAGTGGCGACGAGACCGCCCGGGCGCACCACCCGCGCCATTTCCGCAACCGCCTTGGCCGGGTCGGGGACGAAGGTGATGACCAGCGCCATCGCTGCGGCATCAAAACTACGGTCGGGAAAGGGCAGCGCCTGCGCGTCGCCGAGGCTGAACTGCGCCAGTTTCGCCGCGGGCCGCGTCCGCGCGAAGTCGAGCTGGCCCGGCGACGGGTCGACCGCCGACACCGCGCGCGGCGCGCAGCGGGCAATCAGCTCCTCGGTGAAAGCGCCGTTGCCGCAACCGACCTCGATCCAGTTGAGATCCTTCGGCGCATCGAGCCAGTCAAGAAAAATCCGCCCGGCGAGCTTGCTCCAGCGGCCCATCATCCGTTCATAGGTCTTGCCGTCGGAGAACATTTGGCCGGGTTCGGTCATCGGAAACTCCTGCGGTAAGCCGATTATTGCGGGAAGCGGTGTTGCCTCAATCACTGGATTGTATTTTGCTGCCCACGTTCTTGTCACTGGGATGCAAAATCATGGATTTCGGCTTCACCGAGGAACAGCGGCTGCTGCGCGACAGCGTGCGCAAGCTTCTGCAAAAGCACGCGCCGCCCGACTATGTGCGCCAGCACGACCGCGAGCGCACCTACCCCGAGGAGCTGTTTCAGGCCTGCGCCGAGGCCGGGCTTTTGGCGCTGCCGTTCCCGGAAGAATATGGCGGCGCCGGCGGCAGCGTGCTCGACATGGTGATCGTCGCCGAGGAGATTGCGCGTGTCTCCGCCGATCTGGTGATGGCCTATACGGGCGGCATCTTTTGCGGCCTTAACCTCGTGCGCATGGCATCGGAGGAGCAGAAGCGGTATTGGCTGCCGAAATTTCTCGCCGGCAAAATCAAATTCTCGATCTCGATGTCGGAGGCCGACGCCGGCTCCGATATCGGCGCCATGCGGACCACTGCGGTGCGCGACGGCAACGAGTGGGTGATCGACGGGCGCAAAATCTGGGCGTCCACGGCCGGCGCCAAGAACAACGTCATCAATCTTTATGTGAAGACCGACACCAAGGCGCATTACCGCCAGGGTCTATCATTGTTCCTGGTCGACAACGACACGCCCGGGCTGACCTTGCGCAAGCTCGACATGCTTGGCCGCCGCGCCACCGGCACCTATGAGCTCACATTCGACAAAGTGCGCGTGCCGCCCGACCGCCTGATCGGCGGCGAGAACAAGGGCTGGGACTGCGTGATGTCCGGCCTGCAGGTCGAGCGCGCCACCTCGTCGGCCGGCAATGTCGGCGCCGCCCAGGCCGTGGTCGATCTTGCCGTGCAATACGCCAAGGACAGAAAACAGTTCGGCCGACCGATCGGCAGCAATCAGGCGATCGCCCATATGCTCGCCGACATGCAGACCGAGGTCGAAGCCGCGCGTACTTTAATGTGGCGCGCCGCCTGGATGGTGTCGAACGGCCAGGACGCGTTGCGCGAAATCACCATGGCAAAGCTCTTCACCTCGGAGACCTATGTGAAGATCGCAAGCCTTGGCATGCAGGTCCTCGGCGGCTTCGGCTACAGCGCCGAGTTCGACATGGAGCGCCACTTCCGCGATTCCCGCGCCGCGACGATCGCGGCGGGGACGTCGCAGATCCAGCGCAACTTGATCGCCAATTTGATGGGGCTGAAGGTGCAGTAGCTGCCACGCCGGGGCGCCGCGAAGCGGCGAGCCCGGAATCCATAATCACAGAGGGTGCAGCACAGTCGCCAGAGTTGTTCCTGACTGGCAGGGGTTATGGATTCCGGGCTCCTCGCTGCGCTCGGCCCCGGAATGACGCGTTCACTCCGCCGCCGCCTTCGTCGCCTGCGCCTGAATCGCCGCCCACACCCGGCTCGGCGTGGCCGGCATGTCGATGTGGTCGATGCCGAGCGGTTTTAACGCATCGAGGATGGCGCCGATCACCGCAGGTGGCGCGCCCGTCGCGCCGGCTTCGCCGGCGCCTTTGACCCCAAGAGGGTTGGTTTTCGCCGGCACCTCGGTCAGCTCCGAGACAAGATCGGGAAAATCGTCGGCGCGCGGCATGGCGTAGTCCTGGAAGCTGCCGGTGACGAGCTGGCCCTCGGCGTCGAACACGATCGCTTCCATCAGCGCCTGGCCGACGCCCTGGGCGACGCCGCCGTGGATTTGGCCTTCGCAGAGCAGGTGATTCATGATCTTGCCGACGTCGTCGACCGCGGCGTAGCGGGCGAGCGTGACCAAGCCGGTTTCCGGATCGACCTCGACCTCGCAGACGTGGCAGCCGTTGGGATAATTCGGCGGCTCGGCCGCGAAGGTGCCGGAAGCTTCCAGGCCGACGTCGAATTGCGGCGGCAGCATCGCCGGGCGATAGAACGCTTTCGCCACGTCGGTGAGCTTCATGGCGCGGTCGGTGCCGACGATGCGGAACGAACCGTCCTTGAACTCGATGTCGCCGGCGGCTGCTTCCATCATCATCGCCGCCATGGGCTTGGCCTTTTCGATGATGTTGTCGGCGGCCTTTTTCAGCGCGTTGCCGCCGACAT
>Ga0210398_10005635_pt1 | contig 11633 bp, 6 predicted proteins | sample IncBWC4OmetaG_FD_161047 | JGI IMG/M metagenome (GOLD analysis project Ga0210398, IMG submission 161047) | Forest soil microbial communities from Barre Woods Harvard Forest LTER site, Petersham, Massachusetts, United States - Inc-BW-C-4-O | ecosystem: Environmental > Terrestrial > Soil >... | reverse complement strand
GGCTTCCATGCTGTCGATTCTGAACTGCAGGATGTCTATTTCCTCAATCTTTCACTGCAGGCCAAGAACTAAGGAAGGTGAGGATAGTAATGAGAATGTTCTGGGAGTTTTTCTCATTCGAGCTTAGGCTTCGACGCAAGAGTATCTCGACTTACATCTACTTTGGCCTGTGGTTCGTCTTCGCCTTCCTCTGTGTCGCTTCCGAAAGCTTCGGACCAGTTGCCAACAGCAACGGCAAGGTTCTGCTCAATGGTCCGTACGCCACGTCGGTCTACAACACCGGCATCTGCCTGTTCGGCATCATCATTATCGCTGCCATTTTTGGCACGTCCATACTCCGCGACTTTCAACGCGATACCTACCAGATGCTCTTTACCAAACCCGTATCTAAGCTTGCCTACCTGGGCGGGCGTTGGGCGGGATCTCTGGTAGTCACGATTCTTGCCTTTTCCGGAGCCTTGTTTGGGGAATTCGCGGGCACCTTTGCTCCCTGGGCCGACCATTCTCGCATTGGTCCAAATCACTTCTGGTGGTACGTACAACCCTTTCTTTCGATCACCGTTGTACAAATCTTTTTCCTGGGCTCGCTTTTCTTCGCCGTCGCCGCCCTGTCGCGAAAAATCTTCGTGGTTTACGTGCAGGGAGCTGCCGTGTTCATGGTGTACCTCATCGGTCTCACCGTGTTCAGCGCTACCCGATCGCTGGAGCGCTTCTGGTCTGGTATTTTCGATCCGGTCGGTTTCTTGCTGCTGGATGATGTGACTCGCTATTGGACCGTGGTGGAGAGGAATACTCTTCTGCTTAGCTGGTCGCCGCAAGTGGCGTCCGGAGTTTTCCTCTATAACCGTTTGCTGTGGCTCGCTGTCGGATGCATTTCCCTGGTGGCAGTCTGGGCGCTGTTTCCCATGTCGGTGGAAGCCCTCACCGCCGTTTCCCAAGGTCGGCGCGCGGCCAAAGCCAAGCAGCAGGAGGAACAGGAACTACGGCCTGTGCGCTCCCCGGTCGCAGCCCGCCTGCCCCAGGTTCATCAGGTCTTCTCGGCTTCGACTACCTGGGCTCAATTCCGGTCACTCTCCTGGCTCCGTATAACCACCATCCTGCACGAGATTCCGTTCTGGGCGATTCTCGGGCTCATGACCGCCTTGGCGCTCAGTAACGGCTACTTTGCCGGCCGCGTCGCCGAGGTTGACGTCTGGCCTGTCACCTATCTGATGTTGCAGGCGGTGGAGGGCGGCGCCGCTCTTTTCTTCTACATTGTCGCTGCCCTGTACGCGGCCGAGCTCATCTGGCGCGAACGCGATGTCCACTTCGACGGCATCCACGATGCGTTGCCCTTGCGCGAAAGCGTCGACTGGCTCTCCAAACTTGTCGCCATCTCTTTTGTCGAATTGGTTCTGCTCACCGTAACCATGTTCTGCGGAATTTTCATGCAGACCATTGTCGGTTACTACCACTACGAGCTTCTGCAATATTTCAAAGAGCTATACATCGTCGTCTTCCCGCAGGTCATTATCTTCGCCCTGTTTGCACTTTTCGTTCAAACTGTCGTGCGCAACAAATTCATTGGTCACGGCATCGCCATCGGGGTCTTCGTCCTAGTCCCCATTCTGTTCAATTTCGGCTGGGAGAATACTCTCTACTTGTTTGGCAATACTCCGCCTTACACCTACAGCGACATGAACGGATACGGACACTTCGTACCGGCTCTGTTCTGGTCCATTACCTATTGGCTTGCGGTTTCCGCAGTCCTTGGCGTCATTTCCATCGCCTTTACTCGCCGTGGGGCCGACGATGCTTGGCCCGCTCGCCGCCATCTGGCCGCGGCTCGCTTGCCGCGGTTGGTCCCCGCGCTGGCTATCTTCATCTTCATCGCCCTGGGAAGCGGAGTCTGGTACTACTACAACGCACACATCCTGAATGAATACCTGAATGCAAAGCAGCGTCGCGCGATCCAAGCCGGCTACGAGCGCAACTTTAAGAAATACGAGAACCTCCCGCAACCTAAGATCACGGCAGTGGACGCTCGAATTGATATCGACCCCGCCCAACGCTCCTTCTCGGGCACGGGACGCTTCACGCTGCAAAACAAAACTTCCCAGCCCATCTCGCAGATCCACATCACCGACACGATGCAATCTGTCTTCAATGTCCAGTTCGACCGGCCATTTCATCTAGTCAGCTCCGTGGCTCGAAATCTCTATTCCATATATGACCTTGACCAGCCGCTCGCTCCGGGTGACAGCCTGCAGATGACTTTCAATGTTGGATATAAGTCACACGGATTTCGCGACGGCAACGAACGCGCCGAACTTGCCTATAACGGAACCTTCTTCGATTCCGGCTACTTCCCTTCTATCGGTTACCTTCAGGCATTCGAACTTGATGATCCGCGCCGCCGCAGAGAGGAGCATCTCGGACCTTTGGAAGAGATGGCGCCACGCGGTGATCCGGCGCAGTCTCTCTATAACGTTTTCTTCAAGCAGTCCGACTGGGTCACATATCACACAATTGTCAGCACTTCTCCGGATCAGATCGCCATTGCTCCCGGTTATCTGAGGCGGGCGTGGCAACAAGACGGACGCAACTTCTTCGAGTACGACATGGGGTCCACCAACATACTCGATTTCTTTGCCTACATCTCGGCGCGCTACAACGTCAAGCGTGAGCAATACAAAGGAACGAATCTGGAGGTTTACTACACCCCCGGTCACGAGTACGACATCGACGACATGCTCGCCTCATCCAAAGCCGGCCTGGATTACTACCAACAGCACTACAGTCCCTACCAGTTTGGGCAGTTCCGCATCATGGAGTTTCCTCGCTACCGCCAGTTTGCGCAGTCCTTTCCGAATACGGTGCCGTATTCGGAGAGCATCGGCTTCATCGGCCGGATGGTCAAGAAGAACGATATCGACTTTACCTACTTCGTCACCGCGCATGAACTCGGCCATCAATGGTGGGCCCACCAGTTGATCGGAGGCAATGTGCAGGGCTCGAACATGATGTCTGAGACTTTGGCCGAGTACTCGGCGCTTATGGTGATGCAGGAGAAGTATGGTCGGGACAATATGCACAAGTTTCTCAAGCACGAGCTTGATGGTTATCTCCGTGGCCGCGGCGGCGAAGTCCGCCACGAACCGCCGCTTGCTCTGGTCCAGCGCGAGCCCTATGTCTGGTACCAGAAGGGTGGTCAGATCATGTACACGCTGGCCGACTACATTGGAGAAGATAAAGTCGATACTGCCCTGCACAACTTTCTGATGCAGTACCGCTATGCGAACGCCACCAACTCGCAGTCCGTTCCTTACCCGGATACGCGCCAGTTGGTCGAGGCCCTGCGCGCCCAGACTCCGCCCGACCTGCAATACATGATTACCGACGGCTTCGAGTCCATCGTCCTCTATGACAACAAGGCGCTCACTGCCACAGTCACTCCTACTGCCGAGCACAAGTTCAAGGTGACGCTTACGGCCCAGGCCCGCAAGGTCAAAGCCGACGGAAATGGCAACGAAAGCCCGATGCCTCTCAACGACTACATTGAAATTGGAGTGTTCAAAGGCAAGAAGGACGAAGAGAAACCGCTCTACCTGAAGAAGGAGAAGCTTACTCAGGAACAAAACACTTTCGAGATCGTTGTCGACGAAATGCCCACTCGGGCCGGCATCGATCCCTACAACAAGCTGGTGGACAGGGATGCTGACGACAACATGATCGACGTCAGCAAGCCATAAGCGACAAAGAGTGTTGCTGTGATCAACCGAGCGTGCTGACCAGCAATTTCCACCGGATGGGTGGCGGATTGGCGACGCTCACGAATTACATTTCTGACTACTTCTCGAGCAGCTTTGCGTCTGCTGATGGTTGCTCGACCTGGGGTTTCTGCCTGAACTTCTATAGCCCACTTACCCCAGAAGCCCTTGCCGTGACCATGCTGGACAACAGCGGCATTCCGATTTCTTCTCCCACGGCTCTTCTTCCGCAGCTCCAGTGTCCGTTCGGTTACTCCTGTACACCCTTGTCCGGAGACATTGAGTTCCAAGATTGGGGGTCGGCGCGATAGGTCATTGAACCCTGCAAGTGAAAAGCGCTCCAAGTCTGGAGCGCTTTTCACGTGCGCACCGGTGCGTACCTGTCCTGTTCGATTTCGAGAAGCCGACTAGTCAGACGACAGATGAAACAATATCTACGCTGACTTGACCAGTCCTTTGTACTTCGACACCCTTCGCTTCCGGCCTCTTGAGAAAATTCGGGCCGATCTTCAGCAGACGATTCCAAATCGTCCCTGCTTCGGCGAGGGCTCCCTCTTTCTGCGCACTTTCCTGGAGGTCTGCTTTGTGGCGTTATAGCAGAAATTCCCTCATAGTGGCGATGGGTAATGGGATGCTTTGAGATCGGGGTCGGAGCGCCAAGTTCCGGCCCATTCACCCCGGCTCTCAACGACGTATCTTGCGACGCAGAACGCCGGCCAGTCCGAGGATGGTAGAACCGAACAGCACGATGCTGCTGGGCTCAGGAGTGCTGGTCCCGCTGGTCGTGGTGGTGGTGTTGTTGCCGTACAGCGTGAAGGCTTCCGAAGGAATCGTTCCCAGGGTGTTTTCCTGAGCCGAAGACGGGCAGCCCTGCGAAATGCAGCCTATGCCGGAGTTTTCATCCCAATACAGCGGATAGCCTTCTTCAGTGGTGGCGTTTTCCAGGGTCAGGTAATAGTTGCCAGTACCCAGAGACGGGCCGTTGAAGTTGCCGCGGTCCCAGCAAACTTCGAAGCCGAAGTTGTTGGTGAAGCAGTTCGACTGGGACAGGCTAACAGTTCCGTCAAACAGATTGTTCGAGAAGTAGCCGCGGTTGCCGATGGCCACTTCGACGCTCGTCACATTGTCGCCGGGTTCCTCCCACGACCAGATCGAGATGCCGTTTAGGGTAGTGGGACTGGCGAGGTGAAATGTGTCGCTAACTGCAAAACCGAAGTTGATGGTCCAGGCATCGACCTCTCCGTTGATAGGACCGTTGTCATAAGTCACTTCCTGAGCTATGGCGGGAACAGCAGCCACTGTCCGACAAAGAGCGAGCAGTGACATCGAAGCGATATGCAGTCTCATGGGGAAAGCCATCCTTTCATAGAACAACAAAGCTACGCCACTGGGTGGTGGGTTTGTATAGCCGGGCGTCCCGCTCAAGCTCTTTGCTTGAACGGTGCAATAGCGTCGAATGAGTGGGGTACCCGGCAATCAGTCTCTTCCCCTGAAGAGGGAAAAACCAGCTCCACAAGAGGAGCGCGTTGTGCTTCAAAAAAACCTCCCGCAGGTTCCGTCCAGCGGGTCGCAAATAGTGAATGATTCCGAAGGAATCGGGGGCGGGGCGTTGCCAGTTGAGAATGCGATAGAGGGACAGCCGGTTGATTCGCAGGCTATGCCATAATTCTGGTCCCAGAGGAGGACTGGTACGAAGGGTGGTGTGGCCGTCAGGTTCACATAGGATGTTCCAAACGGCAGGTTAAAAGCGATGAACGACACGTAATATCGGCAAATCGTGTAGCCGAAATTGTTGGTGTAGCAATCATAGAGCGTGCCCGCGACATTGAAAGTCCCGCCGGGAACGAGCACTCCACAGCCTTTCGTATGTCCTGGTGTCGAAGCACAGGGCCCAGAAGAGAATTGGACGAGCATGGTGGGAGGCGGGCTGCCTGGATTTAACCACACCCAGAAAGCAGCGTTGTTGACAGGGCAAAAGGGATGGAGGTTACACCAGACTGAGTTACTTACGATTTGTCCATTTAGGTTCCAACCCATCACCTCTCCGTTATTCGGACCGTTGTCATAGACGACATTAGTAGGGTTGTCGTAGACGAGTTGCGCCCTGGCTGGTGAAGCCGCCACCAAGCATGCAATTGTGAGGAGTGACAGTGAAGCGATACGTAGTTTCATGGGGAAAGCGATCCTTTCAGGTTTTCTAGTGTCTAACCGAACAAACCCAGAGTCGTGGCTTTTCCGGTACTGCTTTTCCACCCTCGCCCCTCATTGAAACGTGAACGATTCCGATGGAATATTGCCGACAGCGTTCTCCTGAGCTGTCGATGGACAGCCCGGTTGCGGCGGACAGCCTATGCCATTGTTTTCATCCCAGTACACCGGGCCGCCGGGAGCCTTAGTCACGGCATTGCTCAGCGTGAGGTAGAAATTGTCAGGGGGGAGGCTGACATTGGGCCCTATGACTGTGACCGAGTAGACTACACAGAATCCCACGCACGGACTGCCAGGGGGGAGAGGTGGAATGACGAAGTTATGAAACTTAGCGCTGGCAACCGGAAGCACCGCTTCATATAACTCGTTACCAAAATATCCCGTGTCCGAAATCGAAACCTCAACAAAGGTTGGTATGCAGGCGGTAGCAGGAATGCAAAGGGGGTTCCCAGCATCGATCCAATCGCCGAAGGTGATGTTAACCGGAAGAGAAGCAGGATTTGTCACAAGCATGCTATCGCTCACCGCGAAACCACCATTGATCTGCCAACCAGTGATGGTGCCGTTAACCGGGCCATTGCTGTATCTCGGCAGCGCTGGCGGCGCGTTATCCTGTGGTTTCGATTGGTCCGACGCTAGCACCGGTGCCGTTTCTTTTATATCCTTGCCGTTTTTCCGGACGTGTTCTTCACCGCCAGCTACGGCCAGTACGAAGATTGTCAGAAGTAACAACGAAGCGATGCGAAGTCTCATAATCAAGCCGTCCCTTCAGCCGGAATTTTGTCAAGAACTTCTTACTAGCAAACGCCCATGAACGGTATAGAGCTCATTACTTTGTGCTAAGAAAATTAGTGCAGCGGAACTAGGCTTCGCCAAGCTCCGCCATCGAATATTAGGTCAGGGTTACTGCGAACCGACGTTGGACCCTGAGGTGGCCCGCGGAGGATTGTCCGAAACAGTCTTCAGCTGCGTCTCGACGTAGGACTCTATCCTTGCCAGACGCTCCTGCAATGATGCGTTCTGCTTTTGCAGTTGCAGCTTCAGGCCATCGATCTCCTGCCGCTGCGCGTTGATCTGCTGAAGCTGGGTTTGTAGTTCATCCTGCTGCGCCATCACTACTGAGCGTTCCTTTTGCAATTCGTTCAGCAGCATGGGAGCGAAAGACTCATACTTTACTTTCAGGGGCTGGCCATCTGTGTCGTACACCACCATGTCGGGATAGACGTTGGCCACTTCCTCGGCGATGAGGCCATATTGCAGCCGGTGGGATCCATCGTCGTATTGCGGCTTGTAGAAGAAAGTCACTGGCCGCAGCTTCAGCAATCCGCTGGTGCTATCGCCCATGTCGCGAATCTGCTCCTTAAAGCGGCGTGAGGAGTTGACGCCGCTGCAATTTAGCGTTCCCAGTTTCCCGAGATTGTCGACGCAAACCATAAAATTATTGGCTGCGTTAACTGGCTCGTTGAAGATGCCCGCGATGTAAGTAGCGGTCTGGGAGCCGTAGCCAATGCCGATATCTCCGCCAATGCGAATGGTGTTGTTTTCGTTGCCCGAAGGCGGGCCCAAATTCGCAATGTACACGTCATTATTGCCGTTGTTGCTATTGGAGCCAGCTAAGAAGCCGACAGAGGTGTTGGCGCTTCCAGTAGCGGATTCGCCAGCCGCCCCGCCAATGAACGTGTTCCAACTGCCGTTTAAGTTAAACGAGCCGGCGTCGCCCCCAAAAAAGGCATTGCTCTGGCCGTTACTACCGACGCCAGCAGTCCAGCCAAAATACGCGTTGAGGATTCCGGTGGTGTTGGAATAGCCAGCCTGGTAGCCGGCAAAGGTGTTGGCGCTGAAATGTCCTGGAAATTGGCCGGGATTGCTGTAGTAGCCGGCCTGGTAGCCGAGAAAGGTATTACCCGAGTCGGTGGTGTTGGAGTAGCCAGCTTGGTAGCCGGCAAAAGTGTTGCCGCTCCCGGCATGGCTGGGGAAGGATAAGCTGGTGTTGTTGAAGCCAGCCTGATAGCCGAAAAAGGCATTGCCGCTTGGGGAACCAAGGGTTTGGTCGTCGGTCATGGTGTTGAAGCCAGCCTGATAGCCGAAAAAGGTACTGCCCGTTGCGGTGGTGTTCGAGAAACCTGCCTGGTTGCCGTAAAAGCTGCTGCCATTAGCGGCGTTATTGTAGCCCGCCTGGTACCCGTAGAAGCTGCCGTTGCTCGCGGTGCTGTTGAAGCCAGCTTGGCGGCCCGAGAAGGTGTTGTAGGATCCGCCGATGTTGCTGTTACCCGCTTCGGCTCCCAGGAAAGTATTGTTGCTTCCCGTGGTAGTGAGAAAGCCAGTGTCTACACCGAGGAAAGTGTTGTAGTCTGCCTTGCTGCTTAGGCCGGCTTGAGTGCCGTAGAAGGAATTAAAGTTTCCCGTGACGTTGCGTGCTCCAGCCAAGACGCCAGTAAAAGTGTTGCTCTGCCCGTTTGCGTTGGCATAGCCGGCTTGGGCGCCCGAGAACGTGTTGGCATTGCCGGTGCCATTCGTGAAGCCGGCCCCGACACCAGAGAAAGTGTTAAATCCACCGCTATTGATTGATCCCGGGCCTCCTCCGACAGTCAGGTTGTTCAGACTGAGGTTGATTACAAGCACATCACTTCCCCCGATCTCATATCCGGCACTGCTATTTATGCTCCCGCTGACATCGAGTTGTGCCACCGGGGTCGTGGTTCCGATGCCAACGAACGAACCGAGGCCGAACGGTCTTTGGTAGATCACGGAGTCGCAAATCACGTTCGTGCCGGCAACCGGGTTGTTCCAGATAGGAATGTAACCCGGCGCACCGACGGGAGCGCCGAGGATACATGGTCCGTTGTTAACACCCGCAATGGCGGGAATACCCGGAGCCGCATTCTTTCCTGCAGTTGCGCCACTGCCTGCGTTCCCGGCGGTAACCAATGCGTTCACGGGCGTACCATTCGACGCGTCTGACAGCGGTACCTTGGCGAACGCTGAGGGCGGCAATCCGCCCAGAGTATCCGCCTCATGGGCTTTGAATGCATACGGCACGCTCACCAACAGCACGCGCGCCTGTTCCGCTTCTCCCTGAACCTGCACGCCCAACCAGCGCTGCTCCTGTTGCGAGAACAGGTCCTCCGGCAAGCCTGCGGCTGTGGTGCTGCCCAGAACGACGCTGTACTGACCGTTGGCGTCAGGTGAGACGTTTTGTGTCTCCTGCCAGATGGCTGCGCCACTGTCCTGCTGGTTGTAGATGGCAAAGGTGACGCCGACTGGCATGGTGGATGCAGGGGCTACGCCCTGCGCGTCCTTCAGAGTGCCGATGTAGCGGATGAGGTTGGGAACGGATGTGCTCGTGGTTGTTGCTGTAGTGAAGGTTTGTTGCGCTGAGACAATAGCCGTGACCGACAAAGCGCTTAGAGCAAAAAGGATCGTGGCTCTGAGGTGGCGCATAGGATCTCCCTGCGGGCCATGGCCCGGTCTGTGTTGCGAATTAGGTTGCCGAAGAGAACGCGCGCCTTGGCTCACAAAAGAGAAGTAGGTTGATGTGGCGCCGCGAAGAGCCAAGAACGAAGAAGAGCGGCGCTAATCGAATTGGAGCCTTAGGGGAAAGGCCGCCTTACTCCTGCCGATCCGCCATTGGCAATGGGCGAATGCCTTGCAGAAGTTCCCTGCCTGGTTGCGAAAGCCGAGGCGCTGAGTACCAACATCTGGACCTTAGCGCTTTCATGCCTGGCCGAACAGCACCTGCTTATTAAGGGAAGAGGCATGCATCGTGGCGCTAAAGTGCAAGGAAGTCAAGAACTATTTAACCGTTTCTTGATAATTTGGAGCTGGGAGGGGGGCTGTTCGTAGATAGATCCCGCAGTACCTGGATCAGCGTTTTTTACGGCGTTAGCGAGGGTTCCGCGATTTCACGTATACCACTTCCAGCGTAGACGTCGACATTCGTACGAGGGGGGCAAAGCCAGCCTCCTTCAATGCCTGTAACGCGCTCGGCCTGGGATCGATCAATGCGGTCTCCGAGGTGTGCCGGCTCAGGTCGTCCATCTCCCAGAACTGCAGCGGATAGTAGTGCGCCAAGTTCAATTCCATCCGGGTGCGATTGCTCTCTCGCGCACCATCCGCGCCCAGCAGCAGAATACAGTCTTCCGGATGTGAAGAGTAATAGGCCGCCTCTAAATGGACCAGATCACCAGGAAATACGATGTATCGCTTACCTTCATTGTGCAGCATCGCCTCCAAATCGCGAAACTGGCGAGTCCGCTCCTGCTGCAGTAGAAATGAGTCGATTGCCTCCGGATGCCGGGCAACGCTGATCTGTCTTGCCATTCCAAACGTAGCGAGAATCAATAGGGCCCCGACCGCAACCATGCGCTGGGCACGATAATTGCGCCATAGCAGACACGAAAATGCAACCGCAATGCCAGGCAATGCGCCGATGAAATATCGATCGACGAAAGCATTGGTTTTCCATTCCGCTAAGGCGAAACCCGCCAATGGCATGGCTAAGAATAGCCATCCTACTGCCTCCCCCGCGGACATCGCAGAGACGGCCAACGCTTTGCCCCTGGCTAGCAGAACAATCCAAAGTGCGATCAGCACCAGCAAGAACAATCCGTCAGGAAACAGCGCCGGCAAGGTCGCCTGCAGTTGATGGAACGTAGGGCGAGCCCAGAAGCCGGGCGAGAACTGGCGCGCGAACGGCAAGATTACCGGTAAGAACAGGAACACAGGCAATACGATACCCGCGACTCCAGCGATGAACTTTAGAGAGGGCCTCTGGCCAGCCTTCCAATGTGCGAGTTCCCACAACGCGTACGGCACCAGCAGCAATACCGCATAGTAATGAACCGTGACCGCGAAGAAGAGTGCCCCGCCGAAAGCCAGGGCGGGCCATAAGTCATCATTGCTGGTGCAGGCCCATGTCCATAGAGAGAGCGCAGCGAGCATGAAATAGATCGCGTAGGAGCGGGCCTCATATCCATAATAAGGCAGATAAGAACAGGTAAGGACAGACAGGGCGATCAACCCATGCAGGCCGTCGCTGAGCCGGCGTGCGCAGTCGAAGGTGATCAGCAGCCCGGCTGCCATAGCCAGCGCAGACGGCAACCGCGCGGCAAGCTCACGCTGCCCGAAGACCTTTTCGAAGAGACGAACGATCAGGTAATAGACCGGCGGCATGGAGTCGGCAGCATGGCCCAGGGCCGCCCAGATGGTTGCGCTGTGCGGCAAGCGAGCGATGCCAACAGTGAATATCTCGTCAAACCAGAACAGCCGATGGGCGGCGATATACAAACTGCTGGCGAGATAGAACGTGGCAAGAATCGCAGCGGCGAGAAAGCTGAGTTTTACCGAGGCCCGGGACGGCGCTAAGTTGTTCACTTGATTGGAAGGAAGAACCTGGTCTCTTCCGAACTCGCTCCCGAGAACGTCGCATGCTGAGGATTCACTTTGGCCCCGTGCGTGGCGACGTGTTAGCGTCAGCCATGGCAAAGAGTACCCCCGAAAGCTCTCTCGATGCCACCTTGTCAGGAAAACTTCGACTAGGGTGTGATCTCAAACACAACACCTGCGCCATGGGCGCCGCCCAGCGAAGCGGTGCCATAAAGATTGCCGCTCGAATCGAAGATCATGTTGCCGAACAGGTCCTCGCCGTCGCTGCCTCCGGTGAAGTTGTGCAGCACA
>Ga0210398_10005633_pt1 | contig 11634 bp, 10 predicted proteins | sample IncBWC4OmetaG_FD_161047 | JGI IMG/M metagenome (GOLD analysis project Ga0210398, IMG submission 161047) | Forest soil microbial communities from Barre Woods Harvard Forest LTER site, Petersham, Massachusetts, United States - Inc-BW-C-4-O | ecosystem: Environmental > Terrestrial > Soil >... | reverse complement strand
GGGAACTCCAGCGACGAATGACGGCGCGCACGTGGTCGGGTCACTGAACCGACATGAACAGTCTCGCGTCATGACCACCTTGGAAGGTGCATGGTGCACTGAGCTGGCAACTCCGATGTTCCACCTTGGCTAATGGCACGCAGATCCGGCTCATCCGGCCCGTGCCGACGAATACCTGGACGAACCCGGGCTGGGCGAGAGCCTGGCCTGGCTCACGGCGGGACCACGATTTTCTACTTCACTGCAGCGCCGGCTCAGCTCGCTGACGCCAGCGTGGCGGCGACGGCTTCGGGATCTGCGCAGCCGACGATCCACTCATCCCACGGGGCACCCTCCAAGCGCACCCTCACGCCGCGGGGCGTGTCGCCATGGACTGCGACGAACATCTTCTCGCCATGGCCGCGGACAGTGGCCACAGTGGCGACGCCGGGGACGCGCATCCCGACCTTGAACCCGACCCCGATCCCGGTCCAGCCGTGGGCGTCGTCGAGTACCTCGACGCCGCGAAGCGCCGACAGCGGCACACGAAGGTCGCCGTGAACTGCCTCGGCCTTCTCCGCACCCGATAGGTGAAGCACCAGTTCGCCACCTTCCAGCTGCAGTTCTGCCACGTCAGACCCCTCGCGTCCGGTGGGTCCAGCGTATGACAGAGCTTTCCCGTACAACAGGAGCAGGATGCTCAAAAAGATCGCTGCCTGCTCTGCCCCGTCTTGCTCACCGGCTTTGAATCCTGGCGAGTGGGGTGCCGTGTCTAGGCTGGCGAAGCCAACTGACCGTAGAAGCTCCTGGCGTAGCACGGGCGACCCGCTGCCAGGTTGCCTTCACCTGTCAGTGCCAGACGGCAGCGGATTACGATCATCGAACGGCACCCGAGCACGCCAGTTACCGATCGCCAGGCCTTGGGCTTGGTACGCGGCCCAGCCCAGGGCGGGAGTTAGAAGGAGAGTAGGAGCGTGATATCGGCTGTGACCCAGTACACGACGCGTCTGCTCACGCCCGATACCTGGGATGACTTCGCCGCACTGGTTGAGGCGAACAACGGTGTCTGGGGTGGCTGCTGGTGCATCGGCTTTCATCCCGAGGGCATCAGCAAGAACAGCACCGCGGCGGGCAACCGCGAGGCCAAATTCACTCACGTGAACAACGGCGCTATCCACCAGATGCTCGTCTACCGTGACGGTCGCTGCGTGGGCTGGTGTCAGTACGGGCCACCGGCCGAGGTGGCTACCATCAAGAACCTCAAGGCCTATGAAAAGGGTCTAGCCGGGTTGCCTGACTGGCGGATCGGCTGCTTGTTCACCGGCTCCGGATCCCGCCGCGAAGGCGTGGCCCGGGCCGGAGTTGCCGCGATAGCACATGCTGGCGGAGGCTTGGTCGAGGCCTACCCAGAGCAGGTGAATGGACGTGACCCGCAACGCGGCGCCTACCTGCATACTGGGCCAGAGAGCCTGTTCGAAGAGTTCGGATTCATCCGCGACCGTCGCATCGCCAAGTGGCGCTGGGTCATGCGTCTTCGCATCTCCGCCTAGAAGTGCCGCGTCAGGCTCCGGCACAAAGGCCGCCTCTCACCCCTGAGAGTGTGACCCCTGACCTGCGGATTATCGAGCGCGCTCGGAGGGACTCGAACCCCCAACCTTCTTCCGTAGTCACCCGCGCGGGCGTCCGGACCCGTTCAGATCAGTTCGTGACCTCGGGTTCGTCTCTCGCGGTTGTTCAGGCGGGTCCAGAGCACCAGAAGATTGTTCATCCGGGTGGCTCCCAGCATGGCTCCCAGCCCGAGCAATGCCGCGAGCACTGCCAACGGTTTTCAAGTGCGTACGTGACTCACTGTCCGCCAGCGTTGTTACCTGGGCTTTGAGTGGCTACATCCACCGGATCGCCCATGATCATCCCGTGTATATCCCGTGCGGTCTATACGGCGGCGTCCGGGTCATCTTCTGGCCAGAGCTGGACGCTCGAGCGGGCGGCGTCGAGGATCAGTTGTCCGTCGATGCCAATCCGCGTTTCGCCGATCCCGTACACCGGCCACTGGCAGATGAACTCCAGCGGCCCGGCCGGGGGCAGCGGCCAGACCCACCACTGAAAGAGCTGAGAGTGCGAGCTGCCGCCACCACCGCGCGATTGCAGGATCGGCCCTGTGGGTTCAAAGTCACCGCGTGGTCTTCCGCTGATGGCCGTACGGCCATCGGAGAACTGCACGCTGATCGGGAAGTCCTCCGGCTCCCTGCGCCTGCGCCTCAGCATCTCCGGCGTAGGGTCTTCATCGAGGCCGGGAGTGCCCGGCCGGATGCGGCGGGCCAGGAAGAATTCGAATCCCCTGGCGTAGGCCGCTATCCCGATGATCGCTACCGCGGCCTGCTCGGACCGGTCAAAGTGAAGGGTATCGATCGCCACGATGCCAGGAAGTTCCGCCTCCGGCGGGTTCCACGGGTGATGCACCCGGCGCGGCGCCGGTTCGGGGGCCGGTGATTTGCGAGAGAAGCGCACTGAACCAGCCTTGACCAGCGTTCCCCGTCATGCAACCGGACCGGGTGACCCGCTGCTTGGAAGATCTGTTTGCGCAGCGGGTCAGCCTGCCTGTTCGCAGGTGAGCCGGTGTATCGGGCTGTCCGGGGGTGACCGTGAGTTCCCCCCGTTGACCGGCCGATCGGGCACGCAACGGGCACGCGCTTGCCTCGGCGAGCCTTTGATCCGTGGTCTCGTGCCCGGGGCATCCGCACGCGGAGTGACCGGCATCCACGTTCTGCGCCGGGACCGGCTCGGCGGCCTGATCCACGAATACTTCCAGGTCGCATGGGGTGACACGATTGCCTGCCTTCTTGCCCGGATATAACGGCTGCGTAAATCCAGCTAGTGAAAGGAGGAGCATGACATGACATATCCGAATACGCCACTGCACATCGATATCCCCGTCAAGCTGGACAACGTGAAAGTGGTGTTCAGCGTCGCCGCTCTGTCGTTCGTGGGGGACCTGCCTGCGTCGCTTATCCACCTTCAGATCATCACGGGCGACATCGCGGACTGGGGCGCGACATCTGAGGTTGTCGTGGTCTTCCACAGCAACGCAGGCCACGTCACGCTGAACGACGCGGCGTACAACGCCGACCGCCACATCCAGACCGGGAACCCCTACAAGGACCTGGTCACGAACCTCATGAGCCGCGGCGTGCACGTCGAGCTGTGCGGCGCGACCGCGAGAGCTAGCCACTATGGCAATGAAGATCTGATCCCGGGGATCAAGGTCAACACCGATGCCGGGGCCAGGATGACCCAGCTTGTCCAGCAAGGGTTCGTGAAGATCACCGAATAACCGTCCAAGGCCGATAGCCAGGCGTCGTGGACGGCAGGCTCCGGCGCGATTAGTCATGCAGGGATGAGTTAGCCCCCATCGTTGCTGCGCAGCTTGGTGGGTGATGCCGAGCCGGGCGCCGATCTCGGCCCAGGAGTAGCCGCAGCCGCGCAACCCCTTGACCGCCCCGGCTATCGCGGTGTCGATCTCGTCGGTGAGATTGGACTGGCAGGCTAGGACGCTGCGGGTGACCCATGGCGTGAAGCGGGTCAAGGATCGTGATGTCTCGTCGGGACGCCGGACTCGGCTGGTGGTCAGCGAACTGAAGACACCCAAGTCGCGCCGGGACGCTGGTGCTGACTCCCGAGCTGGTGTCTCGGTTTCGGCAACATCGGGCGCGGCAGGCTGAGGCGCAGATGGCGGCCGGGTCGCTGTGGCAGGATCACGAGCTGATCTTCGCGAGCGAGGTGGGGGACGCCGATGGACCCGGACAACTTCTCGCACTCCTTCGTCCGGCTATGCGAGCGGGCGGGGCTCGGTCATTGGCATCCGCACGAGCTACGTCACTCGGGTGCCTCGCTGATGCTGGCTCAGGGGACGCCGTTGCACGTGGTCTCCGAGGTGCTCGGGCACGCCAGTATCGCGATCACCAAGGACGTGTACGGGCATCTGCTCGAAGGGGACGGACGGACGGCCGCGGAGTCGATGAGCCGGGCTCTGTTCGGTGGCTGAGATGCTCGCGTGGCTCCCAGCGTGGGTCCCAGAACAGCCAAAAAGCCCCCCGCCGGGCGGGCAAGGGGCCTGTGAGCTGGGCGCGCTCGGAGGGACTCGAACCCCCAACCTTCTGATCCGTAGTCAGATGCTCTATCCGTTGAGCTACGAGCGCTGGTGCCCAGCTAGTCTACGACACCCGGCGGGCGGAATGCTCAGGGAGCGGATGAGCTCAGCTGCCATAGGTAGGTGCAACCGTTGCCGTCGGCGGCAGCCAGCAGGTCACCGCCGGGAGCGAACGCGACGGCGTTCACGCCGCGGCTGCCGGGAGCGGCGACGGCGACGGCGAGCTGGCCGCTGACCGTATCCCACAGGTAGACCTGGCCGTTGCCGTCGGCCGCGGCCAGCATCACGCCGTCGGGGGCGAACGCCACGCCGTTCACGCCCTGGCTGCCGGGATGCGGGAAGGCACCGGTCAGCTTTCCGCTGGCCACGTCCCATAGGTAGACCTGGCCGTTGCCGTCGGCGGCGGCCAGCATCGCACCGCCCGGACCGAACGCCACGCCGTTCACGCCCTGGCTGCCGGGGCCGGCGAAGGCGCCGGCCAGCTGATGGGTGCTCATGTCCCACAGATAGACCCAGCCGTTGCCGCACGCGGCGGCCAGGATCCGGCCGCCCGGGCCGGACGCCACCGCGTAGACAGTGGGGCTGCCCGGGATGATGAACGAGCCCGCGGGCTGGCCGCTGACCACGTCCCACAGGTGGACGCGCCCGTCGCCGCCTGCGGCGGCCAGCAGGTCACCGCCCCGGCCGAACGCGACGCCGTTCAGGCCGCCGCTGCGCCGGGAGACGAAGGTGCGGGCCAGGTCGCCGCTGATCAGGTCCCACAGGTAGGCTCGGCCGTTTGCATCGGCGGCGGCCAGCAGTTCGTTGTCGGGATCGAACGAAACACCGATGACGCCCCGGCTGCCGGGATGGGCGAAGGTCGCGGCGAGCCCGCCCGCCATGTCCCACAGGTAGGTGAACCCGTTGCCGTCGGCGGCGGCCAGCACGTCACCGTCTAGTCCGAACGTCACCGCGTAGACGGCCCGGCAGCCGGGGACGGCCAGCGCGGCGGCCAGGACGGGATGGAGAGAAAGCAGACGGGACGGCCCGATTCGCTCCGGATCGGCCGACCGCGGTACGTCGCCCACGCCCACCTCCGCAGGCTCCTTCGCTTCAGCGGCTTCCATTGTGGCACCGGCGACGGTCACAGCGGCCATCGCGGAGACCGGATCATTGCTCTCGGTGACTGAAACGGCGCGCTCCTGCGCAATAGGGTACAAACCTGCGCTTATTGTGCTATGCATTTCCTTACCAATAGGCGTTTTCCGTTGATATTGGCAGGCTCGTGTGCTCTGCTGTGGCGCGAGAGGCCGCCGAGACGGATGGCGAGGGGGTGGCGAACGTGAGCGAGGATAACCGTCTGGCGCCGCCCGGAGGCATACTGCTGAACCTAGGCACGCGGACCGCACCGGACCGAGCAGTGGAGCCTGCTGGTGACACCGTGAAACGCGCCCCCAGGCCGACTAGATCCGCGATGTCCGAGCCATCCTGGACCCGGGTCCTGGCCACCACGATCAAGCTGTGGGTGCTGCGTGCCGGGCGCTGGCAGGTGGTCGCGGCGGTCGCGGTCGCCGCGGTCATCACGGTGGCGGCTCTGGCGTTCAGCGGGGTCTTCGCCGGCACCGCGGCCCCGGCCGCCCGGGCGCGAGCGGCAAGCACACCCTCTGCGGCCAAGGCCGTCACGCACCCGGCTACCGCTCCAGCCAGCCTGGCGCAGACCGCGGCCGCGGCGTGGGTCGCTGACCAGCTGAGCAGCGACGCGATCATCGCCTGCGATCCCGCGCTGTGCGCGGAGCTGCAGGCGCAAGGGGTCAGCGCGGGCCGGCTGATGCCGCTGACGCCCGGATCGCCGGACCCGCACGGCGCCACCGTCGTAATGACTTCAGCGTCGGCCGACGGCCAGCTGGCCGGGTACGCGCCCGCCGTGATCGCGAGCTTCGGCTCGGGCAGCGCCGGGATCGACGTTCGCGCGGCCGAGCCCGGCGGCGCCGCCGCCTATGACGCCGCATTGCGCGCGGATCTGGCCGCCCGGATGAGCGCGGGCTCGCAGTTGCTCCGGAACAACCGGATCCACTTCACCGCGCAGGACGCCGCGCAACTCCATGCGGGCCAGGTGGATACCCGCCTGCTGGCGACGCTCGCGGCACTGTCGTCCCAGTACTCGTTCACCGTGACCGCGTTCGGGGATGCCTCCCCGGGCGCCGCGGTGCTGTACCGCGAAGTGAGCATCACCGCCGGCGGCAAGAACGGAGTGGCCGAGCTCGCGTCGGCCCTAGCTCTGGTGCAGGCGCAGGTCCCGCCGTACCTGCCCGCGCATGCCGCCATCGGGCATCCGGCCGCGGCGCCAGCCACGCTGGGCATCGAGTTCGCCGCGCCGAGCCCGATGGGGCTGCTGACCGCTGTCCTCGACGTCGACCGGAGCCCGAGGAGATCGTGACCTCGCTGCGGTTGCGCGACGCGGACCGGGCCACGGCGGCGATGCGCAATCACCTGGCGCGGGTGTCGCGGCACCTGCTCGGCACCGAATAAGTGTGATCGTATCGCCGCTACGCGGCGTTTCTCCTGGCTAGAGCGGTATCCGCTCGTTAGCATAGCTGCCGGTAAAGGCCTGACCGAAACAGCAATCCGGCGGGACAGACACGACTACCACTAATTCGCTCAGACGAGCGCCCGGGCTGGATGGAGTGCGGGCGCTGGCCGTGCTGGCCGTCATGGGCTTTCACGAGGGCGCTTCCGAGCTGTCCGGCGGGTTCCTCGGCGTGGATGTGTTCTTCGTGCTCAGCGGGTTCCTGATCACGGACCTGCTGGCCACCCAGTACGACCGGGCGGGCCGGCTGGACCTGAAGGACTTCTGGTCCCGGCGGGCCCGGCGCCTGCTGCCGGCGCTGGCCCTGATGCTGATCGTCGTCACCGCAGCAGCCACCGTAATCGAGCCGGGCCAGCGCGCCTCACTGCGGCTGGCCCTGCTGGCCGCGGTCACCTACACCAGCAACTGGTACCAGATCCTGCATCACGTGTCGTACTTCGCCACCCTCGGGCTGTTCACGGCACCGCCGCCGCTGGATCATCTGTGGTCGCTGGCCATCGAGGAACAGTTTTACCTGATCTGGCCCCTGCTCCTGTGGCTACTTATTTTTAGGCTGAACGGACGGCGTGCCCGCGTCACGGCCACGTTGATCCTGGCTGCGTTGTCGGCGCTGGCCATGGCGCTCGAGTACTCTCCTGGTGACCCGTCGCTGGTCTACTACGGCACCGACACGCACGCCTTCGCGCTGCTGATCGGCGCCGCCCTGGCCCTGGCCCTCCCGCTGGCCACCGTGATGTCGCTGCCGACCGCGCAGGTCAGGCGGCTGGACGCGGCGGGCGTGATCGGGCTCGTGCTGCTGGCCTGGGCCGCCGGGCACTTCTCCGGGAACGACAGGGCCGTGTACCCGTTCGGCCTGATCCTGGCCGCGGTGGGGGCCGCGGGCCTGGTCGCCGCGGCTGCGGGTACCGGCGTCATCGCCGCGATGACCAGCCTGTCTCCGCTGCGCTGGGTAGGGATCCGCTCCTACGGGATCTACCTGTGGCACTGGCCGGTGATCGCGCTGGTCGGCGCGATCACCGGTCCCGGGCCTACGTCGCCGTGGCTGTGGCTGATCGAGGCCGGTGCGTCGATCGCGCTGGCCTGCGTGTCGTGGGAGTTCGTGGAGAGGCCGATCCTGCGGAACGGGTTCTTGGCCACCTGCAGCCGGTGGCGGGTGGCGCTCGACGAGAGTCTGCGGCCGGTGGGCGCGCGCCGTCGGACCGGGCCGGTGGTGGTGGCCGCGGCCACGCTGGTCGTCGTCGCGGTGGCCGGCTACGGCGTCGCCCGGCCGCCCGGCTCGGCGGCCCCGTCCGGATTGCTGCGGCAGGTGGCCGAGGGCCAGCGGATCAGCGCGGCGTCTCAGGCCTCGGCTCAAGCCATTGCTCAGGCTTCGGCTCAGGCCAGTTCCCAGGGAGCCGGCTCAGGGGCGGTGCCGGTCAGCCCGTCCGCGTCGCCCGCGTCTGCGTCGCCCGCGTCCGCCTCGCCCGTGCCTGGGTCGGCGTGCCGGATCGCACCCGCGAAGCTGCCGAAGGTCTCGGGTCGGCAGGTCACGGCGATCGGGGACTCGGTCATGGTCGCTTCGGCGGCGGCGCTGGACTCGGCCCTACCCGGCATCTATATCAACGCGGAGGTCAGCCGGGCCATGGTGAACGGGCTGGCGGTGATCCAGAGCCTGGCCGCCCGCCATGAGCTGCGCCGCTACGTCGTGGTCGGGCTGGGCACCAACGGGCCGGTCAGCGCGGCGCAGATCCGGCAGCTGCGGCACCTGACCGGGCCGAACCGGGACCTCATCCTGGTCAACACCTTCGGGCCGATGCCCTGGGAGTCCTCCGTCAACACGATCCTGGACGCGGCCGGCCGGCACACCGCCCACGTGAGCCTGGCCGATTGGCACGCGGCCATCGCCGGTCACACCAGCTTGCTCTGGCCGGACCGCATCCACCCGAAGCCGGCCGGCGCCAAGGTCTACGCCCGCATCGTCCTCGCCGCCATCGCGGCCCAGCTGCCGCACGCTGCGGCGCCGTCGTGCGGTCCGCAGGTCAGCGGTCCGCAGGTAAGCGGTCCGCAGGTCAGCGGCCCCCGGTAACACCCCGGCCCGCGAGCGGCCTGAGCCCCGGTGGCACCTGGCCTGTACCCCCAGGGTTCGGCGCGGCTAGGGTGACGGCTGTGGACCGGTCTGCGGCGGGCAACCTGCACGGCTTTCCGGCTGCGCTGACCAGTTTTGTGGGCCGGGCTGTGGTGGTGGATGAGGTGGCCGGGCAGCTGGCCCGGGATCGGCTGGTGACGGTGACGGGGCCGGGGGGTGCGGGGAAGACGCGACTGGCCGGCGAGGTGGCCCGGCGGGTGGCCGGGGGGTTCGCGGACGGGGTGTGGCTGGCGGAGCTGGCCGCGGTGCGGGATCCGGGGCAGGTGGCGGCCGTGGTGGCGGCGGCGCTGGGGATCCGGGACCTGCCTTCGGTGGCGGCCGCCGACGCGCTGGCCCGGGCGCTGGCCCGGCGGCAGCTGCTGCTGGTGCTGGACAACTGCGAGCACGTGATCGGCGCGGCCGCGGAGCTGTGCGGCCGGCTGCTGCTCGGCGCCGATGACGTGCGGGTGCTGGCCACCAGCCGGGAGCCGCTGCGGATCGCCGGGGAGGTCCGGTACCGGCTGGGCCCGCTGACCCTGCCCGCCCCCGGTGACCTGCCCGGCGCGCCGCCCTGCGAGGCGGTGACGCTGTTCGCGGACCGGGCCCGCCGCGCCGACCCCGGGTTCACCCTCAACAACAAGAGCGCCGCCACGGTGGCCCAGCTGGTGGCCCGGCTGGACGGGATGCCGCTCGCGATCGAGCTGGCCGCCGCCCGGGTGGACGCGCTCGGCGTGACCCAGCTGCTGGACCGGATCGGGGACCGGTTCGGGCTGCTCGCCGACGGCGACCGGCTGGCCCAGGACCGGCACCGGTCACTGGCCGGCGCGGTCCACTGGAGTTACCAGCTGCTCGACGAGGACGAACGCCGGGTATTCCGCGCGGTCTCGGTCTTCCCCGGACCGTTCACCCTCGACGCCGCCCAGGCCGTCGCCGGCCCCAGCGCCGGGCAGGCCGTCCCGCGGCTGGTGGACTGCTCCTTGATCCTGCCCCCGCACACCGGCCCCGATGACCGGTCCCGGTACGCGATGCTGGAAACCCTGCGCGCCTACGGCGCCGGGCTGCTGGCCCAGGCCGGCGAGGAAGACCAGGCCAGCGCCGCCCTGGCCGGGTACGCCACCGAGATGGCCGGAGAGGCCCTCGCCGAGCTGTACACGCGCGCCCGCGAACTGGACGGCCTGCGTCACCTGGACGCCGAGGACGCCACCTTCCGGCACGCGCTGGCCTGGGCCTTCGAGCACGACCCGGATACTGCGGTGCGGCTCGCGCTTGCCCTGGCGACGTGGTGGGGGATCCGGGGACGGCTGGTCAGCCAGGCACCGCTGCTGACCGCGGTGGCCGAGCTAGCCGACGTGGGCAGCGACGAGTGGTGCGCGGCGCACCTGTTCCTCGCCCAGGTGGCGGGGCTGAGCGAGGATCCGCCCGCGGCGCTGGACCACTTCACCACGGCCCGGGACGCGCTGCAGGACACCTCACACCCCGACGATGCGGCCGGGCCCTGGCTGCTGTCGATATGCCTGAGCGGCCGGACGACGGCGCTGATCCGGGTGGACCGAGTCGCCGAGGCCCTCGAAGAGGGCCGCCGGGCGCTGGACCTGGCCCGCCAGATCGGCATCGGAGGCCTGGAGGCGATGGCCCTGGCCAGCCTCAGCCTGGCCGTCTGGTACGACGGCGACCGGGACGGCGCGCTCCGGCTCGCGCGCCAGGCGCTGGCGATCTCGGAGGAGTTCGCGGGTTCACTGCAGCGCGGCCTGAGCCAGATCGTGACCGGGATCCTGACCGAGGCTGACGACCTGGCCGCCGCCGAGCAGGCCTGCGCGGCCGCGCTGACCTCATGCCGGGACGTGGGCGACCTGGCCAACCTGTGCGGGGCCCTGTGGCACCGGACCATCCTGGACCTGCGGACCGGCCGCATCGACGACGCGCCGGCGCACCTGCGCGAACTGTTCCAGATCGCCACCCAGACTGGGCTGCGGTCGCTGCTGCCGGCCGGCCTGGATTGCTGCGGCCACCTGTGCGCGGCCACCGGGCGCCCGGCCGAGGCGGTCACGGTGTGGGCCGCGATGTCGGCCCTGGCCAGCCCCTGGCCCATGCACGGAGGCCTGAACCCGGAGCGCCGGGAGGAACTGCGGCGGCAGGCCCGGGAACAGCTCGGCCCGGACCGGGCCCGGGCGGCCGAAGAGCGCGGCGCGGCCATGAGCCTGGCCACGGCCACCGAGTACGCGGTCCTGCTCGCCTCCGCCCCGGCACGGCCGTCCGCGGACGGTGCCTCGGCGGCCGGAGATGGTGCCTCGCCGTCGGGGGCTGGTGCCTCGGCGGCCGGAGATGGTGCCTCGCTGCTCGGTGACGGCGGCGGCTCGCGGTCTGGGCTGACCGCGGACGGGGCGGAGCTGGCGCGGCTCAGTCCTCGCGAACGCGAACTGGTCACGCTGGTCGCGCGGGGCCACACCGACGCGCAGATCGCGGGCCAGCTGTACATCACCGTTCGCACGGTCAGCTCGCACCTAGACCGGGTCCGGGACAAGACCGGCTGTCGCCGCCGGGCCGATCTCACCCGCCTGGCCCTCAGCGCCGGCCTGGTCTAGCCCGGGTATGGGTGGTTCCACCCCTGTCGGCGAGCGGGTAAGGGACCGAGACTTGTAGCGGAGGTAAACATGATGACTATGGAGTCGTTCGCGGGGAAGCTCGCGGTGGTGACCGGTGGCGGGTCGGGCATGGGCCGCGAGCTGACCCGGCAACTGGCCGCGCAGGGCTGTTCGGTGGCGGGCTGCGACCTGAACCCGGACACGATGGCCGAGACGGTGGACCTGGCGCAGGCGGAAGCCACGTCCGGGGCTCGGG
>Ga0210398_10005632_pt1 | contig 11636 bp, 14 predicted proteins | sample IncBWC4OmetaG_FD_161047 | JGI IMG/M metagenome (GOLD analysis project Ga0210398, IMG submission 161047) | Forest soil microbial communities from Barre Woods Harvard Forest LTER site, Petersham, Massachusetts, United States - Inc-BW-C-4-O | ecosystem: Environmental > Terrestrial > Soil >... | reverse complement strand
CTTGTTGCCAAGACCATCCTTCACGTAGATGAAGACGTTTTCGAGTCCGCCATTGTGAACCACATACTGCTCGGTATAGTTGGCGTCTGCGACTGAGCAAACAGGATCCTGGGCCATATCGATCTGGATTCTCTGCGGCGCTTTACCGGTGAAGTGAATCGTCCCACTGATGGCTCCCGCAGTGCTTTCGTCGACGGTCGTGTAGACGCCCTTCGACACCGTTTCCCCGGTCTTCTTTTTGCATCCCGCACCGGCAAGCAGCAGCGTACACAGTGCTACTGTCATCAATCTTCGTATCTGCATTTGAACTCGCCCTTTTCCAACAGCTAGCTTGCAGGTTGTCCGACTTCGAGGGCCGCGATCACCGCATCGGCAAATGCTTTGGTTCCCGCCGTGCCATGTACGTCGCGGGTCAGGGTCTTCTTCTCGAGATAGACGTGCTCGAGGGCTTTCTGGACTTTATCCGCCGCTTCAGTTTCGTCGATATGGCGAAGCAAGAGGATCGCCGACTGCAGCAGAGCGGTGGGGTTTGCGATGTCCTTGCCTGCGATATCGGGAGCCGAGCCGTGGACAGCCTCGAAGATCGCGGCGTCAACACCGATATTCGCACCCGGCACTAAACCCAGGCCGCCCACGAACGCGGCGCACAAATCACTCACAATGTCGCCGTAGAGATTGGGAAGCAGCAAGGTGTCGTATTGGTAGGGATTCATCACCAGCTGCATGCAGGCGTTGTCGATGATGTGTTCGCCGTAGGTGATGTCCGGATAGCCCTTGGATATCTCCCGCGCACACTTCAAAAACATTCCGTCCGACAACTTCATGATGTTTGCCTTGTGAATAGCGTGAATCTTGCGACGTCCGTGTTTGCGCGCGTATTCAAAGGCCCATTTGGCGATGCGTGTCGAACCCTTCTCGGTGATGACTTTAAGTGAAGTCATCACGCCCGGTACTACCTCGTGCTCCAGCCCAACATATTCGCCCTCGGTGTTTTCCCGGACGATAACCAGGTCGACGTTCGGATAACGGGTTTCGAGACCGGGCAGATTGCGGATCGGCCGGAAATTGACGTAGAGATCGAATTTCTTTCGGAGCGTTACGTTAATCGATGTGAATCCGCCGCCGATCGGGGTGGTCACCGGACCCTTCAGCGCAAGTTTGGTCCTCTCGATTGATTCGTAAAGGTCCTTCGGGACGTATTCTTCATACTTTTCAAATGCCTCGGCACCCGCCGCATAACGCTCCCAGGCGAACCTTACGCCGGTCGCATCCAGAATACGTACAACCGCGTCGGTGACTTCCGGGCCGATTCCATCGCCGGGAATCAGAGTGACTGCATGTGTCTTCGTTTTGCTCATAATCTTTGTTTATCCTGCCGATTTGCTCTTCTTGCCCGGCTCGCGCGCGGTGAGTAATTGTTCCAGTTCTTCCTTGAATTCCCGCACATCCTTGAAATCGCGATACACGCTGGCAAACCGGATGTAGGCGACCGTATCCAGCGCCTTCAGCCGGTTCATCAGCAGCTCTCCGATTTCGCTGGTGGTCCGCTCGCGCTCCGGCGATTCGGTCAGGAAGGATTCGGTTTCGTCGACCAGAGCTTCGAGCTTGCTCGCGGAAACAGGCCGCTTTTCGCAGGCGTGCAAGAGTCCGCTGAGCACCTTCTGCCGCTCGAACTTCTCCCGCCTTCCGTCTTTCTTTACAACCATGTAAGGAATCTCGTCGATGCGCTCGTAGGTGGTAAAGCGTTTGTTGCAACGCTCGCATTCCCGGCGTCGACGTATGGAATCGGCTTCTTTGCTCTCGCGCGAGTCAACCACACGGTCTTGCGCAAACCCGCAGTAAGGACACTTCATTTCTGGATTGATTTTAGCAGCCGAAATTTGCCAACTGGCTTGCACCGTCGCATGATTGCTTGTTAGCTTCGCGCATCTCATCACTATGACCACGAGAGAACGCTCTATCCTGAAAGGCGCACTGGCCGGGCTTATAGGCGGAATTGCGGGCGCCGGTGCAAAGGCGCTGGCTGAGCAAATCTTTCCGCCGCGCGTCCAGGGCCAGACACCCCCACCCGTCATTCTGGCCGAGCAAGTCGCGGGGCGCCCTCTGCCTCATGCCCAAAAGCATGCAGCCATGCAGAGCATCCACTGGGGTTTTGGCGCGGCTGCCGGAGCGGTTTATGGCGCGCTGGTCGAGGTTGAGCCCTCGTTGGGCGCCTGGAAGGGCGCGGCTTTCGGACTTACGCTCAACAAGCTGACGCATGAGTCCATTTTGCCTCGGATGGGCTTGTCGGCTCCGAAAGAAGCACAACCTACGCAGGAACGCATCAGCGAATGGGTGACGCACGCTGTCTACGGGATATTTACCGACTCGGTCCGGCGCGTCGTCCGGCGCAATCTGTGAATTGCGCTAGGTGGCTTGCTCGGATGCGGCCTCTGAAACAGCGAGAGCTTCCTCTCCTGCATGCTCGCTCTCTTCTGATACTTTCTTCAATGAGAGGCCCTCCAACCGAGCCCAAATCACGCCCACAGGCACAATGGCCAGAAATGTGACCAGCAGCAGAGTCGCGGCGCAGGCAGTGGCCGCCTCAGCGGTAGCTCCAGAAACGCCCGAGATCGCCGCAGCGACAATCCCGATTTGCGTGAACCAACCGAGTACAGGCAGCTGAATAATGCTTGCCCCACCACTGGCAATCATCAGCAGGACGCATTTGGAGAAGCTGATAGTCGCCAGTTGCGGACTCGCCACGAAGGCTCGGCATCCCACAAAGTAAGCAAGTGCAATCAGCCCCCACATAGCAAGGGAGAGGCACGCGACAGCCGCAAAATCTGAGAACGATCGCATCGTGTCCAGCCCAGACTGGAAGGTGCGAATCTTTTCTGCAATGGCCTGCCCGAGCTTCTTTGAGAAGAGGCCGAAGCTGCGCTCACAGAAGGCCGCGACGGCGTTGCCGCTTACGCGTACAGCTACTAGAAATAGCGCACCCACTATCGTCAGCAGGAGTCCACCGTATCGTGCGATGAAGGCGGACAATTGTGGCGAATGCAGCGCCAGACTGGAGAGATGCCCCGAGTGGCTCGTAGCCTTGACGATGTCGGCTTGCGGAACCGAAAGCACGCCAATAGAGAAGATCAACGCCATTGCTCCCGCATCGAAGAGCCGTTCGACAACATACACAGCGATTTGCGAGCTGATGGGTAGAGCAGTCTTCTTGGACACTAAGTAGGGCCTTACCAAATCCGCCACACGCCCGATGAGCGCGACCGCTGAAAAACCGATTACCTGCGTCCCCATTAAGGACAATAGAGGAACTTTCTTGTTGTGCCGCAGCAGGAGAGCCCACCGCATGGAGCGGAGGATATAGCCAAGGTAGATACAGCCGACTCCGATCCCGATATCGCGCCAGTCGGCCAGCTTCAATTGCTGGATGAAAACGCCCCATTCAAAGTGAATTCTCTGGCGCGCCACGAGTACCAGCGCCACCAGGGCGATAGCGGCGACCAGCCAGAGAATCCAGCGCTTATTCTTCAAAATTCAATCTCCATGATTCGAGGGGCAGTCAGCGGGTGGCAGTTGCTAGCTGCGTCAGAGAGTTCCTGCTTCTCGTCTTCTCGCGGGCGGCTACCCGGCGGTTGAACTCGTGGATTACGCGCGCGACGTAGGCCCGGGTTTCGCGGTAGGGCGGGATTCCGTGCCACCGGTCGACAGCTCCTGGTCCGGCATTGTAGGCGGCCAGGGCCAACGCGAGGTTGTCGTGGTAGCGCTTGAGCAGGCTGTCCAGATAGGCGGTTCCACCATTAACGTTATCGCCCGGCGCGAAGGCATTGCTTACGCCGAGATCGGCTGCCGTACCCGGCATGAGCTGCATCAAGCCCTGCGCTCCGGTGCGGCTGACCGCGTGGGCGTTTCCGTCGCTCTCCTGGCGAACGACACTCGCGAGAAGGTCCACATCGAGGTCGTGAGCGCTTCCGGCCCGGGTCAGTAGTTCGTGGAGTTCAGCGTCGGTGAGCCTGCCATTGGTGCTGGAAGCCAAAGTGGTTTTCGGAGATGCGGCCGGCAAATCGACGTGCTCGCTCGATGCAATCTCAGCGGCGCCGACTTCGACGAAGTTGGCGTTGCTGGAATCCATGTAGAGCCGCACGCGGTCGCCCGCAGCCGAATGGTGGTCGCAGATCAGGTCGAAGCCATTGGTCAGGGTCACGTGCTCGGCGGCGTAGGCTGCTCCGGATACCACGAGAAGACACAGCGCCATGCGAAGGGCTGCTCGCGGCGCACGGCGGGCCGTCTTAAGACAGAATCCGAGCATTGCGGTCACTCTATCACGCCGAGGTTTCACTGGTTCAGCTCCCTCGCGTACTGGACGGCGCTGGATTCGAGAACGCTCTCGATGATTTGGGCTACGCCGTCCTGGTCATTGCTTGGGGCGATTTCCCATCCGCGGCTGCGGGCGAGGGAGAGCAGGTCGGAGGCGCTGTTTCCCATGACGACGGGGCGGCCGGCAAGGTTGAGCATTTCGAGGTCATTGAAGTTGTCGCCGATGGCCAGCATCTCCTCCGGGAGGATGCCCCGGATGGCCGCCCATTTCTGCAGGGCGACGCCCTTGGAGCAGCCGGGCGGGAGGATGTCGAGGATGGACAGGTCCCGGGCGGGATATTCGGTACGGTGGAGTCCGACCAGCCGAGCAAGGTCGCTCGATAGCAACCAGGCTTCAGCCTCCCGCATGGCGTCGACTGTTCCGCAAAGCATTCCCTGAACCGGCTCGTCGCCACCGATGAAGGCGTCTTCGAGCGGGACGAACTCCGTGATCCAAGGGCGGTTGGCATTTACCCAGGGGGCGATATGTGTGCTAAGGCGGTCGATCGACTCAAGCACCAGTTCGCCCGGTCCTTCGCAGTCGAAGGTGAATACGGTCATGCCGCCGAACTTGCGGAGGGCTCCGCAGAGCAGCCGGGCGGCTTCGACGGGCAGAAAAAAGCGGTCGAAGCGGTCGCCGGCGAGGGTCCGGGTTACGGTGCCGTTGGAGGTGATGAGGACCGTCTCCGGCTGCAGTCCGATGGGGTGGATCAGGGGAGCTGCGTAGGACTGACGGCGGCCGGTGGCGATCACGATCTCGATGCCGGCGGCCTCGGCCTCGAGGAGGGCACGACAGGTGCGGTCGCTTACCTGCCCTCCGACGGATGGCAGTAAGGTTCCGTCGATGTCGATGGCGATCAGCCTTACCGGTGAGGGCATAGATATGAGTTTACCGGACTACCGGGTTCCAGAGCCTTTACCCGAATGGGGTACCCCCTCCCCCTAGTTTGTCTATGGTTTTGAACTCATTCATTCGGCAGGGCTTATGAATTGCGGATTGTAACTCATTCATTCTATTAATTAAGGTCGTAATCGATTGTTTCGATGAGGGTTACATCGATCATTCAAAAGACAACCACCTGCAACCACCTGCCGGGGATAAAGCGGAGCGAATTTGGGTAACGGGTCAGAGTGAATCCACAGCACTTTCTCGGCGATTTCTTCGACGTAATAACCGTGTAACGACTAGAACCAGAAGGCCGAGCGGAACACCAATCAGTAACGCCCAAACAAGAAGTATTAGAAAAATGAGGCTCCAACTTCCGCTCAAGAGCAAAAGCATCATCCCGCATTATACGGCCGCCGTCAGGCGATCCGGAGTCCATTACCGACTGTCCACTACCGGAATTGGCGCTACTTCCATTTTATCGAGTCGGCGGAAATAGTCGGCCAGGTTCTTGGGACTGTAGCGCTCACAGGATGAAACAGTTACAGGAAGATTTGGCGATCATGACTTGACAGATTGTAGGGCTATACCGGGGTGATGATTCCCCCGACCGGGGTGCGCTGGGGCAGCTTTTTCTCGGTGGGACGCTTGAGACCCATGGCTTCGGCGATCATGTCCACGTATTTGAGCCCCGCGCCGGTGTTGAAGATGACGACCCGGTCGGACGGAGCAAGGAAGCCGGTGGCAATCAGGCGATCGTAGGCCGCGGTCGCGGCGGCACCTTCGGGTGAGAGAAGCAGGCCCTCATTCCCGGACCAGTCGAGGAGTGATTGCAGGATGGTCTGGTCGTCGAGGGAGACCACGGTCCCGCCGGATTCGCGGACGATTTCGAGGATGAGGTAGTCGCCGTAGGGCTTGGGGACGCGCAGACCGGCGGCGAAGGTGGCGGCGTTGTCGAAGAACTTGCTGGCGGCCTCGCCTGCCTCGTAGGCGCGAGCGACGGGTGCGCAGCCTGACGCCTGGACGGCAATCATCTTCGGTCTATGGTGGGGGGGCCGCTTGCCGGGACGGACCCAGCCGAGGGCTTCCATCTCCTCGAAGGCCTTCCACATGCCGATGAGGCCGACACCTCCGCCGGTGGGATAGAAGACGGCGTCGGGGTATTCCCATCCGAGCTGCTCGACGAGTTCATAGCCCATGGTCTTTTTGCCTTCGACGCGGAAGGGTTCCTTGAGGGTGGAGATGTCGAACCAGACGTCTTCCGGGGCCAGCCGGCCCGCGGCGTGCTTGGCTTTCTGCTCCTTTATTCGTTCGGCGACCATGCGGGCGCAGTCGGAGATGAGCCCGTCGACCAAGGTGACGTTGGCTCCGTAGGCGACGCCTTCGAGGTAGTTGGCCATGGGGACGTCACGCGGCATGAAGATGTGGGCTTCGATTCCGGCGGCGGCGGCGTAGGCGGCGAGGGCTCCGGCGGCGTTGCCGGCGGAGGGTGCGGCAAGCTTTTTGAGGCCGTAGTGGCGGGCCATGGAGACAGCCATGGACATGCCGCGCGCCTTGAAGCTGCCAGTGGGGTTGGTGGCCTCTTCCTTGAGATAAAGATTTGTGTGGCGGCGGCTGTGGAGCATCGGCGTCCACCCTTCGCCAAGGGTCACGGGCTCGACGTCGGGCAGCACGGCGGAGTAGCGCCACATGCTCTGGGCGCCTCCGGGCTGCGGGCGGACGGAGGGATCAACCGTGGTCAGGTCATAGCGAGCGTAGAGCGAGCCCGCGCAATGAGGGCATACGGTCGGAGGAGTATCGGCAGAGACGTGCTGATGGCAGCGAGAGCATTCAAGCGAGGCGATCGGGGGCATAAGGGAAGTTTAAGGGAATCCGATCGAAACGGAAGGAGCGCCACCCACCTCCGGGCATCCATCGATCGAGACCTTTCAATGCCTTGCGTGGTAGAATGGTTCCTATACAGGGTAGAATTATTCATGAGTCTTAATATCAAGAATGAAGAGACTGCTCGCCTGATTCACGAACTGGCGAATCTGACCGGGGAAAGCCTGACCGGAGCCGTCAGGAACGCGGTGCAGGAGCGGATAGCTCGACTTCATCGGGAGCGAAAGGGCAGCTTGGCGCAGCATCTTCTCAGCATCGGGAGAGAGACCGCGCCGCTTTTTAAAGAGCCCTATCGCTCTATTGAGCACGGCGATCTGCTCTATGACGAACTGGGTCTTCCAAAGTGATCCTCGATTCTTCCGCTCTCATCGCGATTCTTCGCAGCGAGCCTGAGGCACCAGCATTCGCAGATGCGATCGAGAATGCTGCCGTCCGCCGTATTTCAGCTGCCAGCTACGTTGAAGCTGGCGCCGTTATAGACGGCAGCCGCGATCCTGTCCTGAGCCGCCGATTCGATGACCTGTTGCGCGATGCCCAGATACGAATTGAGCCGGTCACCGAAATTCAGGCACGTCTCGCTCGTGAAGCGTACCGCGATTATGGCCGCGGCAGCGGGCATCCGGCGAAGCTCAATTTCGGCGATTGCTTTGCCTATGCGCTGGCCCGGGACATGGGTGAGCCACTGCTCTTCAAGGGCGGCGATTTCTCATCTACAGATGTAACTCCGGCAAGTTGATGGTTAGAGTTGCGTCCGCTGCTTCGGATCACAAATGATCGCCCGGTCATCCATTCGAATTAATTCCCTCTTGCGTGCAATGTTTCGTGCTCCCGAATCACTTTCCGGTTAGCAAGAAGGAGGTTCGCATGAGTACAGTTGCGGACAAAGTCAGTAAGCCGGGAAAAACGTCGTCAAAGACGATCGACATTCACGGCCTAACCGAGATGCCGGTTCATCACCTGAGAGGGTTCATGCAGTTCATCGCTGAACACGATCTCTGGGATGAGGTGGAAGGGCATCTCCGGCAGCACGGGTGTACAAAGCTGATGATCAGCTTCGAGCCCATGGGTGCAGTCGGAAAATTGTTGGAACAGAAGAAGGCGTCGGGCGCTGTCAAGCAGAAGTTGCATCTGCTGCCGCATTGCGGTTGCAACGGACCGGTGGGCCCGAGACCGGGTCCTGTCACACCGCCAAGCGGCGGCGGTGGTGGAGATGGCGGAGCGCCATCGCCCCCGTCCGGCGGTGGCGGCGATGGTGGACCGCCCGATGGAGGTGGTGGTGGAGGTGGAGATCCTATCGAATAGACCGTGATCAGAACCCCGGCTTGAGGGCCTCTCATCCGGGGTTTTCTGTACAGGGACTTTTGTTGCAGGTTTCTGTAGCAGATTCCGTTGCAAATCCTAAAGCTTGAAGAGTTCGCGGAGACGCTTGGTCTGGGCGCGGCTTACGGGGATTTCTGTCTGCTTCTTGTCGTCCATGCGGAGCTGGTAGCTCGACTTAAACCAGGGGACCACTTCCTTGATGTGGTTGATGTTGACCACGTAGGAGCGGTGCGCGCGCCAGAAGACGGACGGGTCGAGCAGCTCGAGCAGTTCTTCGAGGGTGCGGCATCGGGATTGGCCTTCGATGGTCTGGGTGGCCACGGAGATGATGCCTTCGTCGATGGAGGCGAAGCAGATGTCTTTCTGATCGATGAGAAGGAGGCGGCTCTGGGCCTGCAGGACAATTTTTCCGCTGTGAACGCGGGGGGTCTGTTGCTGCTGCTCAATGAGGCGGATGAGCGAGTCGAGTTTGAAGCCGCCGGGGCCAGCGAGCGAGTCTCCTTCGGGTTGTGCGGTCTCCTGCAGGCGAAGCCGGGCACGCTCGACCGCCTGGAGCACACGAGCTTTGTCGAAGGGCTTGAGCAGGTAGTCGATGGCGTTGACGTCGAAGGCGCGCACCGCGTACTGGTCGAAGGCAGTTGCGAAGATGATCTGCGGCAGCCGGTCGTGGTGCTCGATGAGCTGCTTGAGCACGGCGAATCCGTCGAGGCCGGGCATCTGTACATCGAGAAAGACGAGGTCGGGCTGGTACTCGCGGATGAGTTCGACGGCCTCGATGCCGTTTGCGCCCTGGGCAACGACTTCGACGCTGCCGGCGGAATCGAGCAGATACTTCAGCTCTTCGCGCGCGAGCTGCTCATCGTCGATGATGAGCGCGGTGATGGGCGGCGCAGAGGTGTGCATGAGTGAGGCCAACGTCCGAGTATAACGGGTTCGGCCATCAATGTTCAGCCTTCAGATGTTGAGTCGCAGGTCCGGGAATCGGGACTCAGCGGGTGAAGGCGTGCAGTCGGCTGGGCGGGTGGTTGGCGGTTAGGTCGTGGCCGCAGTGGACGCAGAAGATATCGGTGATGCGCGCGCTGCGGTAGCAGTTGCTGCAACAGGCGGCGACCTGATAGGCACACTGCGGGCAGTAGTGGTAATTGCCTTCGATGTGGGCTCCGCAGGACGGGCAGCTGGCAGTGATGGGCTGGCGGAGCAGGAAATAGAGCACGGCTCCGATGCCGCCGGGGATGAGAATGCAGACCATCCAAAGGCGGGTGCTCATACCGCGGCGGGGCGCGTCGTTGCTGATGTAGCCCATCATGAGGACATAGAGAGCGGCGAGGGCTCCCCAGGAGAGATCCAGGTAGAAGCGGAGCGCAAACGGAACACTGCTGGGGTGATGGCGGTGTGCGGGAAGGACGATCCAGAAGTAGTACTGGGTGAGGCTGAAGGCCAGGAGAGCTCCGGCGATGGCCCAGCGGGGAATGAGGCGCAGTTCATCGGAAAAGCGCGTTTCATTTTCAGGGCGGCATTGTGTCGGGTTGCTCATGGTCTGCTACCTTGCCGTCACTATTCGGGGTTTTCGCTCACCAGGGTCGCACATGCGGGCATCTCCCGCTCAGGATTCTTCTCCATCCCGGGTGCGGCGACTTCGCAAATGAACGATGAGCGCCGCAAAGAGGGCGGAGAAGAGGGTGGCGATGAGCGACATGGTCATCGCCGGCATGTCCTGGAAGTGCTCGCCGTTGAAGAGATCGTCGGCAACGCTCCAGATTGCGGGCGTGAGAAACACGATGAGCGCCACAAAGGCGAGCAGAGCGATGCCAGCATGACGGCGGCGGCGGTTCTCGGCAACGCGCATCTGGTAAGCAGCGGCCATGACGCTGCGGCGCGTGCGCTGCACTACGGCGAAGTTGGCCGAGGAGTTGAGACCGGAAAGGGCGTCGATCAACTCCTGGTCTATATGCTGATCAGAATGCGGATCGGGAACAGGACGGCCGGGCTGATTCGCAGTAGGACGGCTCATCGTTCCTCCTGCTGGCCGTTCATTGCTACGACGCGGGGTTTCAGCGCGGCGAGCCCGCGGTAAAGTCGCGACTTGACGGTTGAAAGCGGGGCGCGGGTCACCTGCGCGATTTCTTCGAGGGAAAGCTCTTCGTGGAAGCGCAGCACGAGGACTTCGCGGTGCAGCGGATCGAGGGTGAGCAGAGCAGCGGTGACGCGCTGGCCGTTTTCGCGGATCTGATAAAGGTCGAAAGGCGTCGGCTCGTCGCTGGGGATCTCGTAGGCGCGGTCTTCACCGTCGACTTCGCACATCTCTTCCAGGCTGGCCATGGTGCGCTTGCGGCGCATGTCGATCATGAGGTTGCGTGCGATGGTAAAGAGCCAGGTGTCGAAGCGGGCGGCACCGTTGTATTGGGTGCCACGGGTAAGCACGCGCATCCAGGTTTCCTGGAAGAGGTCTTCGGCCAGATCGCGGTTGCCGGTGAGGAAGAGCAAATAACGGAGGAGGCGGTGCTGGTACTGGATGATGAGCTGGTCGATGAGTTCGGGGTCGTGCCGCCGGAGTCCTTGCGCGATCAGTGCGTTTTCGGCCCGCGATTGCTCAGCGAGGGTCAGCGTTGCCGTGCTCATCTCATTTTCAGAGACGGACCACAGCCTCCGGAAGACGCCCTTTTCGACGAGATTTTCAAGCTCACGTGAGAAGCTCATGCCGAATCCTCGGAACGATATTGGAAGAGCAGACATGAGCGGGGGAGAGTGGGTCTGCTAACTCTTCCATTATGATGCGGATGCGCTGTCGTCTTCAAGTCCAATTAGACTAGACGGAATGGAAATCCTGTACGGGCTGCATCCGGTCGAAGAGGCGCTGCGCGCGGGGACGAGGAAATTCGACCACGTGTGCGTGGCCAGGGAGAGGCACGATCCGCGGCTGCAGCGGGTGATCGATGCGTGCCGGGAGAACGGCATCCGGGTAAGGGCAGAGTCGAAAGATGAGCTGACGCGGCTGGCGAAAACAGCCGGGCATCAGGGCGTGGTGGCGATTGTCCGCGGGCGGGAGTTTCTGGAGCTGGAGGACCTGTTCGAGGGACCGGAGCCGCGGTTGTTGTTAGCACTCGACGGGATCGAAGATCCGCAGAACCTGGGGGCGTTGCTGCGCACGGCTAACGCGTCGGGCGTGGACGGCGTGGTGGTTACAGAGCGGCGGGCA
>Ga0210398_10005631_pt1 | contig 11637 bp, 7 predicted proteins | sample IncBWC4OmetaG_FD_161047 | JGI IMG/M metagenome (GOLD analysis project Ga0210398, IMG submission 161047) | Forest soil microbial communities from Barre Woods Harvard Forest LTER site, Petersham, Massachusetts, United States - Inc-BW-C-4-O | ecosystem: Environmental > Terrestrial > Soil >... | reverse complement strand
CTAAAGAGGTTGACAGATTCGCGAAGATTGCGGTCGAGCAGGGCAAGCAGTTCATAAGCAGTGTGTTTCATGCCGGCGTACCTCCTTCTTGTTGTTCCTGTTCAGTGTCGCTCATGATCCGCGGCTGTTCGGGTTGCATCGGGAGCGAGGAGGACGCGGCGTTTTTCATGACCAGAATGCGATCGTAATCGGACTGGGTCCAAGGCGGGATCACGATCCTCGGCGGCAAACCGTGCCGTTGCCTAAGCTCTTCACGGGTTTTCAATTCGCAGTAAATCTCGTTGAGACACTCCTCGGCCTTCTCGCGGCTCCGCCGAACGTGGTAGAAGTTGTTCTCTTCCTTCTGCTCCTTCTGCGCGATCTTGGAATCAGATTGGTTGTTGGCGTACGTGCGCGGTTCGTTCGGATTCGTGCGGGTTTTGGTTATGCAACTAGGAGATTCCAAAGCCAACTTTTCGAGGATGTCGAGCGATGTAAGCGCTTGGTCGAGTCCCTGATTGAATCGAAACAGGGCTTCATAAACACGCAGGTCCATTGGGCTAATTCCTTTTCCACGCGCGGGGCGTGACTCCCGGAATCGAATCGTTTCGCTCGGTGAGGAGCGTCAACTGGGCCGTTCCATCCGTCGAAGCACACAAGTAGCGCGGTGATCGAAAATCCGACCAAAAGAAAGGTGCTTTCAACAGCTTTCAGTGAGGAGGAGATTCAGCAACCGGATCGGGTGGGGGCAGGGCCGGAAACGCCAAGCACAGTGAGAGTTGCGCCCAAAATAGGAAAAAGATAAGTTCGCTTACAGCCATCGTTGCACCTCAGACGTGCGACCTTGGTCAGGGCCGCGGCGGTGCTTGAACACCGTCGCGGCCCGCTCAATCATTTCGGTTGATCTTTCTTGTGACGATCGCGCCTTCGGTACTGCGCAGTCTTGATCGTTTTCAACTCCTCTATATCCCCCAAAGACCAGAGACGATAGCCGACGGCTCCAATAAGTGTTGGCTTCGGTGCGCGGACTCTGCACGACTTAATCCATCGCTGAAGTGTTACCTGATGGATTCCGACTTTTTCAGCTGCTTCTGCCGTCGTAAACTTTCCGTCTCTCAACGCTATACCTATAGCATTAACTAGATTTTGTCAAGCAGGAAATCGAATCTATACTTGGCGTGCTTGCTGAGGTCGCCATGAAGCATACCCCAAGTAGTCCAGAAACCGAAGTTGTTGTGGCACCGGAATTGAATATTAAATTCCTCTAACTTCGAGCGACCTTCGGTCGTTCGAGACGCGGCCGCGAAGCATGGGACCAGTTTCCCTACCGGTCATGATGAACTGACCCGAAAAGTGGAATAAACATTGCAACAGTACAAGGACTCCTCACAACTCAGACACGCAACCGGCGCAATGGCTTAGTTAGATTTGGCTAAAATAGGAAGTCGGTTGGCCACTTCAGCCAAATCTCGCTATCGCCAGGGCCGGGACCTCTGTTTGGTTGACAAAGTAGTGTTGATTTTGTAATGTAACTTTGTCAACCAAGGAGCGTAGCGTGCCTGCCCAATCGACTAGGATTCGTCCAAAGTCCCTCAAGGAGATCCGGCAAGCCTTGACGAACTGGTGGGGCCAAAGCCGCAAGAGCCTGCCAGCCCACGTGCGTTTTTCGCAGCCCTCAAATTCTGAAGATCGCTTGCGGATGTGGTCTCAACCAGGACCCAACGTCCGACTCCAATTGTTTAAGAACGAGCTGTCTTGCGAGCGCGCTGGGCGGAAGTTTCACCTGCTCTTGGACGATTTCGATGTCAAGGCCAAGGTCGATGGTCGCGTCTTGCTTTTCGAGTTCAAGGTATCCACTAACCTCGCTCCCCCTCTCAAAGGCAGACTAACCCCTGCTCAGAAGGCCAGGCACCCGATATTCTTTTCTAGAAGTATTCACGCGCTGGAAGAACTAGAGAAGGCGCTGCCGAAGGAGCTTATTGACGAGGCGAGTGCGGCCTCCACGGACTTTATGGTGATTTTAGAAGCATTGACGGCACGATCCCTGGCCCCGGAAATCGCCGCCAATGATCCGCTCGCGACGGCGAGACTGCGCGGTGTCGAGCGACAACAAAGTCTTGTTGAGAAGTCAGGTGGCATGCTCAAGGGTGAGCATGCGGCTAAGGTTCTCGGTATCTCGCGACAAGCTGTAGACAAGCGTCGCCGTCAAAATCGCCTCATCGGTCTGACGCAGGGCCGACGGGGATACGCCTATCCGATTTGGCAGTTCGAAGGCGGCAAGACGCTCGCCAACTTGGAGACGGTACTCGATCGACTAGGGAATCATGACCCCTGGATGCAGCTGGCATTCTTCCTCAATGCCAACGATCGGCTGGGGGGAAGTAGTCCACTCGAAATGCTCCGGTCCGGGAAAGCGGAACCCGTCCTTGTGGCAGCGGCAAGCTACGGTGAGCAAGGAGCTGCGTGACGGACTTTCCTGGCGAGCACCCAGAGCCGCCCAGTGATCTTGATGGTCGGTCTCCCTTATTCGTCAAGATCACGCCTGGAACGGTCTTCTCGCGTATCCACAATCGAAGCAAGGGGCCAGTCATTTTCGGCAGGAGCGGCGGGAACCGTTTTGACGCGCCAGCTGGAAGTTTCGGAGTGTTATACGTGGGATCCGATGAGCATAGCGCTTTCATCGAAACGTTCGGCCAAGACACCGGAACCCGCCCACTCCTCCGGCGCAGAAAATTGCTAAATATTTCGCTAGGTGATTGCTTTGAATTGTTCAGCAACCTTACGGAGGTTGCCATTGCATTCCGAACACGGGTCGCGGAAGTGATTCTTGAAAGTTCCGTAATCGGTGGGCCGAAAGTCCCGCGCGATTCGAGCGAGGCGAAGAATAACCTGTTCACGGCAATCGAGCTAACAAGGGCTTGCGCTTAAACGAACGATTCAGAGCATTCGAGCCAATCTCTGATTGATCTGGCTCCCTTGGTAAGACACCCGAATTGAGACAGGTAATCCGTGCGGTCTGGACGCGAGTACCATTGCCGGAATCAAAGCCCGGAACTAACCTTGCGTCGGGCAGTTCCATGGCAGGCCAAGGAGCCGACGAGTGCAGAAACTTGGGACGCAGCGGCGAAGTAAACGGTTGCCTTTGTCCATTCCGGTACGGGTCTACGGACGCATGGCAAATAACCGGCCCTTCCGCTACATTACCGAGACAAATGCGGTGAGCGTTCACGGCGGATTGCTGGCGTTGGATGTGAAGCTTAAGCAGGGCCAGACCGTGCTGCTCGTGAATTCGATAACGGAAGAGGAGCGTGAGTGCCATGTTGTGTACGTCGAATCAAAACTCTGGGGTAAGAGAAAAATAGGCGTCGAGTTTACAAGTAGCAGCGGCGACTTCTGGCATGCCTACCCGTCTCTGATTCGCTCGAAGTGATCCTGGAAATAAATGCGCCGCTAAGCGTCAAAGACAGCATCTTAGATACGCTGGGCGCGCGTCTTGAAATTGGTCGACGAACAGCTGATATGGCGGTCGGTGGGCCTGAGCTCCCGGCTGGTTAAGGCTCGCCGCGTAGACGATCGCCTTCTGGCGCCTGTGCCACTGCGACGCACGGGTCCAATCAACGCAGCCATCCGCCGAAACTTCCGTGAATATCGTTCGCGCTTCACTTTGCAGGACCTTCACTGCAATGTGTGCTCCTCATGACTGTCTCATTTCGAAGGTGCGGTCCAAACTCCGTCGTTCGCTGCGGTGCAAGAACTCGGGCTGGTCAGCTTTATAGCCGGATTTACCACGCGGACGTTGGGAGGCTAGCGCTGAAATGACGCGATTTTAGAGCAGCAAACGCAAGAGGGTGGCTTGTGCACCCTTGATTTAGCAAGACGGAAGCGCTAGTGTTCTCCTGATTTACACCCCTCAAAAATGCGGCACAAATGATGGAATGTTCCCACTGCCATACCGCCAATCCACCCTCAGCAGATCGCTGTTCCAAGTGCGACACGCCATTTAGCTTCGATCGCGACGCGCTAGGTGAAAGAACCGCCGAGTTAACCCCTCCGAGCGATGTAAAAAGTGGCGGTTGGTCAGGGGCGCCGACTTCGGGATCCGGCAGTCATTCTTCCCACGGAATAACGCTCGCAGTGGGCACCATCCTCGGGAAGCGGTATGAAATCTTGCAGCTGCTCGGCCAGGGAGGCATGGGCGCCGTGTATAAGGCGCAAGATCGCGAATTGGAGCGATTCGTCGCCTTGAAGGTAATTCGTCCCGAGCTCGCGGTTCAGCCGGAGATCCTGCATCGGTTCAAACAGGAACTAATCTTGGCGCGGCAAGTGACACACAAAAACGCGATTCGGATTTTCGACCTCGGAGAAGCCGACGGAATCAGGTTCATCACCATGGAGTTTATCGAGGGACAAGACCTCAAGAGTCTGCTGATCAAACAAGGCAAATTGAGCAGGGAAGAAAGCGTCCGAATTATAGAACAGGTGTGCCAAGCGCTTGAGGCAGCACACGGCGAAGGCGTCGTGCATCGGGACCTAAAACCGCAGAACTTGATGGTCGACAAGTCGGGCCGCGTTTTCGTGATGGATTTTGGGATCGCTCGTTCCACCGCAGTTTCTGGGATTACGCAGACGGGTACGGTGCTCGGGACACCCGAATATATGTCGCCGGAACAAGTGATGGGCGAGCATGTGGACGCGCGCTCCGATCTTTTCACGCTGGGTGTCATTTTCTACGAGTTGCTGACGGGCGACATGCCCTACAAGGCTGAGACCGCGCAAAAGGCGATGTTTAAGCGTACCCGCGAGAAGCCCAAACCTGCTATCGAGATTGATCCGAGCGTTCCGAAATATCTCAGCACTGTGGTGGAAAAATGCCTGCAGCTCGACGTATCGTTGCGGTATCAGAGCGCGCGAGAGCTGCGCGAGGAATTGGAAGCGTGGCGCGGCGGCACGTCGAAACGAAGCATCGCGATCGACCCTCCGTCGCAGCCGGTCGCCACATCATCCAAGTCACGGCTCGTGGCCCGGTTGCCCCTAGGCGCTGGAGCCGCCGTCGTGCTTCTCGCGCTCGCCGCTTTCATTTTCCGTGGAAGGATATTTTCCAAGTCCAGCGACCCGCCCGCGATGTCCGCGCCGGCACTGTCACTTGCGATTCTGCCGTTCCGAAATGCCTCCGGCGATTCGGCTCTGGATTGGCTCGGATCAAGCGTGGCCGAGATGCTGAGTACTGATGTTGGACAGTCCGCTCATCTGCGGACCGTTTCTTCCGAACGTGTCGAGCAGATCGTGCGGGACCTGCGCGTTTCGGCCGATACCTTGCTGGATGATCCAACGCTAGAGCGACTCGCGGAATTCAGTAACGCGGACACGCTGGTGACGGGCCAGTACGCCAAGTTCGGGGAACAGATTCGGATTGATGCGACGGTGAGGGATCTGAAGCGGGGCCGGGCGATCGCACTGAAGACGGAAGTCGTCAACGAGAAGGATATTTTGGCCGCAGTTGATCGTTTGGCCGCGGACGTCCGGCAAAACCTGGACCTTTCGGGCAGCGTCGTTAAAGAGCTGCAGACGCGGTCGTTCAAACCCTCGTCCAGTTCGCTTCCGGCGCTGCGTGCTTACGATGCCGGACTGCAACTGGTGCGCCAGGGCAAGAATCTTGAAGCTGTCAAGCAGTTCCAAGCTTCCGCAACGGAGGATCCGAATTTTGCGCTGGCTTTCTCTCAATTGGCACAGGCTTATGTCAACCTCGGTCAGGACAACGAAGCCGAGGAATATTCGCGAAAGGCCGTGGAGCTGAGCGACAGCCTTCCCACTCAGGAAAAATACTTGATCGTCGCGCGCCGCAACGAAATTCTGAAGAATTATCCGAAAGCGATTGATGCCTACACCAGTTTCGTCAGCACTTCCCCGGAAGATGCGGACGTGCTTTTCGATTTGGGGCGGCTGCAGGAAAGCTCCGGCACGTTCGGTAAAGCGCAAGAACTGTTTTCCCGAGTACTCACGCTCGACCCCAAGCGCGTGGATGCGCTGCTGGCGATGGGGCGTGTAGACATCGAGGCGGGCAACCCACAGGCGGGAATTGAATATTTGAACCGCGCGCAAAGCCTGGCGATCGAGCTGGGGAATGAAGAAGCAAAAGCACAAATTCTGCAAGCAATGGGCGTGGCGTACGGAGTACTTAACAAGCAGGAGGACGCCCTGAGCAGCTACCAAGGATCTCTGGCGATCAAACGCCGTCTCGGGCTGAAGAAGGGCATCGCAGACAGCCTGGACACCATCGCTGTTACAGAGAGCGCCCTCGGACAGAGCGACGCAGCCCAACGGGATTTCAACGAGGCATTGCGAGTGAGCCGGGAAATCGGCGACAAGCCGGGCACCGGCAATATCCTGAACGATTCTGCGCAGTTTTACGACGAGCACGGGCAATACGATAAGGCCTTGAAGCTATTCAAGGAAGCGCTGCAAATCCAAATCGATGCCGGCAACGAGACCAATCAGGGATTGGCATTGAACGACATTGGCAATACATATCTGTCCAAAGGCGATTATGATGACGCGCGAAGCTACTTTTCACAGGCTCTCACTCTACGCGAAAAGCTAAACGTCCCGACCGACATCGCTGACACGCTTCACAATTTAGCCGAAACGTCGATGAAGCTCGGCCAGTACGATCAAGCACTGAACCAATACCTGAAGGCGCTGGACCTGCGGCGCGGCGCAGGCGACAAGTCAGGGGCTGCAATCGAATCCTCCGCGATGGGGATTTTATTCGGTTTTCAGGGACGCTACTCCGCCGCGCTGTCCTCCCAGCAGGACGCGGTCAAGACCATGCGCGAGTTGCAGCAAACCGGCTTTTGGCTCATCGAGATACTGACCAACAACGGCAGAGCGCTGGCTGAAATCGGCCGGAGCGAGGAAGCACGAAAGAGTCTCGAAGAAGCACTTGGCGATGCGCGCGCTCTGAAGAACGACGCACAAATTGCCCGGGCTTTGGTTGATCAAGGAGACAGTTTCTATTACCAGGGGGATTACAAATCCGCCGCTCCCCTCTACGCGCAAGGGGCGCAGGCGGCTGCGCACACGGCGGATCGTGAGCTAATTTTGCTTACGAAGCTCGCTACGGGGAAACTGGCGGTCAAGCTGGGTAATTCGCAATCCGTGGTGAACACCATGCGGGACCTTTGCGATAAGGCGGACGGGCTTGGGTCGAAGTACCTCTCTGTTCGATGCTACATATTTCTCGGCGAAGCGCTTATCGAAACCAAGGGGTATGCGAAGGCGCAGCAACAGCTGCAAAGTGCGCTGAACCGCAGCAGTCAGCTCGGCCTGCGTCCGCTGCTCGCCGAGAGCAACTACTTGCTCGGCCGCGACTTGCAACTCATGGGAAAATCCAGCGATGCCACCAGTCATTTTACCGAGGCACGCAGAATTCTAGATGGCATCAAGAACGAAGCCGGGAACGACGGTGTTGTAAAACGCAGCGACTTAGCTCTCATCTACGCAGCGACGGGCCACTGATCACCGGTTCTGCGCCATTGATTTCGCGGATTGTGGCGAGGGTGTCATAGCCAGATGTTTGATAGTACTGCACGTACTGCATCCCCCAGTTGATCGAGATAATAGTGGATGTTGTAAATATCGATTGACAGGCCAACAAGCTTTCCCTATTCTACGCGGCATTCACAGTAGGGTCTCACCGCGATTACATGATCGGCCATATAGCAAGAATGCGAAATTGATTTTATGAACGCGGGCGTTAGTAAATTAATGCGATTTTAATTTACTAATACGGCAGATCTGATATAGGTGAAAAACGGACCGGGGGATTCTGGGAACGTCACTGCGCCGCCCGCGCAGATTCAACGAGCAATGTAGCCAAAGGGCCCTGTTCTTCACCAGAATACGCAACCGTTTGCGCTTGGTTGGAATTGAGATCGGTGTAACTCCAGACCCGTCAGTGGCAATCAGACGGCGAAGGAATTGCTGAAGAATCTGCTAGCGCAGTGATCGGTCTCGCGATTGGATTGGATAGCGTGTGGTTTTTCTGGCGGATTGATTGGAGCGTCACCACCTAGGAGCTAAGCGCATGAGGCGTTTGCTAATCGGGACTTTCTTGGTTGCTCTAGTTGGGTGTTTCCCATCACCCGCTCGTGCCGACGGCGACAGCGTCCTGGTAGGCCTCATTGAATACGATTCAAATGGCCCGATCAGCAGCTTCTACGTCACAAATCTGACCGATGCGGGTCTTGATCCTGGAATTTCGACGGACGTGAATTTTACGGGCCTGACTTTTTCGGTGACGGACTCGATGGGAAACTCTAGCGGGCCCGGTTCGCCGATTCCCGATATCCCTTCGGCGGGGAATTCCTCCGATGTGTTCGATTCAGTAGCGACGGACCTGGTTTCCGCGACGGTAACGGGGACGTTTGACGTGACATTTGTCACTCTTTCGGACGGGACCCAAGTCTTGATCGATCCAACTTTCACGGCAACAATTCTTCCATCTTTTGGCGATGCCCTGCTCCCTGACATCGACTTCGCAGCGATTGACGCAGAGATTGTACCGACCGCGACGACGCCCGAACCGGGAACTCTTCTTTTGATTTCGCGCGCTCTTCCCCTGCTCGGTTGGTTGCGTCGCCGGAGTCGCCCGGCTTCACTGTTTTCACCAAATGCTGCCGGAAGGATCGCGAGCGGCAGTTGTTATCGGCCACGTAGCAATCGGACCGCGTAGCAGTAGAACAGTATGAGTTAGGGGACGCGCTGACCACCCGACGGATGGGCGGTCGTCGCGATTAAAGCGAATCATTTCCATTCCTTGCGGTATCTGAGCTTCAAACAAAGATTGTAACGATCCCCGGTGCAACGCCAGGCTTAATCAGCTCGTGCGTTGTTGGTATTGGGATCTCTCGGCGTTCATTAAGATTCGGAGGCCAAATGCGTCCCAGCGCTAAATGGCGTCTCAAGTTGAATTCTCGAACGCAATCTCTGATTCGCTGTGCAATTCTTCTCGCGTGGACGCTGTTTGCAGCAGGCGCTGCGGTGGCGCAAGTGACGCAAGTCAGCTTGACGCCGTTGGCCACCCCCTCCTCCGGCCAACCCGGCGTGTCGTCAATCACAGTTATCGGTTCGAACTTTCCCGCAGGCAGTATCCCCGGACCCAACGTCACCGTTTCGTTCACTCCTTCAGGGGGAACCACTCCTAGTGCGATCACTACGGCAACGAGCGTGTCAGTTGTAGCTGGAACGACGGAGCGAGTCTTATTCTCTATTCCGCCTGGACTTTCGGTCAGTTCTCCCACGTCTTTCAAAGTCTCGATTGCGGGAACCACTTCGACAGGAACTGCCTTCGCAAGTTCGAATTCCGCGCTCTTGACTGTTGATCCCCCCGCCAGCGTTACCATCAGCCCTGCTTCCGCGCAACAATCACAAACGTTAAACATCGCGCTGACGGGCCAGTTCAGTCATTTTTACCAGGGACTGACGACGGTGAGTTTTGGCGCCGGCGTTACAGTGAATTCGCTGACCGTGAGCAGTTTGACGAGTGCGACTGCCAACATCACAGTTGCGGCAAACGCGACAACCGGTAGCCGGACGATGACAGTCGCGACCGGCGCGGAATCCGCTTCCAGCACGCTAGCGGTAACGGCGGCGCCGCTGGCACCAACTACGATAACCGCGGCGAACGCCACGACTGGGTTCAGCGCCAGCGCTCAGAGCGTAGTCCTCTCTGCGACCGTGACCAGTACGGCGGGAACGGTGAACGCCGGGACGGTGACGTTCACTGTTTCGAGCGGCGGGACACCGCTCGGGTTAGCTGTGACGTCCGGGACGGTCACCGGTGGATCTGCGACCGCGACATTTGTGCTTCCCTCCAGCTCAGCTGCCGGGAGCTACCAGATCGTCGCTGTTTACAATGCGGCAGCAGGTTTTGCGAGCAGCAGCGACAACACCCATTCCCTCACCGTTACACCGACCGCCGAATTGCTCACGGTCACGACCGTAGGCACGGGGACCGGCACGGTGGTCGACAATACCTCCGCGATCAGTTGCAGCACCGCGAGCGGCAAGCAATCGGGGACTTGTTCAGCGACGTATGCGAACGGAACGACGGTGACCTTGACGGAGTCCGCAACATCACCCTCTACCTTCGCTGGTTGGGGCGGAGCGTGCGCGAGCTTCGGCACGGCGACCGCCTGCACGTTGACTATGAATTCGCCGCTTTCGGTTACGGCGAACTTCGTGCCGCCGCCGGTATCTCAAAGCTTGACGTTCCCGGTGGGGACCAATACCCCGCCCCAAGTGGCAGTGTTCAATTGCCCATCGAATTCCAACCCGTGCACCGATCCCAACGCGCACATGTTCCAACTCGCCATCCCTCAGATCACGGGCGGTTTAATGGTCACGGTGACCGCCACGGAAGTCCCCCCAACGCTAGCAGACGGCCTGTGTGAAGTTGGCAACACCGTTCTGAACGACTTCGATTGCCGGTTTGCTACATTCTTTAATTACGGCACCGACGTGCACGGGAATACGATCGTGCCGCTCTGCTACCCGTACGCGAACGGCAATTGCATCCACTATGCGGTTTATTCCGGAACGCCGGGGAACGAACCCGACCCAAGCCTTTACAGCGGCGGCGTCAACTGGACGATCACCTGGAACAATGACACATTCACGCCGCCTGCTCCTTGGGCCGGCAGCACTCCGCAACTATATGACGACCCGGACGCAGCACCGACACCGACGTCAGCCATCGGCACGATCTGCACGCAGCCGATGACCATCAATGGCGCGCAGCAATCCTATTCTTGTCAGTTTGAATTCGACATCACCACGTTCTTCAACGCGACTGAAGTGGTGGACTCGGGAATCGGAGGCAACACCAAGAACTTCAACGACGTTGTGGTGGCTTTCCCGCCCACTATCACCGGGCAGTTAGTCATTAGCAGCGCGGCAGACGCGGCTACGGTGGACCTGGGAAGCGCGATCGGTTTCACGATCAATGTGAGCAACTCCGGACCTGGACCTGAAAGCAACGTCCAGCTCAACGATCCACTGCCGAGCGGATCGGGTGTCACGTGGTCCATCAGTCCGGCGTACGGCGGACCCGGGTCGTGTTCGATCAGCGGTCCGATCGGAACTCAGGTATTAAGTTGTTCGTTCGGCACTCTCGCATCGGGCTCTAGCGCCACCTTGCACGTAAGCGGTGCGACACCAGGCGTGGGCGTATACGTCAATGCGGCAACGGCGAGTTCGAACAATCAGCAGTACCTTACCATCGCGACGACAACGGTGCAGGCGACGACGACGACGACGGCGGCCAACGCCTCGGCCAGCTTCAGCACCGGCAATCAGAGTGTGACACTGACGGCGACTGTGGCCAGCACGGCGGGAACGGTAAACGGCGGCTCGGTAACGTTCACTGTTTCGCAGGGCGCGACGACCATCGGAATTCCGGTGACGTCGGGATCTGTGGCGACGGGAACTGCGAGCGCGACGTATGTGCTTCCAGGGGGCACGATTGCGGGCAGTTACACCATCACGGCGGTCTATAACGAGGGCAGCGGGTTTGAGACGAGTAGCGATAACGCTCACACCCTGACAGTCACTGCTGCGTTACCCACGGGAACGACGACAACGGCGGCGAATGCGACAGCG
>Ga0210398_10005630_pt1 | contig 11637 bp, 7 predicted proteins | sample IncBWC4OmetaG_FD_161047 | JGI IMG/M metagenome (GOLD analysis project Ga0210398, IMG submission 161047) | Forest soil microbial communities from Barre Woods Harvard Forest LTER site, Petersham, Massachusetts, United States - Inc-BW-C-4-O | ecosystem: Environmental > Terrestrial > Soil >... | reverse complement strand
TCGAGAAGGCGATAGCGCTCGATCCGGGCGACGCCCGGTGCCTGCAGCGGTACGGTGAGCTGTTGGCGACCGAGGGTCGCCTCACCGAGGCGATCGCAACGACGCGCAAGGCGATCGAGCTCGACCCGTTGTCGCACAGCGCCTGGCAAACACTCACGAGTTACCTCATCTCCCTTCGAGACTTCGCCGCCGCTCGCGAGGCGAGCCGCCGGGCACTCGAGATCAGCCCGCAATCGGACTTCTCGCTGAACGACTTGGGCACATTGCAGCTGCTCGAGGGCAGGCCCAAGGATGCGCTCGAAACGTTCCGCAAGATAGACAACGAAGGCTTTCGCCTGTCGAGCGTCGCGATGGCCGAGCATACGCTGGGTCATGCGAAAGAGTCGCAGCAGGCGCTCGAGCAGGTGATCGCACAGCACGCGGTCGAAGCCGCATTCCAGATCGCAGAAATCTATGCATGGCGCGGAGAGAAGGACCAGGCGTTCGCCTGGCTGGAACGCGCCTATCGGCAGCGGGATGCGGGGCTCGCCGATATCAAAACCGACCCGCCGCTCGCCGGTCTGCGCAACGACCCCCGCTACAAAGCGTTCCTGCAAAAAATGAACCTGCCGGAATGAGGCGGCCAAAAGGCGCGCGGCGGAGATGCGCTCCCGCAAGGGCGCGCGGAGCCGGGGCGGCGAAACGCCTTAGTCCGCGATGACGCGGAAAACTTCGCCGATCTTCTTGCCGTCCTCGAAATAGCCGAGGCCGTAATCGCCCTTGATGGTCGTGCGCAGCGTGCGGCGCTCGTATTTGGCATCGCAGCCCTCGACCGCGTGCAGCATCCGCCAGTTGTCCCAGATGACCATGTCGGTCGACGTCCAGTCGTGCCAATAAGCGCTGGAACCGGCTGCCAAACGGTTGACGGTGTGGCATACCTCGTCGAGGAAGGCGTCGCCCTCCGGAGTCTCGTGATGCTCGATGCCGACACTCATCCAAGGACCGATGTGCAGTACCTTCTCGCCGGTGCGTCTCGTCCAAACCGCGGGGTGCATGGCACGCGGGAAGATGGCGACTTCCTTGAGCAGCTCCTTGGTCTGCGGCGCATCGCCGAGCGGCACGAAATTCACACCGAAGCGCATTTTCGTGAGCCTGACGTCCAGCGTGTAGATGATGTTCATTTTCTCGAGCTTGGCGAGCATTTCTTTCGGGAATTGCTTGCAGAGCTCGATCCCGTCGGCGAATCCGGTGCGCCCGCCCTCGGGCGCGTTGATCGGCGCGCGCAACACGCCGGCGCGGTTCAACTCGTTGTTGTAGCAATGGTCGAAATGCCACGGTGAGAAGCGCGCCAGCCGCCGGCCGCCGACTTCCACCAAACCCCCGACATAGTTCGGATCGTTGCTGGGCACGTAGTGCATGTCGATCACGCCCTCGGCGAGATCCTCTGAATCGGCATCGCGCGGTGTGGCCTTGGTCGGATGATCCTTGAGCGGCCCGAAGACCTTGCTGAGTTCCACCTGCATCTTCGCGGTGGGCTCGACTTCCTTGAAGACGATGAATCCACGATTTTCGAATAACACGTTGAGCTCGCCGCGCACATCGTTGTCGGCCAGCGCCTCCCGATTCACGCCTTCCACGATCGAGCCGAATGCAAGATCGTCCCTCAAATTGCGGACCTTGATCGACGACATGCTGCTCTCCTGATGATCTCTGGGCGCTGCTCCGTGACTCTAGGATACGCGAGAATTCGTGTCTAATCGCACGCCGAAGCAGTCACGTCTCCCTGGATCCCGCGCGGGCGGCAAGACGATCTTTGGCTGATGCGCGATCGTAACCCACTGATTCTTCGGAAGTTCCGGGTGATGCACTGGCGGCGGGCAAGCAGCGCCTCGGCTTGCTGCGAAAAGCGCAGCGCTGCTTCAACCTTAAAACATCGCAGACCTCGATGGCGGCGAAGCTGCTCGAGTTGATCCGCGTGGAATTGGAGCAGCGCTACTGGCTCGACCTGGTCACAGCGGCTCGACCTGGTCACAGCGCAAACCGCGGCAAGCTCGTATGATGGATCAGCAACCGGGGAATGCCAGGCATTGGGCAGCTCAATTCTTCTCGATCTGACGGGTGGTGTCGCGCTCTTGTTGTGGGGCCTGCATATGGTCCACAGCGGGATCGTGCGCGCCTTCGGCTCCAATCTGCGACGATTCCTGGGCCGTGCGCTGCGCAGTCGAGTTCTAGCCTTCGGCGCCGGTATTCTTGTCACGGCCCTCTTGCAAAGCAGTACCGCCACCGGACTCATGACCGCCTCCTTCGTGAGCGGCGGAACGGTCGATCTGGTTCCCGCGCTCGCCATCATGCTGGGTGCCAATGTGGGCACGACGCTGATCGTGCAACTGCTCTCCTTCAATGTAACCGCAGTCTCACCGCTCCTATTCGTGATCGGCGTGGTCGCATTCAAGCGCGGCAAGCTGCCGCGCACGCGCGATCTCGGACGGGTAGCCATCGGCGTGGGTCTGATGCTGCTCTCATTGCACATTCTGCTCGACACGCTGGCGCCGGCCGAGACCGCCCCCGCCGTGCGCACCTTGCTGGCGGCCACCACCCGCGATCCCATTCTCTGTCTTCTGGGAGCGGCGGCACTGACCTGGGCGGCCCATTCGAGCGTCACTGTCGTTCTGCTGGTGATGTCGCTCGCGTATTCCGGGTTCGTCACGCCGGCGGCGGCGATCGCCCTGATCCTCGGAGCGAACCTGGGGAGCGCGATCAACCCGCTGATCGAGGGAAGCCATAGCGATAACCCCGCGAGCCGCCGGCTGCCGATCGGGAACCTCGTCAATCGGGTGATCGGTTGCGCTCTGGTAGTGCCCTTCGTCAATCCAATCGCGGAGGTATTCACGCGCTTTGAGCCCAATCCATCGCGCATGGCCGCGGACTTTCACACGGTGTTCAACCTCGTGCTGGCGCTGATTTTCTTCCTGCCACTCGGCGGGTTGGCCTCTTTATTGAGGCGCTTCTTGCCGGATCGGCCCCAACCAACGGACTTGTCCACCCCCCTCTACCTCGATGAAAGCGCCCTCGCCTCACCATCCGTCGCGCTGGCTTGCGCCGCGCGCGAGACTCTCCACATCGGCGACATCGTCGAGAGCATGCTGCGCAAGACCATGGAGGCGCTGCGCACGGACAACCGCGAGCTCATCGCTGAGATCTGCACCATGGATGACGCCGTCGACAAGCTCGACGAAGCCGTGAAACTCTACGTCACCAAGGTCACTCGCGAGAGTCTGGGCGAACGCGATGGGCAGCGCGCCATGGAAATCATCTCGTTCTCCATCAACCTCGAGCACGTGGGAGACATCATCGACAAGAATCTGATGGAGCTCGCCAGCAAGAAGATCAAACGCAACCTCTCGTTCTCCAAAGAGGGGGCGGCGGAGCTGGCCGCCTTCCACCAGGAGGTGCTGGACAACCTCAAGCTGGGGATCAGCACTTTCATGACCGGCGATGCGACCGTGGCCCGCCGATTGATCACCGAGAAGACGAACCTGCGGGCCGCGGAATTCGCTGCGGCGGAAAGCCACCTGGCGCGCTTGCGCGACGGGCGCGCGGAGAGTATCGAATCAAGCTCGCTGCACCTCGACATCCTGCGAGACCTCAAGCGCATCCACTCCCACATCTGCTCCGCGGCTTACCCCGTGCTCGAACGCATGGGTGAGCTGCAACCCAGCCGCCTGAAGGACGTCTGAGCCTGCGGCAGCCGAGCACGAGTTTGAACGGCGGCGGTTGACGTGGGCGCGGATTGGATGTAAAGCGTTAAATTGCGGATAGTTGCACACGCCTCAAGGGAGAATCATGGAAACGGCCGATCTTACCCATCACATTTCGCGACGGTTCAATCAGGACCTGGAGGCGGTGCGCAACCAGATGCTGCAGATGGGAGGATTTGTAGAACAACAGCTGCACGGGGCGATCCTTGCGCTCGTCGAGGGAGACAGCCGCCTCGGTGCATCGGTTGCCGCAGACGACGACAAGGTCAACGGCATGGAGCTGTCGATCGATGAGGAGTGCAGCCGCATCCTCGCGATTCGATCGCCCGCCGCCGGAGACCTGCGCGTCATCATCGCCATCATCAAGACGATCACCGATCTCGAGCGTATCGGGGACGAGGGGCGGAAGATCGCCCACATCGCCTCGCGGCTGGCCACCATGGAGCAGCCTGAGGACCGATACCGCGAGGTCAAGCACCTGGGCCGGCACGTCGCGCAGATGGTGCATGACGCCCTCGATGCGTTTGCACGCATGGACTCCCATGCGGCGCTGAAAACTGCGCAAGAAGACCGGATGGTGGACGAGGAATACGACTCCATACAGCGTCAATGCATAACGTTCATGATGGAAGATCCGCGCACCCTGCGACGCGCGCTCGAGATCATGTGGGTCGTGCGCGCATTGGAGCGCATCGGGGATCATGCCAAGAACATCTGCGAATACGTGATCTACATGGTCCACGGCAAGGATATTCGCCATACGTCGCTCGAAGAAGTGGCCGAGCAGCTCGATACGAGGCACGCCATCGCGCCCACCTGACGCCGCATGCCCATCGGCGTATTTGCAATAGTATTGTTCGCGGCTGCCCTGCACGCGAGCTGGAACGCCATCGTGAAAGGAGGCGGCGACAAGCTCCTCACGACGGTGCTGGTCACCACCTCGGCGGCCCTCATCGGGGCCATAGCTCTACCGGCGCTACGCCAGCCGGATGCGGCCAGCTGGCCTTTTATCCTCGCCTCTTGCGTGTTTCAGGTTACCTATTTCGTGCTGCTCGCGCGCACCTATCAGGTCGCCGACATGAGCCAGACCTATCCCTTGATGCGCGGCACGGCGCCGCTGTTGGTGGCGATTGCGAGCGTGCTCGTGTTGCGCACACGTCTCACGGCAACGATGTGGGTCGGGGTGGGCATCATTTGCCTCGGGATACTCGGCATGGCAGCCGGAGCTCGACGCGGGAACCGCAAAGGCGTGGCATTCGCTCTCGCGAATGCGGTGGTGATCGCCGGCTATACCCTGATCGACGGGCTGGGGGTCCGCCGCTCGGGAGCGCCGGCCGCCTATACGCTGTGGATATTCCTCGTCAGCGGCGTGCCGCTCGCCGGATGGGCGCTGCGGACGCGGCGTCGCACCGCCCTCGCCGAGTATGTACGCCGCAACTGGCATGTCGGGTTGATCGGTGGCGTGGGCAGCCTCGCTTCTTACGGCTTGGCACTCTGGGCTATGACGGTGGCGCCCATCGCGGTGGTGGCCGCGTTGCGAGAGACTTCGATCCTCTTTGGGGTAATCATTTCCGGATTACTGCTCAAGGAGCGCATCGGTTTGGCGCGGGTTGCGGCCGCCTGCACAATAGCCCTGGGGGCTGCGGTGCTGCGTCTCGCGTAGGCCGCCGCTCTACGTCTCCAGACCCAGCTCACTGGCCCTGCGCATGAACTCGATCGCCGTATCGGCATCGAGCTTCTGTTTGATTGCGGATTGATGATTGGCGACCGTCTTCGGGCTGAGTCCCATCGATTCGGCAATTTCCTTGACGGTCTGTCCTTGCGCGAGCCAGCGCAACACTTCCAATTCGCGCGTCGACAATCCTTCAGTCTTCTTGCCGGCGGAGTCGCGCAGTGCCAGCTTCTGAGCGATGTCCGCGCTTAGATATCTGTTCCCCGCCGCCACCGCATGGACGGCTTCGACCAACACGTGCGGCGCACTCGCCTTCGTCACATAGCCGGCGGCGCCCGCTTGCAGCGCGCGAGTTGCGAAGATGGCTTCCTCGTGCATGCTGAAGATCAACACGCGGGCTTCCGCTTTGTAGATCAACATGCGCCGCATCACCTCGATTCCGCTCGTCCCCGGCAAGGTGATGTCCATCACCACTATTTGCGGATCGAGGCAGCAAAACAGGGCGTGCGCCGTGGCGGCATCCGCCGCCTCGCCGATGACGGCGATACCGCCGTGGCGTTCCAGCAGGCGTCGATAGCCCTCCCGTACCACCGCATGGTCGTCCACGAGCAATACGCTGACTGGACTCTTATCACTGTTAGCCATGGTGACTCCCGTGTGCCGGAAGATGCGCCTCGAAGCGGCGCGTGCAGAGCCGTTCGTCGAGAGAATCGGGAAAAAATCCCGGGATTCCTAGGGATTTTCTCTCTGGTCGAGTGCTGAGCGTTCGTAGACACTTCGCGCTCAACATAGAAGACTCGGGGGAGGTTTACCAGTGGGCCGAATCAACGTGATGGCAATGCCGCCGCGGCTATCTTCTTGGGTACTGGCCACAACCTTGACAGCAATCTCCCCCATGGTCGTGGCGCAGCAGGCGCCGCAGGGCACGCAAAATCTCAACGAGATCGTCGTCATCGGCGTCACTCCAGTTCCGGGCTTCAAGGTCGATAAAGACAAGGTCCCGGGAAGCATCCAGACTTTGAAATCAAGCGACTTGACCCGCAACGGCGCCGCCAACGTGCTCGGGGCGCTGGAGCAGCAAGTCAGCGCCGTCAATTTCAACGACACGATCGCGGACCCGTTCCAGCCTGATGTACTGTTTCGCGGCTTCGAGGCGTCGCCGGTACTCGGTACGCCGGAAGGCATGGCGGTCTACCAGAGCGGCGTGCGCATCAATGAGGCATTCGGGGACACGGTCAATTGGGACCTGATCCCCGATATCGCCATCGACCGGATCGACATACTGAGCGCGACGTCCGTGTTCGGCTTGAACGCGTTGGGCGGTGCCGCGACAGTGACGATGAAGAACGGCTTTACGTACCAGGGATTCGACGGCACGCTATCGGGCGGCTCGTTCAATCAACGCCAAGCGCAGGCGGAGTACGGTGTCAACGACGGCAGCCTGGGTGCCTATGTGGCGGTCAATACGCTCAAGGAAGGCGGCTGGCGCCACTTCGCGCAAGATCGGATCAGACAGTACTACCTGGACTTGGGCTTCCACAACGATACGATCGTCTCGGACTTGAGTTATGAGCGCGCCAACAACCGCCTGTTCGGTCAGGGCGCAGCGCCGGTGCAATCGTTGGCGATCAGTTCCGAAAACGTCTTTACCGGCCCGCAGAACAACATCAATAACGTCGACATGGTAGCGCTCAACACGACCTACAACTTAACGCCGACGCTGTCACTCTCGAACGTGGTGTACTTCCGCAACTTCAGGCAAACGGTGGCCAACGGCGACAACAGCGACTACGCCGCCTGCCCTGACGACGTCGCCCCCGGCCTGTTGTGCGACGGCGATTACGTGCTGACCGATACCGCCGGCCAGAATATTCCCGACATCACCAACGGCGGGACGACGATCATTGGCCAGAACGATTACGAGGACATTCACTCGCAAACCTGGGGCGGCTCGCTGCAGTTCTCCAGCACCGAGAAGATAGCCGGCCACGGAAACTCGTTCGCCACCGGCGCGACGATCGATACCTCGACGACCAACTTCTTTTCCGGGACTTGGCTCGGCGACATCAACGCCGCCTTGTCGGTTTTGCCGTCGCCATATTTCGTCGCCACGCCGGAAGGCGTCGACAGCACGGCCACTCCGGTCAATCTCAACGCGAACAACAAGTATTACAGCGCGTATTTTACAGACACGTTCGATGTCATCGATCCATTGTCCGTGACGGTCACCGGCCGCTACAACATTGCCAAGGTGGATCTCACCGATCGCAACGGCGACATGCTGAACGGCAACAACCGGTTCACGCACTTCGATCCGTCCGCGGGCCTCACCTACAAGGTCCTCCCGGCCTTGACGCTATATGGCAGCTACGCGATTAACAATCGCGCTCCGACCGCCAGCGAACTCGAGTGCGCGAATCCGGCCGCGCCGTGCTTGTTGCCCACGAACCTGGCTTCCGATCCGCCGTTGAAGCAAGTCGTGGCGAAAACAGTCGAAGTCGGCGCGCGGGGCACGTTATCCGACGCGAGTTTTGGCAAATTCAGCTGGGACCTCGACGTCTATCGGACCAACTCTGAGAACGACATTTACGGCATTTCGACGACGATCGCATCCGGCTTCTTTCAGAACGTCGGATCGACACGCCGCGAAGGAGTCGATCTCGGCCTGACCTATCAAACGGTGAGAGTTTCTGCATATCTGCAATATAGCTACATCGAGGCGACCTTCCGATCGGCATTCTTGGAACCGTCACCGGCCAATCCGTTCCAGGACGCGAACGGCAACGTTGAAGTGAACGTCGGCGACGAGTTGCCGCTGATTCCGAAGAATCGGGTGAAACTCGGTGCGGATGTCAGGGTGCTACCGGACTGGTCCGTGGGCGGCACATGGGTCTACGTCGGGCCATCCTTTTATAGAGGCGATGAGGACAATTTGAATCCCGAATTGCCGGGCTACACAGTGGCCAGCTTGCGCACGTCGTATCAAATCACCAAGAACGTACAGGTATTCGCCAACATCCAGAACCTTTTCGACCGGCGTTACTCGACGTTCGGCATCTTGGGGGATCCTACGGGTGTCGGTGCGCCGGGCGTGCCGCCCAACGGCTCGTTGGGGGATCCAGACGTGCTACCGCAGTTTCAGAGCCCGGCGATGCCGCGGGCATATTTCGGCGGGGTGAAGATTTCGTTCTAGGGGGTGACGGCCGCGCCGCATTTCGCCCTCGATTGGATCGGCGAACTCGAGCGCTCCGAGTATACGGCCGGCATTGCATAAACCGTTGCGGTGAGCGAGCATCAGCGTCCGACATTCGGATTTCCGGCACCGCCGGTGATTGCCAGGGAGTGACAAATATAGTGCACAGAGGCACATGGATACGAGTGCGTGCGGTGATTACCCGGAGTTTGCAGTTGATGGGCTTGATGGCGAGCCTCGGATGCGCCACCGCTGCCGCTGCGACTCTCGCGCCCGGCGTACAGGAGAAGCTGAGCAGCGCGACTTTCGAAGTCGTGCTCGCGAAACCCGTATCGGATCCGCTAACTTACGAAAAGCCCCTGCCGCTTGAACTGATTCCGTACCGTGAGCGTACGGACAAGTTCCGATCCATCGGTACAGCGTTTGCGATAGGTCCGAATCGCTTCGTCTCGGCCGCCCATGTGATTAATGCCGGCAACGGCAGCCAGTACGGTCCCCTCGCGCTACGGGATGCATCCGGCAAGACCTACCGGGTCGATAAAATCATCAAGTATTCGAGCAGCGAGGACTACGCCGTGTTCAGCGTGGTAAATGCTCCCGCTGTCGTGACGCTACTCACCCGATCGCGACCGCCGCTGAATACACCGGTGTTTGCGGTCGGCAACGCCCTTGGCGACGGCGTCGTGGTCCGTGACGGCTTGTACACCTCCGACACGCCCGAGGAGCGAGACGGCCGGTGGCAGTGGCTCAGGTTTTCAGCAGCGGCCTCGCCGGGCAACAGCGGCGGACCGTTGATCGACCGCAATGGCAAGGTGGTCGGCGTGGTATTGCGCAAATCGCCCAACGAGAACTTGAATTTCGCGCTCGCCATCGGTCAGGTGCTTGACGGTGACGAAAACAGCGCCAGTCTCGAGACTCGGTCCAGCTATCGCATCTCGGTCATGAAGGCAGCCGACACGATAAACCTCGCCGAGAAAATAGCACTGCCGAAGACGCTCGACGAATTTTATGCGTCGACACACGAGGTGGCTGCCAATTGGTCGGCGAAAGCCCACTCCGATTTCATGAAGAATCACGCGGCAGAGATATTCCCCTCCGGCAATTCGGAACAGCTGCTCACTACGGTCTATGCGGAAGCGTTTCCGAAGCTGATCAGCCAGTCCGACGGCGGGACGTGGGCGCTCGCCGGCGCCGCGCCGCGCAAGGTGCAGTTGGACAAGAACGGCTACCTGGAGCAAGCCGCTTCCGACAACGTCCCCTTCGTGAGGCTCAAGGCTCCCGACGACGTCGGCGCGGCCGACCTGATCAGCGACTCGAAACTGTTCATGGATCTGCTGCTCAAAGGCTCGCCGCTGTCGCGGCCGGTGGGCACCGATTCGGTGCGCGTGACATCAATGGGCAAAGCCAGCGGGGAATCCTGGTTCACCGATGACTACCAGCGGAAGTGGCAGATCCGCTACTGGCTGCTCCCTTTTAACGACTCGGCAATGATCACCATCGCATTACCCACCCCCGATGGGATGGTCATGATGATGTCGCTGGCACCGTCCTCCCTGCATGACTTGGTGATCAAGGAAATGGAAGCGGTCTGTAACTTTGTCTACGTGTCCTATATCGGCACCCTGGCGCAGTGGCATGCATTCCTCGCCGAGCCCGCCAACCTGCCCGCGACCCTGTCGAACGTGAAAATACATCTCGATTACAGCCGCGGCGTGGACCTCAGATCCTCACGATTCCAGATGCTGGTTCCCGCGGCTGTGGTGAGGATAGACGCCGGCAGCGTGATGATGCTCAAGTACAGCTTTATGCGCGACGGGGCGAGTACGGTTTGGGATCTCGGCGGCGTATACCTCGGGGACAGCGAACAAAAGCAGAAGTGGGTCGGGATGGTCCGGCGGCCCAAACCGTCCTCATCGATGCCGGAGGAAATCACGCGGTCCTGGCGGACGATGGCCACGGGCACGCACCCCTGGGAAGGCGTTCCCTTCCCCTCCAGCGGGCGCACGGAAATAAACGAGATGATCAACATGAAAGAGGTTGCGGCGGGCAAGGCCACCGTGGGCTACACGATGACTCTCAATTCCGAAGGCACTCAGCCTGAAAAGAAGATGAGAAACGAATTCTCGACACTGCAGAGCGGATTCAAGATTGTCGAGTGAGGCGTGTCACCAACCGACGGCTTGCCCGTCCTTCCGAAAATCGGACCCCGCACGGTAATAACCGGTGGCGCCCTGCTTCGCGCCGGCGCCGTCAAAATCCCTGAGTCCGGGGACAGACATGATGACCTGAACGCCGCCGACGGACTCGCCGTCGATGGATGTCACCGCATGTCCCATGGCGGCTAACTTTCCACCCACGATATCGTATAGCGGGCTTTCCAAGCCGAGCACGTTCGATACTTGACTGTGGCGGAACCGCGCCATGTCGGCCGCCGCCTGCACGTTGGCGCCCAAATCAAGAATATCGACCAAGAGCTGGGCATGTCCCTGAGCTTGCATATCGCCGCCCATCAGCGTCACGGTCATCACCGGCAGGTTCTCATGCAACAAAAAACCCGCGGACAGGGTGTTGAAGGGCCTTTTGTGCGGTTGGATCACATTGGGGCTTTTCGGGTCGAGTGTGAACAAAGCCCCTCGATCATGCAGTATGAAGCCGAAGCCGGGGACCGTGATTCCCGATCCGAATTCGTCGAAATTGCTGTTGACCCAGGACACCATGTTGCCTTGGCTATCGGCAGTCGACAGAACGATCGTATCTCCGCCCATCGAGAAGTTCCCCGCGGGGCCCGGCGTGGATGCGTGCGCCAGATCAACCTTGGCGCACAGCGACGCCGCATAGGACTGCGACAGCAGCCGGTCGAGGGGAACTGCCGCAAAGCTCGGGTCCGCGTTGTATCGATAAAGATCGGCGTACGCGAGCTTTTTTGTTTCCACCAACAAATGCCAGTACAGCGGGCTCGTGGGGCCGAGCGAGGCCAACGTTTTCCCCGCCAGCCAATTTGGTACGCATGCCTGAAGAATATTCAGCATTTCGTT
>Ga0210398_10005629_pt1 | contig 11638 bp, 8 predicted proteins | sample IncBWC4OmetaG_FD_161047 | JGI IMG/M metagenome (GOLD analysis project Ga0210398, IMG submission 161047) | Forest soil microbial communities from Barre Woods Harvard Forest LTER site, Petersham, Massachusetts, United States - Inc-BW-C-4-O | ecosystem: Environmental > Terrestrial > Soil >... | reverse complement strand
CCAGCGGCGGGTGGGGGGACCGTGCAACAGTTTCGTTTGAATGTACGCGTTTATGCGCGAGTTGTCAGTAGGAGGTCGGAGCTGAATTCGAGGCTAAGAGTTGGATGCCACAGTGTTAAGGGAAAGTTACAGGCAGCAAGCCGGAGGATCAAGCCAGAGGATAACGAGAGCTATCGCTGCTTATTCCAGATTAGTCAGGTACGTGCGGCTGATACGGTCGTGCCAACACAGCATGTCTACGTCGACCAAAGCCCAGAGCAATCCCATTAGAAGCGACGCCGTCGAGAAGTAGAGCCCGATAACCCGGCTGCGGCGGTGACGCCAACTTGGATGAGTTCCCTTGAAGCTTCTCAGGCAGACCCCAGCCACTCGCATCCCGGCGGTTGTGCCGCCATACACGGTCAGAATGTATTGGTAGATCGCCCACAGAAGCACCGGTATGGCCGCTGCGGTAAGGATTACCGGCTTGGTAAAAGCCAGCTTAGGTAGCATCTTATAACCAACTGCTCCGAAGATTCCTGCGGCTGCGGCCACGACTGCGCAATCGATAAATCCTGCATACAGGCGCTGCGAAATGCTCACTGCCTGGAAGGGCAGCTCGATGTGGTCGGCGTGGGCCGCTGCTGCTTGCTGTCCGCTGCCAAAAAATTGCAATCCATCGAGTAACGGGGTGTTGGGATAGGCTTCCAGTTCTTCCGGCACGTCGAGAATTCGAGGCTGCTCCGGAACGATAGGATCGGCCAGGCGATGTACGGCCGGAGCCTCTGAGACCTGGCGCGGAAATGCAATTACTTTCCGCTTCGTTCTTGGGCGCGGCAGAGGAACGGGACGAGGTTGTGGAGTCGGCTCAGGCTCTGGGTCGCTGGCGGGAGCTTCTAGCAATACTTCGGGTTCATCGCTAGCGATAGCCAACGGATCAGCGATAACCGCCGGGGCAGTGATAACCGCCGACTCCACGTCCAGAGCACCGGCATCTGGAGGCACGACAGCGATCGTGCAATGCTGAGCAAACTCGGTCATCTCCTCACCTGCCGTATCCATCACTGTGGGCTCGTCTGCCCCTTCGAGTATTGATTTGGTTTCCATCGCCTCCTCAGAAGGAAAGGGGAAACGCATGGTGAACGCCCCCTCAATGCGACGACCGCGACGGTTGCGATAGCCGGCGACGCGGGCATGAATCTCCTTCCGCCAGAGGCTGCTGGTTGGCTGCGAGGAATCGGCAGATTGATCGGGGTGAAGCGCTTGCTGTTCGGTCATGTCGTGGCGCGACTATTCCTATTTCGGTGGCACGCGAACCCGTCGCGTATTGCAAATGTGGCACAGAAGTAAGGTGGAATGAGAAAAGAGGTCGTCCGCTCACGCTTTTTGTGACGAGCCAAGGCCTTGCAGTCGAACACGTCGATTGCGCAACCAGTAAGCGCCATGCGGGTTTAAGAAAACGTCCAGAGCTGCGCGAAACCAGCAAAGGCGATTCGCGTTTTGCCTGTCGCCATGCAACGTGCTAAGTTGCAAGGTTCCCCTCGATTCACACTTAACGGCAAGGGGCGTACGCCTTTCGATGATTCCTCGCATTCGATTGATTATCACGGCGCTGTTGGTGTGTCACCTGTTTCTGCAACCCGGGCTGTTAACCAGCCAGTTGCGCCCCTCGGCACCGCAGCAAGATCCGACCCAATCGACGGCATCACCGCCGGTTTCCGGCAGCCCCGCTTCCTCGACCAGCGATCAACAAACTGTAGGCTCGCCAGTAGGCAATCCACCTGTCACCTCACCGCAGCAGCCGGCATCGAAGTCCGGAATCACCGCGCAAACCGACACTGGCCAGGAGGACACTAAGACTGAGCAGATCATTGAACAGGAAATCCAAACCAATGATCAGGAACAGGGACCACCGCCCCCGGAGATGAGTGTCGCGCTGGGCCGCGATGAGGTGCTGATCCGTGCCGATCAACAGGACAAGAACCAGGATATCTATACTGGACGAGGTCACGTTGTAATTCGCTTTGGCACCAGCACGCTGCACGCTGACGAGGTCATTTATGACGCCTCAACCGGGCAGTTGACTGCGTCGGGACACGTGGTTTTCGATGGCGGACGCCACAACGAACACCTGCTAGGCAGCCACGCGACCTATGACGTCAGCCGCGATTCTGGCACCTTTTATGATGTGACCGGTTCCAGCGGCATTCGCGTAAAGAACAAGGTCATGTTTCTCACTTCCTCGACTCCCTTTTTCTTCACCGGCAAGGTAGTCGAAAAGCTGGGACCAGACCGTTATCGCGTTCATTATGGCTTCATAACTTCTTGCCGGTTACCCGATCCCAAATGGCAGTGGGATTCCCAGGTCGCTGATATCGAAATGGGCAACGAAGTTCAAATGCACCACGCCACTTTGAAGTTGCACGGCATTCCGGTTTTCTACCTTCCCTACACCGAGCATCCCACGGATTTCGGACGCAAGAGCGGCTTTCTGATACCAGAAATCGGAGAGTCGAACACCAAGGGCTTCATTTTGGGAGACGCCTTCTTCTGGGTACTGAGCCGGAATTCCGACGTCACACTCGGAGCTTCGCTCTACGCTGCGCGCGGCTGGGCCCAGTTTGGAGACTTCCGCTCCCTCGGCTACACCTACGGCTTTCAGGCTGCGTACTACGGGGTCATCGATGAGCAAGGTGCGCCGGTTAGTCATCAAAACCAGGGTGGTGAGGATCTCAAGGCCAACGGTTGGAAAGATTTGCCCTATGGCTTTCGGGGGATCCTATCGGTTGACTATCTTAGCTCGTACCTCTTCCGTCTGGCTTTTGCCCAAGGCTTTACCGAGGCCATCAATTCGGAGGTTCGCACTTTTGGATTCTTGGTCAAGAACTGGGACGGCTATGGCCTCGGCTTCCTGGCTTCCCGCTATCAGGATTATCAGGGGATCGGGCCTGGCCAGTTCATCGAGATTAACCACGTGCCTAGCCTTGACTTCTCCACTGTGGAACGGCCGTTTAGCCGTACGGATTTCGTGTATGCCTACAATCTTTCCGCCGCCGGCGTTGCCCGAAACGAACCCGGATTTTCAACTGCTCCGGTGGTTGGACGCATCGACGCTAATCCTTATATTGCGTTGCCAACATTTCTTGATGGCTGGACATTCCGCCCGGAGGTCGGCGCCCGCGAAACTCTTTACAGCCAGAGGCTTGAGGCGAGTCCGACGCAGCCCCTCGGAGTAGCTGTAAGCGATGCCATCAACCGCAACGTCGTGAATGCTTCGCTGGAGGTCCGCCCTCCTACCCTGTCCAAAATCTTTGATCACAAGCCTCTCGGCTATGTGCTCAAGCACACGATTGAGCCTTTTGCCATCTACCGGTACCAGACTGGAATCGACAACTTCAGCCAGATTATTCGTTTCGACTACCGCGACATACTGGCCGATACAAACGAGGTAGAATACGGCGTCGTCAATCGTTTGTACTCCAAGAAAACCTCCTCAACGCCGCACTGCTTTCAGCGTGCGAAATATGAGTCTCTCCCCTCGGCGGTGCGAGAAACGTACGCTGCCGGATCCACAAAGCCAGAAACTCCCTGCGATGACAAATCCGGCCCGGCGAGGGAACTCATCACCTGGGAGATCGCTCAAAAATATTTTGCCAACACCACCTTCGGTGGTGCGCTGGTACCCGGCCAACGGAACGTCTTCGATAGTACTGTCGATTTCACAGGCATCGCTTTCCTCACCGAACCAAGGCTGTTCTCGCCCATCGTTTCACGTTTACAAGTGCAATCCGGAGGCACAGATTTTCAGTGGGCCCTGGACTACGATCCGGTGCTACATCAAATCAATGCCAGCACAATCTTCGCGGGCTATCATTGGAAGAACTGGTACTTCAACGGCGGCCAAGCCTATCTGAACGCTCCCGGGGAAGCCACCGTGGTCAACGGAGTCGCGGTACCTAGTCTTTATGACCAATACCGCGTCGGCGTTATCTACGGCAATATGAACAAGCTGGGATTTAGCGGCGGCGTAAGCGTGGCTGCAGACGCACAGCTTTCCTACATTCAGGCAGCCACCATTCAGACGAATTACAACTGGGATTGCTGCGGCTTTGCCTTTCAGTATCAGCGTTATGCCCTCGGCGTGGTGAGTGCCGAAAACGCCTATCGCTTCACCTTCAGCCTCACCAACGTTGGCAGCTTTGGAACCCTCCGACGATTGCAACGCTTGTACTAACCTGTTCGCCCCGCCTGTCAAACCCTGTGCTTTACAATGGAACAATGTCGGCCCTACGCTCCAGCCTTCCCGCCGCGGGGGAAGACCTCCACTACAAAACACTTTTGCTGCGTGAGCGGCTGCGCTCGCTGGGACGCTTACTGGTTGCGTACTCCGGCGGTACCGATTCGGGCTTCCTGGCATGGGCTGCCCATCGTGAGCTGGGTAACGGCATGATGGCCGTCCTCGCCGATTCTCCCAGCCTGGCCCGCTCGCAGATGCAGGATGCGGTCGCGTTCGCCGAGGAACAAAGTATTCCGTTGACGGTCTTGAACACCGATGAGATGGCGCGCCCCGAATACCTCCGCAACGATGGCGCGCGCTGTTTCCATTGCAAAGATGAACTCTTCACGGTGATGGAAGACTATCGCCTGAGAGTAGGGTTTGACTCCATCGCCTACGGAGTAAATGTTGACGACCAGGGAGACTATCGTCCCGGTCAGCAAGCGGCCCGGCAACACCGCATCGCAGCCCCCTTGCTTGACGCCGGGTTGACCAAGCATGACATCCGCAAGCTCGCCCGGGAAGCGGCCTTGCGCATTTGGGACAAACCCGCCTCTGCTTGCCTTTCCTCGCGAATTGAGTACGGCCGTCCGGTAACGCGCGAAGCCCTGTCTGCCGTCGAGCTTGGAGAAGAGGCACTCCGTCGGCTCGGATTTCGACAGTTTCGGGTCCGTCACCACGGTCAGCTTGTCCGGCTTGAAATTGCTCGTGAAGAATTGGCGCGCGCGCTGAAGCTGGAAATGGCCGCCGAGTTTACCAGAATATTCAAGGAGCTGGGATTCCTGTATGTCACCCTCGACCTTGAGGGCTTTCGCTCAGGTTCCATGAACGACATGCTGCTGATTGACTCTTTGCTGAAGGGCCCTGGTTCGACGCGCTAACTAGGGCCAGAAAACTCAGTTTCCCGTGAGATAATCACTAGGTTCATGTTTTTCCCTACAAGGTGGTGCTTGACTTTGTTCTTTAGACGATCGGCGATCTTGTGTCTATTTTTATGCGCTATCGCCGTGGCGCAGGCCAGCGTGCCGCCTCTTTCTCCCGAGGTCGCGAATCGCGTTCAGCGTCAGGTTCGGGCTTACTTCAATATGCCTCCTGACGTGACCATTACGATCGGCAACCCGGGTACCAGCGAGTTTCCTAATTACGAAACCTTACCCGTCACCATGAGTCTGAAGGACAAGACTCAAACGCTGGACTTCCTGATTTCCGTGGATGGTAAAACGCTGATCCGGATGATGAAGCTGGATTTGACCAAAGACGTATACGCCGAAACCATGAGCAAGATCAAGCTGGCGGACCGGCCAGTACGAGGTAATCCCGACGCCAAGGTCACCATCGTCAACTTCGACGACTTCGAATGTCCATTCTGTGCTCGTATGCATAGCACTCTGATGAGCGAGATTCTGCCGCAATACCAAGACAAGATAAGAATTATTTACAAGGATTATCCGCTGATTTCCATACATCCCTGGGCGCAGCATGCTGCCAATGATGCAAATTGTCTGGCCCAGGAAAGTGCTCCGGCGTACTGGGCGCTGGCGGACTACCTGCATGCGAATCAGCGTGCTATCAGCGGGTCTCAGCAGAACGTCCAGGCAGCATTCAATGAGTTAGATCGTGTGACGTTGGACTTCGGAAAAAAGAATGGTGCCGACCTTACTCAGTTGGAAGCGTGTATCAAAGCGCAGTCCGGTACCATCGTTAAGGCATCGATGGCCGAGGGCGACGCTCTGAACATTAGTGCTACCCCGACTGTATTCATTAATGGGGAGCGTTTGGAGGGTGCTTTGGATGCTGACGAAGTGAGGGCTGCGTTGAACCGGCAGCTTCTGGCCGCAGGGGTACAACCTCCGGCACCGCCGCCTCCTGCGCCCGTAAGTCCTCCGCCACATCCGGCGACGCCTAGTAAATAGCGGGGCCTGGATTCTAGCGCGACCGACCGGTCTGATGTTTGTGTTGCCGTCCGCTGAATGAGTCGGTCGAGCGGGCATAGAGTTTTGCCTCTGAGGAGGGCGTAAGTTTGAAATTGAATCGCACGCGCGTATCCGGCCTGGCCGCCATGACCATCCTGTCAGTGGGCTTGGGTCTTCTACTTCCGAGTCTTGGCTGTTCGGGCAAGCAGCAGGGCGCCGATGTTATGGCCAGCGTTAATGGGCGCAAGATCACTCGGACAGAAGTACAAAAATATTACGACAACACCACTGCCGATTCACCGCAGAAGCCGAGCTTGGAGCAAGCTGACACTCTGCGGTTGAACATCCTCCGCGAACTTATCGATAACGAAATCCTGATGCAGCGGGCCGAAAAGCTGGGATTGCTGGCTACCGACGAGGAAGTCAACACCAAGCTGGCAGAGATCAAAGCGCCCTACACCCAGGAAGAATTCGACAAGCGTCTAAAAGACCGCGGGTTGACGCTCGATGACTTTAAGCGCGATCTGCGTCGCTCTCTTACTATCGACAAGGTATTGAACAAGGAAGTCACGTCTAAAATCAATATTTCCGATGACGACATCACCAATTACTACAACCAGCACAAGGCCGAGTTCAATCTGATCGAACCGCAGTATCATCTGGCCCAGATCCTGGTGACCTCGCAGCCTAATCCCCAAGTGAAAAACATGAAGGCGCAAAACGAGGCTGACGCTCGCAAGAAGATTCAGATGATCGACAACCGGCTCGATAGTGGAGAAGACTTCGCCACCGTGGCCATGACTTATTCAGAGCAGCCTGAGACCGCGCAAAATGGTGGCGACCTGGGGTTTGTCCCGGAATCCTCTCTGAAAGGTGATAAGACTGCCTACGATGCCATTCAAAAGCTTAAGCCAGGCCAGTACACCGTAATCTTGCCGGTGAGCGACCCAAATACCCACCAGCCTTTCGGCTTCCGAATCGTGAAGCTTATCAGCCGGGAAGTTTCTGGACAGCGCGAACTCAAGGATCCTCGTGTGCAGCAGGCCATACGCCAACAACTGCGCGACCGCCGTGAACAGCTGTTGAAGGCTGCGTACTACGAGTCCATCCGCGATCAAGCTACCGTGGAAAACTATTTCGCCGAAGACATACTGAAACAAGCCGCAACCATGAAATAGTTCACAATTTCAGACTATTCCCTGGGTCGATTAAGACCAACATAGAGCTAACTCGACCTTGCATATCCGTCCGCGCGTTGGTCCAAGGATATCGACGGACTTGTCTTGAGCTGCGGCGTGCAGATTATCTTCCTACGTTCTGCATAAGATCGAAAGATCGCGCAAGATCGCTTATTAGATCGGCGACTTCTTCCAAGCCGATATTCAGCCGAACGATACGATGCTGGTACTGTGGCCGCTCTTTATAGTGAGTAAAGTCATAAGCAACAGCCAGGCTAGTCACACCTCCCCAGCTATAACCAATCTTGAATAGCTCAAGCGAATTCACGAAAGAGTAGACCTGCTCTTTGCTGACGCCGGATTTAAGAACTACAGAGAACACTCCAGCCGACCCGCTAAAGTCACGTACCCACAATTCATAACCCGGGCAGGAGTCGAGCGCGGGATGCAGGACAAGCTCAACTTCAGCCCGGGCTGACAGCCAACGGGCAAGCGACAGGGCTGAGGCCTCAATCCTTTCCAGACGTACCGCCAGGGTCTTCATTCCCCGCAGAGCCAGGCTGCAGTCATCCGGCGAGGCGGCGCAGCCCAGGAGTTGATGAGTAGCTCCCAACCGTTCATAAATATTCTTGTCCTTGGCCGTGACCGATCCCAACAGCAAATCGCTATGCCCGCCGACGTACTTGGTAAGCGCCTGCATGGTCACATCGGCGCCGTGAGCAAATGCGTCAAAGTACACCCCCGCCGACCAGGTGTTATCGATCGCCAGCAACACGCCCGCTCGGTGCGCTGCCTGGGCGATAGCGGGAACGTCCTGCACTTCCATGGTGATTGAGCCGGGACTCTCACACCAGATTAGCCGGGTATTCGGCTGGATCATGTCCGCGAGCGCACTTCCAATGCTGGGGGGGTAGAACGATGCTTCCACTCCAAAGCGGCGCAGCACGTCGTTGGTCAACTTTCGGTTGGGACCGTAAATGCTCTCGGGAACCAGCACATGATCGCCCGCACTCAGGAGCGAGAGATTGATCAGAGAGATTGCTCCCTGGCCACCCGGCATGATGATGGTGCGATAGCCCTGCTCGAGCTCGCAGATGCGGGCAGCCAATTCAAGCGTCGTGGGGGTGCCATGCAGACCATAGGTATAGCCGGCATCATATTGGTCCCACTCGTCGGTAACCGCCGCAGCGTCGGAAAATAGCGTGGTAGAGCCGCGATAGGTGGGCTCCGCCAGGGATCGAAACCCTTGCGGAATTCTTACGTCCGAGTGAATCAGCCTGGTCTTCCAATGCTTCGCCATGGCGACATTATAGGTGGCGGATGCAGCCGTCAGCCGTCAGCTTTCAACCATCAGCTAACTCGGGCGTAACGCTGGCGAGACTTAAGGTTGCAATGCAGGAACAAACTCGTCGCTGACAAAAGTGAGTAGTGGGCGGTGGGTGTTTTTTCTGTTGGAACGACAGGTAAGCATAGTGGCCAGACGAGCTCTCGTGCAGTGAATTAGCCGACGGCTGACGGCTATTCCACGATGGCGAGTGTGTCGCCCGCGTTGACGGTCGAGCCTTCTGCTGTGAGGATCTTCTGCACCTTGCCGTCTTTGGGTGATTTCATCTCATTCTGCATCTTCATGGCTTCCATCACGATGATGCCCTGTCCAGCCCTAACTTCGTCCTGTTCGTTGACCAGGACGCGAACGATTTTGCCCGGCATGGGGGCCTTCACTCTCTGAGGCCCAGCTTCTGATCCGGCGACCGCGCGACGCGTGCGCAGCGAACGCGGATCTCGCACATCCACCGCATAGCGAGCGCTGCCGATGACCATGTGCAGCTCGCCTTGTAAGGAGCGTTCGCGCTTAATTTCATAGGCCTTACCTTCCACTAACACGGATAGCACGTCTCGCGCGGTTAGCACGGCATCAAGTTCCATCTCGTGGCCATCGATCTTGCATAGCCAGGTCTTCTCGCCGCAGCTGAGTTCCACCTGGTGAGTTTTGCCATCGACTACGACGTCATAGATCATGAGAGTAACGCTCTTCGCTATTCGCGGTTCGCCTTCTGCTCTAGGCTTCAGGCTTTTAGCTCTAAGTAATCAAACTTCTTTCGAACAAAATTATCGCTCACGCAATGTTTGCGAACGGGGATGCATCGTTCTCGTCTGTTTTGGCTAGGGCGGGACGTTATAACTCAGGCCCTATCGCTCGCCCACTGCCCCTACTCGCGCGGTTCGTCGCCAGTTTGAGGCTGGAGGCGCCGCCACCGAATTGCCATTTGTCGGCATCGCACCGGCTGTGTCCGGCAAAGTCGCCTTCGGATCCATCGTCGCAAAGATAGCGGCACCGGCTGCGGCCATGATGGGACGACGTTCGTCGGTCTCGTTGTTCGGCTTGGCCAGCAGCCGATCAAGGAATCCGGTGTCAAGGTTGCCCGCTCGAAAATCTGGATCCTTCAGGATGCGGCGAAACAGCGAAGTGTTCGTCTTGATGCCGCCGACGAAGTACTCGTACAGCGCCCGCAGCAGGCGGTTGATGGCCTGCTCGCGATCCTCGCCATAGCCCACCAATTTGGCCAGAAGCGGATCATACTCGATAGGAACATTCCAACCTTCATACATTCCGCTGTCGCGACGAATTCCCGGCCCTGAGGGAGAAATGAGGCGAGTGATCTGTCCCGGCGAAGGAAAGTAGTTATTATCTGGATCTTCGGCATAAATGCGGCACTCGATGGCGTGTCCCCGCAGCCTAATGTCTTCTTGCTTGAATGGCAGCTTCTCGCCCGAGGCGACGCGCATTTGGAGATGTACCAGATCGAGGCCGGTCACCAACTCGGTGACGGGATGCTCCACCTGGAGCCGCGTGTTCATTTCCAGGAAGTAGAAGTCGCGTTGCTGGTCGACGAGGAACTCGATCGTGCCAGCGTTGTAGTAGTTGGCTGCCTTGGCTACGCGCACCGCGATTTCGCCCATGCGGTGGCGCATGTCTTCGTCCACGATGGGCGAGGGTGACTCTTCCATCACCTTCTGGTGCCGGCGCTGCACCGAACACTCGCGCTCGCCGAGATAGACCACGTTGCCATGCTCGTCACCAAAGATCTGCATTTCAACGTGACGCGGGTTGACGATAAACTTCTCGAGATAGACCTCGTTGTCGCCGAAGGAACGCTGCGCCTCGCTGCGCGCATTCTCGTAGGCGGAATGCAACTCTGACCGAGACGACACCATGCGCATACCTTTGCCGCCGCCGCCGGCCGCAGCTTTTAGCATCACGGGATAGCCAATCTGCTCTGCCAGTCGCTCGGCTGCGTCCAGATCCAGGCCGCGCTCGGAACCCGGAACAAACGGAACGCCCGCACGCTTCATGTTCTGGCGTGCCCGCGTCTTGGAGCCCATCATCTCCATCGACTCGGGCGATGGGCCGATGAACTTTGCCCCAGCATCGGCACAGGCTCGGGCGAAACGCGCGTTCTCGGAGAGAAATCCGTAGCCGGGATGGACGGCTTCCGCCCGGCTGCGCCGCGCTACATCCAGAATCTTGTCGATGTTGAGGTAAGACTCACTCGCGGTGGCCGGGCCGATGTGATAGGCGTAGTCGGCTTTGCGAACGTGCAGCGCCTTGCGATCCACGTCTGAGAAGACGGCCACCGACTCAATGCCCATCTCGCGACAGGCACGGATGATACGCACGGCAATTTCGCCGCGATTGGCGATCAGCACTCGTTTAAACATGACTTGTGCCTCGGAGGCGTTCGCCTGGCTTGTGCAGCCGAGCCCGGCCCAAGAGATGTTCTGCAGAAGTGGAAAGGCGGGCGGCTAACGCACACGTCCGCAGAAGAATGGATTGTACTGCATGGGTCGGCAGGTCGGAGGGGAAACGTCACAGTGCTCTGTGACTGCCCTCCGGGTCTAATGACCGGACCACCGTTGGCGTTTTGTTAGACTTCCAGTACTCCGTTAGTCGAGGGATCAGGACACGTGAAAAAACAAGTCAAGGGAACCGGCCGTTGGGGGATTAAATTCGCTTCTGTAGCTACTGGGATTCTGGCATTTATGGTTGCTGGCGCAATGATTGGCATCCACGCAGGGCCAGCTCAGCCGCAGGCCGCCAATGCCGGAACGACGACTGAAACAGCCGGCCAGAAATATAAGAACATCAAGGTACTGAAAGACATACCAGCGGATCAGTTGATCCCTTCCATGCAGTTTATTACTGCGGCGCTGGGAGTGGAATGCGAGTTCTGCCACGTCGGCAATGCCGGCAAGCTCGAATTCGACAAAGACGACAAGGATGAAAAGAAGAC
>Ga0210398_10005628_pt1 | contig 11639 bp, 12 predicted proteins | sample IncBWC4OmetaG_FD_161047 | JGI IMG/M metagenome (GOLD analysis project Ga0210398, IMG submission 161047) | Forest soil microbial communities from Barre Woods Harvard Forest LTER site, Petersham, Massachusetts, United States - Inc-BW-C-4-O | ecosystem: Environmental > Terrestrial > Soil >... | reverse complement strand
GTGCGCTTCATCACTCGATCCGCCGCACGCCAATGCTCGTCGGCGATCCAGAGCTTGGCGAATGCGGCGACCGCTTCGTCCGCGGAAACCCCGGTCAGCACACGCTTGATTTCAGCCGCCGGCGCCACACACAGCGACCGGGCCACTGAACGCCACCTGTCCTCGAATGTCGACCGCGGTACTACCACATCGATGAGCCCAAACCGTTGAGCTTCGGCTGCGTCGAGCACGGCTCCGCTGCCCGCCAGCAGCAACGCTCTACCTCGTCCAACCAGATCGGCGAGTCGTTCCGCGCCGCCCCAGGCGGGCATGATCGCCAAACTTACTTGATTAAAGCCGATTTTGATGTCGTCGGCGGCAACCCTGATGTCCGCAGCCACCGCGACCTCGGCCCCGCCGCCGAGGGCATGCCCATTGAGTGCGGCGATGACGGGGCCGGGGAAATCGGCCAGCCGATCGCAGATCGAGCGCATCCGCGACGCCATCGCAATGGCTTGATCCTCGGTCCTTAATGCGCTGAGTTCCTTGAGATCGCCGCCCGATACGAAAGCCCGATCGCCGGCGCCACGGATGACCAGCGCCAGCGAGCCTTCGGCCGCGTCGATGGCCTTCTCGAGTTGGTCCATGGTGTGCGGCGCGATGGCATTGCGCGCATGCGGGCGATCAATCGTGATGACCGCCAAGCCTTGATCGAGTTCGAGATCAACCATGGCCGGTTCTCGGGTAAGCGGAAGGGTTGTCTGACAAGCGATATCGCATCTAGGCGACCACGCGGTTGAGGAAATCGATCATCCAGGCATTGACCTCGTCGGGCTTTTCCCATTGCGGCCAGTGACCGGCACCCTCGAGGAGGTGAACCTCCGCGTCGGGGATGGAGTCGATCGCGGGTTTGACGGCCTCGAAGCTCTTTCCGGGATTGTGATCGGTCCAGACGACCAGGGTTGGGCATTTGATCTGGGCCAACGTGTGGTCGTAGTAGTCGGTGTCGCCGAAGGCAGCGCGGTTCATCTGCAGCACGGTCTTCATGACCTTCACCATGGTGTGGGTCATGCCGGGCTGGGAGTACACCTTCAACCGGATCTGCACCATCTCGTCGGTGATGCTGGTCGGGTCGTAGACCAGCCACTCAAGGCGGCGCCGCACGGTCTCCGCGGTGAAGTTCTGCGCCAGCTGTTCGGTTCGTGCTTCGATATCGGCGAGGTCGGCGAGGCCCTTTTCGTCAGGGCGCGCCAGGATGCCCGTATTCAGCGACAGCGCGCGAACCTTATCGGGGTACTTCAGTGCCGTCCAACAGGCCACCCCGCCGCCGAGCGACTCTCCGGACAAAAATGCCTTCTCGGCGCCGATGGTGTCGATCAGCGCGGCGACGTGGTCGGCGAAGACGTCCATCGTGTAGTCGCCGTCAATCTTGTCGGTGTAACCGTGACCGACCATGTCGATGGCCAGCACGCGGAAGTGCCGGGACAACGGACCGATGTTGCGCAGGTATGTTTCAGCGTGCCCGCCGGTGCCGTGCAGCAGGATCAACGGGTGGCCGCTCCCGGCCTCCAGGGCGCGAGTGCGGATACCGTTGACGTTGTAGTAGTTTTCGGCTATCCCGGTGCCCATGACGTGGCACCAGGCGGTGGGCACATTCACCATGCCACCGGCAGTGATGTCAGTGTCCGGAAGAACTGATGGTCGCTCCATTTTGCTTCTCCTGATGATCGGATGCTGGGAACGCGGACCAGCAACGCAGTGAGTAATTCTGTGGATTCCAGCCGTGCCAGTGCGTGTCCCAGGCAGTAGTGGGCACCGAAACCGAATGAGATGTAGTTGTTGTCGGTGCGGTGGATGTCGAATCGCTCGGGGTCGGCAAAGTAGGCGGGGTCTCGGTTGGCCGCCGCGAGGGCAACCGCAACGGTGTCGCCCTTCTTGATCGTCTGGCCGCCGATTTCCAGGTCCCCGGTTGCCACCCGCGGGAGCGGCATCGGGGCCGGGCTTTCGTAACGCAGCAACTCGCCTATCGCCGCCGGCAGCAGCGAGAGGTCAGCGATCAACTCATCGAGCTGGTCGGGGTGCTGCAGCAGGACATGCACGGCGTTGCTGACAAAGTTTGACGTGGTTTCGAACCCGGCATGAAGGAGTTCGATGCTCATCGCGACGAGCTCGTGCTCGGCGAGCACGCCGTCTTCGGGTTCTTCGGCCCGGATGAGCTTGGTCAGCAGGTCCTCGGCCGGAGCGGAACGTCGTTCGGCGATGCGCTCGCGAATGTACGCAGTGGTGGCGCGGGTCGCCTCGTTGGCCGCCGCCCGGGCGTGCTCGACATTGGCGCCGGGTGGTGGTTCGACCATGGCCTCTGACCAAGCCAGAAACTTCGGCAAATCGCCTTGCCTGATGCCGAGCATCTCGGTGATGACCTGCGCGACAACAGGGTAGGCGTAATCGCTGACCAGGTCCATGTGCCCGGTCGGCAGGATCTGATCGAGGGTGTGATTGGCGACCTCGGCGATGCGATCCCGCCAACCCGCGATGCCGCCTCTGGTGAAGGCATGCGATACCAGTCGCCTAAGCCTGGTGTGTTGGGGCCGGTCGTTGTAGAGCATCTTGGAGGTGATGATCTGTCGTGCCGCGGGATCATCGACAACAAGGTGCTTGAGTCCGGCCTCACGCCGACTCAGCAATTCGTCGTTGCGCAGCGCCTCGCTGGCGGTTTCATAGCCGGTGATGAGCCACACGCCGTTGTCGGCTTGGATAACCGGGGACACGGCGCGTACCTCTGCAAAAAAACGATATGGATCCCGCCGGAACGCGGGGTCGGTGAGGTAGCGGGTGGCGTCGCCGGCCAATGTGGTTGATGCATTAGACGTTTCCAGCGTCATCGTCAGCCCTTTCCCGATGGTGTTCTGAGGAATCGTTGTTGTCGGCCGGGGTGTCCCCGTGGGCGGCCGGCGTCGTGCCGACCACCAGGACACCGAGCACGGCGGACTCGGCGCCCGAGTTTTGCCATCGATGTGTGGTTCCGGTCTGGACGAACGCGTCACCGGGCTGCAGAACCGATGAGCTGCCGTCCTCCATCTCCAATGTGACGGTGCCGCGCAGCACGAAGCCGAAATCGACGGTGGCGGTCGCGTGCATCGGGGTGGATCGGTCGCCATCGGGCGGGATGACCAATATCCACATGCGAAGGCCGTTGAATCCCGGGAAGAGACCACTTCCGGGATCGCTGCCATCCCAGGTTCCGAGAAGCTGGTCGGTTTTCCACAGCTGGCTCAGCCCACGCCCGCTGGCGAGGGTGACAAGGTCGTGACGCTGGTCGTTGGCGATCATCGATTCACCCGTTGTGCCGCAGGCGGTTTCGATGACCCGCCAGCTCAGCAAATCAAGCGGGCGCGTCATGATACGACCTCGCCCAGTCGATCGGCGGCCACTGAGATACCGACGCGGCCGAGGCGGGAAAAATTCGCGTCGACGGTCATCGCAGGCCCAAGCGCAACCGCCGGAGTGATACCGCCGGTGAAGACCAGCCGGCCGGCGCTGAGTGTCCCGCCCTCCTGGCGGGCGAGGTCGTTGGCCACGGACGCGATCGCATCGGCGGGGTGGCCCAATACGTTGGCCGGACACCCCGACGATGCCGCCTCGCCGTTGACCTCCATCACCACGCCTAGCAGCGACAGATCCAATCGGCGCCAATCCGCCAGCGCGTCACCCACCACGAAGTGTGTGGCCATGGCGTTGCCCGCGATCATGTCGGCGGCCGAGGCGGGCGGGCGTTCGCTACGTGCGGGCAGTTCGATGCCGGGGCGGATCGCCGCGGTCGCGTCTAGGACATCGCGCCTGGTGATGCCCGGCCCGGCAATATCTTCGCCGAGCTCGAAGACCAGTTCGGCTTCCGCGCGCAAGCGCGAGCCCTGCGCGGCGTCGATGACTGCGCCGTCCGGGATTTCCATTGTGTCGGTCAACCATCCCCAGATGGGTCGATCGGTGCCCATCCGGGCTTGCGCATCGGGGGAGGTGAGCGCGATCTTGATGCCGATCACCCGCATACCATCGTTCAGGTAGCGCGCGATCAGCTTTTGGCGCGCCTCAGCCGCCTGCGTGTATGCCGCGAGCATCGTCATTGGTGTGCGTGTCCTTAGTCGAAACGGGTTGTCACAGAGCCGAGTACGTCAAAGTCGGCACGAACCGTCTGTTGTGTGGCGACGTCGCAGGCGCGGGTGCAAGACCCTGGCAGGATGACGTGACCGGCGTCAAGGGTCACGCCGAATCGGTGCACCGTGTTGGCCAGCCACGACACCGCGGTGGCCGGATTGCCCAGAACGGCACCGGAGGCACCGGTCGCCACCACGCGCCCGTTTTGGCGCAAGCTGGCCCCGATGGTGCGCAGGTCCAGCCCGTCCAGCGACGTGCGCTGACCGCCGAGTACGACGCGGCCCGACGAAGCGTTGTCGGCGATGGTGTCGGGCAACCGGATGTCCCAGTTCAATATCCGGCTGTCGATGACCTCCAGCGCGGGGCAGACGAACGCCGTGCAGCGCAGGACGTCGGCCACCGTACAGCCGGGCGCCGGCAGCGCCTCGGCAAGGACGAACGCGATCTCGACTTCGACCCGCGGCGCGCACAACGCCGACGTCGTGATCGGTGTGTTCTCGGCGACGAACATGTCCGATAACAGGTGCCCGTAGTCGGGTTCGTGGGTCTGCATCATCTGCTGCATCACCCGCGACGAGAGGCCAACCTTGTGCCCGCGCACGACTGCGCCGTCGCTGACGCGACGCTGAACGTTGACCAACTGGATCTGATAGGCGTCGGCCGTCGATATCCCGGGAAACTGGTGTCTGAGCGGCGAAATGGGCCGGCGATCGAGCTCGGCGAGATACAGGGCGTCAGCGGCCAGTGTGTGCTCAGCTTGTGTTAGCGCGCCGCCGACCTGCGCAGCGCCCGGAGTTGTGAGGACCATCGCTAGCTCAGCGCTCCTTCACCTGGCATGTCGTGGCCGACTGCGCGAGGATAAGACCCTCGTGCCTGACTAACAGATATGATATCGTAGAAGCCTCGACCCTGCCAAGCTAATGGAGTAGATGTGTCCACATCGGTGGCGGTCTCTGACGGTGGAGACGCGCAGCAATCAGACGAGCTCAACCTGATTTTCGCCTTCTTTACCGCCTTGTCGGAAGGACGGTACGCCGACGCGCAGGCTCTGCTGGTGCCGCAGGCGAACTGGTGGGTGCTGCATAAGCGCGGATACGTGGACCCGGCGATCTGGTTCTCCGGGCTCGCTCAGATGTTTCCTGAGGGGCTTCAGTTCGAAGTCGAAGGCGCCACGGTGGAGGGCCCGCGGATCGCAGTGCGCGCGGCAGCGCGCGGTACGACGGTGACCGGGCGCGAGTTCGACAACGCCTACCACTTCCTGTTCGAGGTCGGGGCCGGCCGCATCTCCGCCGCGTGGGAGTACGGCGACACGTTGCACGCCGACCGCGTATTCCGAGGATGACGCTGGAATTTGAGCGCCGCGCGACTATCGTCGCCCGCGACGGCGAGAACATCTACGCCGAGGCCACCGGCGCTGGCGAGCCGATCGTCTTCTGCCATGGGCTTGGCGGCAATCACGCGATCTGGTGGCGGCAGGTCGGGGTGTTCGCCCAGCGGTACCACGTGATTACCTGGGATCAGCGCGGCTTTGGCAACTCGACGGCACACAGTGGACGCACGGGGATCGATGAGGCCGCCGGCGACCTCATCGCCGTCCTGGACGCCCTGCAGATACGCCGGGCCCATTTGGTCGGTCAGTCGATGGGTGCGTTCGTCGCGTTGCGGGCGGCCCTGAACCACCCCGACAGGGCCATCTCTCTGGTGCTGTCGACGACCCTGGCCGGCGCCGATCCGAGCCACACCCGCGCATTGCAGGCCGCGGTGCCCGATCGTCCACGCCGCGACCGCCACCCGGTCGTGTCCGCCGACTTCAGCCGCTCGGAACCCGATCTGGTTGTGCTGTACAACCTTATCTCCAGCTTCGGCACCAAACCGCCGGTGGGTGAGATGGTCGAGGCCATGGCCAGTCACCGGTTCGGTGACGAGGAGCTGGCCTCACTTGCGCTACCGACGCTGTTTCTCGCTGCGGCCAACGACCAGTTCTGCCCGCCGTCGGTTATGAAAACCGCTGCCGCCCGTATCCCCGGCGCGGTGGTCGAGGTGCTCCCGGACGCCAGCCATTCGGTGTATTACGAACAGCCAGGGACCTGGACAGACGCGGTGCTGAAGTTTGTCGAGAGCTCGCACACACGATATAATATCGGAAAGTGCTAGGAGGCGTGATGGCGATCAATGAGCAGGCTCCCCCGCGCAGCACCCGGGACGCCGAGACCGCGGCCCCCAGCCGGCAAAACCCGCCGACAGGAAGCGCCGGCGCGCGGCGCCCCGGCGGCCTGGGGTTACGCGACCGCATTCCCGAACTTGGTCTGACGGAGTACTGGTACCCGGCCATCGCAAGCCGGAAAGTACCTTCCCGCAAGGGAGTTCGGCGCACCATCCTTGGCTGCGAACTCGTCTTCTTCCGAGGGTCACGCGGCGATGTGGTCGCCCTGAGCAACTGGTGTCCACACCGCAACGCCTCCCTGGCTCACGGCAAGTGCCTGTTCGCGGGCACCATTACCTGCCCGTATCACGGCCTGACGTTCGACGAGCACGGCACGGCGAAGGCGTTCCTCGGTGAGGGCGCCCGGTCGCGCTACATCGGCAGACGCGGGGCAAACGCCCGCGCCTACCCGACGAGAACACTCAAGGGACTGGTGTTTGTGTGGATGGGCGAATCCAGCCCCGCGTCGATCGAGGAGGACGTGCCACCAGAATTCTTCGACGACAAGGCCCTCGTGTTGCATTCGCAGCAAAAGTGGAAAGCTAATTGGCGTCCCGCGTTGGAAAATCTTCAGGATTCCCATGCCTTTTATGTGCACAAAAACTCGTTAGAGGTCCTCAGTCAGGACACCGCGGGGTTGAATTTGCTTTTGCACATGGGACCGGAGCGTCCGCCGACCAAGATCGTCAACGGCCGCGCATTGGTCTTCGAGAACACCCGATTTTTCGACTTTCAAGACTCACAGCAGGGGCGCAAGACATCGATTGAACGCGCCGAGTTCCAGGAGACCTATCCCGAGCTCGGCAACGCCAAGTTCCCGAAGACCAAGGCCAGGCTGCATTTGGCGCGGGTGATGGGGTTCTTGCGCCGACACTTGCGGCCCCAGCGCGACTGGTTGGTCAACGACGAAGAATGGTCGTTGGGCGTGCACCTGCCCACCACGTTTCGCTTTGACTATCAGACTCACGTGTATTCCCGGGCGGTAACTCCGCGCAATGCCGAGGAAAGCTGGGTGTTCTACTACAACACCTCCTACCCGAAGACTCGGCTGGCCAGATGGTACCGGCGCCTGAATTACGCCGTGTATTACAACTGGAAACAGAACCACAATTTTTCCGGCCAGGACAAGAAAGTTGTCGAGCAGCTCAGCTACAACGAGCCGCAGGAAAAATTCTCCTCGTCGGATGCATTCCCACTGGCCTACCGGTTACTGGTCGCCGAGAACAGTCGCGGAGTCAAGACGCCATGACGACCACGACCGATTGGAACCAGGACCAGATGGAAGGAATTGGTGAAGTGCAACCCGTCCTCGCCGACACCGACGCGGGCCTCGACGTTGATCCTCAGCACACGATGCGACTGCGTGTCGAACGCATCGAGCGCGCGGCCGACAAAGCCCTTTTCCTGACTCTGGTCGATCCGGACGGGGCGGCGCTGCCCGGGTGGGACGCCGGCGCTCACCTGGAGTTGCACCTCCCGTCGACGCTTCGGCGCCAGTACTCGTTGTGTGGCGACCCGGCCGACAGGCACTCCTATACGGTAGCGGTGCTGCGCGTCGATGACGGCCGCGGCGGATCCATCGAGATCCACGACACCGGCCTGGTGGGCCGCACCCTCGAAGTCCGCGGCCCCATCAACAATTTCAGGCTGGTGGACGCCGATTCCTACCTGCTGCTCGCGGGTGGCATCGGCATCACCCCGATCATGGCGATGGCGCGCGCGTTACACCGGCGTGGCGCCGCGTGGCGCCTGGTATACGGCGCGCGGTCTGCGGCCGCGATGGTGTTCACCGCCGAGCTCTCCGCTCTGTCCGAAAACGTGAGCCTGATAACCGATGACGTCGAGGGGATTCCGGACTTCGCCTCGTTGATAGCCGCCCAGCCCGCCGGTACCGCCGTCTATTGCTGTGGACCCGAACCGATGCTGCGTGCGGTCGAACAAATCTGTGCCGCCACTCCGTCGATGACGCTGCACATCGAGCGGTTCTCGCCGTCGGGGAAGTTCTCGCCGCCTTCGGTGGGCGGGGAGGCGGCGTTTGACATCGAACTGAGGCGTCGCGGAATTGTCCTGCACGTCGGCCCCGACGACAACGCGCTCGATGTGGTGCGCGAAGTCGTTCGCAACCATCCTTATTCGTGTCACGAAGGCATGTGCGGATCGTGCGAAGTGTCGGTGCTCGGCGGCAAAGTCGACCACCGCGATGACGTCTTGAGCGACGAGGAACGTGCCGCCAACGACGTGATGATGCTGTGCGTAAGTCGGGCTTTATCCGATCGACTGGTCATCGACCTGTAAAGGAGATTGGCAGCGGCCTCACACCGACGCCGGCTGGCGGGCCATCTCGATGGCGATGTCGATGATCATGTCTTCCTGACCACCGACGAGCCCCAGCTCGCCGCACCGGCGCAATATGTCATGGGCCGCAACACCATAACGCTGCGCCGCGTGTTCGGCGTGAAGCAGGAAACTGGAATACACACCGGCCCAGCCCTGCACAATGGCGTTGCGGTCCATCTTCGGCCAGCGCGGCAAGTATGGCCGCACGATCTCCTCGGCGGCATCGAGCAAGGCCGCCACATTCACCCCGGTCTCGACGCCCATGCGATCGAACAACGCGGCCAAGACCTCAGTGGGGGAGTTGCCTGACCCGGCGCCCAGCGCACACAGCGAACCGTCGATCTGCTTGACACCCGCCTCAACGGCGAGCGCCGAGTTCGCGATTCCTAACGACAGGTTCTGATGTCCGTGATACCCGACCCAGGCATCGTCGCCGAGCTCGTCGATCAACGCCTTAAACCGTGCACTGGCCTCGTGCATCAACAGCGCGCCGGCCGAATCGGTCACATAGGCGCACTGGCAGCCGGCGTCGACCATGATGCGGGCTTGCGCGGCCAGCTCTTGTGGGGAGGTCCGGTGGGCCATCATGAGGAACCCGACCGTTTCCATGCCGAGCTCTCGGGCAACGGTGAAGTGTTGCACCGAGACGTCGGCCTCGGTGCAGTGGGTTGCGATGCGCACGATGTCGGCCCCGGCGTCATGGGCGCGCCGTAAGTCTTTAACCGTCCCGATGCCCGGCACTAGAAGTGCGGCGATGCGTGCCCGGCCGGCGGCTGCGCGCGCCGTTGCGATGAGCTCGATTTCATTGGTGCGGGAGAATCCGTAGTTGAACGATGAGCCGCCCAGGCCGTCACCGTGGGCAACCTCAATCACCTCGACACCCGCCGCGTCGAGGGCGCTTACCGTGTCACGTACCTGCTCGGCGGTGAATTGGTGGGACATCGCGTGGCTGCCGTCGCGCAGTGTGGTGTCGGTGAGCCGGATGTCGTGTCTGATGATCGGGCGGCTCATGCGGATGCTCCTTGGGTTGCCGCGGCTTGTTTGGCCCTTGCCATGAGTTCACCGACGCGCGCCGCGGCAGCGGTCATGATGTCCAGATTCCCGGCGTAGGGCGGCAAGTAATCGCCGTTGCCTTCAACCTCGAGAAACACCGCGACACGTCCGCGTCCCGACCAGCTCTCGCGCGGCTCATCGAACTGTGGATCGGCGCGCAGCTTGTAGCCGGGGACGTATTGCTGTACGTCGCTGACCATTTCGTGAATGGACTGTGCTACCGACGCGTGGTCGGTGTCGGGCGCGATCGCGCAGAAGACCGTGTCGCGCATGATCATCGGTGGCTCGACGGGGTTCAGGATGATGATGGCTTTGCCGTGGTCTGCGCCGCCGACGTCGATCACCGCCTGGCTGGTGGTCTCGGTGAATTCGTCGATGTTGGCGCGGGTGCCCGGTCCGGCCGACCGTGACGATACCGACGCCACAATTTCGGCATAGGGGACGGGTGTGACGCGTGACACCGCGGCCACGATCGGAATCGTGGCCTGTCCGCCGCAGGTGATCATCGAAACGTTAGGTGCCCCGATGTGGTCGGCCAGGTTCACCGGGGGACACACCATTGGTCCGATGTGTGCCGGGGTGAGATCCACGGCCTGAATGTCAGCCTCGGCGTAGCGTGGCGCGTTGGTCGCGTGCGCACTGGCGGAGGTGGCCTCGAACACCAGCTCGGGCAACGGATCTTGGCGCAGCAACCAGTCGACCCCGCCGGCGGAGGTCTCGACCCCGTGCGCGCGGGCTCGCCGCAAGCCCTCCGACTCGACCACACCCACCATGTAGGCGACTTCGACGCAGTCCGAGCGGCGCAGCTTTGCCAGCAGGTCGGTTCCGATATTGCCTGGGCCGACGATCGCGGCGGTTACTTTGCGGGATGTGTCCGTCACGAAGTTGACTGTGACATCGTATCGCGAGAATGTGGTAGCCATGTGTTCCGCTGTCCGGAACGAGCCGGCCATCTCGATGCTGGATCGTTCGGCAATGCTGTTGCTGGCCTTCCGGCCGAGCGGCGGGGCGATGACGCTCGCGGATTTGTGCCGGGCGACGGGTATCCCGAAGGCCACGGCCCATCGTCTGGTCGCCGAACTCGAGAAATGGGGCCTGCTCGAACGGTCGGGCCGGCGGCTGCGGTTGGGGATGCGGCTGTTTGAACTCGGCCAGCTGGTACCGAGGCAACGTGATATCGGTGAGATCGCCGCCCCTTATCTCGCCGATCTGTTTGAAGCCACCAGAGAAACCGTGCATCTAGCAGTTCGGGACGGCCTGGAGGTCGTCTACGTGCAAAAGCTGGCGCGGCGGGGCAGCCCGCGGGTGGGCTCGCGCGTGGGCGGCCGGATGCCCATGCACTGCACCGGGGTCGGCAAGGCCCTGCTGGCGTTCAACCCAAGGGCGCTGACTGCAGCGGTGATCGCCCAGGGGTTGGTGCGGCTGACTCCGCGCACGATCATCGCCCCCGGCTTGCTGCGTCAGGATCTCGCGCGGGCAAGAGCCCGCGGGTTCGCCGTGGAGCGCGAGGAGTCAACCATCGGGATCGAGTGTGTGGCAGTCCCGATCATTGACGCGGCGGGCAGCGCGGTAGCCGCCATCTCGATGACTGGCCGGGTGCATGAGTTCCACGCGCCGGCGGCCACCGCCGCGTTGCGCACCGCAGCATTGGGCCTGTCACGCGCGCTGCGCTAATCGCGATCCGGTGTGGTCGGGTGGCCGTCGGCGAACCCGGCGGCACGTGCTTTGGCGACTCGCAGCGCTTCCACCACCATGTCGCCCATGTTCGCCAGCCCGGGGGGGTCGTCACGCCGATACTCACCGGGATAGATGTGCACACCGAGCAATTCACCGGTTTCGGAGACGGTCACGGTGACCAGGCCATCGGCGGCCACGCCCTCGAAGCGCTGCGGCCGTGCGGAATGCGGTAGCCCCG
>Ga0210398_10005626_pt1 | contig 11641 bp, 9 predicted proteins | sample IncBWC4OmetaG_FD_161047 | JGI IMG/M metagenome (GOLD analysis project Ga0210398, IMG submission 161047) | Forest soil microbial communities from Barre Woods Harvard Forest LTER site, Petersham, Massachusetts, United States - Inc-BW-C-4-O | ecosystem: Environmental > Terrestrial > Soil >... | reverse complement strand
GCTGATCGGCCCCTGACCGGTCATAGCCTTGCTGACCGTAACTCTGCTGGTCATAGCCCTGCTGGCCGTAGCCTGGCTGGCCGTAGCCTGGCTGGCCGTAGCCTGGCTGGCCGTAGCCTGGCTGGCTGTAGCCGGCCGACCCGTAGTCGTGGTTCGACGCCTGCTGGCTGGTGAAGCCCGGCTGGTCGTCAACACCCAGCCAGGCCGTAGTACTTCCGTCGGTCGAGTCGAATGCGGGGTGCGCTCCGCTGGCAGTCTGGTCATAGCCGGGCGATGCCTGCGGCCCGGAGCTAACGGCGTTGTGCGGCCCGGAACTGATCGCGCGCCGGGGCACCGGCAGGCCGGCCTGCGGAGCCGGGCTGGCGGTGAGCGGAGTCTGCGGGCCGGCGCCGAGCGGGCTCTGGGGTCCGGTCCCGAGCGGGTTGCGCGGCTCGGCGTGATAGCCCGACTCATCGCCGGAGCCTTGGCCGTAACGCATGACCGGCGCGGGACTGGTTCCCGGCTCGTAACCGGGCTGCTGCCCGTAGCCGGACTGCGCCCCGTACCCCCGGTCCTGGCCGTAGCCGGACTCGGGACCGTAACCAGATTGCTGGGGGTGCCCGGAATCCTGGCTGTACCCGGACGGCTGCCCGTAGCTGGAGTCCTGACCGTACCCAGGCTGCTGGCCGTAGCCAGATTCTGGCCCGTAAGCGGGCTGCTGACTGTAGCCGGACTCCTGGCCGTAGCCGGGTCGCTGGCCGTAGCCGGACCCCTGGTCGTAGCCGGAGGGCTGGTCGTAGCCGGAGGGCTGGTCAGAATTTTGCGCCTGGTCGTAGCCGGGCAAGCCTCTTCGGCCGGTGCGAAGGATGCCCTCATTGCTGCGGATGGTGCGGTGGCCGCCGGTCGGCTGGCTTTGCTGATAGCCCTGATCGTCCGATCCGGAGCCTTCGGGTTCGGGACCGGAGTCCCAGCTCCCCGTGGGGGAGTCCCAACCACTCATCTGTGCTCAATTCCCCGTCGCGGTGAAAGACGGCTGGTGGGCAGCGCCCGAGATGCTGGCGTGGCGGGAACCGCGCCAGGCTAACGCAATAGGTTGGAGGCTACACAGGAATCGCGATGATCATGGGCAATACCCCCAAAGTCGACAAGCGACAGTAAGTGTCGGTTGAGGGTAGACCCGCAGGTTAACTGGCCTCTGCCGAATGGATGTCCGACTGCCGCGGGCAAGCGGCCCCAGCCGCCATGGGCCGGGGGCTCAGGCGGACTTCTCGCGCGGAGTGCGCCGGCTGACGTCCCTCGGCACGATGGTCGGGTTGACGTTCTCGAGCACGGCCTCGCGCGTGATCACGACCCGCTCCACGTCCTTGCGGCTCGGCACCTCGTACATGACCGAGAGCAGGACCTCTTCCATGATGGCGCGCAGCCCGCGGGCGCCGGTACCGCGCAGATTCGCCTGATCGGCGATGGCTTCGAGCGAGTCCGGGGTGAACTCCAGGTCCACACCGTCCAGCTCGAACAGGCGCCGGTACTGCTTGACCAGCGCGTTGCGCGGCTCGGTGAGGATCTGGATGAGCGCGTCGCGGTCCAGGTTGTGCACGCTGGTGATGACCGGGAGGCGGCCGACGAATTCCGGGATCATGCCGAACTTCAACAGGTCTTCCGGCATCACATCGGCGAACTGGTCGGTCGTCGCCTGGGCGTTCCGGACCCGGAGCTTGGCGTTGAAGCCCATCCCGTTGTGGCCGGACCGCTGCTCGATGATCTTCTCCAGACCGGCGAACGCCCCACCGCAGATGAACAGGACGTTGGTCGTGTCGATCTGGATGAACTCCTGGTGCGGGTGCTTGCGGCCGCCCTGCGGGGGCACCGACGCGGTGGTCCCCTCCAGAATCTTCAGCAGGGCCTGCTGGACGCCTTCCCCGGACACGTCACGGGTGATGGACGGGTTCTCGCTCTTGCGCGCGATCTTGTCGATCTCGTCGATGTAGATGATGCCGGTTTCGGCCTTCTTGACGTCGTAGTCCGCCGCCTGGATCAGCTTGAGCAGGATGTTCTCGACGTCTTCGCCGACGTAGCCGGCTTCGGTCAGGGCGGTCGCGTCCGCGATCGCGAACGGCACGTTGAGCAGCCGGGCCAGGGTCTGGGCGAGCAGCGTCTTGCCCGAACCGGTCGGGCCCAGGAGCAAGATGTTGGACTTGGCCAGCTCGACGCCCTCGTCGCCGGGCCGGTCCTCGCCCGACTGGACCCGCTTGTAGTGGTTGTAGACGGCGACCGACAGAGCCTTCTTGGCCTTGTCCTGACCGATCACGTACGCGTCGAGGAACTCGTAGATCTCCCGCGGCTTGGGCAGGCTGTCCCACTTGAACTCGGCGGGCTCGGCGAGCTCTTCCTCGATGATCTCGTTACAGAGGTCGATGCACTCGTCGCATATGTACACGCCTGGGCCGGCGATGAGTTTCTTGACCTGCTTTTGACTCTTACCGCAGAACGAGCACTTCAGCAGGTCCCCACCGTCACCGATGCGTGCCACCCAGATACTCCTTTACATGGGGCCGCCGTGACGGCCGGCTGCTATTCAGGGCCGACCGCCTCGGCGGGCATGTCCCGCGAGGCCGTCATGTGCTGCATATCGACGGTACCGCCTCCTGGGTTCGATGGACACCATCAAACCCCCTCGGCGGCCCGAGAGGAAGAGCTGATTCCTCCCCGTAAGGACGACATTACCTCGACCGCGCGCTCACTGCCCCGTTTGATCATGGTCAGGACCTCGTCGAGGATGCCGTATTCCTTGGCGTCCTCGGCGGTGAGGAACTTGTCGCGCTCGATGTCACGGCGGACCGCCTCCTCGTCCTTGCCGGTGTGCCGGGCCAGGATGACCTCCATCGCGGACCGCATGCGCAGGATCTCGCGAGCCTGGATCTCCATGTCGGTGGACTGGCCGTAGCCGCCCTCGGTGGCGGGCTGGTGGATGAGGATCCGGGAGTTGGGCAGCGCCATCCGCTTGCCCTTGGTCCCGGCCGCCAGTATCACCGCAGCCGCCGAGGCGGCCTGGCCGATGCAGCACGTGGTGATGTCCGGCTGGATGAACTGCATGGTGTCGTAGATCGCCATCATCGAGGTCATCGACCCGCCGGGCGAGTTGATGTACATCGTGATGTCGCGATCGGGGTCGATGGCCTCGAGCGTGAGCAGCTGGGCCATGACGTCGTTGGCGGAGGCGTCGTCGATCTGGACGCCGAGGAAGATGATCCGCTCCTCGAAGAGCTTGTTGTACGGGTTCATCTCCTTGATCCCGTACGACGTGCGCTCCACAAAGGACGGCAGCACGTATCTGGACTGCGGGGTCAGCACGTTCGGCTCCTTTGGCTGGGTCATGACAGAACGCCGACGGTGGGCACCTCGACGGCGCTGCGGATCACCTGGTCGACGAAGCCGTAGTCCTTGGCCTCCTCGGCGGTGAACCAGCGGTCGCGGTCGGCGTCTTTCTCAATCTGCTCGACCGGCTGGCCGGTGTGGTAGGCGGTGCGCTCGAACAGCGTGCGCTTGACGTAGAGCATCTGCTCGGCCTGGATCCTGATATCGGACGCGGTACCGCCGATCCCGCCGGACGGCTGGTGCATCAGGATCTGCGCGTGCGGCAGCGCGTATCGCTTGCCGTGAGTGCCCGCCGTGAGCAGGAACTGCCCCATCGACGCGGCCATGCCCATGGCGTAGGTCGCGATGTCGTTGGGGACGTACTGCATGATGTCGTAAATGGCCATCCCCGCGTAGACCGAGCCGCCCGGGGAGTTGATGTAGATGCTGATGTCGCGCCTGGCGTCCTCGGAAGAGAGCAGCACGATCTCGCCGCAGATCCGGTTGGCGATGTCGTCGTCCACCTGCTGGCCGAGGAAGATAATGCGGTGCCGCAGCAGCCGCTGGAACAATGGGTCCCCGAACGGCTGGACCGGCGCTTCTCCCGCGGCCACGATCGATGGCGGCGTGGGAGTCCACAGGGGCTGAGTCACACTATTCACCTGCTCCAGTCACATCTGGTGTCGTTGTCAGGACCATAACGCCGGCGCGGAACCCGATCGTCCCGAGCAGCGGGGTGTTCGCTACCGGCGCACGGGACAGGCCCGCCCATGATCGCGAAGACCTTAATACTCCATAGAGTAGTAAACCCTTCACGATCATGAAGGGGCCCGGTCGTGCGGCGCGGTATGGGTGCGGCGGCGAGTTTTACGCCTCGGCGTCGTCCTCGGCCTCGAGGTCGGCGTCGGCCTCGTCCTCGAGGTCGGCGTCGTCCTCGGCGTCGTCCTCGTCGGCGGCGGCTGCGGCGCCCTGAACCGGGGCGTTGAGGGCGGCCTTGACGTCGATCTCGTGGCCCGCGGAGTCGGTCACCTTGACCCGTTCGGCGATCAGGTTCATGGCCTTGCCGCGCAGTACCTCGGCGGCCGCGAGCGGCAGCCGGCCGTCGTCGGCGAGCTGCTGGGCCAGGCGCTCGGGCGCGACACCCATCTGCTCCGCCTGCCGGGTGACGTAGGCGGACAGGTCGGCCTGGTCGACGCTGAGCTCCTCCTCACGGGCCAGCTGATCGAGCACCAGGCTGACTTTGACCGCGCGTCGGGCCCGCTCCTGCAGGTCGGCGTCGAACTGCTCCTCGGTCTGGTTCGCCATCTCCAGGTAGCCCTCCAGCGTGGCGCCGGCCCGCTCGAGCTGCTGGACGAGGGAATCCCGGTTCTGCTCGACCTCCTCGGCGACCACGCTTTCTGGCAGCGGGACGTCGACCCGGTTGAGCAGCGCGTCCAGGGCGCGGTCGCGCGCCTGGACGACCTGCTGGGTGGCCTTCATCCGCTCCAGCTGGGCCCGGGTGTCGGCGCGCAGCTCGCCGAGCGTGTCGAACTCGCTGGCCAGCTGGGCGAAGTCGTCGTCCAGGCCCGGGACTTCCTTGACCTTGACGCTGTGCACGGTCACCGTGACGTCGGCCTCGCGCCCGGCGAACTCGCCGCCGGCCAGTTCGGTGCGGAACGTCGTGGACTCCCCGGCCGACATGCCGACCAGGGCGTCGTCCAGCCCGTCCAGCAGCGACTGGCTGCCGACCTGGTAAGACAGGCCGCTGGCCTGCGCGTCCTCGACCGGCTCGCCGTCTACCGAGGCGGACAGGTCGATCGAGACATAGTCGTCGGTCTCCACTGGCCGCTGCACGGCCTTCAGCGAGGCGAACCGCTCCTGCAGTGAGCCGAGGTACTCGGCCACCTCGTCCGGGTTGACCTGGGTGTCGTCGACCGTGACGGCCAGGCTGGCCAGGTCGGGCAGGTCGAACTTGGGCCGGATATCGACCTCGACGGTAAAGGTCAGCTCCTTGCCATCGTCGAGGCTGGTGATCTCCACCTCCGGCTGGCCCAGGGTGTGGACGTCGCCCTCGGCGACCGCCTTGGCGTACAGGTCGGGCATCGCGTCGTTGACGGCCTGGCTGAGCACGACGTCCCGGCCGACCCGCCGGTCGATCACCGGCGGCGGAACGCGGCCCGGACGGAAGCCCGGGATGCGGACCTGACGACCGACCTCACGATAGGCCTTGTCGAGGCTGGGCTTCAGCTCGTCGAACGGCACCTCGACGCTGAGCCGGACACGAGTTGGGCTCAGCTCTTCGACGTCAGTCTTCACGTCCGCGTCACTCCGGGATTGGGGATGGTAACTCAGCGATGGGCCGCTGAGAAGTCTAAGCCGCCAGTCTAGGGGCTAACGAACGCGAACCACGCGCACGGGCGGCGGCTCTTCGTTCCGCCTGCGCTTGTCGCCGATCAGCAGGTTCAGCAGCCAGCTGACCAGCCCGACGATAATGGCGCCCCAGAAGGCCGGCCAGAACCCGGTCACGTGGAACGGCAGGCTCAGGTCGCCGGCGATGACGCTGGTCAGCCACAGCAGCAGGCCGTTGACGACGAGCGCGATCAGGCCGAGCGTGAGCACGTAGAAAGCGCAGCCGACGACCTTGATCAGCGGCTTGAGGGTGGCGTTGATGAGGCCGAAGATCAGGGCCACGGCGAGCAGCGTGCCGACCCTCGTCCAGCCGCTCCCGGCGAGTAGCTCGATCCCGGACACCGCCCAGGTCGCGACGCCCAGGGCCGCAGCCGAGACCAGCACCCGAAGCACGAATCTCATAAACCAGATATTACTCGAATTTGGAGGATGGAGGGGTGGCGAATCCGGGGTGCTGGGGTGGCAATCAGTGGAACTGGTGTGGGGTTTCGGGGGTTGCGGCGGGCGTCGCGGGCGGGTGGCTGGGGAAGGGCTAGGCGGTCGGGATGGGGTCGCCGCGGAAGAGGCGGCGGTAGGCGTTGGGGGTGGTGCCGCGCCAGATGCGGAAGTGGTGGCGCAGGGCGGTGGCGTTGCCGAAGCCGGCTCGGTCGGCGATGGCGTCGACGGTCTCGTCGGTCTCCTCGAGGAGCTGCTGGGCCAGCAGGATGCGCTGCCCGGTGAGCCAGCGCTGTGGGGTGGTCCCGGTGTCCTGCACGAAGCGGCGCGCAAAGGTCCGCTCGGACATGTTCGCGCGGGCGGCCAGCTGGCGGACGGGAAGCGGCTGGTCCAGGTGGGCGCGCAGCCATTCCAGCAGGTCGCGCAGGGAGCCGTCGCAGGACGGAGCGATGGGCTGGACCACGTACTGGGCTTGGCCGCCGTCGCGGTGCGGCGGGACGACCATGCGGCGGGCGATGCCGTTGGCGACCCGGGAACCCTGTTCCTTCCGGACCAGGTAGAGGCAGGCGTCGATGCCGGCCGCGGTGCCGGCGCTGGTGATCACCGGGTCATCGTCGACGTACAGGACGTCGGGATCGACCTTGGCGTGCGGGTAGCGACGGGCCAGTTCGGCCGCGTTCCGCCAGTGCGTGGTGCAGCGGCGGTCATCGAGCAGGCCGGCGTCACCCAGGATGAAGGCGCCGCTGCAGACGCTCAGCACGCGCGCGCCACGGTCGACGGCCCGGCGCAGCGCCCCGAGCAGGTCCTCGGGGAAGCGGCGGGCCGGGGTGCAGGCGCCCGGATCGCCAGCACCCGGGTCGCCAGCCAGGCTCAGGCGCGCGTCGCTGACCGCGGGCAGGGCGATCAGGTCGGCCTGCTCCAGCCGCTCCAGGCCGTGCGAGGGCTGCATGGTGAAGTCGAGCGCGCGCAGCGGCGGCGGCTCGCCGGCCACCACGGCGAAGTCGTAGCGCGGCAGGCCGTCGTCGGAGCGGTCCACCCCGAACACCTCGCAGACGGTGCCGAACTCGAACGGCAGGAAGCCGTTGACGACCACCACGGCGACGTTCCGGAGCATGCTTCCGAGTATGCCAGAGCGTTTGGCAGGATGTCTGCTAACCAGGGCTGCACTGCCACTGGCTACTGGGTCGCGGCGACGAGCATCCTGCGCAGGTAGGCGGCCCAGGCCGGGTCGCCGCTCAGCCGGACCGCGTCGTCGTCGGCCCTCCCCCACAGCCAGCGGAGCATGGGGTCGGGCGCGGCCTGGATCACCACGCGCGGGTTGTCGGCCGCGCCGTCGTCGACCACGACCTCCTGCGGTGCGGGACGGACGGTCCACGCGGTCTGGCCCGCCAGCACCGTGATCGTGTCCTGGCCGTCGCGGGCCAGGTGGCCGCCCTCGAGCTGGTCGAGATCCTCCGTGTCGTAGCCGAGGAACCGCTTCAGCACCTCGTCGACGCCGTCCAGGGCCAGGTCGTCGGGCACCGGGGTCACCGGCAGGCCGGCGGCGAGCTCTGCGTCGATCCGGTGCACCACGGTTTCCTGCGCCATCCGGCGGATCCAGAAGGCGACCGTCTGGTCCGGGTCGTACCAGGTCGGCGCCGGGTCGGTGGGCCGGCGGGCGCTGAACTCCGCGATCAGCTCGCCGTAGGCGCGGCCGAGCAGCGGCAGCTTGGCCGCGTGTTCGGCGTCCGGCGGCGGCCACTGCTTGGGCCACTCCCCCGTGCGCATCACGGTCACCTTGTGCAGGTACACCTCGGCGACGTGAAACACCAGGTCGCCCATGGTCCAGCCGGGACAGGTCGGTACCGGCACGGTGAGCTCCACGGCCGCGGCGGCATCGCGCAGGTCGCCGTAGTCCGCGGCCAGGCACTCCAGGTACCGGGAATCGTCCATGCCGCTACTCTGCCACGGCCGGGGCGGCCGCCGCGGGAAGGACGGAGGGGACCGGGGCTGTGACCACGGACCGTTCGGAGAAAATAGCTACGGCGAGGAGGTGCGCAAGCTATATGCCACAGATCAGGGACGAGCGGAGCCTGGCCCAGATCAAGACGCGGGCGGCGGCCATACGAGCCGCGGTCGTGCCGGACTGGCTGGCTGAGCTGGTACGGCCGAAGCCGGCCCCGCTGCCGTGGCCGGACATGATCCGGACGACGCTGGCCATCTGCGTGCCCCTCGGGGTGGCGTTCGCGGTGGGCAAGACCACGATCGGCCTGCTGCCCGCCGTGGGCGGGCTGCTCGGCTCGCTGACCGACCGCGGCGGCTCGTACCTGAGCCGGGTCAAGCGGATCAGCGCGGTCGGGGTGTTCGGCGGGGCGGCGGGCCTGGCCATCGGGTCGGCGATCCACGGCCGCGGCTGGATCGCGGTGGTCGCCCTGGTCGTGGTCGCGGGCGCGTCCGCGGTGCTGAGCACGATCGGCGACATCGGCTCGCAGGTCGGGCTGCAGCTGCTGGTCTACACCTCGCTCGGCATCGGGCCGTTCGGCGCGCTGCGGCCGGTGTGGCACACCGCGGTCGGCTTCCTGGTCGGCACCGTCTGGGCGCTGGTGCTGATCCTGCCGGGCTGGCTGCTGTCCCCGTACGGCCAGGACCAGCGGTACGTGGCCGCCGTGTACCAGGCCCTGGCCGACCAGCTCGCGGCGATCGGCACTGATGCGCTGACAGCCAGGCGGCAGGCCCTGACCGCGGCGGTCAACGCCGCCTACGACGACCTGCTCAGCGCCCGGGCCGTCGCGGCGGGGCGGAACCGGACGACCATGCGGCTGCTCGTGGCGCTGAACGCGAGCAACCAGATGGCGCAGGCGGCGACCACGCTCGGGGTGGCCGGGAACAGACCGCCGCCGATGGTCATCGAGACGGTGCGGCGGCTGGCCGAGGAGATCAGGACCGGGAAGGGCCAGCCGCCGATGGTCCCGCCGGTCTGGGACACCAGCTCGGGGGCGGTGGAGCTGCGCGACTCGATGGCCGGCGTGGCCCGGGTGCTGGCCCGGGACTGGACGCCCGGGGACCGGACGCGCGCCACCCTTCGCGAAGAGGAGGCGCGAAAGCGTTCTGGCGATCCCGCGGACGGGATCAGGGAGCGCATCCTCCGGGTCGTCGGCGGGGGCCAGATCAGCCGTACCTTCGCCATCCGGCTGATGGCGTGCATGGGCGTGGCCGGAGTGGTCAGCGAGGTGCTGCCGCTGCAGCGGTCCTACTGGGTGCCGCTCACCGTCGCGATCGTGCTCAAACCGGACTACGGCTCGGTGTTCGCGCGGGCCCTGCAGCGCGGCATCGGCACGATCGTGGGCGCGGTGGCCGGCGCCGTGCTGCTCGCGCTGTTCCACGGCGCGTGGCTGCTGATCCCGTTCGGCGTGCTGGCGGCGCTGCTGCCGTACGGACGCGACCGCAACTACGGGCTGCAGGCCACGTTCCTCACCCCGCTGGTCGTGGTGCTGGTCGACCTGCTCAGGCCGATCGGCTGGCAGCTGGCCTTGGACCGGCTGGTCGACACGCTGATCGGCTGCGCGATCGTGGTAGTCGTCGGGTTCGCCCCGTGGCCGACGGCGTGGTACGCGCACCTGCCGGCGAAGTTCGGGCAGGCGGCGCTGGATGTCTGCGGGTACATGCAAGATGCGCTGGGCGGTCCCGGGGCCTCGGCTCCGGATACTGCCGCACAGCGGCGGTCGACGTACCGGGCGCTGGGCGATCTGCGGGCGGAGTTCCAGCGCACGATGTCCGAACCGCCATCGATCAGCCGCAGCGCGACGGCCTGGTGGCCCGCGGCGGTCGGCCTGGAACAGGTGCTGGACGCGGTCACGGCGGTCTCGCTGGCGGTCGAGCGGGGGGCTCACGTGCCATCGGAGGGGGTTGACCAGCTGTGTCAGGCGCTGGATGCGATAAGCCAGGCGGCTTCGGACGGGACGCCGGTGCCAGCCTCGCTCAAGTTGCCAGACGACGAGACGCTGCAACCGGTCACCGCGGCGGTCCGGGCGCTGCTGGGCGTGGCTAGCGGAGAGCGTTCGGACAGCGCGGCGTGAGCTCGCCGGGCTGCGTTCGCCGGGCTGCGTTCATCGGACTAGCTTCGTCGGACTAGCTTCGTCGGGCTGGCCGGATTTGAACCGGCGGCCTCCGCGACCCAAACGCGGCGCGCTAGCCAAGCTGCGCTACAGCCCGTCCTGAGCCGAGTGTAGCGGGCCGGCCGGGTTGGCGGCGCGGACCTAGACTCGGCGACGTGCAGCCGCCCGGCATCCGCTTCCACATCCGCGATGCTGGGCCGGACGATGCGGCAGCCATCCGGTCGGTCCGGGCCCAGACCTGGCTGGCCACGTATCCGAACGCTGAGCTCGGCATTACGCGCGAGGGACTACGGCGCCATCTGGAGGGCGAGCACGGCGAGCGGATCGCCGGGCACATCGACCGGACCCGGCAGCGGCTCTCGGCGCACGCCGCTGATCCGGCGGGGGGATGCGATTTCGTCGCGGTGTTGGCGGGCAGGGCGATCGTCGGATTTACCGCGCCGTTCGTCGAGGCAGGCGGGCGCCGGCGGGTCGGGGCGCTCTACGTCCTGCCGTCCGCGCAGGGATCGGGCATCGGTCATGCGCTGCTGGAGCGGAACCTGGCCTGGCACGGCGACGACCGGGACGTGTACCTCACGGTCGCGGCGTACAACGAGAAGGCGCGACGGTTCTACGCCCACCACGGCTTCGTGGTTAGCGGCCAGCCGGCCAGAGACGAGCTATCCATCGACGGCGTGGTGATGCCGGAGCTGGAAATGGTGCGGCGGGGCACGTCCGCTGGGTTGGGCGGCTGATCCGGGATGCTGCAGCCCCACCAGGCGATTCACGTCACACAGGTATAGGTTGCCCAACCGATGGTAGCGGCATGCTAACGGCTCTTCCCAGTAGAGAGTGGCAACCACAGGTTACGGGCGCGGGACGCGCGCCGGGGGCGCCGGGGTGTTCGGGGCGGGTGAGGCTGCGGGGGCTCAAGGGGACAGCTGGCCGAGGGCTCGGGTGATGGCTAGGGTGTCCTGGTACTCGCGCCAGGTGAGGATCTGGCCGTCGCGGACTTGCTCGTGACGGCTAAGCGGACTTGGTCGTGACGGCTAAGGAGTGCCGCAGTGGCAGCAGGCGGGACGTCAGCCGCGGTCCTTTCCGATGATGCGTCCGGGCCGCCAGCGAAGGCCCAGCGTGCCGGCGGCGGCCTGGCTGCCGCTGGCCCCGCCGCCCTGGCCGCGGAGCACGAAGGAGATGCCGACCGCTATGGCCCCGCCCACGATCGGCCCGATCAGGTAGGCCCACCACGAGTTCCAGTCGTCCAGCACCAGGGCCGGGCCGAGCGACCGCGCCGGGTTCATGGAGGCGCCGCTGACCGGGGAGCCCCATAGGCCGGCCAGGGCGATGTAGCTGCCGACGCCGAGCGCGGCCAGGCCGCCGAGCTGCTGCGCGCCGGAGGCGGTGCCCTGGAT
>Ga0210398_10005625_pt1 | contig 11642 bp, 12 predicted proteins | sample IncBWC4OmetaG_FD_161047 | JGI IMG/M metagenome (GOLD analysis project Ga0210398, IMG submission 161047) | Forest soil microbial communities from Barre Woods Harvard Forest LTER site, Petersham, Massachusetts, United States - Inc-BW-C-4-O | ecosystem: Environmental > Terrestrial > Soil >... | reverse complement strand
GCGGGCACACAAAACCGCCGAGGCACCTTTCAAGGGCCGTACTCGATGAGCAAATACGCGGTGATGTCTTTGTCCGAGGCGCTGGAGCACGAGCTTGAAGGCACCAACGTGGGTGTGTCGGTGCTGTGCCCGGGGCCGATCAACACCAATATCGCGCGCGGCGCGCGCAACCGGCCGGATCATCTGGGCGGGTCGCACACTCGGGAGAGCGATGAAAAGGTGCTTGCCGAACGCCTGGCGACCACCGGCCTCGACCCGATGAAGGTCGGCGAACGCGTGGTCGACGCGATCCGCAGCAAGACCTTTTACGCCTTTGTCAGCGCGGTTCCGGCCGATGTGATCCGCGCGCGGCATCGCCGCATAGAGGAGGCGCTCAACAGCCCCTGGGTAACTCATTACTGAGCCACGCATTACGAGAGGGAGACAAGACCATGGCCGATGCCAAACTCGCCGCGAACCTGCCCGATTGGATGGTGGAGCACGCCAACCGCTACATCCAGAGCGGCGGCACTGAGGGGCATATCTACAAGATGACCCAGCCGGGCCGGCCCGAGATCAGCGTGCCGTCGCTGCTGTTGACGACGACCGGCCGCAAATCGGGCCAGAAGCTGATCTTCCCGCTGTTCTATGGCGACACGGGCGACGGCGGGTACATCATCGTCGCGTCGAAGGGCGGCGCGCCTGCGCACCCGCAATGGTATTTGAACCTCGTCGCCAACCCGCAGGTCGAGGTGCAGGTCGGCACCAAGAAGCTGAAGGCGAAGGCCCGCACCGTCAGCGGCGCGGAACGCGCGCGGCTGTGGGATGAGGCGCTCAAGTTCTGGCCGCCTTATGCCGACTACGCGAAGAAGACCGATCGCGAAATCCCGGTGGTGGTGCTCGAGCCGGTGCAGTAGTCAGCTATACCGTCATTGCGAGGAGCCCGAAGGGCGACGTGGCAATCTCCTGCCGCAAAATACCAAGACGGCGGGAGATTGCTTCGCTTCGCTCGCAATGACGGCGGCGCTGTTCACCCCACGCGCACGAATTTGTCGACGCCGCGGTTCTGCGTGAGGCCGGCGTAGATATTGCCCTGCGAGTCGACGCCGATGCCGTGGACATGGCGGCTTTCCATCTTGGCGAGCACTTCGCCCGACGGGCTGCGCACGGTGCAATAGGCCGGGTTGCCGTCGGCCTCTTGCTCGGCGATGTAGTAGTTGCCGTCCTTGCCGCGGCTGATGTCGTTGGGGCCGCCCATCCCGGTCCACTCGCTGATGTACTGGCCGTCGGGCGTGAAGATCTGGATGCGGCGGTTCGAGCGGTCGCAGACCATCAGATTGCCGGCATCGTCAAAGGCGATCGAGTGCGGCAGGTGGAACTGGCCGGGGCCCTTGCCCGGCGTGCCCCACGATTTCTTCAGCGTGCCGTCGGCCGCAAAACGGTGCACGCGGGCGTTCTGGTAGCCGTCGGTGACGTAGATGTCGCCGTTCGGGTGCTTCATCATCTCGGTCGGGTGGTTGAACGGCCCGGCCGCGCGCTCGACAAGCCAGTTTTCGATCTGGCCGGTGTCCGAGGCCTTACCCGGCTCGCCCAGCTGGAGCTTGACGTTGCCGTCGAGCGAGAAGGACTTGCAGACCGAGTCGATGCGATCGGTGGTGTAGACCGTGTCGCCGACGATCTTGAGGCCGTGCGGGTCGGTGACCTCACCCGCGCCCCAGGATGCCAGGTGCTTGCCGGTCTTGCCGTCGAACACGACGACCGGCGGGTCGCGGCGCTGAAACACATAGACGCGGTCCTGGTCGTCGGCCGCGACCCGGCTAATGAGGCCGAACGGCTCGCCGTCGGGCGATTTGAAGAAATCGCGGATGACGTCGTATTGGTAGGCCATGGCGTTTCTCCCTCGCTGTTCCCCGCTCACACCGGCTTGCCGCTGGCGTGCGAGGAGTTGATCGTGAACGTCCAGCCGCTAGGACCCGCGACGGTGAACGAGTCGTGGATGCGGCCGCGGCTGATCTCGGAGGGCTTGAGCCCCTTCTCGGCGTAGTCGCGATGCGTGGCGTCGACATCGTCGACCATCAGGTCGAAGGGCGCCATCGCGCCGGGCGCGGGCGAGTCCTCGGTGTCGCGCACGACGACATGCGTGCCGCCGCGCAGTTCCAGCACCGCGAGATGCTCCATCGTGACAATCGGGCGCAGGCCGACATTTTCGAGCCAGCGCGCCGCCTCGGCAACATCGCCGCACGGTAGCCGTACATGGCCGACCGCGACCGGCGGCCTTTGATCAGTAGTGTCGGGCATGGGCTCCTCCTCGACTAAGTAAGACTTATTCACAAATGATAAACGTGATGAAGGTGACAACCAGACAATGCTGACGTTCACATCATTCGTCTGCGGCTGCACGCGGAGCAGCGATGGTTTTTTTAGCGGCGACCGGCAATTTGAACGGCCAAGCGCTCGCTGAACCGTCCTATTCCGGCTACTCGCTTTTTTCCCAGGCGAGTGTGACCTTGAACTCGGCCTCGCCCTCGCCTGACACGATCCACAGATCGCACTCGGCGGAGAGCGATGCCCTGAATTCCATTTCGACCTTGTCCGGCCGACGAGCCATGCTTGCGATCGAATGTTCGAGGGCGCCCGTCAGCTCAGCTAACGTGCCGAGGGCGGTTTCGAACTGAGCGCGAGTGGCCTTGGCAATGTCCGGCCGAAGGCTAACCTGCGACAGACCGACAGAGGCTCCTTTCCCACCGAACAAGATTCTTTTGCCGCTCGGCAATTCAACTATCATTTGAGAGGCCATCTTCCGAGGTTCCTGCTGATATGCCTGAGACAATCGAAACGGCCTTGGTCTACATCCACCGGCACACACAAGCGAACGAATTTGTAGGGTGTGGAGCGCTGATCGAGGGAGGCTATATTGCGACCTGTCGGCACGTGTGGCGTACCGCCACTGTAGGCCATGACACGAATGCGGCCCAGACGCCTCGGGTTCAAGTGGTGTTCCCGCGATCGCGCGAAAACGGCCAAGTTACCACTTGCTCCGCAACACTCGTCGACGTCAGTGAGGGTGATGAAGAAGGGGCGCGCGACTTGGCGCTTTTACGCCCAGAAACGACCCCAGCGGGCATACTGACGCTTCAGCTGGCGGCTCATGAGCGCTTTGAGGTTGGGGCTGGTTACGCCTATGCACGGTTGGTTCGAACTGATGAAACTAATACCCCGAAATGGCACGACGTATTCCTGCATGGTCAAATCGACAGCAATCTAACGGCTGACGGTCTTCGGCAATTCACTGGCCGAAACATGCATGAGTATTGGTTTACCGCCGGATCGAGTGGTTCTCCCGTATTTGTTGAGGGCGGACAGCAGTTAGCCGGCATAATAAGCCTGTCCGAACTTGGGGCGAATGAGGGTGCAAGTCGGTTACACGAAGCGTTTATAATTCCTGCGACTAGTATTCGGCCATTTGTCATTCGCGGCAAAGAACATATACAGACGGCAGCATCAATTACGGGTGGACCCGCTCAGAATAAAGTTACGCTTTCGATGCCGAGTATTTATGCCGTAAACGAAGTAAATCTTGACATTGCAATGGACCAATTTAAGAGAGATTGGCCTGAGACTCACATTGTCTGGCCCGCCACTTCTGAAAAAATCTTGAAGTTGATTCAAGGTACGGTGGAAAAATTCGATGATATTTCTAAGGCTGATGGTTCTGAATATTTTATTGCGAATGCACCTGCAGCCATTGCAAACACTATTCGTATGCGATCCGTCATCGAGAACCGACTACCTCGCCTCATTCGGCGTCTAAAAATTTTTAGCGATGCGGACGTCAAGACCGTAATTCGAAGTTATCTTTTGTTAGCCAATTCCGAATGTCATCTAACGCTCGCGCTCTTGAGTACATGGGAAGGCTTAGGAACCCTCAAACAACAGCTTCCTGAACCATTTAAGCCGTCTTTTTTGATCAAAACAGAAAAAAGAATATGCAGTGCTTTAGGAGAAGGTTCAGATCTGGTTCACGGTCGACTCCTTTCTATCGGAGATTTTAAAATAGAGCATCCTTCTGGAGGATACGTTTATATTTATTGTCCTAAATCCGTGATTGATTCTTCATATCAAGAAGTAAGGGGTTCACTAACCATTTGCAAATGGCTAGTGCCACAAGTGGAGCTTGAGATAGAGGAGCCCAGGCTCCCCGATACGTATTCTGGCGCTTGGAAATTTGGCGTGGTCAAAGCGCCAGATGGGCGAGAACTTTAAAGCATACATCGGCGCGGATTTGCAGCGGGCACGCTTGGCAACTTACTAAGTTAATTCTTGCGGCGGCTTGTTGGCCAATGATGCCCGCCAACGCGCCTACCCCAACCCCTCGTCTAATACGGCTCTTTCACAAAAATAAACGTCGTGCCGGTGACGATCGGCGCGCTGGCGCCGACAAAGCTGACGTTGACGTCCTTCACCTGGCGGGCGCCGGCGCGGCCGGAGGCCTGGAGCGCGCCCTCGATGATGTGCCACAGGCCATGGATGCGGCCGGTACCGAGGCTGCCGCCAAAGGTGTTGAGCGGCAGCTCGCCGTCGAGTTCGATGCGCCCGTCCTGGATAAAGTCGAGCGCCTCGCCCTCTTTGCAGAAGCCATAAGATTCAAGGCCGTAGATCACCGAAGCTGAGAAGCCATCGTAGATCTGCGCGACATCGACATCCTTGGGGCTGAAGCCCGAGCGCTCCCAGGTCAGCTTCGCTGAGCTGGCGCCGCCATCCATGTAGCTCGCGAGGCTGCCGATGCGGCCGGCGACCTCGAAATGCAGCCGCTCACCGTAGCCGGCGAGATATGCCGGGGTCGGCTTGAGATCGCGCGCGCGCTCGGCGGTGGTCAGCACGATCGCCACGGCGCCCTGCACCGGGATGTCGCAATCGAACAGGCAGAACGGGTAGGCGACCATGCGCGAGGCGAAATAATCCTCACGGCTGAGCTCGGTGCCGTAGAAATAGGCGTGCGGGTTGTGCTGTGTGTGCTTGCGCTGGGTGACGGCTAAGGTCGCCATCTTGTCGCGGGTCTGGCCGTTCTTTTCGAGCCAGCGCGTATAGGCGACCGCCATGCCCTGACCCGGCCCGCCAAACCCGTAAGGCGCGGTGAATTGCGTGGCGCCTGCGGCGTTGCCTGAGGGCAGGTTTTGGTAGGTGCCGCGCGGGTTGTGCATCGCACGCCAGACGACGGCGTATTTGCACACGCCGGCGAGCAGCGCGTTGACCGCCTGCTGCACCGCGCCGCCAATATTCACCGAGCCGGTCTGAATATGCCAGGTCAAGTTCGGCAGCTTTAACATCGCCATCATGCAATTGACCGAAACGATGGAGATGCCGTCGACCTCGGCATGGCCGGTGGCGGGCAGCTCGGGATAGGTGGTGAGGCCGTCAATATCGGACATTTGCAGGCCGCTATCGGCGACGGCCTCCTTGACCGCTGTCAGCGCATGCGCCGCGAGCGGTATCTCGGCCGAGCGCGTGACCTTTGAGTAGCCGACGCCGCTGATGGCGATCTTGCAGCGGTTTTCCCACATCGCCATCGCCCTACTCCTTCGCCAGCCGGAACTGCGGCAGGGTGATGTCGTCGTTCAATTTCTCGAAGATCACCTCGACCCGGCGGCCGACTTTGGCCTCGGTGTATTCGGCGTCGAGCAGGTTGCCGGCCATCAGCGCGCCGGGCGCGTCGTCCAATTCGACGATGATGCTGGCGTAGGGCACCGCCGACGCGAAGCGCTTGTCGCCGGTGTGATACATGATCGTGTAGGCGTAGATCGCGCCCTGGCCGCGCACCGGCTCGAACTTGAGGTCGGTCGAGACGCATTGGGTGCAGGTCGCGTAAGGCGGGTGCTGAAAATGCCCGCAGCTCTGGCAGCGCTGCAGCTCGAGAACCTCGCGCTTCGCGGCGTCCCAGAACGGCCTGGTCCATTCGTTGGGGACGGGGATCGGCCGGGTCACCGCGCTCCAGTCACTCATGGCGTCGTTCTCGCTGCTAGGGCGGAGATACGGCTAGCACACCGGCCGAGCCCGCGAAAGCGCGGAGCCACCCTCGCGGTTATGCGTCAGTCGTATGGCGGGTAGCGCAGCCGCCGGCGAAAGTCATTGCTCTGGCGGTCGAGCTTTTGGCGAGAGCCGGCCAACCGTCGACGCAGAAAGGGGGCGCGGCGGGTGCTTGAGGCTCGCCGCGAGCATCAGCCGGCCGAGCAGTGCGTCACCTTCACCACGCACGCGGTGCCGCCCTGCCGGGTGCACGCGTTCTCCGCATCGCTGATCGCGTTCGACACCGAGGAGCCGTGTCCGCCGCCCCAACTGCCGTCGTCGCTCGCCGCGACCGCGCCGCAATTGTTGTAGAACCAGCTGGCGACGACACAATCTGTCTTGCCGCATTCGCTCAGCGCCCGGTCGTCTGCCTGCGACTTACTCCCATAGTTATCCGAAAAGCCGAAAGCGCCGCTGGCCGGGCTGTAGGCGATCGAGCCATAAATGCGAGAAGACCCGGGGTGCGGCCCCGGCTCCGACCCCGGAATGGTCGTGCAAACATACTTCCAGCCGCCTCCCGGTACGGGAACCGAACGGCACCAGAACGAGGCGTGCGCCGACGTGGCCGCCGTCACGGCGATCGTCGCCAGGATTGTCATCGTCGCCAGCGTCGAGGTCCTCGCCATCGTCTTCCGTCCTTTTGCGGAGCGCCGGATTTGGCCCCTTCACCCGCTTTTGACTCGCGCATCGCGCGAATGTTCCCGCCGCGTCGAACGCAACGCTCCGCGCGGCGCTTGCCGGCGAGCCGGGTCGGCACGAGGTTAAGCGCCTAGCCGAGGTGACGCTGGACAGCGTCAGACCAGGCGTGGCGGTCTCGAGGAGGTGCTCGCCGCAAACGTCGCGGACCAGCAACGCATGGAGCGCCGGCTAAACGTTCCTCAGAGCGCCGTCATACCGCCGTCCACGAACAACAGGGCGCCGGTGACGTAGGAGGCATCGTCGGAGGCCAAAAACAAGATCGCCGCGGCGACCTCTTCGGCCCTGCCCGGCCGTTTCAGCATGGTGCCTTGCGCGGCGTTGGCATTGTACTGCTCGACGGTCTGACCGGCCGCCGCGATGCGGCGCGCGTGAAACGGCGTAAAGATCGGGCCAGGGCCGACGGCATTCACGCGAATGCCCTCCGGCGAGTGGTCGGCGGCAAGCGCCCGCGTCAATCCCGCGATCGCGGCCTTGGTGGTGTCGTACTGCAGGTTGCCGCCGCCCGCGACAACGGAACGTATGGAGGCGGTGTTGACGATGGCGCCGCCTCCGGTGCGGCGCATCAGCGGAACCGCCGCCTTGGCGCAGTTGACGTAACTCATCAGGTTGACGCTGAGGATCTCGTTCCAGCTCGCCGCGCTCGCCTCGTCGACCTTCTCGTATTTGCGGATGCCGGCATTGTTGATGAGGATGTCGAGGCGCCCGAACTTCTCCGCCGCGCCGTTGACGAAGGCGAGGCATGCGGCTTCGGTGCCTACGTCAGCCTGCGTGAAGGCGACCTTGGCGCCGGCGGCCTCGAGTTCGGCTGCCACGCGCTGGCCGCGCTCACCGTCCCGGTCGCAGAAGGCCACGCTCGCGCCCTCGGCGATGAAACGCCTGACCGTCGCCTCGCCGATCCCCGATGCCCCGCCCGTCACCGCTGCGATCTTGCCGTCGAGCCTGCCCATCACCGTTACCTTTCAGTGCATTGCGAAACGTGGATCCAGGATACGTCGTATCCAGCCGGCGGGCACCGCCTTGTTGGCTCGCCTGGGCGATCGACCTTAGCGGGCTGCGGTAGGGGGTAGGCACCGATCGCGGATCGAGCCCCCGCCAGCGCCGACTTGAGCGGTCTGTCGTGCGCCTCCCCTTGCCGGCGTCTTCAGATAATCTGAAGCAAAAATAAAGGCCGCCTTCAAGTTTCCGGCGACCCCCGGTGCGATCATCTCCGTCGACGCTGCTGCGTGGTTGGCAGAACCGCCCCACGCGGAACAGAGCCGGAAACGGAGCTACCATGATGCGCTTCAAGACAGTGCAACAGCCGGACGGGCGTTGGATGATTTACGACGCCCAGAAGGGAGAGGTTTGCTTTGGCACGCGGTCCGGCGACCGACCGGAAGCTGAGCGGTGGGCCAATGTGTTCAATTCGGCGTACGCAGCGTTCCAAGATGAAGCTTGCTCTCCGCGACTGCCTCTTTCGGGCGAACGCTGGGTGCCGCGCCGTAAGGCGACGGTCCTCGCCGCCTTGCGCGAGGGAGAGATCACCGTCGAGGAAGCCTGTCGTTTCTGCAGCTTGTCCCGAAGCGAGCTGGCGAGCTGGGTCGCCTCCTTCGAGCGTTACGGCGCCCCCGGGCTGCGCGCAACGCGGGTCCACTCTATCGCCGGCTGCTCTTGAGCGGCTCGGGCCAAGGCGACAGCGGGAAGCGAGCGGCGCCATGAGGGGGCACGGGCCTGAGCTGGTCATAAGGTTTCGGCGCGCTGTGCGTATTGCCTGTTCGCCGCGCCGCGTGGCGCGACTGTTTCGGGCATGGCGCTATTTCAGCACCGATCCGACAAGCGGGGCGCAGTACAGCGCCGCCGACATCCTGCTATTACCGCTTGCGGGGCTGGCGCTGACATTGCTGCTGCTGGGCACGGTGCCGGGCGCAAGCGACGCCATCAACACCGCCTGCGAGACCGCGTGCCTGCCCTGATTGTTTGCTGATACAGCCGCCGTGCTTATTACATCAGGCTGAGGGGCTGCGAGCTATGCTACGGCGTTCTACATGCCGCCCCGGATGGCGGTGTAGATCGAAAAAATCTGCCGCGTGAGCCTCGCGTGCTGCTCTGCTGGAATTTCGCCGGGGTCGAGCCGGAGCAGAATTTCAGCCGCGCTTTTGAAGAAAAGCCGGCGAGCGCCGACTTGAGTGGCGCTCAGCCGTATCTTATCCAGATATCGCCGTTATGGGTGGATGGCTTCTTAGCCTCCAAAAAGCTCAGAAACGCGAAGCATCTGGAACGGACAATCGCGCGCATACGAGCCATCTTTGTGCCTCCAAACGAGCCGGCTTGCTTTGGGTGCTCGCGCGGCCGAGCGGCGAGAATACGATTGCAAGAAAGGCGTGTAAGGCGAATCCAGGTCTAACTTTTTATGAAGATGCTTTACGAGAGCTTGCCGACCAGTACTCGCCCGAGCCTCGTGGGGGCGCGAAAGCCGCATTCGACTGCGGTGAGGCGGGAGCGGCGCTCCAGCGCGCCCAGCACAAGCCGTTGTTCAAATGGGTTTTCAAATGTTCAAACGGCCGCATCGGCTAAGCCATTGGAATAATGGCGCGCCCGAGAGGAGTCGAACCCCTAACCTCCTGATCCGTAGTCAGGCGCTCTATCCAGTTGAGCTACGGGCGCATATCGGCGGCATCCCGCCGCGAGGGCGGGAACAACTACTCTACCCTAGGGCCAGCGCGCAAGATCGAAGAGCTGCGCGGCAGCCATCCGGACGACAACAATGGGGCGATAGGGTTTGACTTCGCGGCGGTTCTGGGCCTAATCGCCGCCCCGCCGCGTTTGATGAGCCGCATGACCAGTCTCGATATCGCCGAAGCCTCGATCGCCGCCGCGCCGGTGGAAGACGATCCGGCGGCGCGCCCGGTCGTGACCCTGCTGCCGGGCGGGCATCGCCGCGCCGAGGGCGGGCATCCGTGGATCTATTCCAACGAGGTGCAGATGGACGCGGCGGCGAAGGCGCTGGCGCCGGGCGGCCTCGTGACCCTGAAGCGCACCGACGGGCGGCCGCTCGGCGTGGCGATGTTCAACCCGCACACGCTGCTGGCGGCGCGGCTCCTCGACCGCGACACGGCGCGGCCGATTGGCTGGCGCTTTCTGCTGCGCCGCCTGGAACGGGCGCTGAAGCTGCGCGAGCAGCTTTACCGCGCGCCCTATTACCGGCTGGTCCACGCCGAGGCTGACGGGTTGCCGGGCCTGGTGGTCGACCGGTTCGGCGCGGTACTGGTCGTGCAGAGCAACGCCGCGGGCATGGCGGTGCTCGAGCCGCTTCTTATCGAGGCGCTGGCGACGCTGCTCAAGCCCGAGGCGATCGTGCTGCGCAACGATAGCCCGGCGCGGGCGATGGAGGGGTTGGGCTCGGAGGTGCGGGTCGCGGTCGGTGGGGTCGCCGGGGCGGTGCCGGTCGAGGAAAATGGCGTGACCTTTGCCGCCGATGTGCTGGGCGGCCAGAAGACCGGATGGTTTTTCGACCAGCGCGACAACCGCGGCTTTGTCGCGGAGCTGGCGCGCGGCGCGCGGGTCATCGACCTTTACTGCTATTCGGGCGGGTTTGCCGTTGCGGCGGCTTGCGGCGGCGCGGCCTCCGTGACCGGAATCGACCGCTCGGAAGGCGCGCTGGCGCTGGCCGCCGAGGCGGCCGCGCGCAACAAGGTCGACGAGATTTGCGAATTTCGCCGCGCCGAGGTCTTTGCCGAGGCGGCGTCGCTTGGCGCGGCCGGCGAGCGGTTCGATGTTGTGATCGCCGATCCGCCGGCTTTCGCGCGCTCGCGGCGCGATGTGCCGGCGGCGCTGCGCGGCTACCGCAAGCTGGCGCGGCTCGCTGCGGGCCTCGCGACACCGGGCGGCATCGTGTTCCTCGCATCCTGCTCGCACAACGTGCCCGCCGCGGATTTCGCCGAAGCAGCGCGGCGCGGGCTGGCGGATGCCGGGCGTACCGGCCGCATCCTGCGCGAAGCCGGCGCCGGCCCTGACCACCCGGTGCACATGGCGCTGCCCGAGAGCGCCTACCTCAAGGCGCTGACCCTCGCGCTGGATTAAGTTTACACCTCCGCCTTAACCCTGCCCGGTCGAGCAGAGGGGGTACGTCTCACTTTGCTGCGATCGCGCGGCTCGCCGCCCTCGCCGGCGCTTTCTTGGCCGCCGGCATGGTGATGCGGAAGATTGTGCCGTTGCCGGTGGAGGCGAGCAGGACCAGATCGCCGCCATGCACGCGCATCAATTCGCGCGCGATCGCTAGGCCGAGGCCGCTGCCGCCAGGCCGCGCCGAGGCGGCGAATGGGCGGAACAAATTCTCCTGGGCGCGCGGCGGCAGGCCCGGCCCGTCATCGGCCACATCGATGATGGCGTTTTTCCCCTCTCGGACAGCAGCGATGCGCAGCCGGTGCGCGCCAGCCTCGACCGAGTTGCGCACCAGGTTGAGAAAGACGCGGTAGATCTGGTCGCGGTCGGCCTTTACCGCGAGATCGGCCGGCAGGTCGAGAGCGATGGCCATGTCCTCATCGGATACCAGAAGCGCCGGCCCGATCTCCTCGACCAGCGGTCGCAACAGGAAATGGCTCGGCGTGAAGGGCGGCGCGCCTTCGCGCGAAAAATCGAGCGTGCGGCTGCACAGCGCGATCGCGCGGTCGATGGCGTCGATGAGGCGCGGCGCGACCTTTTTGACCTCGGGGGCGGCGCTGGTCGTCAACCCGTCGGTCACCAGCCGCGCGGTCGCCAGGATGTTGCGCAGATCGTGGTTGATCTTGGTGACGGCGGTGCCGAGCGCCGCGAGCCGGGCGCGCTGGCCGAGCGCGTTGCGCACGGTGTCCTGCATCGCTGCGAGTTCCGTTTCGGCTTGGCCGATCTCGTCGCGCCCGCCGCGCGGGGTGATGACGCGCGAC
>Ga0210398_10005621_pt1 | contig 11644 bp, 7 predicted proteins | sample IncBWC4OmetaG_FD_161047 | JGI IMG/M metagenome (GOLD analysis project Ga0210398, IMG submission 161047) | Forest soil microbial communities from Barre Woods Harvard Forest LTER site, Petersham, Massachusetts, United States - Inc-BW-C-4-O | ecosystem: Environmental > Terrestrial > Soil >... | reverse complement strand
CAAAAAATCCCAGGTTCGGCGGATGTGGAAGCCGAGGAACTGCTGGGGCAGCCGCAGGTGCAGATCACCGTGGACCGCCTGGCCATTGCGCGCTACGGACTGGCGGTGGCGGACGTGGAGCAGGTTGTCGAAACGGCGATGGGCGGTTCGGTGGCGACCGAGGTGCTGGAAGGCGAGCGGACCTTCGACCTCGTGGTGAAGGTGACGCCCAAGGCGGTGTCCGACCTTGATTCCATCCGCCGGATACCGGTATTCGGGTCGAACGGCGAACGATTGACGCTGGGTTTGCTGGCATCGGTCGAGGCGCGGCCAGGCTTTGCACAAATCTGGCGCGAGGAAAATGCCCGGCGAACGGCGGTGAAGTTTTCTGTGCGCGGCCGCGACCTGGGGTCGGTCGTGGCCGAGGCGCGTCAGGAAGCGGCGCGGGCGGTGAAACTGCCGCCGGGCTACCGCTGGGAATGGACGGGCGCGTTCGAGAACCAGCAGCGCGCGGTGCGGCGGCTGGCAGTGATCGTGCCCATCACGCTGACGGCGATCTTCTTTCTGCTGTTTGTGGCGTTCGACTCGGGCTGGATGGCCTTTTTGATTTTGCTGAACGTGCCGTTTGCGGCGGTGGGCGGGATTTTCGCACTGCCGCTGGCCGGTCTGGACCTGTCGGTCTCGGCACTGGTGGGATTCATGGCACTGTTCGGCATTGCGATGCTGAACGGGGTGATTCTTATCGAACGCATTCGTGAATTGCGCCGGCACGGGCAACCGGTCATCGAGGCAGTTGAGAACGGCGCGCTCTCGCGCGTGCGGCCGGTGGTGATGACGGCGTTGATGGCGGCCTTGGGGCTGCTTCCGATGGCGCTCTCGACCGAGGTGGGCGCGGAGACTTCGCGGCCGTTTGCCGTGGTGATCATTGGCGGACTGTTGACGGCGACACTGGTGACGCTGTTTATTTTGCCGGTGCTCTATGCGTGGTTCGAGCACGAAAAGCAGCCGGCCCCGGCGGAAGTCAACGTCTAGCTGGTCGCTTCCAGCACGGCGTCCGATTCCCACGACAACTCTTCCTGTGAATCGTTAATGGAGCGGATCCGGTTCCGGCGTCTCAAGGGCAGCGTGGCGATAATTGATGCCCAGCCGATCGAACCGTTGCGCCTGGATTTGCAACCGGCGCATGAAGTCGTCCCAATTCTTGGCGTCCTTTGCCGACCAGACATCTTCCGCGAGCGCGCAGGCGCGGGGAAAGGTCATGTATTGCGCGTGTTTGAAATTGGGAATCTGTTCCGTCCATAAATTGCCCTGGGCGCCCAGGATGTGCGATTGCAACTCGGGCGGCACGTTGGTGGGCATGGGGTCGAAGGCGTACATCTTGCCCAGTGTCAGCGGGCCGCCCCAGGCGGCGGCCTTGGGCTCGTCCGCATGGTTGGTTGACTGGTAGAAATCGAAGTAGCAAAACGCGGTCGGCGTCATCACCACGTCATGACCGGCGCTGGCCGCCTCCTTCGCGCCGCCAATCCAGTCCATGACCGCGGCGTTTTTCGCGAGGCCGCCCTGCAAAATTTCGCTCCAGCCGATCATGGAATGTCCATCGGCGCTGACAATTTTTTCAATGCGCCGCGTGAACCAGCTCTGCAATTCCTCCTCGTTTTTCAATCCTTCGCGCTTCATGAGCGCCTGGCAGTCCGCGCTGTTTTTCCAGGTCTCCTTCGGCACCTCGTCGCCGCCGATATGGAGGTACTGGCCGGGGAACAGGCCGGCCACCTCGGCCAGCACATTGCTCAGAAACTGGAAGGTCTCCTCCTTGGCCGGGTCGTAAATGCCGTTGAAAATGCCCGCGGTCATCAAGGGTTCAAACGGGCCGCCCGTGCAACTGTATTGCGGATACGCCGCCAATGCCGCCGTGGCGTGGCCGGGCATTTCAATTTCCGGCACGATGGTGATGTGCCGTGCCGCCGCATATTTGATCACCTCGCGGATATCGTCCTGCGTGTAAAATCCGCCGTAACGCCCGTCGGGCCCATAGGCACTCGTGGTTTTCGGGTCAAAGCCGAAGCCGCCGCCCGCGCGCCAGGCTCCGATTTCGGTCAACTTCGGATATTTTTTGATTTCGATCCGCCAGCCATGGTCGTCCGTCAGATGCCAGTGAAACACATTCAGTTTATGCATCGCCATCCCGTCGAGAAAGGTTTCGACCTCGGACTTGTTGAAATAATGGCGGCTTACATCCAGCAGGAACCCGCGCCATTTAAAGCGCGGCCAGTCCACGATATGCACGCAGGGAATCTGCCAGGCCACATTGGTGGCGGTATTTGTGGAAAAAACTTCCGGGGGCAGCAATTCGAACAGGGTTTGCACCCCGTAAAACAGGCCCGCTTGCGTCGGGGCGCGGATTACAACCGAATCCGGCGTGACGGTGAGTTCGTAGCCCTCGGTGCCGAGCTTCGCATCCGCATTCCTGGTGGTCAGAAAAATGCCGCCGGGGATGGCGGCGCCGCCAAAGTATTTCGTGCCAGTCTTCAACGGCAAACCGGTGGACGGCCGCAGCCGCTCCGTCAAAAAATGTCCGGTGACACGCGAAGCGTGATCTGTGTAGATGCGAGTGCCGGCCGCGAGCTGGAATGCGCCGTCGCGCATCTCAATTTGTTGCGGCAGCGGAATGATGGCCAGGGTGTTTGAGCTTGCGGCGTTGGCGGCCGCCGCCAGCGACAGAAGTATCAAGCCGGTGATTTTTGATTTCATGCTTTTGATTTCCATTTGAAATAGATTCAGATGCCGCCGAGCCGTTTGACCAACTTCGTCCGCACGTCCGCCTGGAATTTCTCGATCAGACCACAGGCGTAACCGGCAATGTCCATCGCGGGATCAACCACCAGCGGCGTCAGATCCATGCCGAAGATGAGCTCCGTGGTTTTGTCGGTCTGGTGCGATTCAAAGAAGGTCGCGTTGGCGGCGCGCCGGCCGGCCGTGGCCAGGTCATAGCGTTTGCCGCCGGCGATTTGCGAATCAAAAACGCCGTTCAACGCGGCCGCCAGGCTGGTGCGCCCGCTCACATCCATCAACACCTTGTCCGCGTCGGGCAGCCAGTCGAGATTGCGCCAGACTTCGCATCCCCAGACGCGTTGCGGACGCCGTTCGCGCGGCAGCTCACGCATGGCCTGCAGCGCGGCAATGACGACGCCGATGTGGGTGTCATGCTTGTCGGCGAGATTATGCGTATAGACGATTTCCGGGCGCGCAGCGGTCAGGATTTGCTTGAGGTCTTCCTTCAAACTGAAGTCGGCCGGGCTTTTCACCACACTGCTGGGATGATCCAGTTGTATCATCACGCCGTAACGGCCGACCATGGCGGCGGCGTTCTGTTCGCGACGGCGGATCACCATCATTTGCTCATCGGTGAAATTCGCGTAGGGGCCGGAGCGCGCGCTGCCGGAACCATTCGTGCAGATGACGCCGCCAAACCAGTTTTTCCCGCTCCCGAAACAATTCAGAATGCCGTGGAAGGCCATGAACTCCAGATCGTCCTGATGCGCGCCAATGCCCAGATGCGTGACGCGTTCCAACGCGGCGGCGGCCGGCTTTCCATCCGGCACAAAAATTTCTGCGGTTGCTTGATGGAATTTCATAGGCTCAATTCTGGCTTGCGGGCAAGCTTGCGGCCGCCACCGCCTGACCGACGCGGCGAGCTTTCTCATCCGGAACATGAAGCTCAACACGATCAGCCAGTTCCGGAAATTCCCGGCGCAAGACTTCGCGCGCCCTGGCCAGCATCACATCGCCGCCCGCGCCGGTGGTCACGCGCCCCAGGATCAGCAGATGACGGAAGTCATAAAAATCCGCGTAGTGCGCGATGGCATAACCGAAATGGACGCCGATGGTTTCGTAAATCTTAGCCGCGCGGGCATCGCCCGCCGCCATGAGATTTTGGACTTCCTTGAGCCTTTCCGGCAAACCCATTTTGCGGGGCAGGGAGATCTTCGCCGCCGGCAACAGCCGGTTCACCGCCTGCTGTGAAAAATAAAGCGCGCCGGTTCCAAGGTCGCCGGACCATTCATCGACCGGGGCGTGGGGATTGTAATCCACGGGCACGAACGCCAGTTCGTTCAGCCAGCCCGGGATGCGGCCCTGCAAATCCATGAACCCGCCGGCCTGGCTGGAGCCCATGGCCACGCCCAACATGCCCTTTTGTCGAAGGGATAGCGCCCCGGCCAGCGCCGTCACATCGCCATCGTTCATCACCACGAGCGGGACATTCCACTCGCGCTGGATGCGTTTGAACATGCCTGCTGCCCGGGGGAAAAGATTTTTTGGAACGGCCCGCAACAGGGAGGCGACGCGGATCTCATTGTCCACGATGATACCGGCGGAACTGCCACCGATGGCGTCCACGCGCGGCAGATGCGCCGCGGCGCGATGCAACGCCGCCGAAAGATGATGATAATGATATTCGGGATTTGGCTGGATGGCCGGATTCCACGGCGCCTCCTCGGTAAAGAACGCCCGGCCGTTCTTCACGGCGGAAACCTTGTAATCACTCGCGCCCAGGTCGAAGCCGATGCGGCAGCCCTTCAAGTGACCGCCGGCGGCCGATTGCATTTCCTTGCGGGCGGGAACCTTTGCGGCGCTGGTGAGCGCGACCTGAAATTTCCGGCCGTAGGCGCGCGCCATCATTTCACAGTCAAACTTCCGCGCGCCGCGCGCTGAATACGTTTTGCGGATGAATTCGCTCAGCGGCTTCGGTCCGCCGAAGTGCAGTTTCCAGCCGCCGCGTGACCAAAGCAGAAATTTCACGATCCGCTCCACATACCGAAGCGTGGCTGCGTCAGGCTCTGAATTCACCATGGTCTCATAACGGGAAAGCAGGCCGTTTTCGCGTTCCAAACCGAGCACGAGCGGCACGCCCTTGCCCGAGGCCTTGACGGCTGCGAGATAGGAGAGATTGAAGCTGATGGCGGGCTGAAACCCCGGATCAAGCGGCGCGGCAATGGCTGGTTGGGAGGAGATTTTCACAGGTTCTGTCGAAATTATTTCCCGCCTTCGAAATGTTCCTCGATTTCCTCCAGGGTTTTGCCCTTGGTTTCGGGCAGGAAGAACGCGGCGGTAATGAAATAAACCACGGTGCATCCGGCGAACATGAAAAACATGGTCGAGTAACCATATTTGCCGACGGTTGGCAGGAAGGTGGCGGCAATGACAGTCGAGACGGCCTGGTTGATGAGCAACGCGATGCTCATGCCGTTGGACCGGATGCGCGTCGGCATCAATTCAGAGAGTGCAAGCCAGACACACACGCCGGGTCCGACGGCGAAAAACGCCATGAACGCAAAGAGGCAAATGGCAGTGAGCCAGCCGTTTTGCGCGGAGGGAACGGGGGTGATGAGCGCATTTTGTATTTTTAGGGGTGCCGAGCGCGCGGCATCAAGATCGGCGAACGGATTCGAGAAAAATGCGACCACCTTGTTTGGCGGCAGGCAGCCATCACGGTTGATTTCAACCGGTTTTGCGGCCGGATCATCTGAACGCGCAACCGAGGTCGCCGCGCGAAAATCGCCATAGGAATAAATCACGATGAGCGTCGCGGGCCCTGTGCCAAAGTTTTGGCCGGCAAGCAAACGGGCGGCCGTCGGCGCATCGAAGCTGAGCGAGAGCGTTTGATTGGTGGTGACCTGCGTTTGGACGGCATCCTTCATGTCCACACGCAATTTTTCGGTTTTGTGAAACAGGCTGCCGACACAGATAAGTGAAATAATGATTCCCGCACTGCCGAACGAGAGCAGAAATTTCCTGCCTTTGCGGTCCACCAGCAGGACGGCCCCGATGGTCATCAGGAAATTTACCAGAGTGAGAAGAACATAACCCAGATGGGCCTGCCGGTCATCCAGGCCGGCCTGAATAAGAATGGTCGCGTTGTAGCCGATGATGGAGTTGACGCCAGTGGCCTGATTGCAGGCGAGAATGACACACGCAAGAATGAACGGAATCACGTATTTTCGACGAAGCAGCGATTCCTTGATTTTTTGACCGTTGGTCGAACCGCCCGCCTTTTCGGCCGCAACGGTTTCTTCCATCTCCTTCAGTTCAGTTTCCGCCTGTTCTTCAGTACGCGAACGCAACAGCGCGGCGCGGGCGGCGTCTATTTTGCCCCGGCGGAACAGCCAGCGCGGCGATTCCGCCACCATGAAGCTGCCGATGACGAACAAAATGCCCGGCGGCAGGGAAACCCAAAAAATGCTGCGCCAGGCCGTGTCCTTGAATGCAAACAATTTGTCCGCATCCCCAAGTTTGGCCACGGCTTCAACCCGGTTGCTGAAATACAATCCAATGACGGCCGCCGCCACGATGCCCAGGGTCAGCAGCCACTGAAAGATGCCTGTTCCCTTGCCACGGGCGGAGGCGCTCAAGCATTCGGCCAGGTACAGCGGAATGACCACGCCGATCAAGCCTCCGCTGATGCCCTGTAATATGCGCCCGAAAACCAGCGCGCCGTAACCGTTTGCGAGGGCAATCATTGGAATGCTGACGACAAACAAGATACCACTCAACGACATGAGTTTCTTGCGCCCCAGCCAGTCGGCCAGCATGCCGGCAAACAAGGTGGAAATGACGCTGCCCAGCAGCACCGCTGCCACGATGAAAGAGAGCTGTCCCGCATTCAGTTTGGACGTGGCTTCCAAGTACGGCAGCGCACCGGAAATGATGCCGACGTCCACGCCGTAAAGCAGGCCGCCCAGGCCGGCGACGATGAGGAGAAAACGATTGTACCCCTGCTTTGCCACGCCGTGATTTTCGTTCATATGCGTCAATTTCGAACGCGGCTGGTGTCAACGGATCCTTGGAGGAATACCGGCAGAATTTTCGATTGCATTGATGAATGACACGGGTTCACGACATTTCCAGCAGACAGGCTGCGGCAATCCAATCCCAAAAGGCGGAATGCATCCCGCATTTTCCGGAAAGGGGCCGTTTGTGCAACCCCCAATTCAGGGGGTTGTTGCTGCCGTCTTCCCGGTTAGAGTTTAAAAGTGAACGGCTGGCCTCTTGAAAGACAGGCGGCAACAACACTTTTATCAGGCACCATTTATGGAAGTTGTAATTCGACCAAACGCGGATGCCGCCGCCGACCTGGTGGCGCAAATAATTGCCCGGGCCTTGAGGAGCAATCCGCGTCTGGTCATGGGGCTGGCCACCGGCAACACGATGGAATCTGTCTACGCCCGGCTGGTCCAGTTGCACCGCAAGGAGGGGCTTGATTTCTCGGCCTGCAGCACATTCAACCTCGACGAGTATGTCGGCCTGCCCGCTGATCATGTCAATTCCTACCGGCATTACATGAACCACCATTTGTTCGCGCATGTGAACATACGTTTGCAAAACACGCATCTGCCCGATGGCATGGCCGCGGACCTAACCGCCGAATGCGCCAATTACGAGCGGCTGATAACGGAGAACGGCGGCATTGATTTGCAACTGCTCGGCATTGGCCAGAACGGGCACCTGGGATTCAATGAACCTCTTTCCGCGCTCCGCTCGCGCACGCGTGTGAAGGTGCTTTCGCCGGTGACGCGTGCCCAGAACGCGCCGCTTTTTCCTTCGCCTGATTTGGTGCCTCAACGCGCCATCACGATGGGGGTTGGCACGATTCTCGATTGCCGGCGTTGCGTCCTGCTGGCCACGGGAGAGGAAAAGGCGGCGATTGTCGCCAAGGCGGTGGAAGGTCCGATTACGAGTATGATTTCGGCCACCTCCCTGCAATTGCATGCCGAATGCACGCTCATCCTGGACGCGGCGGCGGGCAGCAAGCTCAAAGAATCCGAATATTACCACTGGGTTTTTGGAAACCTGCCGATGTGGGAACCTTTCCGTACGACGCCGACGCTTGTCGCCAAAAACGGATTCCAGCCCGGGCATCAACCGGAGAAAAAACCGGTTGAGGCGGTATCTGACATTTTGGAATGACACGCTGAAGGGGGCGGCCATGGAGGCCACTTTTGTCCAGTTCTGGATTGACGGCGGCGCGCGCAAGGCGTTTCATATAATTGATGTCGAAGCAACCTCCCGACAGCAGTTTTGTGAATGCCGAGGCCGCCAGCAACGACAACGGGTTTAATTGGAAAGTCCGGCTGATTCTCCGGCGATATCGTTTTCCGGCCTCGGGCGAATCGGAACAGGATCTGGCCGTCCGCATTGATCATGCCGGCACAGGCTATTTTTTTCCGCTGGGCACCCCGGACCTGGAGACGGCCGCGGCCAAGGCGGCCCGGATTTACCAGACGGCGACGAAGAAAGGGTGGAACAGCGTCTTCAAACTTTTTCCCCGCGAGTTGATCGTGAGCTTCGAATGGTGCGCGAACCCCGTGCTGTGGACTTATACCACCATTCATACGCTGGTGGGAAAGGGGACGGGTTCCGTCGCCGACCCTGTGCCGACGAATCCCAACCGGCAGCGCGTGCTGGTGGTTGAGTTGGATGCCGGCATTCGCCGGGCATTGTGCTGGAGCATCGATCAGCAGGCCGGATTCGGCAGCATTCCCTGCGACTCGGCGGAATCGTTCTCGCAGGCCCTGGCCCTCCACAAACCCCGCATGGTGCTTTTGAACCGCAATCTGGCCGGCCGCGTCGGCCACAAATCCGCCGGCACCATCGCTCCCATTCAACCGGGGGTGCCGGCCCTGACCTACTCGGTCCACATTGACGGCGACCAGATGTTCGTTTCCACGCCCGGCGGAGCGGGGGGATATTTGGTCAAGCGCATCCGGCCGGACCGGTTGCTGGAGCCGATTGTTAATGTAGTCAGCCGATCGGAGTTGATGACCGACGACTTGTTGTTGCGCGTCAAATATTATTTCCAGGAATTGCTTCAACTGCCGTCCAGCCATGACAACTCGGCGCTGGCCAGGCTCACCCTCCGCGAACGCGAGGTGCTGGCCCTCTTGAGCAAAGGTTGTGTGGACAAGGAAATCGCCCAGGCCATGGGCATTAGCGTCTGGACAGTGCACGGGCACGTCAAAAGAATTTTTGCGCAGCTCAACGTGCGCACCCGCACGGAAGCCGTCATCCAATATTTGGAAAAATAATTTTATTGGCTGATCGGGGTAAATACGGACGGAGCCGGTCGACGGCGGCCTTGCACCCCCCCAATGCAGGGGGTGGACAAAACACTCAACGCCAGAGAATATTTGGCCCCGTTGCTACAACTTTATATTTGTACATTACAACCAGCCCAGATCAAAAGCCTATGAACCCAAAAACAAAAAACATGACGGGCCGACGTTTCTCGTTGGCCGTTCTCACCCCGGCGCTATGTCTGCTGGCCGCTTCCGCGGCCCGGGCCGATTATTTCAGCACCATCACCAACGACCATCCGGTCGCCTATTACCATCTGGAAGAACCCAACGGCTCTACCACCGTGGCCGATTCTTCGACCAACGGCTCCTCCGGCTTTGTCACCTACGTCACCCAGGCTGACAACGTCACGGTGTATCCGCAGTTGGGAGTACCGGGGGTTGACACCAACGCGGCCTTGTTTGCAATTTCGACGGGGCCGGGACAAGGTCACATTGACATTCCGGTGAATTCCACCATCAATCCCACCACGGATGGCACGAACGGAGCGCCGTTTTCGGCCGAACTCTGGGTCCAGGCCACGACCGATGCCACCAATTTTTTCGTACCCTTGGACGACTCATCCGATTTTGGCCAGCCAGCTCCCTGGAACAATTCCGCCGGCTGGAATTTTTATCAAACCCAGGGGCCCGGAAGCACCTGGTCATACAGCATCAGGCCCAATCCCGGTTTTGTCGGTGCCGGGACCAACGTCGTCGTCGTGGGCCAATGGGCCCACCTCGTGCTCACTTATAACGGAACCAATGCAAGCTTCTACGTCAACGGAGTACTATCGCGCGTGGACGCCATCCCCCAATTTCTGGCCAACAACGGCGCAGAGGATTTGATCGTCGGCGAAGGCCCGGCCACGGGTTTTCTCCCATATAATGGATACGTAGATGAAGTTGCCCTCTATAATTACCCGCTGAGCGCAGCTCAAGTGGCGAATCATTACACGGTGGGCACGAATGAAATCAGGGCTGTGCCCACGGCGCCTTCAATTTCAGTGCAGCCGGCGGCATCCGCCACCACTTATGCCGGGGTCCCCGTGACCTTCTCCTCCCAGGCCCTCGGCACGGCACCTTTGAGTTATCATTGGGTGCGGCAAGGCAGCGGCCCCATCCCCAACGCCACCAACAATACCTATACGATTACTCCGTCCTTTCCCGCCGATAATAACGCGGTGTTCTTCGTGACGGTGACCAATATCGCCGGCAGCACGAACAGCACCACTGCCACCCTCACGGTTCAGACCAACTTGAACATCAACAACAGTCCGTTTTCCATCACCCGCCGGGTCGGCAGCCATGCCGCCTTCCGTGTGGCCGCCAATGGCGCATTGCCCATCACCTATCTGTGGCATGTCGTTTCCAACTCGGTGGATACGGCCATCACGGGTGCGACCGCCGACACTCTCTGGTTGACGAACATCCAGTTATCCCTGACCGGTAATTCATACTATGCGCAGGTCACCGGGCCGTTTGGCAACGCTCCCAGCAGCCCGGCCTCCCTGACGGTCATTGCCCGGACCAACTCCGCCCTCTCGAACGCATATTCCACGGTTGTCCTCGCGGATAATCCGGTCGCCTTCTGGCGTTTGGATGAATCCACGGGCGCGACGAATGCGTTGGATGACGCCGGCAGCTTTGACGGCGCGTATCAAGCGCCCTCCGGCATTTTGACGTTTGGTTATCCCAGCGGCGTTCCACATGACACTGACACCGCCATTCACGTCACCAACACGGCGATTGTCACCATCCCTTACGCCCTGGAACTGAACCCGGTGACCGGCCCCTGGTCGTATGAATTCTGGATCCAGCCCACCTCGCTCAGCGGCAACTTCCCGACGCCGATTTCCTCCGAGGGCAACCCAAACATGGGGGTGAATCTGTACGGCTGGAACATCTACCAGCACTCGGCCAATGTTTGGACCTGGAACATCTACAACGGCGGCCCCAACGGCAGCTTCACCAGTGAGTTCGCCGACAACCCCATTGTGCCCGGCACGTGGTATCACATGGTTCTCACCGACGATGGCACGAACATGGTCTGGTATTCGAACAACCGCCTGGTGTTCTCAACCACCGCCGCCGCCGTCGGATTCATCCAAAACGGCGTCAATGGTGACCCGACCATCAACGCCGGTCCAACCACTCTGGCGGTTCGCAGTGACGGCGTCTTTGGTGACTGGGATGGCGGCATCCAGGATGTTGCGGTTTACAACTATGTGCTCAGCCCGGCGCAAATCCAAAACCACTTCCTGAACACGACCCATGTCTCCATTACGCAATCCGGCGGCAAGGTCGTGGTGACGTGGCCGGCGGGCACGCTCCAGTCGGCGACAACGGTCACCGGACCTTACAGCACGGTCGTGGGGGCAACTTCGCCATATACGAACACCCCGTCCGGCCAGAAGTATTATCGGGTACAGTTGCAATAATTGCGGTGTGTGGTCTAAACTGTCGGCCGGGGCGTGTGGGCGCCCCGGCCGATGCAAGGCCGAATCAATATAATGAATAATCGCCATCACCAGAATTTTATTGGCTCCGGGATCGCC
>Ga0210398_10005619_pt1 | contig 11648 bp, 4 predicted proteins | sample IncBWC4OmetaG_FD_161047 | JGI IMG/M metagenome (GOLD analysis project Ga0210398, IMG submission 161047) | Forest soil microbial communities from Barre Woods Harvard Forest LTER site, Petersham, Massachusetts, United States - Inc-BW-C-4-O | ecosystem: Environmental > Terrestrial > Soil >... | reverse complement strand
CGCTTCCACAGCAGCTTTCGCCATTTGGTTTCCGCGAATCGGCGAAAGAGCTCCGTATACTTGGTCTGCTTTGATGTCTCGCGATGCGAGCAGCGGGGCGATGTGCTTCGCAATGATGATCCACGCGGTGTCGATCGTTTCCCCGCTATAAAACGGGCCTTCCATTGCAACGCATTCGGCATAACCGCTCTCGCCGCTTCGAGAGATAGCCTGCACGATCAAGACGCGGCGATTCGTGGTCCGGCCAAAGCTAGTTTCAAATGGAAACTTTAGCGGCAGGTTCAGTTCGCGAAGTTCCAACCGATCCAGTTGAATTTGTGGCACGATGCCTTCCACCTGAAATTCGGAGAAGGGCCCGCGCCCTTCTCCTCTTTGCGCCGAAAAGGCCGCGGGACTCTGCGAGAAAATTACCCGCCCAGAAGAACTAGAAATTCAATTTCAACGCGAATTGGATGACCCGCGGCGAAACAGCCGATTGGTTGATAACTCCAAAACTCGGAAAGCCGAACAAAGACGCCGGATTGGCGAACTGGGGATGGTTAAACAGATTGAAAAATTCCGAGCGAAACTGCAAATTCCTGCGCTCGCTGTGCCCCAGCGGTGTTTGCTTGACGAGCGCAAAATCAAAGTTAAGTTGCCCAGGGCCTGAAACGATCCCTGGCCTGGAATTTCCGAAGGCGGTAGCTCCGTCTGCAGAGATGACCGGAGGAGTGGTGAAACAGGCCTGATTGAAGTAATTGTTCAGATTCTTCTGAACGGACCCTGGGTTACGAAGGGGAGTGCATCCCGGAACAACTTGTATCGGATCCGGGTTCAGACCGCCTCCCGTAATTCCGAAAGCGTTATTCGGATCGAATGATGTGAGGGTCAACCGTTCGCCGGATTGAATCGTAGTCACGCCTGAGATGCTCCAGCCCGAGATGAAGCGCCCGCCGAGTGAAAACTCGTTCGCCGGTTTGGGAAAATTGTAGAGATAACTTATGACAAGCCGTTGAGGCCGCACAAATGGGTCAGGACCGTAGCGTGAGTGAGGATCGTTCTGGTTGCCAACGAGATTCGCGCCCTGACCAGTACCCGTGCTGAAACCATTGGCATCTGTTAATGATCTCGCCCAAGTGTATGCGACAAGGAACTGCAAACCATGGCTGAAACGCTTGTTCAGGCTGACTTGCAAGGCGTTGTACCATGACGCGCCTTCGGTTTGAAGTTCGGTTGCATCGGTGGAGAAACCGACAAAGGGAACGCGTAGAGGCAGATTGGCCAACGTGTTCGTGGTTTGTCCTCGGATTGGGGTGACCGTAGCATCGAGAGCTTGGTTGAAAGCGCGTTCCTCCGCCAATTTCGTGCCGCGTACGCCGTCGTACCCGACTTCCAGGACGAGATTACGCATAAGCTCAGTCTGCAAGCTCGTGCTGTACTCCTGGATGACAGACGGCTGGTATCCCGGCGCGAAAATCTGCGGAGCTTGCGCCGTCGTGGGCGAATAAGCTAACGGAGCGAAATTTGGGAAGGTGGGAACGGGCGCGAATGGGTTACCAAAGGTTGTTCCAATGGCGGGCTCTACCACGCGGAAGTCCGAGAAAGGAGGAACAGCGATCAATTGCAAGAACAGCTGTCCAGTTGATCGCGTGAAGTACATTCCGTAGCCGCCCCGGAGGACCATTCGATTAGTCCACGGCAGCTTGTAGGCATATCCGAGCCGCGGCCCAACCTTGTTTTGACCGTCTCCATTGATGGCGGCTGAATTCGCGGCACGCGTAACTCCGGCCGGCAGCGTGCCGCTGAAATTCGACGCAACCACGACTCCCTGCAGAGTGCCTCCAGCGGGAGGATTCGGATTCAGAAGATTCGGATTTATGTTGGAGGAGCGCCCGAGAGAGTCGCCGATGTCTCCTTCACGGTCGTATCGCACGCCCAGATTAATTGTCAGGCGGGGAGTTATTTGAATATCGTCTTGAGCGTACGCGTCGGCGTTCGTGGATCTCCAGGCGCGATTCACCAGGCCCTGCAAATCCGCCAGAAGGAACGGATTACCAGTCAAGAAGTCCGGCAGGTTTGCAAAAACAATGAGGCCGGGAAACGTGAAGTTGTCAAAGTTTATTTGCTGCTTGGAAAGCCCTCCACCAAAATGAAACGTGTGGCGGCCGTGAACGTAAGAAACGGAATCCTCGAAACTGTAATTGTTCTGGAAGATGCTCAAGCCCTGACCATTGCCTCCAATGGCGAAGTTGCCCAGTACGGCGATCGATGGATGGGCATCATCGTTGGGCGGAGCCGTGATCCCAAGAGCGCCCAGAGTCAGCGGAGCAGGGGTTCCACCCGGAACAGTAACCGTGGGCTGTTGCGCTCCATTTTGTTGCACCGTCCGGCCAAATCCCACAATGACTTGATTCACCAGGTTGGGGCTGAAGACATAAGAGTTGGAGAGCGAAGCGAAGCGATCTTGGATCTGAGTCACGGTAGGGAAGCCGGGGACGTTTCCTCCACCGGTTCCCGCATTGCCCGTAAAGTTATTCGCGAGGTTGTTGTCTGCCCAAAAGAATCGAGCCGACCATTTGCTTTTATCCGATTGAACGTAGTCGCCGTTGGTCAGAAATTGGTTTTCAGAGTATGGACAGGCAGCACTGACGTTCGAACTTCCAGTGGTAGTATTCTGAGGAGCGGGGATCAAGAATCCGCCTCCCGCCACCGTGGTGTTGAGCAACGCTATAGCCTGCGGGCTGATATTCGAACCGTCAGGAGCGACGCCGGGGCCAAGGACGCCGGGCTGTCCGGTAAACGCAGCGCCTAACGCGGCGGCAGAGCGGCTCGTCGCGCTATCGGTGATCTCTGTCGGAGTAAAAAAACTACCTAGGCATGTGGGATCCAAGCCATTTCTCTGCCTTGTACCCTGATACGAAGTGAAGAAAAACAGCTTGTCCTTCAGGACGGGACCGCCGACTGTACCGCCGAACTGGTTTTGTTTCAGAACTCCGCGCGGCTGTCCTGCTTGGTTTAGGAAGAAGTCGTTCGCGTTGAGATCGTCATTGCGAAAGAACTCGAACGCGGTGCCGTGAAATTCATTCCCGCCGCCTTTTGTCACGACGTTTACGTTCGCCCCGCCATTCCGTCCGGACGCCGCATCATACTGACCGGTCTGCACCTTGAATTCCTGAATCGCGTCCGGATTGGGGATTGGAACTTGCTGGAAGCCGCTGAAAAGATCATTCACTCCTAACCCGTTCATCTGAAAATTGTTGTCCGACACAACTCCGCCGTGAGCGGAAAAAGAGTCGGTGCCCGAACCCAGATTCGCGGCGTTGTTCACGTCAGCCGAGACGCCGGGAGAAAGACCGAGTATTTGGGTGTAGTTCCGAGTGACGAGCGGCAAAGCTTCCACCATCCTCTCGTCGGTGACGTGCCCCAAGGCCGCGCTATTCGTTTGCAGTATGTCGGCCTGGGCATTGACCTCGACCGTCTGAGTTACCTCGCCGACTTGGAGTTTTATATTAGCCGTGCGGGTTTCAGTGACAGAGACGCTGATCCCTCTGAGCACTTCGGTTTTGAAATTGGCTTTCGACACTTCGATTCGATACCTTCCGGGCACCAACAACGGCACCTGATAGGTCCCATTCGACTGCGAAACAAGATCGCGAGTGTCGCCGGTAGCTTCATTGACGACTTTGATTGCGGCGTCCGGCACAGCAGCACCGCTCGAATCAGTGACGGTACCGACGAGCGAGCCGGTGTCCGCCGTCTGCGCGAATGCCGTCGGAACGCTCAGCAGCAGGGCGGACAGTGCCAGAAATCCGAAGACAAAGAGAAAGTGTCGGCTGTTGCTCGCGGAGCTGCTGCCCGCGGAAGGTCGGTTCGTTTCGATTTTCATTGAGATATTCTCCCGTCTTTGAACTGGAACGTAAGAAATCTGCCGCTCGCCTGGATCGCTAGGACCAATTTCGCGAATGAAATGCGTGTTTCAGTATGCCAATCGCTTCCCGTATGGCGTGAAATCTAGTCACACAGGGTAGGTTTGTCAAGTTGTTTTACGTTATTGCCCCGGCCCTCCCGGATATGAAACAAATGAAACACAGTGACCGACAGTCGGCCGCCTGTGATAGGGTTCAGATGCGCGGTTGGCATCAGTGAAGAAAAATCGCTGGAATATGTAAACTCGTAGCTGCTTCTGAGTATTGGGAGGCTCGCCAATGTCTTTTTCGGTGTCTCGCAGAGGCTTTCTGAATTTGAGCGGTCAAGTCGCTGCCGCGGCAGTTGCGGCGCAGTTCTTCACCCTTGAATCTGCCGCGCAGGAAAAGAAGAGCAAGTATGCGGAGTGCTACGCGCAACTGGACGCTTTCGTCGAGCAGTACATGCGAGAGATGAACTCTCCGGGGATGACGCTCGTCCTATCTGATCGCGATGGAGTGCAACGCATCGCCACTTACGGCTTTAGCGACCCGGAACAGCGCATAGCCGTGAAACCGCAGGAGCTTTTCGAAATTGGCTCCATCAGCAAATCTTTCGTCGCCAATTGCCTGCTGCAATTACATCAGGAAGGCAAGCTCGATTTAAACAAGCCGATCGTTGAATACCTGCCATGGTTTCGAATTGAATCCGCTTTTCCGCCGATAACCACGAATCATCTTCTGGCGCACACGTCTGGCTTGCCCGGCAATGGTCCTCTTTTTCTTTCCGACCCGGTCGCGAAACATCGCGCTGCATATGCTCCGGGAGACCATTTTCACTATTGCAATACAGCTTATGTCGCGCTGGGACATTTGATTTGGACGCTGGACCGCCAGCCGCTATCTGCGGCTTTTCGAAAACGCGTTTTTGATCCTCTTGGTATGACGGCGAGCGAGCCCGTCATTTCATTGGACATTCGCGAGAAGCTCGCCAAGAACTACATGGTCTTTCAGAACGACCGCCCGTATCCGCGTCACGGTCGGCTGAGCGAAGCGCCGGCTATCGTTATGACGGATGGCGCAGGCTGTATCGCTTCGACTCCGCACGACATGGGGCTCTACATCCAAATGATCGCCAATCACGGTAAAGGACCAAAGGGACCGCTGCTCTCCGATGACAGCTTTGCGCTTTTCTCGCAACCGCACGTGAAGGCGGAGGAATTCGGTCCTACCGCGAGCTACGGGTACGGAATCGCAGTGGACACGCTCGATGGCCATAAGATTCTGCGCCACACCGGAGGAATGGTTTCTTTCGCGTCAGCGTTGCAGGTTGACATTGATGAAGGTGTGGGAGCGTTCGCGTCAATAAATGCCATGCAGGGGTACCGGCCGAATCCCGTCGCGCAGTATGCCATTCAGTTGATGCGGGCTAAACGAAACAGCAAGACCTTGCCAGCGTCCCCACCGCCAAATTCACCGATCGCAGTAAAGAATGCTTCTGATTACGCGGGAACTTATCAGAGCGGAGGAGGACGCAGCTTTGAAATCGCGGCCAACGGTGAAAATCTTTTCATGCAGTACCAAGGCGAGCACATGACGCTTGAGATGGCGGGAGGCGATATGTTCATCGTCCCCCATGCGGATTTCCAACATTTTCTGCTCGTCTTTGGGCGCGCGGATGTGAAGGACCCGAAAAGTCCCGTCGTCGAGGCCGGCTCCGGCGGTGAGTGGTTTACAAACTCAAAGTATGCGGGACCGAAGACGTTTGAATACCCGAAGGAGTGGGACAGGTTCGTGGGCCACTACCGCAATGAGAATCCATGGGTCGGCAGCGCGCGAATCGTTCTGCGCAAGGGCAAGCTATTAGTCGATGGCGTTGTTGGGCTCGAGGCCGGAGACAACGGCATGTTTACTTTGCAGGATGAAGAGAACAGTCCGGAATGGATTCGTTTCGGCGACATTGTCAACGAGGGGTCCATGCACCTGAAGTTTTCAGGTGAAGATCTCTGGCGCGTGATGGCGGGTTAGGCTCCACGAAAACACAATCGAGCGCAACCCATCGCAGCAGAAACTCCCGCAATCCTGCGAATTCCACCGCGATTACGTAGGCGGGATTGGGCGTGAGGAGCAAAATGTCGCTCTGCTAAACATCGTGACTTGGCACGTCGTTTTGAATGTCAGACCCCCTAAACTCGCCGAGACCATTCGGCGATAGCTGTCCGGAGCCTAGCGCAAATCTGTCATTGGATCACAGCCGAGCATTCTCGCCGACTCTCACACCGATGGGTGTAGACCGCCTAACCTCACCTTACATATCCCGTGAATAGGGTCGCACGTTCCCGGCGGACAACATGTATGAATTGAACCGAGCTCGCTCTGGCAGCATTCCAAGCCGCCCTGGCAGCAGCCATTAGCGCAACACTCCTGTCCATCCGGGCAACACGCGTCATCGCAGCAGTGCCAACCCTTCGGACACCATCCTGGAGGCGAACCTGGACAGCACACGGAATCTAGCGGAGCGCAATTTAAGATGCAACTTTTCTCGTATTGGGAGTTGCAGCAACCAAAAAACATGCAAGCGTCCCCAACGGCGCAGAGATGAGGAGTGATGCCCTGGCAACACTGCTGAACCGCCGGATCGTAGCATCGGCCGTCGCAACATTGTTGGCCGGCTGTGCAGCATTCCTTTCCGCATGTCGTGCCTACAAGACAGTAACAATTCTTCGCGCACTCCTGACCAGGCCCACACACATTCCCGCAACTTCTGCAATTACTCGCACTCTGCCCAATGCAAGAGCCATTGCAGCACAGCTCGTTAGCGTTGCACGCAGAGTTGCAGCCACCACAGTTGCTCTTATCGGTCGCGGTATTTATGCAAGAGCCGTTACAGCACGTTTGATTGCCACCGCAGGAGGTCCCGCAACTGCCGCAATTGCTTTCGTCCTGCGACACGCAGCCACCGCCGCAGCAAAGCTCTTCTCCCGTCGTACATGCCTGGGCGCCACAACAAAATTGGCCCGCGTGCGGGCAGGCACCCGCACCACCATCCTCGCCATAGCAGCAGCTCGTGCCGCAACACCCGTTGAAATTCCCTTTTGAATCGTGACAGCATACAGGGCCGCTACTACCGCGGCAGGGGTTAGAGTCGCAGCCTGAGCTCAATTGAAGGTGGCCCTCGGAAAGGAACTGGTACCGCGCGTGAGGATCCGCCGCCGTACTGGCGGCGTGTTCGGCACTAACAAAACTGCTCCCCCAGATGGCGGCCGCGTAATAGTGGCCACTTCCCCGATAGAGCGAACTCGCAGCTGCAAATCCTGGTAGACCCATCGGACTCTCCTTCGGCGCCATTACTTTTTTGGTGCCGCCTAAGGACGAGGCGTGTAATGGCGGTTTAGACTCTAGGAAAATATAGGAAGAGTGGTCGGGGCGAAAGGATTTGAACCTTCGACCTCCTGGTCCCGAACCAGGCGCGCTAGCCAGGCTGCGCTACGCCCCGAATAGTGATACCGACTGACAAAGAGTCTATCGCGCATCCACGACAACCGCAACCTGCCGTGTTTTGTTGTGCGCTTTAATAATGGCACGCCATCGATTTGGCAGTGTGATCTGGTTCACGGCAAATCGCTTTACCGCTGGTTAGGCCGACTTTTTGGCAATTCCGGCAGATGGATTAGACGCGCTTCAGTGATGGAAGGAATAGCGCGGATATTTTTTAGAATCGAGGAATCTACATTTCCGTCGAGGCGCACGAGAGCGACCGCTTCGGCTCCGTGTACCGGAGTGCGTCTGCCCAACGCGAATGTGGCTATATTCACGCCGAGGGCGCCGAGGGCGGTGCCGATCATTCCAATCACGCCGGGAACGTCGCGATTTCGCGTCAACAATAGAGTGCCTTCCAGCGGAGCTTCCAGTGCAATCCCGTCGAGCGAAAGAATTCGCGGCGAGCCGTCTTGAACTACGGTGCCTTCGACGGTAAGTTCGGCGTCGCCAGACGCCGCAGCTACTTCCAGCGTGTTCGGAAAGCCACGTTCTCGACGGCGCGTAGTTTCTTCCACGACTAGTCCGCGCGCAGCGGCAGCTTGCGAAGCATTTACAAGATTCACTTTTTGGTCGAGAACGCCATTCAGCAAACCGATCAGCACCGCACTGCGTATGACGTGCGAACCCAGCTCGGCCGGCTCTCCCGCGTAGCGTATGCGGATGCGGCTGAAGCTTGCGGAAGGCGCGGCCTGCGCTACCAAAGCGCCGAGGCGTTCGCCAAGCTCGAGATAAGGGCGCAAGAGGCGGTATTGTTCGGCCGAAAGCGCAGGCATGTTCACGGCGTTGCGAATTAATCCCTCCGCGAGATAGTCGCGCACCTGCTGCGCGATCAGCGTTCCAACTTCTTCCTGCGCCTCGGCTGTGGAACCTGCGATATGCGGAGTCGCGATTAGGTTCGGCAAGCCGAGGAGCGGAGAATTTTTCGGCGGCTCCTGTGCGAATGTGTCCACTGCCGCGCCCGCCAGGTGGCCGGAGCGCAGAGCCTCGGCGAGCGCGGATTCGTCGATCAACTCGCCGCGAGCGCAATTAATCAAACGCGCGCCGCGCTTCATTTGCGCGAGAGCTGCTGCGCTCATTATTTTTTCCGTCGCGGTACTGAGCGCGGTGTGCAACGAAATCACGTCCGAGCGACGCAGCAGATCTTCGAACGAAATAAGCTCGACGTCCAGCTCGCGCGCCGCCGCTTGCGTGACGTACGGGTCATAGGCCAGCACCTTCATTTCGAGTGCGCGTCCCCGCCTGGCTACTTCGGTTCCCACACGTCCGAGACCGACAAGGCCCAGCGTCTTGCCGCGCAACTCCATTCCCGTGGAAGTTTTCTCCCAGCGGCCGGCGTGGATCGAAGCGTTGGCTTGCGGCACGGAGCGTGCGAGCGCGAGCAGGAGCGCAAAAGTATGTTCGGCTACGCTGACGGCGTTGCCGCCGGGAGTGTTCATTACCAGAACGCCGTGGCGTGTGGCTGCGTCCATGTCCACATTGTCCACACCTACTCCAGCGCGTCCAACAACGCGAAGGCGCGCAGCCTGGTCGAGTAGCTCTGCGGTGACGCGCGTCGCGCTGCGCACGATCAGACCTTCGGCATCGGCAATTTCGCCGGACAGCACTGCCGCAGCTGGGAGGACGACCTCCCAGCCGGTTTCGCGCAGAAGTTCTATGCCGTGCTCGCTGATTTTATCCGCAACGATGATTTTCATCGCGACGAGCGTAGCGGCTGGGAACCGCAGTGTCAAATAGGGCGAGCGAAGGGGGGTGCTTCGCCGCCCTTGATCGTGAAAGAATGATTGTCTACCTAGCTGACTCTATCTCACTGTCCCGTCATTCGCATTACCAGGTGGGGTATAAACCAGTTGAATAATTAAGTTTGCTCGACTATTGCTTCCCTCTCGCCGTTCCGCTAAAACTGTTGCCAGGAGTGTCGAGGTCGCCCTGTTACCAGAGCCGAGTAAGGAAGGCGAGGTCCAGGCACCGCAGGACTTTGCGAGCCCCTTTACTTAAACGAACCCATGAGCCAACCTGACAAACTGCAATCTGCAACGCGTAAACTTAACCTATCCGCAGCTGTAGGAATAGGCCGGCGTCTGCGGCGCAGTCGCTGCTTCGGTACGGCGATCTTCGCATTCCTATGCCTGGCGCTCGCCACATACCTGCACGCCGACACTATTTCCGGCACGGTGAAAGACCCATCTGGTGCAGTCGTCGCGGGAGCGCGAATCGAAATTGCCGGCGGCGATCTGACGCAGCCAATCGTTTTCACGTCCGATGAATCCGGCAAGTTCGCGGCGCCAAATCTGAATCCGGGAAAATACTCAGTTCGTGTTGTCAAAGAAGGTTTCGACGAGCTGGTCACCACGGTGGACCTCAAGGGAACGGCAGACCTCCCCCTTAGTCTGACCATCGCGGCGCAACAGACTCGAGTCACAGTCACCGAAAAAAGCAGGGGCTTCGCGAACTCAGACGCGTTTTACCGTCAACTGCGCGACGCGGGGCTGGGCGATTCATATCGCTGCGAGAATTTCACATTGACAGTGGACGTGGGAACGTTTCAGTTGAAATCCGGAACGATCACGCTGCTGGCGCCGGTCAATAAATATGAGACGGGCGCGGTCTTCGTTGGCCGGGGGCATTTCACGCTGAAGCCTATTGATGCCATCGACACGACTGAGATGGTCCGCCGTACCGGCAACCCGACTGCCGAGGAAGATATCACCGAGGTGGTGTTCCGTTTTAGCCCCGACCAGTATCCCCAGTTCGCCGAGGCGTTGAGTTCACGAACGGAAACTCCGGCGGAAGCTGGTGCCGCTTTTCAACATTGGAAAGATAAAGTTCGCCACCGCCACGAAATTCCTGAAGGACTCACCCAGGCATTCTTCGAGGGCGAAACGATCGACAACGTAGACGGCGACGTGCTTTCCGCGATCTACAATCCGAAGCACCCTCCGTTTTTCAATGCGTATATGCGCGGTACGCCGCATAAAGACTTGCGTTTCTTCATGCGCACTCGCGTGGGCGCTCTTCAGCAAATGGAGTCTCCTGAAGAAGTGGCGCTCGTAAACTTCGACGGTGGAGAACTGGACGACGGCATCTGGTACTCCCAGCATTTGATGAGCGAGCTTAAGGCGCACACCGCGAATTCGCGCGAAGATAAGCGCTTATTTGCGACCAAGCGCTATAAAATTGAAACCGTAATCGCAAAGAATGATCACCTTCAGAGCGTGGCTGCAATCACGTTTGAACCGCTGGTCCCCGGCGAGCGCGTGTTGAAATTCGGGCTGCTGCCTAATCTGCGAGTCACGCGTGTCACCGACCAGAACGGACAAGACCTCCATTTCATTCAGGAAAACAGAAAGGAAGATGGATCGTTCTACGCCATCCTCGACGAAGCTCCAGCGATGGGGCAGGAGCATTCCATCAACGTCGAGTACGTGGGGGACAGAGTTCTGGTCAACGCTGGCAACGGCAGTTATTACGTCAACGCGCGCGAAGCCTGGTATCCGAATCTGAACGGGTTTGGTGAAAAGGCGCTCTACGATCTCACATTCAAAGTTCCGCCCTCGAATATCGTGGTCAGCGTAGGAAAGCTGGAGGGCCAAAGCACGGAAGCGGGTTTTGCGGTGTCACATTGGATAACGCCCATTCCGGTAGCCGTCGCGGGCTTCAATTACGGTCAATACAAAAAAATCGATTACCCGGACACCGTCACGCACTACAACATCTCCGGATATTATTTGACCGATTTGCCCGACAGTCTGAAGCCTTATGAGGAGGGCGCGTTGGGCGGCATGTCGCCCGCCGCGATGACCAAGTACGCCCTGGACCAGACTCGAGCCCAGATGCAGGTGTGCACGATTTTTTTCGGCAAGGCTCCCTACGACAATGTGTACATCACAGAGCAGCCGAATTTCAACTTCGGACAGTCGTGGCCCAATCTGGTGTACTTACCGATTTCCGCGTACATCGATTCCACCCAGCGTTGGATGTTATTCGGCCAAATCAATACGAAATTCACCGGATTCGTGCAGGAAGTTACGCCACACGAAGTGGCGCATCAGTGGTTTGGCCACGGCGTCAGCTGGGCGTCCTATCACGATCAGTGGCTGTCCGAAGGCTTTGCGGAATTTGCCGCGGGTTTGTTTTTGCAGCAAGCCGTCGGGAAGAAGTGGGAAAAAGATTACATCGATTTCTGGGAGCGCCAGCGAGTCCGCATCCTGGAAAAAAATAATTTTGGCG
>Ga0210398_10005618_pt1 | contig 11648 bp, 10 predicted proteins | sample IncBWC4OmetaG_FD_161047 | JGI IMG/M metagenome (GOLD analysis project Ga0210398, IMG submission 161047) | Forest soil microbial communities from Barre Woods Harvard Forest LTER site, Petersham, Massachusetts, United States - Inc-BW-C-4-O | ecosystem: Environmental > Terrestrial > Soil >... | reverse complement strand
GTCCACGGCAAGATCGCTTTCGAGGGCCGCACGATGGACGAGCTCAACAACAACGATTTGATCAAGAAATTTTATCTTGGGCTGTGACACTTGTCATGCTCCGCGAAGGCGGAGCATCCAGTAATCGCCGTGCAATATGGATTTAATCGTGCGCTCAGGGTCGAAGCGCACCGAATACTGGCTCATCCGCTAGAGCCCATCATCGGGCCGGACCCGCCAACGGATAACGACAAGTCACTGCACCGGAAAATCGAAAAAGGTGGTCGGAAACGGCTCGCCGCGCAGCGTGAAGTGCCACCATTCCTTGTCGTAACCACGGAAGCCGCGCCGGCGCATCGCGTCGGCAAGCAGCATGCGGTTGGCATGCTGCGCCGCCGTGATCGTCGGATCGGCGGTCCAGGATTTCGGACTGAAAAAATCGAAAGAGGTACCCATGTCGAGCGCGGTGCCATCGGTTTTCGCCAGCGTCAGGTCCATGGTCGAGCCGCGCGAATGGCCCGAATGCGAGGCGATATAGCCGTCACGGAACAGCGTGCGCTTGTCGACATTCGGATAAAACTCGTCTTTCATCTTCTGGTCGTTGAGGTCGCGCGCCCAGCGGGCGAAATTTGCCACCGCGCGCACCGGCCGGTAACAATCGAATACTTTGATGACGAGGCCGCGCGGCGCAATATCTCGCGCGACCTCGGTCAACGCGGCAGCCGCCTCGCGCGTGAGCAGACAGTGCGGCGCTTGGTAACCGTCGACCGGCCGGCCGGTAAAATTATGCGAGCCGGCATAGCGCATCTCGACGATGAGCCCCGGCACCACCGTTGCCGCGTCGACAAAGTCCGCCGGCCGTTGCTGCGCCTGCGCCGCCTGAGTGCAAGCTAATGCAAGCAGCACCATGCCAAGCGCATAACGAAATGCGGAAGACGACTTCGGCGTTCGCTCTATCATTTCCCTGCTCGCCGCTCACTGTTGCGGGCACGCCGAGACCCACTCCCCTTCGATCGTGTTCTGCGAATCGACATTCGGCATTCCCTGCATTTCCGCCTTGGTCTGTACGGTGCCGGTATAGTGATGCGGACTGTCGAAGTCGAACGAGCCGCTCAGCTCCATGTTGAGCTGACCGGTGCAGACCAGATGCCAGGTCAGCAGCGGGCCTTTAAGGCTGCGCTCCATCGGCGCGCAGACCGAGTTCACCGTCGCCGGGATCGGCGAGAAGGTGGCGCCAAGATCGCCGGTCTGCGCCCCGGTCAGGCATTTCGAGGATTCATGCGTCGGGCCGGCCACTCCGTCGCTCTCGGTATGGGTGGTGATCATCCAGAGCCCGGGGTCGATACCGTCGGCGAGAGCCGCCGAAGCGGCCAATGTGACGACAGCGAACATAACGTTGGCGACACAACGGTAAGCCACAAGCTTTCTCCTTAAATCGCTGTCCGGAACGGAGATTCGGCCGCAAACGGCGCCGCCGTTAACCAACCGCTAACCATATACCCGGCACATTTTGCCTGGGAGGCGTAACCGTTTCTACAGCACTCTTCTAACGCTCTTTGGGGTCAGCCTTGGACTCGAGCGCGGCTCCGCTTCTTCACGTCGGTGGCCCTCCGGCCGCCGCGCACAGCTTTGAATCGCACGACCGCAGACGGGGCCGATCGGACGGCATGACCGACACATCGACAGCGCAGGGCGGGGAGACGACGGCGCTGTCACGGCTCGCCGATTTCGGCACCATGCTCCGGCGCAGCGATATTGCGCTGGCAGTCGGCATGATGGCGATCCTCGTCATCCTGATCCTGCCGCTGCCGCCGGTGCTGCTCGACTTTTCGCTGGCGATCTCGATCACTTTTTCCGTGCTCATCCTGATGACGTCGCTGTTCATCCAGGCGCCGCTCGAATTTTCCTCGTTTCCGACCGTGCTCCTGATCGCCACCATGCTGCGGCTGGCGCTCAATCTCGCCTCGACGCGGCTCATTCTCGCCCATGGTCACGAAGGCACCGCCGCCGCCGGCCACGTCATCCAGGCGTTCGGCAACTTCGTCATGGGCGGCAATTTCGTCATCGGCATCATCGTGTTCACGATCCTGGTAATCGTGAACTTCGTGGTCATCACCAAGGGCTCGGGACGCATCGCCGAAGTGGCGGCGCGCTTTCACCTCGATTCCATGCCGGGCAAGCAGATGGCCATCGACGCCGATCTCAATGCCGGCCTCATCGACGAGAAGGACGCAAGGCGGCGGCGCAAGGCGCTGGAGGACGAATCCGGCTTCTTCGGCGCCATGGACGGCGCCTCGAAATTCGTCCGCGGCGATGCCATCGCCGGGCTCCTTGTCGTGATGATCAACGTCATCGGCGGCATGATCATCGGCATCGTGCAGCAAGGCCTCAGCTTCGCCGATGCCGCCCAGGATTACACGCTCTTGACCGTCGGCGATGGGCTGGTCACGCAGATTCCAGCGCTGATCGTTTCGACCGCGGCCGGCCTTCTCGTCTCCAAGGCCGGCGTAGCCGGCGCCGCCGACAAGGCACTGCTCAGCCAGTTCTCCAGCTATCCGAAGGCTCTCGGCATGTCGGCCGCTGTCATGCTGGTTATGGCGTTGCTGCCTGGAATTCCGATGATCCCATTTCTCGCGCTTGGCGGCGGCACGGCGGCGCTCGCCTTCACCATCGATCGCCGCGCCAAGCAGGTGGTCACCGACGAGGCGAAAAAGGTGGAAATCGCCAAGGCGGTCCCCACCGAAGAGCCGATCGCCGCCTCGCTCAAGATGGACGATCTCAAGATCGAGCTCGGCTACGCGTTGTTGCCGATGGTCAACGGCCCCGACGGCTCGGACCGGCTTACCGAGCAGATCAAGGCGCTGCGCCGCTCGCTGGCGACCGAAATGGGCTTCGTCATGCCGGCCGTGCGTATCCTCGACAACGTGCAGCTCGACGCCAACACCTACCTGATCAAGATCAAGGAGGTCGAGGCCGGCACCGGCAAGGTGTGGCACGGCCAATACATGGTCATGGATCCGTCGGGCAATCAGGTCACGCTTCCCGGCACCCACACCACCGAGCCGACGTTCGGCCTGCCGGCGACCTGGATCGACGCTGCGCTCAAGGAAGAGGCTTCGGTCAAAGGCTTGACCGTCGTCGATGCGCCGACGGTGCTCGCCACCCACCTCACCGAGCTCATCAAGGCCAATATGGCCGAGCTTTTGTCCTATGGCGAAGTGCAGAAATTGATCAAGGAACTGCCGAAGGAACAGAGCGAACTGATCAAGGACATCGTGCCGGCACTGATCACCATTTCCGGCATCCAGCGGGTGCTGCAAATCCTGCTCGGCGAACGGGTCTCGATCCGCGATCTATCGACCATCCTCGAAGGCATCGCCGACGGCCTGCCCGCCACGCGCAACGCCACGATGCTTGCCGAGCATGTGCGCGCGCGCCTTGCGCGCCAACTCTGCGCCCAGCATGTGACGGCGGCCGGCACGCTGCCGATCATCGCGCTCACCGCGAAATGGGAGCAGGCCTTTGCCGAGTCGATCGTCGGTCAAGGCGACGATCGCAGCCTCGCCATGCAGCCGTCCAAGCTCACCGAGTTCATCAACCTGGTGCGGGAAAAATTCGAGCAGGCGGCGCGCGAGGGCGAGGCGCCGGTGTTGGTCACCTCGCCCGGCATTCGGCCGTTCGTGCGCGGCATCGTCGAACGGTTCCGCGCCCAGACCGCCGTGCTCGCGCAATCGGAAATCCACCCGCGGGTGCGGCTAAAGACCGTCGGCAGCGTTTAGCGCAGGTATGGGTAGTGACCGGCGATTGTCGGGGGTGACCTCGGCTGACGCGTGGATCGACGCACATGTCGCCGAGGGCGCCGATCTCCCTGGTAGCGAAGACTAATACGTAAGGACCGAGCCGCTTCAAATCGGCGCGGGACAATCAGACGGGAGACGCTCTAGTTTTGACAACCGTCCTACTTGGTATTTCTGGTACGAGCGGAACACTCGCCGCGTCTATGGGGCTGCTGGACCCATAGCGGGAGTAATAATCGAGGGCGCGTTTAACGCCAGTCGCAAAGTCGATTTTATGCGCGAAGCCAAGTGCGATTTGCTTTCGGGTATCACCGCCGCGGGCATGCACGCCGGCCGGCTGGTGGGACATACCCCGAACTTCCGGCGAATAACCGCACAGCTTGGCCGCCATACCCGCAAATTCGATGAAGCTGGTATAGATTCCGGTCGACAGATTGACGGCGTTGCCGTCGTCGATCTTATCCATCGTACCAATAACGCCCGCGACGCAGTCGTCGATATGAATGAAATCGCGCATCTGCGTCCCGCTGCCCCATACGGTAAGCACCTTGGCTCCCGGATTAGCGAGCGCACGCTTGCAAATGCTGGGAAATGGATAGGAGTCGTCCTGGTCTTCCCCATAGCCGGAAAACGGTCGATAACAAACCGATTTTAGTCCGTGCTTCTCATAAGCAAGACGTGCCAGATACTCGCAAGTGAGCTTGGCCCAGCCATAGGACATATCGGGCATGCCGATATCGTCGTCAAAGTCGATCATGTCTTCTTGTAGTAAGACGTAATCATCCTCACGTTGGTATTTGATGGGATAGGCTGCGCTCGAGCTGAAGCAAAGCGTCTTCGCCGGTTTCGCCACCGTTGCCCATTGCCAATACTCGGCGTCGATCGAGAGATCGTCGGCCACTGCGATCGGCTTGTTCTCGATCATGGCGCGTCCGCCGACCATCGCAGCAAGATGCGCCGAATATTCGTAATCGGTGTCGCGTACGCGCTTGAAAAACTCCCGGCAATCCTCCCGAAAGAATTTGAAATTCGAAAAATCGCGCGGCTCGAATAGAGGCCAGCCCGCTACCGGGTCGATTGCGCCAGTCAAGGGCGCGATACAGTCGACCGCATGGACCTCATCGCCATTTTCGAGAAAGTGTCTGACGAAATGGCGCCCGACGAATCCGGCTCCTCCCGTGACTAGGATCTTACGCATGTTTGAAGTGCCTCTTGTAAAGCTCGAAAGCCCATGCGGCGCGGCCGGGCAGATAGGCGAGCAGAGATTCCGGGTTCCCAGGCAGCTCTTTGACAATGCCGATGTTGTGCTCGTAGCCGAGATACTCTTGCCTCATATCGCGGGTCAGGTCGTGCACATTGCGGTCCTGGAAGACGGAGGCCTTCCCATAGACGACGCGGTAATCCTTGGCCTGGACGTAGTAAGCAGCCCAAATATCGTCCATGCGACCGATATGCGGATAAAGGAAATAGCTATTCAGCACGTCGCCGCTGAGAAAGGTGTTCTGCGAATTGAACGGTGAAAGCCTATTGGATGCGATCGGGAAAGCCGCCGGATCGAAATCGCATTCCGGTGCGTGCTCCATGCGGCAAATTGCATCGATGTCCGGATCGCCATTCCAGAAATCGGCCTGGACGTCTGCGCGTACGCGCTTGCGCGTTCTGGCGCTGTAATTCCGTTTTGATAACAGCTGCAACGGGTAGCCGCGGTGCCACAGCTTCGGATAATTGGTGGCGCCAATCGGGTCGAATGCCGGGACGTCAGTCTCGTAATAATTGGTCTCGATTTCCTGGCCGACGAATAGATTCTCGCCCCAGCCGGCCAGGGGTATATTGTCGTCGTCCACCACGGCGACAATATCAGCGTTCATATCGTGGGCGATGAGGAGACCGAAATTGCGCCGCTGGATGCAATTCCAGCCGATAGCGTCGGATAGCTCCTTGTCGTATTTCTCTTGGCCCGCGGGGTCCATGTATAAGCCGCGCTCAAGATGATAATCCTTCGGCGTCTTAAGATCGCCGATGACCACGAGGTCCCACTCTTTCATCGCTTGGAAGAGTTTCACCGCCTTGGTCGGCGGGTTGATCGTCGTCGTAACAATGACCTTTTTCATGACCGATGCTCGCTCGAGCGGTTCACGGTCGCATAGTCGAGCGCATCATCGCGCAGGAGATGCTGCGCTGCGGCCATGCGCACGCGCAGCCCAATCCTGAAATACTCGAAATTGCGGGCAAAAGTGTTCTGAGATTCACCTTCAGTACGCGCACGCCAAGTGCCGGGGATTTCCATCACCTCAACCCCGAGCCGGAGCGGCTTGATCACGGTTTCGAACAGCAGCGGGTGCCGCAGCTCAGTCCACTTTATGGCCCGCAACAGCTTGGTTGGAAAAATCCGGTAGGCGTAGGTCATGTCCGTCAATTTTGTCCAATACAGCACCGAGAACAACTTCTGGAAGGCCCAGTTTGCGACCAGCTTGACCCGGCTATAATTCTCAAAGCCGCCTTGCGTATGCCAACGGGTTACGGTGACAATCGCAGCGGGATGCGCGCGCGCCTCTGCGATAAGACGCGGCACCAGGACCGGATCGGTTTCAAGATCGCTGGCCATCATGAGCGTATGGGTGCCACGCGCGAGATCGAACGCCTCGCGCATCGCGCCGCCCAGGAATTTCAGCTTCTGGTGATGGACAACAACCAGATCGCCAAGGCGCGCCGACAAGCTTTTGATCGTCGCCATACTCTCGGGCGTGGTCTTATCGCAAACGATGATCAGAAGCTCCCGCACATCTTGCTTGGAAGTCTCAAGAATCGAGTTGACCGTCTCGACGAGAGAATAGGTCTCGTTGACGACGGGCAAAACGATCGTTACCGACTCGAACGCGTTAGTTTCGGGAAGCGCGCTCATTTCACCTCAACCGCAAAGTTATGGTGACGACGTCTGGTGAAGAAGATGAACCACCCGAGCATGAAGATGGCGCCGATTAGGCTGAACAGCCAAAGCGTGCACAAGCGAAAGATCACGATTGCTACGGTCGCAGCCGATGTGGGTGCCGCGAGTCGTGTGAGCAGGAAAGCCATGACAGCCTCGAAACTACCTAGCCCGCCGGGGAGCATCGAAAGCGCGCCTGCCAAGGTCGACAGTCCGTAGATTGAAAATGAGATCAAGGGCGAACTATGGATGCCAAGGCGTCCGACCAGGTAGTAAAACGCCACGGCCTCGCAACTCCAGGCCGCAAGGGCTACGCTTCCGCCAATCACCAGCGGAATTGGCCGCATCAGCAGGCGGACCGCGTCCAACATGTTGATAAGCCGGAGAGCGGGAGCGTGAAGCTTAGGAATTGCTTGGGCGCGCGCGAGCAAGACGCGAGATTCCGCCACCAAGAAAACCACCACGCCGAGCAGGATCACGCTCACTAGCACGTAGCTCAACAGATCAACGAACAGAGTGAGCCCCCCAACGGCAAGCACGATGACCGCGAACAGATCACCAAGACGCTCGATCAACAGGACGCCCGCACCTTCTGCCAGCGATATTTTGTGCTGGCTGCGCAGCAGCACAGCCTTTGCGAGTTCGCCCGACTTCGCCGGGGTCGCGGTGAAAGCAATGCTGGCGATGAATGCTGCGGCGCTTTGCAGCAAGGGAACGTTCCATTGCAGCACCCGGATGTAATAGTGCCACCGGCCCGCGCGCAGGAGAAAACCGATCGAGACCAGGCCGACGATAATCAAAATGTCGCCGAGGGAAATGGTCGTAAGTGCTAGCTGCCAGCCGCCGCGACCGGCCCAGAGTGTGGCGCCGGCATAGACGCCCACGACGCCCATCAAAATGAAGCCGCTACGCTTTAGGCATTTACTTTGTATCGATTCTTCGCCTGACGCGAAGCCGTCACCTGGAAGCGTACTCCGCAGCGGTTCCATGAGAAAACGCTCCGAGAAGAATGATCATCGACAAAGGTCATGTGGTTCATCTATCCCACACGACGTTTAAGAATTTGAACCAGAACACAGAACGGGGAGGCTTGGAGAACCGTTTGATACGTGCGTGTGTGCACGCGCCCATGTACGTTTCATCCACGATGTTTTCAGTACGCTGATCTGGCCGACCTTTTCACAGCAATACTTGTCTCATCCCAACTTAAGATAAGATGAAAGTGAACACGGGTTATCGCTTTTTTAACTGCTCGAATGAACAACCTTCCGCGACGTACGGGTTTAGGACAACCATAATATTCGGCTGCTAAACTCAGGCCTAAGGCCCACGGCAAGCGGGTTATTTTCCGATAAATTGGCAGGGCGGCGCGCGCAATGCGGTGTTGGCCGTTCGCAATCGGGAGCCGCGGATACGGCGTGACTATCCGCGAGCGGCCTGATGGAAAAACAACATTCGAAAGATGTAGTTTATGACCTTCGTCGAGGTGATCGAAATCGCCAGGTCGTCAGCGACAAAACGAGCGATTTATTTCCGAGCCATTCTCTTACTCATCGCGGTGGAGCTGATTCCGACGGCAGCGGAGTTATCGGGCATCAAGCTTTACGCCGAGCCGCGCAAACTGATCGACTTCGATGGGTTCTACATCGCCGGCCATTTGGTGTGGCAGGGCGCGATCGAGAAGGCTTATCATTTCGCCACGCTATTCCCTTTACAGGTATCCATTTCCCACACCGAGAATTTCCAACCGTGGACCTATCCACCGCAATTTGACCTTCTAGTGGCCCCGCTCGCACTCCTGCCGCTAGGAGTGGCCTACAGCGTTTTTACGATCGCAACGCTCGCCGCTTATCTGGCGACGCTAAGACGGATCGCGGCTGAGAATTTCGTGCCGATATTAATTTTACTTGCGCCCATCATCGTGATCACGGTCAGATGCGGCCAGAACGGATTCTTGACTGGTACGCTCATCGGCCTCACCTGCCTTGGGCTTCTGTCCGGCCGATCGTTAGCGGGACTTCCGCTCGGCTTGATGATCATTAAGCCTCATCTCGCGGTGGCCTTCGCAGTCTACGCGCTCGTCAATCGGCGCTGGGGAACGGCTCTTGTCGCTACGACGACCGTCGCCGCAACCTCGGCACTCGCTACCGTTTTGCTTGGCACGGGGGTCTGGGCGGCTTTCCTCGATGGAGTCACGGAAGCTCGCGTTTTCCTTGCGCATGGCTTTTATCCGTTCTTTCGCATGATCTCTCTCTATGCGGTCGTCCGTTCGCTCGGGTTTCCCGCGCTCGTTGCGATGACCGCGCAGGTCCTCGTCGTCGTTCTAGCCCTTGGCATGGTCGTTCTCGCAAGTCGCAGACTCTCACTTCGGCAGTCGCTTGGGGTCACGGCAATCGCCACCTTGCTGATCAGCCCTTACGCCTATGATTATGACCTGATGATCCTCGGAATTGGACTGGGATTTTTGCTGCCCGACTTGACGAAACTTGGAACGGAACGAGAGCGCCTGGTGCTTTATGCCCTGATCCTCTTTATGGGGATCTTTAGCGTTGCTCAAACCGCAATCGCATGGCAGTCAAAACCCACGGTAGTCGTCGGGGAAGACATCAAGCTTTCCCTAAGCGGACTCGCACTCCTTGCTATCCTCGCTCTGACGTGGCGCATTCTGCGGCGTAGTCACGAGAGACGCGCTGAGAGTATACCGGCTTGCGTCAAATGGTCCGGCTATGCGCACGTAACTCCGCCACCGGCTGCCACATTGCCGTGAGATGAAGCCGCGAGTGCGCGGCGTATCCTGCATAACGCATCGCCGGCACAAGGCGACCGTCACCGAGCGGACAGTCGCCCGCGCGGTTTCTTCACCGTCAAGATCGATTTATGTGTAAGCGCCTTGATGCCTCACGGCGCGACCGAGAGGCCTTTGACGTGATGCTTCTCGATCAGGCGCGCCACCAGCCCTGACTTTTTCGCTTCCGCGACGAATTCGCCGAGGAACGCCGCGCCGGCGCTATTCGCTTTCGCGGTGCCGATCGCTTGCTGCACGGTCATGAAATTGCCAGGCAGGATTTTGGAGCCGGGGAGCTTGTTCACGTCGGTGAGAAGTTGCGGCCGCAGCGAGGCATAGGCCTCCAGCTTCTCGGCAACGAATTGGTCGAACGGCCCCTCAGCGGTGTCCGAGAGCAGGAGCTTGGCCTGCTTGATATTGCGTTCGAGCCAGAGGCAGTAGGCCGCACCGCGCCGGGTGGTGATCCGCACACCGGGCCGGTCGACATCGGCGATGCTGGAGATCGGGGAGCCGGGCGGCACCAAATAGGTGGCTTCGATCTCGCAATAAGCCGGGGTGAAGCTGATCTTCTCCGCCCGTTGCGGCTCCGCGCCGATGAGCCCGATGTCCCAAACATTGGTGCCGGCGGCATCCGCCAAGTGCGAGGGCCGCTCGTATTTGACGTAAGCCACCGGCACGCCAAGCCGCCGCGCGATCTCGGCGGCCATATCGGGCGCCACCCCTTGCGGATCCCCCGAGGCGGCTTTGCCGGTGACCAGGAGGAAATTGCTCATATTGATGCCGGCGCGCAGGACGCCGGTTGGGGCAAGTTCGGAGGTGATTTGGCTCACGTTCTGACCTTTTTGTGAATACCGCTGTTCCAACAGTGCTTTAAGGGAACTCTCCGATCGGGATTCTCGCCCCGGATAGGAACCAAGAGTCCGTTCAACCGTTATCACGCGTCTTCAAGCTTCGGTGAAGACGTATTTTTGTGACCCCGATCACCGCTTAAGTGACGGGGCTGGATGAAACCTTCAACCCGGCTGCCGCTACTAATAGGCAGAAGCGGGAGGATGCCATGAACCACTCGATGTATAGCGCCGACCGCGCCACTCATTTGAAGATCGTGGTCATTGGTCTGTTGTGCGCGACCCTGGTCGCAGTGGTCGGTATTTTCGCCAATGTCAGCAGCGGTGTTGACCTCGGCACCGAGGTTTTGGTCAAGGCCGGCCAGCCGACGACGCTGAGCGGACACCTGCCGACCATCCGATAATCTTTAGGTCTTCGGCGGCGGTACCGATTCCACCATTTTGCCGGTAAACAGGACTGGACCGGTCGGCACCCCGCTCGGCGAGCCGCCGGCGGGCTCAAGCGAAACTGCGTAACTCGCCTCGCGTAGCGCCGCGACGTCGAAATCGGTCGGCAGTGGTCGCGTGGTGAATTCATCGGCGCCGACCAGGCCTAGCGAACGCGGCTTCGGATTATCGCGCGCGATCAGCCACAATTCGTAGCTGCGGCCGGAGTCTGCGCTTGCGGTCACTCTGCGCACGGTCATGGTTCGGCGCTGCGGATCGATCGTCAGCAAAAACGCCGGCGCAGTCGGTTCCTGCTGCAGCACGGCGACGAGGCGCGAAGCAGGCGGCGCCGTTGCAGTCGATTGCGAGAGTCGCCCGACTGGAAGCAGTCCCGGGGCGAACTGGCCGACCGCGATGTAGACCGCGAGCAGCGCGGCGATGGCGCTCATCGCCACCGTGAAGCCGCGCCAGCGCCGCGTTTGGCGTGCCAGATAAACGACCTCGGCGCTGCGCTCGCTCTTTGGCGCTGATGGCGCAGGCTGCGTTGGCGATGGCGTTTCGGTTTCGGGCCGCGATTCCGGCGGCAGCAGACTTGAAGCGAGCGCAGCAACCGACGAGGTCTCGTCCAAATCCTCCGGCAACGATTCGGCCGCGTCTATCGTCGGCCCCGCCAGTAAATCCGTCGGCTCAGCGGGCGCGACCTCCGGCGTCACGTCCGTTGTCGCTTCGGAGAAGCCTTCCGGGGTCGCCTCCCCCGTCGTTTCCGCGGTCGTCTCGGGCGCGGTATGCGGCGCGGCTTCCGCGATGGTCGGCAATGACCCTTCCTCGACCGCCGCCGCCGCCGTTCCCGCTTCGGCGGCTATCCGCTGTTCGGCGCCGTCGACTTC
>Ga0210398_10005617_pt1 | contig 11648 bp, 8 predicted proteins | sample IncBWC4OmetaG_FD_161047 | JGI IMG/M metagenome (GOLD analysis project Ga0210398, IMG submission 161047) | Forest soil microbial communities from Barre Woods Harvard Forest LTER site, Petersham, Massachusetts, United States - Inc-BW-C-4-O | ecosystem: Environmental > Terrestrial > Soil >... | reverse complement strand
ACGCCTACGCGAAGATCGGCACGCCCAACAACACCGGCACGCGCATCCTCTGCGTGAGCGGCCACGTGCAGCGCCCCGGCTATTACGAGTTCGAGGTCGGCAAGGTCACGCTGGGCCAGCTCCTCAATGAGGTGTGTGGCGGACCGCTGCCCGGCCGGAAGTTCAAGGCCGTCATTCCCGGCGGTTCGTCGGCGAAAATTCTCAAGGTCGGCGAAGTTTTTACATTGAAGAACAAGGACGGCTCCATGCGCACCCTCGCGTTCGATGACATCCCGATGGACTTCGACACGCTCGCCGCGGTCGGCACGATGGGCGGCTCCGGCGGCGTCATTGTGATGGACGACTCCGTCAACATGGTCGAGGCGCTCGGCAACATCAACGCGTTCTACGCCCACGAGAGCTGCGGCCAGTGCACGCCCTGCCGCGAAGGCTCGTTGTGGATGAAAAAAATCACCGGCCGCATGGTGAACGGCGACGCGCGGCCCGAGGACGGCGCGCTGCTCAAGAACGTGGCCGACCAGATCGCCGGCCGCACGATCTGCGCCTTCGGCGAGGCCTGCGCCTGGCCTACCCAAAGCTTCGTCCTGAAATTCGGCGACGAGTTCAAGGCCTACGCCGAAACGAAAAAAGCCAAAACCGACGCAGCCATCGAGCTTGTCTGATTAACCACAAAGACACAAAGGGCACGAAGTTTAACTTAACATGAAATATCAATCTTTGTGATCTTCGTGCCTTTGTGGTGAAAAAAACTTTTTAAAATGATTCAGTCCGCCCAACCCGACCTCATCACCGTCAACATCGACGGGCGCGAGATCGCCGTGCCCAAGGGCACCAACGTGATCGAAGCTGCGCGCCGGCTCGGCATCGAGGTGCCGCACTATTGTTATCACCAGAAGCTCACCATCGTCGGCAACTGCCGCATGTGCCTGGTCGAGATGGGCCTGCCCGCCGTCGATCCGGCGACGAAGACGCCGATCCTGGATGCGGCCACGGGCAAGCCGAAGATCAACTGGATGCCGCGCCCCACCATCGGTTGCGCGACGAACGCCTCGCCCGGCCTGCATATCCGCACGACCACGCCGCTGGTGAAGGAATGCCGCGAAGGCGTGATGGAGTTTCTCCTCATCAACCATCCGCTCGACTGCCCGATCTGCGACCAGGCCGGCGAATGCTCGCTCCAGGAACACGCCACGGGCTATGGCCGCGGCTATTCCCGCTTCATCGAGGACAAGAACGTCAAACCCAAGCGCACCCAACTCGGCCCGCGCGTCACGCTCGATGACGAACGCTGCATCCTCTGCTCGCGCTGCGTCCGCTTCTCGCAGGAAATCGCGAAGGACGACGTGCTCGGTTTCATCGACCGCGGCAGCTATTCGACGCTCACCTGCTATCCCGGCAAGAAACTCGAGAACAACTATTCGCTCAACACCGTCGATATCTGCCCGGTCGGCGCGCTTACCTCGACGGACTTCCGTTTCAAGATGCGCGTCTGGTTTCTCAAGCAGACCGACAGCATCGACACCGAATCGTCCACCGGCTGCAACACCGTCGTCTGGTCGCGCGAGGGTGTGATTTATCGCATCACCCCGCGCCAGAACGACGAGGTCAACGACGTGTGGATGCCGGACAGCGGCCGTGAACTCTACAAGCAAGTCCGCGCTGCCGGCCGTCTCACCGAGACAAAGATTGAGGGCGGCTCCGCGCTGCCCGACGCCGCCCTGGCGAAGGCCGGGCAGTTGCTCCAAGCCGGCTCGGTCGCTGTCGTGGGTTCGGGCCGCAGCTCGGTCGAGGAACAATTTCTCACGAAAAAAATCGCCGATGCGCTGCACGCGCCGGTCTGGCTCGTCAGCCGGGTAGGGCAGGGCGACGGGATTCTCGTCTCTGCCGACCGCAACCCGAACGTGCGCGGCGCGCTCGTCACCGGCCTGATCAAGGAACTTCCGACGGCCCAGCTCACCGCGCTCGCCGCCAAAATCGACTCCGGCGAAATCAAGACGGTGCTCAGCGTCGGCGAAGACCTCGCCGCTGCCGGCCTCACGCCTGCCCAGCTGAAAAAGGCGTCCATCATTTATCTCGGCACCCAGACCGACGGCACCAGCGCCGCGGCTGCCGTCGTGTTGCCCACGCTCACGGTTTTCGAAAAAAGCGGCACGTTCATCAACCAGCAGTTCCGCCTCCAGAAGTTTTCCAAGGCGGTGCCCGGCGCGGCCGGCGCCACCGACGATCTCGTCGTGCTCGCCAAGCTGCTCGCCGCGGCCGGCGGCGGAACGCTCACCGGCGAGGTCGATGCGCTGTGGACGACACTCAGCAAGGAAATTCCGCAATTCTCGGCGATCACGTTGGCCAGCCTGCCGGCGACCGGCCTGCTGCTCGACCGCACGCCCTGGGCCGGCCTGGCCTTTGCCGAAGGCGAGACGCTGCATTTTAAGGCAGTTTAACCACTAATTTTCACTAATGATCACTAATCCGATCCGAAACAATCTAACCCAATCTCTTATTATTAGTGATAATTAGTGTGCATTAGTGGTTTCAACTCCGATGGATTTTTTCTTCAATCTTCCGATCTGGCTCCAGACTGCGATCAAGGGCATCGCGGCCATCGCCATGCTGATTCCGTTTGCCGGCGCATGTTCGATGGCCGAGCGCAAGGTTTCCGCCTGGATCCAGGGCCGGCCCGGCCCGAACCGAGCCATCGTGCCGTGGGTCGCGTGGATTCCGTTTCTCGGCAGGTTCCTCCAGCGGCTCGGCGTGTTCCATCTCATGGCCGACGGCGGCAAGTTCGTGTTCAAGGAAAACGTCGTCCCGGCGCATGTGAACCGTTTTTATTATCAGCTCGCGCCGGTCATCGCGCTCATCCCGGCGCTTACGACAATTGTCTTCGTCCCGTTCGGCGTGTATTGGGACGCGAAACACACGCTGCAGCCGCTCGTGCTGGCCAATCTCGATGTCGGCATCCTCGCGGTCTTCGCCGTGAGTTCGCTCGGTGTTTACTCGATCATCCTCGCGGGCTGGGCCTCGAATTCGAAGTACCCGTTTCTCGGCAGCGTGCGCGCCTCGGCGCAGCTCATCTCCTACGAACTGTCGATGACGCTTTCGGTGCTGCCGGTTTTTCTGTGGGCGAACCAGCCCGGCGGCAACGGCACGCTCAGCCTCTTCGACGTCGTGCAGTTGCAGAGCGGCCATGGGTTTCACTGGCAGAGCATCTGGTACGTCATCCTGATGCCGCTCTCGGCATTCATTTTCCTCGTCTCGCTTTTTGCGGAGACGAACCGCCAGCCGTTCGACATGCCCGAGTCGGAAGCCGACCTCGTGGGCGGTTTCCACACCGAATACGGCGAGTTCAAGTGGTCGCTCTTCTTTGTGGCCGAGTATGCGCACATGATCGTGGGCTCGGGCGTGTTCGTGCTGCTGTTCCTCGGCGGCTGGAATCCCCTGCCGGGCTTGCCGCTGGCGCCGCTCATTGCCGGCCTGCCGGTGTGGCTGGGCGGGCTCATCGCCATGGCCATCTTCATCGGCAAGGTCATCGCCTTCATCTTTCTTTTCATGTGGGTGCGCTGGACGCTCCCGCGTTTCCGCTACGACCAGGTGATGAAGATCGGCTGGCAGAAACTCCTGCCGCTCGCCATCGCCAACCTTATCTTCTATGCCATCGCCATCGCGATTATCCAAAAATGAACTTTAATGCTACTTACGAATCGATTCGCGCGGCAGCGCGGGTAGGGACGGACCGCCGGGCCGTCCGTTCTTCCGGCGGCGGGATGTTTTGTTTTGAACAGAAGATAACGAAGAGTCGCTTGGATTTCCGCCATCAAAGGCAAAAACAGAGCCGGCTTGGAAATTTGATGCGAGCCGGCATTAATCGCTTCGTTTCCTTTGTTACCTTCTGTGAAAAATATTTTTTAGAAAACCACGGCGCGCCCGGCGGTCGCGCCCTACCTAAAAAATCCGAACTGTAATTGGTGTAACTCCTTTTTTCAATGGCCGTCATCCAAGTCCAACGCAAACCGCTCTCCTTCGCCGAGCGCACCTACCTGCCGCAAATTTTCGGCGGACTGAAGATCACGCTCAAGCATCTCTTCGCGCCGAATGTGACGATGGAGTATCCCGAGCAGCGCCCGGCCATCCCGCCCCACTATCGTGGCGTGCCCACGCTGGTGAAGGATCCGAACGGCCGCGAGAAATGCGTTTCCTGCCAGCTCTGCGAATTCGTCTGTCCGCCCAAGGCCATCCGCATCACGCCCGGCGAGCTGCCGCCCGACAGCGAGCATGCCAACGTGGAGAAAGGCCCGCAGGCCTTCGACATCGACATGCTCCGCTGCATTTACTGCGGTCTGTGCGAGGAAGTCTGCCCCGAGGAGGCGATCTTCCTGCAAAACCAATATTCGATGTGCGGCACCAGCCGCGAGGAGATGGTCAATCACAAGGACCGGCTCTACGAACTCGGCGGCACGCTGCCCGACAGTCATTTCAAGTGGGACAAGAAAAAGGCCGCCGCCGAAGAAGCCGCCCACGGGCATCATTGAAAATGAAGACCCGAATGAAATTATTTATGGATCGAGGTGGAGCGCGGCGTCCCGACGCGCTCAAATGGAAAACCCGAAATGAACGCGTCGGGGACGCCGCGTTCCACCTTATGCAGCTCGCTTCAGCGCGAGCAGCCGAATCAACCAATTTCTAACCTTTTTTCCTGCTGATGCCTGACCTTTTCTTCTACCTCTTCTCCGTTTTCACCGTCGTGTGCGCGTTTGGCGTCGTGTTGAACCGCAACACCGTCAATGCCGCGATCTGCCTACTGCTCAGCCTGTTTGGCGTGGCTGCCCTTTTCACGCTGCTCGACGCCTACCTGCTGGCCGTGCTGCTCGTGCTGGTTTACGCGGGTGCGGTCGTCGCGCTGTTCCTCTTCATCGTCATGCTGCTCGACACGCAGGGCGGGCATAACCGTCCGTTCAAGCCCCTGGCGCTGATCGCCAGCGTGACCGGCTTCGCGCTGCTGCTCAGCGGCGCCTTGATGCTGGTCACCCGCGGCGAGTGGCCGGCGCAGGCGGCAGCGGCTGCCGTCGCCGCGCCGACGGGTTCGGTTTTGAAGAGCTATGCCGAGCTGCTTTTCACGACGTACCTGCTGCCGGTGCAGATCATGGGTTTCCTGCTGCTGATCGCCATGCTTGGCGTCATCGTGCTCTGCAAAAAATTCGAAGGCTTGGAGGACGTGAAATGACCATCGGCATCGACGCCTTTATTTTCCTCAGCGCGCTGCTTTTTGCCATCGGCTTCGGCGGCGTGCTCCTGCGCAAGAACACCCTCGTCATCTACATGTGCCTCGAGCTGATGCTCGTGGCCTCGACCCTGGCCTTCGTCGCCTTCTCGAGTTTCAACGGTACGATGGACGGCAATGTCTTCGTCTTTTTCATCCTCACCGTCGCCGCGGCCGAGGTCGCGGTCGGTCTCGCCATCATCGTCGCGCTCTTCCGCCGCCGCCAGACCGTGCAGGTGGATCAACTCAATGCGCTGAAAAACTAACATGAAAAATCGGAAAGCGAAAAGCGAAAGTCGGAAAATGGCACTGTTGAACGCGGTGCTGGCTTTCGTTCGCAAGGTTTCCGCCTTCCGCTTTTCGCCTTCCGCTTTTCCGTCCCAATGACTCCCGTCCAGCTCGCCACGATTCTCCTGCTTCTGCCGCTCGCCTCGGCCGCGTTCATCGCGCTCTTCCTGCGCCGTCAGGGCACGCTGGCGTCATGTGTTTCCGTCGCCACCGCGACCGGCATCGCACTCATTGCGGGCCATCTCGTTTTCCGTGAGCTGCGTTTCGATGCCTCGATGGAATGGCTGCGTTTCGGCGATTTCGCGATTTCGCTCGGCTTCAAGTTCGACGACCTCGCCGCGCTCATGCTGGCCATCGTCGCGCTGGTCGGCCTGTGCGTGCATGTCTTCTCGCTCGGCTACATGCACGACGACCAGGCGCGCGCGCGCTACTTTGGCGGCCTGTCGGTCTTCATGTTCTCGATGCTCGGCATCGTCCTGGCCGACAATCTTTTCATGATGTTCATCTTCTGGGAGCTGGTCGGCTTCAGCTCCTACCTGCTCATCAACCACTGGCACGAAAAGACCTCCGCCTCCGATGCCGCGAAAAAAGCCTTCATCGTCAACCGCGTCGGCGACTTCGGTTTTCTCCTCGGCATCATCATGTGCTATTGGCTGAATGGCACCGTTGATCTGTCCTCGCTGGCCCATCAGCATGTTTTCAGCCGCGCGATTCCGCTGCTATTATTCTGTGGTGCGGTCGGCAAGTCGGCGCAGATGCCGCTGCATGTGTGGCTACCGGATGCGATGGAAGGCCCCACGCCGGTCTCCGCGCTGATCCACGCCGCCACGATGGTGGCCGCCGGCATCTACATGCTTTGCCGCATCGAGCCGCTCTTTACTGACGTGCCTGGAGCGCTTTTTATTGTGATGTGGATCGGCGTTATCACCGCCGTGTATGCTGCGTTTTGCGCTGTCGCTCAGCGCGATATCAAGAAAGTTCTGGCCTATTCCACGCTCTCACAGCTCGGCTACATGGTCGCGGCGTTTGGGTTAGGGGCCTCACGCGGCCAATTTATGGGCGGCGTTATTGGAGAACCCTATTGGCCCGGTGTACCTTATCTTCATCAAATTCCTCACGAAGCTCCCTATTTCCACCACGTCCCTGCTGGCGTTGCTGCGGCAATGTTTCACCTGACAACGCACGCTTTTTTCAAGGCGTTGCTGTTTCTCGGTTCGGGCGCGGTCATTTACGCCTGCCATCACGAGCAGGATATTTTTAAAATGGGCGGGCTGCGAAAGAAACTGCCGCTGACGTTTATCACCTTCACGATCGGCGTGGCGGCGATTTCGGGAGTTCCGTTTCTCGCCGGTTTTTTTTCCAAGGATGCGATTCTCAACCTCGCTCTTCAAAAAAATCATCTCGTCTTCGTTATCCTCGTGTTCACCGCCGTTCTTACGGCGTTCTACATGACGCGGCTATGGAAGCTGGTGTTTCTCGGCGAGCCGCGCAGCGAGTCCGCCGAACACGCGCACGAGGTTGGCCCATCGATGGCGCTGCCACTGGTCGTGCTCGCGGCGCTTTCCGTCATCGGTGGCTACGTGGGAATTTATGGGCATGCGTTTGATGGCGTGTTTAATCCCATACCGCATGCCGAGGGTTCGACCATTCTCATCGTCAGCCTTGGTATTTTGATCATCGGCGCGGGTGGGGCGTTCGCGTTTTATCAGCCGGCGGCGACCGACACGCTCGAGCAAAAGCACCCCGGTCTTTTTGCGTTGCTGGCCTCGAAGCTCTTCATCGACGAGGCCTACAACTACTACGTCGCGAAGATCCAGCAGCGCTTCGCGATGTTCCTCAACCTGCTCGAGCAGGTTTTCCTCGCCGGCATCATCATCCGCGGACTCGCGGGCGTCGTCGGTCTCGTCGGCCTGGGCGCGCGCGCACTGCACACCGGCCGGCTGAGCGCCTATGTTTACTGGTTCCTGATCGGTGTTGTTGTCCTTTGGGGCTATGCTGCCGGATGGAAATTTTAACCATGAATAATTTTAACCGCGGATGGACGCAGATGAACGCAGATAAAATACAAAATAAAAGATTTGGTGATCCGTGCTTATTCGTGAAATCCGTGGTCGATTCTTTACACTGATGTTTTCCTTTCTTACCGATCCCCTGATTCTCGCCATTGTGGCGCCGCTGGCCGTGGCGCTGGCCATTGCGCTCGACCTGCCCAAGCGCTGGGCGATCCGGCTGGCCTATGTCGGTTTTGGCGTACCTGCGCTCATCGCGCTGTGGCTGTGGAGCCAGTATGGCGGTGCGCCGCAACAATCCGGCTACGCGTTTCTTACGACTTACGATGTCGGGCTAAAATCGGTTGGCATCAATCTCACCCTCGGGCTCAATGGTATTTCGCTGCCGCTTTTCGTTCTCGCGGGCGTGGTCGGCTTGGCGGCCGGGCTCTACGCCATCCAATCGGGGGCATCGCGGCTGCGGATTTATCTCATGCTGTTGCTCATCATGCAGGCGGGGTTGATGGGCGTGTTCGCCAGCGTGGATATTTTCTTTTTCTACTTTTTCCACGAACTCGCGCTCATCCCGACGTTCATCATGGTCGGCGTGTGGGGCGGACGCGACCGCGGCTACGCGGCGATGAAGATGACGATTTACCTCACGGCCGGCGCACTGATTTCGCTGATTGGCCTGATCGCTCTCTATTGGAAAAGCGGCGCGGGAACATTCGACCTCATCACGCTGCGCGAAGTTCTCGCGGGGCAGCCAATGGGTCTCCCGGCCCAATACAAGATTTTCGGCCTGCTGCTCTTCGGCTTCGGCATCCTGGTTTCGCTCTGGCCGTTCCATACGTGGGCGCCGCTCGGTTACGGCGCCGCTCCCAGTTCGGCCGCGATGCTGCACGCGGGCGTGCTGAAAAAATTCGGCCTCTACGGCCTGCTGCAGATCGCGCTGCCGCTGCTGCCCGGCGGCGCGCAGCATTGGTCGCATCTGCTCGCTTTCCTCGCGCTCGGCAACGTCCTTATCATCGGCTTTGTCACCATGGCGCAGCGCGACCTCAAACAAGTGATCGGCTACAGCTCGGTCATGCACATGGGCTATGCGTTTCTCGGCATCGCTTGCTTTTCCATCCTGGGTGCGGGCGGCGTCGTGCTGCTGATGGTGGCGCACGGCCTGTCGGTCGCGCTGCTGTTTTTGCTCTCAACGAGCATCTACCATCGCACGCGGACCTTTGATCTGAACGAGATGGGCGGCCTCGCGCAGAAAACTCCCGTACTCGCCGCGCTCTTCGTCGCCGCGACGTTCGCGAGCATTGGCCTGCCCGGCTTTGCCAACTTCCCGGGCGAGCTCATCATTTTCGTTGCACTGTGGAATTTCTCGCACTGGGTGACCGCGGCGGCCATCGCGGGCGTGATCATTTCCGCCATCTACGGCCTGCGGGCGGCGGCACGCGTGTTCTTCGGTCCGCCCACCGAGGCATTTGCGGCGTACTCCGCCAAGCATCCGCCGGCCGACCTGAGCTGGAGCGAGCGCCTCCCCGCGCTGCTGCTGCTGACCCTGCTGCTCTTCATCGGATTCTGGCCAAAATCCATTTCCACGCCGATCAACGCCACATTGCAGTCCGTCTATGCGTCGTCGCCCGCCGCGCTGACGCACGAAGTCGTGCTCAAATAACCATTATTATTTTTACACCAAGATCGCAAAGGAACGCGAAGAGCCATTGATTTTCTCCAAACCACAATTTCCAGACGACATTCAACGTGACATTTGATTTAGAAAAACTTTTCGACGCTTCGCGTTCCTTTGCGATCTTCGTGTAAAAAATCCGAGCAAAAGCCGCCGTCCGCCGTCATGACCCACGAACTCCTCCAGCAAGCCGCCGCCTCCAACCAATGGATCGCGATTTTTCCCGAGCTGATGCTCGCGGGCCTCGCGCTCCTGCTGCTGGTGCTCGAAATTGTGCTGCCGAAAAAAGATCACGGCATGATCCCGGTCTTCGCCATCGTCGGACAGCTCTCCGTCGCTTTCGGGCTGTTCATTAACTTTAATACGGCGTTTCTCAGCCCGGACATGCAAGTCACGTTCGGCGGACTGCTGAAACATACCGAAGTGGGGCAGTTCATGCGGATGTTTTTCCTCCTGACGTCGATCCTGGTCAGCGTGCTGGGGCGGGTGAGCCTGGCCAAGCAGCTCATGCCGCGGGTGGAATTCTTCCACATCGTCCTCGTCATCACCGCGGCGCTGATGCTGCTCGTGCAGGCCAACCACTTCGTGCTGCTCTTTGTCGCGCTCGAAACCGTCACGGTCGGCTTCTATATTTTGGTGAGTTATTTTCGGACGAACCCCCTCTCGCTCGAGGCCGGCCTCAAATATCTCATTCTCGGTGCGCTCAGTTCGGCCATCCTGCTCTTCGGCATCGCGCTGCTCTATGGCGCGGCCGGCAACCGGGCGCTGCCCGGCGCCACCGGGTCGCCGATGAATTTTGACGACCTCCGGAATTTTCTGGCTCTCAACCCGCACAATTTCCTGGCGGGTGCGGGCATCGTGCTCGTGCTCGCGGGCGTCGCGTTCAAGATCGGCGCGGTGCCGTTTCAGATCTGGATTCCCGATGTTTACCAGGGGGCGCCCACGCCGGTGACGGCCTTTCTCGCCGTGGGCTCGAAGGCCGCGGGTTTCGCCATCCTGCTTATCCTCTCTTCGGTGTTCGCGCCCTACCAGTGGCTCGTGCTGCCCGTGCTTTCCGTCATGGCGGCGGCGACGATTATTTTCGGCAACCTCGCGGCGCTGACCCAACACAACGTCAAGCGGCTCATGGGCCTTTCCGGGGTTTCGCATGCGGGCTATCTTTTGCTCGGCGTCGTTGCGTCCATCACGCAACCCAGCGCGATCGGCGCCGTGCTTTTCTACCTGCTCGCGTATCTGCTCGGGTCGTTCGCGGTGTTTGCCGTGATGACGCACCTCGCCGGGGCCAACGATGCCGACCAGGAACTCGACCACTACGTAAACCTCGCGAAAAAACATCCGCTGCTGGCGGGTGCGCTCGCCGTCGGGCTCGGCTCGCTGGCCGGCATCCCGCCCTTTGCGGGATTCATGGGAAAACTCTTCATCTTCATCGCCGCCTTCAAGGCCGGCCTCTACTGGCTGCTCGCGATCGCCATCGGCGGCGTGGTCATGTCGATTTACTACTACTTCGGCTGGATCAAGGCCGCGTTTTTCACCACATCGTCTGCGCCGCAGCCTGAAAGTGAAACCGCGCCGGCCACGCTCACGCCGGTTGGCCTCGCCGCGGGCGTGGCGTTGCTGGTGCTGGTGATTGGCTCGGTGGTGCTCGGCTTTTATCCCGGCGCGCTCGGCGCGTGGATCCTGGCGCGGTAGACGCCGGCTGCTGGTAGGGCGAGGCGTCCTCGACGAGCCGCATCGTTCTCGTTCTCTTAATCGTACTCGTTATCGAGGGGATCGGGAGAACGAGAAGGAGTATGAGCATGAGAACGATTTTGGCCTATCCGCCGGGGGCTGATCAATCAGCGCCAGCCGCCCTCAATCCAGATCCACCCTTCAGGGCGGTGCTCATAACGGCCCTCGTGCCAGTCCCTGTCATGGCGCCGGTGCTCGTAGTGGCCATGAAACCAGACCCAGCGATCATGCCATATCCAATGGCCTCGTACCCAGAAAGAGTCCGGGCCGGGAGGAGGAGGAATTTCTTCGGCATATGGCTCGGGCGGCCCGTCCTGTACGATCACTTGCGCTGGCGGTGGAGGAGGAGGTGGCGGTGCATAACCCTGGTCAGGATGACGATCCTCCCAACGGCCTTCGACCCATACGTAACCTTCATCGCGGCGATCCCAGTGGCCCGGCACCCAGACTGCCTCGGGTCGCGGCCGGCGATCCCAATGGCCTCTGATCCACACCCAACGGTCTCCGTCCCGTGACCATCGGCCTTCCACCCAGAAAAAATCCGGGCCTGGCTGTGGGCCCCGGTCTTCATATCTCGGCGCCGGTGGAGCTTCGCGTACGACGATGAGGCCGGGCAAGCCAATGGAAACACGAACCTGGGCCTGCGTGGTGAGCGCTGCGCCTGAAATGGCGCCTAACAATAGGAGTTTCTTGAAGTACATAATGT
>Ga0210398_10005615_pt1 | contig 11649 bp, 12 predicted proteins | sample IncBWC4OmetaG_FD_161047 | JGI IMG/M metagenome (GOLD analysis project Ga0210398, IMG submission 161047) | Forest soil microbial communities from Barre Woods Harvard Forest LTER site, Petersham, Massachusetts, United States - Inc-BW-C-4-O | ecosystem: Environmental > Terrestrial > Soil >... | reverse complement strand
CCGACATGTGCTGCGGCATGGGTGGGTCGTATTCGCTCAAGCTGCCAGAAATCTCCGCGCCAATCCTCGAACGCAAGCTAAACCACATTGAGCAAACTTGCGCGCCCCTCGTTGTAATGGACTGCCCCGGATGCGTCATGCAAATTCGCGGCGGCCTCGATAAGGAAGGCGCGGAAATCAAAGTCGAGCACACGGTGCAACGGCTGGCCGATCAGCTGAAGTGAGGATTTTGAAGGGGCGCAGCTTTAGCTGCGCCATCTGGGACTTTTAATTTGTCATAACGAGCCGGGTTTCAGCCCGGCGACCGATCTGCTTTCCTTTTCCTTGAAAGCCTGCGCCGACATCCCCTTTACAAATAACTTAGCCACCAATCCTTGCGCCGCTCTTTCACCCCCATGAACCACCGGCACGGGAAATAGAGAATAACCAGCGTAGTCACCCACATCAAGTAAATGAATGGCAGACCGTGACCATAGCCATCCGGAATTCCATTCATCATAAATGCTCCATGGAATAACCACTCCACTGGTTGGTGGAAGACCACGGCCATCAAAACGGCAAGCAGGTGAATCACGTACAGGTGCAGGACGTAGAAGAACATGGGCACGCGCCCGAACACCAGCAACGGCTTCAATATCCCCGACACCGCCTTGCCATCGAGCCATGCCAGCAACAGGATGCCGGGTCCCAAGGTCATCAGCAGAAACTGCAACGACGGCGGATATTTCTCTACGTCCAGGAACAGGATGACTGTTTTCTCTACGGTCGGCTGAATATGCCAGTCGCCTTGCGACACGCCGCCTGGGGACACAGGTGGATTGCCATAGAGATTCGTCGCTCGCAAAAAGACGAAGGCGACAATCATCGCGATTCCAAGCATGGCCATAATCCGCCGGCGCTCGCGCCGCTCACGCAGGTACAGCGTGCCGAATACGTAGCCTGCCGCCATCACTCCGACCCATGGAATCAAGGGAAACAGCACAAACTCTCGCAGATGTCCCGGTAGCATCGCTCCGCCCTTCACGTGCAATACCGACCACAGCCAGGCATACGAACCAAACTGCTTCGGGCGAACGCGATCAACCAGATCGTGGCCAACAATCATGACTACAGCCAGCGTTCCCAGCCATCGTACCGGCATCCTCACCGCCAGCGCCATCACCACCATCGACGCACCCAGGGCCCAGATCACTCCGAAGAACCCGAACGGAAACACGAACGACCAGGCAAAGCCGACAATGGTGAACTCCACCACAATCAGCCACAATCCACGCGTCCACAAGAAACGGCTCAGTTGTGAGGGTGTTCTCCGTTGCCCATATAGAAATGCACCTGTGCCAGCAAGGAAGAAAAATAGCGGTGCACAAAAATGCGTGATCCAGCGAGTGAAAAACAGGGCGTAGTAAGTCTGGCTCAGCGCCTCGGGCTCGAATTGCAAATAGCTGAAGAAGTCGCGCGTGTGATCGATGGCCATGAACACCATCACCAGCCCGCGTACGATGTCGAGCGACTCAATGCGGCCGGCACGGCTCGTCGTCTTGACCTTTATGGCGCCAAGTTCGGAGACTGGAGTGGAAAGTTGTCCGGTACTCACGCGGGCCATCGAGTCCTCCGAACGCTAAACTAACCGCTTGCGGGCGTCCAGGCTATTGGATAACCGCTGCCGCAGAATAATAGCTCCAGATCGTAATTGCCGGACATTGCGTCTCTGCTCGCTGTCTCATTCTCGAACGCTTTCGTCACTTCCCTGCTGGCGCAGCTGCTCCGGTCTTCAAACTCGCAAGTTTCTCCCGTGCCAGCGGCCGCGCAAATGCATTGGAAGGATTGTGCAGAGTGATGGTCATAATCTTCTCGTAATAATCCCTGGCTCGCGCTTTGTCCCCCATGTTTTCGTAGGCGCGCGCTTCCAGACTCAACACAAACGGGTCCTTCTGATCTGCCTGTTGCAGCTCTTTGATGGCGCCTCCAGGGTCTCCGGTGTAGAGTGCGACATATCCGGCGAGATAAGGATAAAAGCGAAATTGATCAGGATTATCACCGGCATCGAGCAGAGCCTTCGCGGCAGCCAGATGTTTCAGTGCATCGTCGCGCTTATTCCGTCGCGCATCAATGCGCGCCAGCGCCGCCTCCCAGCGGAAGGTCCATAGATCTTTTTCGGCCTGGGTGATATTGGGCTTCCGCAGGCCCGTCAGGCGGCCTGTCTGATACCACTGGAAAGCATTGTCAATATCTCCCGACTCCAGATAGATGCGCGCAAGTTCATTCGCTGTGGCCGCAGCGTCCTCATACTTCTGCCAGGTGTATTGCAAGTCGAACGCGCGCCGCTCATACTCCGACGCCTTGTCAGTATTGCGTTCAAAGGCGTAGGAAACCGCCATCACTCTCAGGGCCTGCGTCGTCTCTTCATCTGAAGCCAGTTCGATGGCTTTGGCCAGATGTTGCCTGGCCTCTTGATATTTCCCCTCCAAGTCCAAGGTGACGCCCATGTACAACTCAGCTTTGTAGAACTTCGGCGATATCTGCAATGCCCGCTGGTAGAGCGCCAGTGCCTCGTCGAACTTCCCATCCTTATTGAGGTCTTCACCCCGCTTGACCAGATCCGCAGCGTCGCCCGTCCCCGGAGAAGGAGCGGGCGCGGCATTGGCAGACGGCGTTTGCGGGGAGACGGGAGCGGAGGATTGAGCCACGCCTGCCAGACAAGCAAGCAACAGCGCGAATGCTATTAGTCCGAGACAGAAAAACCGGGTTTTCGACTTCATAGCGCGAATTATTGCATATGCCGGCTGTGTGTTGTCCAGGTCTCGAGGAACGATGCCACCACGTCGACCTAACATCCACCGCGTATAGCATTGCCTCACCCATCCTCGCCGCACGGTATTGCTGATCCGCGTCGGCTGCGCTGCAACGCGTAATGAGGAACGTCTCTATACCAATGCCATGGGTGTATACTGCGCCGTGCCGACAGGACTGAAAGGACGCTCCCAATGAATACAGGACCTAATAAAAGTCAGGTGCCTTCCCGACGAAACTTCTTGCAGATGAGCTTGGCCGGCGCTGTCGTCGGCTTGGCGGCAAGCGGTCTGGAACTGGCTAGTCCATTGCCAGCCTGGGCGCAGTCTACGCTCAGCCCCGATGCCGCACTGGCTGAGTTGATGGATGGCAACAAGCGCTTTACCGCAAACCGTCTGACCGCGCATGAGCATGACCTGGACATCCTGAAGCAACATACGGTTGAAAAGCAGGAGCCCTTCGCCGCGGTCTTGTCGTGTGCGGATTCGCGAGTACCGGTAGAGCTGGTTTTCGATCAGACGATTGGACATATCTTTGTGACCAGGGTTGCTGGCAATGTGATTACCCCGGAAATCATCGCCAGCCTTGAATATGGAGCAGCGGTGCTGGGAACAAAGGTGATTCTGGTGATGGGTCACTCCGGTTGTGGAGCGGTGAAGGCAGCCATACAAGGCAAGGAAGTTCCCGGCCAGATCAGCGCGCTGTTTCCGCACATCCAGCCAGCTATCGATCAAGCGGGACCGAATCTTGAAGCAGCAACCAAGGCGAATGCCAAGATCCAAGCGACCCTGTTGAGCGAGGCCTCGACGGTGATCTCCGGCCTGGTGAAGGAAACTAAGTTAAAGGTAGTAGCTGGCTATTATGACCTGGGCTCCGGCTCTGTTGCCCTGGTCAGTTAAGGAGAATGAGAACATGGAACGTCGATCGCTCTTCTCGAGGATCGCTGGATTCCCTCTTCTTGCGTTGAGCCTGGCGAGGGGACAACAGCCGCCGACGAAACAAAAACTTAAGATCCTGATGAGGAGTGCGTGGGGCTCGGACGACCCGACACGCGCCTCGTTTCCTTATGTCCATGGACTTGCGCTGGCCGAGGCCGGGCACGAGGTTCAGATTGTCCTGGTAGGGGAAGCCACCTACACCAGGCGCAAGGCCACCGTAGATGCAATCATCCCGGTGGGTTGGCCTCCGCTGCGCGAGACCATGGAAAAAGTAGTCGCCAAACACATTCCGATTTTCGCCTGAGGAGCCTGTTCCCGGGCCCGTGGGGTCACGGAAGCAGACTTGAGCCAATGGGGCGCCAAATCTGGCAGTCCAGCAATCTTTGTCTCGCTGGTGGAATGGGCGGACCGCATTCTCACTGAATAGCGCGTCGTGGCCTTAATTCTCGTTAGAAAGCCACCGATACTACTGGCGCATAAATCCGAACTTGCTTGTCTTGCCTTTGACTCCGCACTCATCTTGCGAATGACCCTTAAGATTCTTGAGAACCGGTCGAGATTTACTTCACTTTGTCGAATACTGAAATGAAGGCTGCTCCCCCGGAAAAATTCGCCGTTCCCTTAATCGTCATAATCTTGCCGTCGGGCGAAAGCCAACGGCTTGCCGTCTCGATCACGGCGCCGTCCTTGTCTTTGACCACCCAGCGAAGGCCACCCGACGGGGTCCTGGTATAGGCAATCAGGCTGCCCGACTCGCTACTGGTCATGGGATGGTCACTGCCGTCGATGGGACCATCGTAGGACTTCGAAAAAGTTACTCCATGTCCCTCGGTGCCGACCAGGGTCCACTTGTAGGTATTCCCGTCATCAATTGTGATCACTAACTGTTCGAACTTGGGCGCCGGCATCCTTCCGTTCGACGACTTGGTGGCGTCCAACTGCCAGGTTCCTACTGCCGATTGGCTGGTGCGTTCCGCAGCCCAAATCATCATTCCCGCAAAAGCTGCGACAGCCGCTCCCACCAGTAGTACAAGACGTATCTTCCTGAGCATTGAGTGCCTCCCCAATCTGAAATCCCCTGGCGTGCGAATCGTGACACCCCGGCTGGTCATTGTCAACCGCAGCTTGTTCGCCTTATCCCTTAGTCGCAATGCGCTTGGCCTCTCGGAAGATGCCTTCGAACATTGGCGCTGTCAACTTTCCCGTAGCTGTGTTCTGGTTCGAGGGATGGTATGACGCCAGCAGCACGATCCCATTCGGCATCAGATAGCGTGCCGCGTGGCCAAACAAATACCCAGCTCGGCTCTGAATCACACCGTTACGCTTCAGGCAGTTGAGGTAAGCGTCGAAGCCGATTTTGCCCAGCGCCACCACGACTCTTACATTCTTCAGAATGGCCAGTTCGCGATCGAGATACGATGCACAGTTGGCCAGCTCCGAAGGCAACGGTTTGTTGTCAGGTGGAGCGCAGCGAACTGCCGCGGTGATATAGCAGTCCAGAAGTTTCAGTCCGTCGTTGCAGTGGTCGGCATTGGGCTGCGACGCTAATCCGGCTTTGTGCAAAATGGGGTACATGAATTTTCCGGAAGCGTCTCCGGTGAAAGGCCTCCCGGTGCGATTAGATCCGTGAGCCCCCGGTGCCAGGCCGATCACCAGCACGCGCGCCCGAGGATCGCCAAATCCCGGAACCGGCCTGGCCCAGTATTCGCAGTCACGATACGCACGCCGCTTTTCACGGCCGACCTGTTCGCGATAGGCCACCAAGCGCGGGCAGCGAGTACAGTTCACTACTTCATCGTTGAGCACCATAAGAGCTGATGGCATCCTTCCCATTGTAGTGGCCGCACCGCTGCACCTCGAAGGCTTGCCCAAACATGCGCCAGCGCCTAAACTGCAGCGCGGACAGATTGTGGAGGAACCCTCGCCCACATGCTGAAATCGATCGTTCTGGTGGTGCTGATATTGTTAGGCGTGGTCGCTCTGATTGCGCTGCTCGGTTCCCAGTTACCCGCGAAGCACGAGGTAAGCCGAACAGCGGAGTTTCGGCAATCGCCACAGCAACTCTGGGACCTCATTTCTGGCCCACCAACCTGGCGGCCCGATGTGCAGCGCTATGAAGTGCTCTCGCCGGAAGACGGTCATCGCAAATGGCGGGAGTACGGCACTCATGGCCAGAAGATGACCTATGAGGTGGTGGAGGAAAATCCGCCGCAAAAGCTCGTTACCCGAATCGCCGATCGCCATCTGCCTTTCGGTGGCACCTGGATCTACGAGATCACGCCCGAAGGCACCGGGTCACGTCTAACGATCACGGAGAACGGCGAAATCTACAACCCTATCTTCCGTTTCGTCTCCCGGTATGTGCAGGGCTACAGCGCAACCCTCGACACCTATTTCAACGCGTTACGCTCCAAGCTTGGCCCTTCCTGAAAAAGCAAGACATGGCGCGATCTCCCAGATACATCCTTCCCAGCAGCGCATGCTTCTTAGTTATGGGCTAGTACAAGCTTACAAAGAAATTCGCAGACGAAAGCACAAGGGAGAAAAGACAATGCTGATTATTCTGCTGGTGATCCTGCTGCTGCTGTCCGTAGGATCATTCCCCTCATGGCCGTACAGCCGCGGTTGGGGTTATTATCCATCCGGTGGACTGGGTCTGGTGTTGTTGATTCTGGTTATTCTGTTGTTGCTCGGCCGCATCTGAAAGACGTTCCAAGAAAGCTCAATGACATTCAAGACTCCGCGTCCGTTTGCGGTGAGATGTTGCGCGTTGCTCTTGATCTCCGTCATCGCGCTCGCACCTGCATGCGCAGGCTATTCCGTACTGACGCATGAAGAGATCATTGACTTGCTCTGGAAGCAGCAGATCCGGCCGCTGCTGCTGGCGCGTTTCCCCAACGCTACTCCGGATGATCTGCTAAAGGCACACGCTTACGCCTATGGCGGAAGCGTCATCCAAGACATTGGCTACTACCCTTTCGGCAGCCATGTCTTCAGCGACTTGGCTCATTACGTTCGTACCGGCGACTTCGTGCAGGCGTTGATCAGCGACTCGCAGGACCTCGACGAATACGCATTCGCCTTGGGCGCGCTATCCCACTACGTTTCGGATATTAACGGTCATCCCTACATCAATCTGTCGGTTGGGATTGAGTACCCCGAACTTGCCCGATGGTATGGACCTTCCGTTCCCTATGATGTGGATCATAAGGCGCATCTCCGCACCGAGTTTGGCTTCGATGTGCTTCAGGTTGCCAAGGGCCGCTACGCTCCTGAGGATTACCACAACTTCATCGGCTTCGAGGTAGCGGCGTCCCTGCTGGAGCGCGCGTTCTATGACACTTATGGCCTGAAACTCACGGACGTGATGCCGCGCGAGCAGTTGGCGATCAATACCTATCGCCGCAGCATCAGCCAAATCATTCCCGAGATGACCAAGGTGGCCCTGCTCGCCAAGGGAGATCAGATGCAGAAGGAAATCCCGAACTTCAATCGGCAACGCTTCCTCTATCATTTGTCAAAGGCCGATTATCAAAAGAGTTGGGGCTCGGGCTACAAGGAGCCTGGTCCGGGAGCGCACGTCATGGCAGCCATGTTCAAGGTGTTACCCAAAGTTGGGCCGCTGCGTACCATCGATTTCAAGGAACCGACGCCGAAGACCGAGAACCTCTACTTCAAGAGTGTTGACCAAACCATCGATCAGTACGGCAAAGCCCTGCAGGAAGTAAAGAACAACGATCTGCAGACGCCGGAAATCAATCTCGACACCGGCAAGCCGACAAAACTCGGCGAGTATCCTCTGGCCGACGCAACCTATCGCGAGTTGCTGGATGACTTGGCCTACGACAATTTCAGCCATATGGACAAGTCGCTGCGCGACAATATTGTTTGGTTTTACGATGGTTTAGGATTCCCTGCGCCCAAAACCCGTCTGGACAAATGTTTGGTTGAGCGGTGGCGCAAGACCTGGATCGAAGTCAATCAAGTGCGAGCCACGGAACTGCTCGATCAATTCGATCAGCCTTCCGCAGCCACTCCAACTCAAAACGCACTTGTCTCCGTGGAAGCCTCCTGTGCCGGATGACGTTGCTTGAACTCGCCTTCAACGGTCTAACCTAAATAAGACTTAGCCGGAACACTGCCTTGGATAGGGCTGTCCCCAAAAGTTCTTGGGGGAACCAACTCATGGCGATTCCCTGCCTTCCAAGTCTGTATGCTGCAATTTGTATGCGACTACTGCGCAAGTGTTAAACAGCCAGACGAGGCGTGGATCAATGGGATGGCGGCGGAGAATGTAGGGACCCACGCCGCTCGGCGAGAAGCAGTCATTGATCCGGCATGGCGCTACGAGAGGTCGGTGTTGCCCTTCGCAATCCATTTCTGTTGCGTGGAGTGCAAGAACAATTATCTGGCGAAACTTTTTGACAGGCCCGCGTCTCGACTGGAAATTCAGAGCGCCAAGACGGACCCGGTACGCGGGCAACGCACGGTTCGCGCAAAGAAGCGCACAACCAAAGAAGCCGTAACCAAACGAACTACATTGCGCCGGGGTCGCACGCCGTAGATTCGACGCGATCTTTCCCGCGGCCGCTTCGTCGCCGTTTCTTCTTTATCCCGGCATCAGCTCCTCCGGTTTGACCGCATCAGCAACACTCTCATAAACTTAAGGATGACGGTAACTGCGGCTTTCGTGTGCCGCTCAGCCGGAGCCCTCGCTCCCCGGGTTTCCGTTTTCCGTCAGTGCGCTTATCACCGGCTGTATTCGAGCCGAACTTGGCTACATCCAGTTCTAAAGGCAATTCATTGACTACCGATACGACTACGAACGAAACGACTTCAACCGAACAATCCAATCCTTGTCAGCGCGAACTCACCATCGAGATTCCGGCTGACGTCGTGAAGGCCGAAACCGACAGCATCGTGAACAAGTATCAAAAGCTGGCGCAGGTTCCAGGCTTCCGTAAAGGCAAAGTCCCAGCATCCATGGTTCGCCAACGTTTTGCTGAGGACATCAAGACTGAGATCGTCGACACGCTGGTTCCCCGCTACTTCCGCGAAGAAACCAAGAAACAAAACCTCGCTCCCGTGTCGCAGCCCCGGGTTACCGACCTGCATATTCACGAAGGTGAGCCCCTGAAGTTCAAGGCGTCGTTTGAAATCCTTCCTGAGTTCAAAGTGGCTCCTTACGACGACATTCGGGTGACCACGCTGGATACCAACGTTACCGACCAGGATGTGGAGACGGCGCTGAACAATTTGCGCGAGCAGCAGGCGACCTATAACGCGGTCGAAGAAGACCGTCCCTTGGCAGACGGCGATTTTGCGGTGGCTGGATTCAAAGGCACTCCAAAAGAAGCGGAGCAGGATGCCGACTCCAAGCCGGTCGAGGTAGACGAGATCATGGTCGAGATCGGCGGGCAAAACACGATTCCTGAGTTCTCAGAGAATCTGCGTGGCGCCAAGTCCGGCGATCAGCGCACCTTCGACGTCAAGTATGCCGACGACTTCGCCGACAAGCGACTGGCCGGCAAGTCGATGACCTACGAAGTTAACGTTAAGGGAATCAAAACCCGAAGCGTTCCCGAGTTGAATGATAGCTTCGCCAAAGAGCTCAGTACTGATTTCAACACCCTCGACGAGCTTCGCAACCGCTTGCGCGAGAACATGAAAGCTGAGAAAGAGCACGAGGCGGAACATCAAGGCAAGGAAAAACTGGTCGAGGAACTGGTCAAACGGAACGACTTTCCCGTTCCGGAAGCCATGTTGAACGACCAGATCGATCTTCGCCTGGAGCGTGGCTTGCGCGCTTTGGCGGCCCAGGGCATGCGCACCGAGGACATGAAGCGGATGGATCTTCCTCGCCTGCGGGCCGGACAGCGGGAAGCTGCCCTACGCGAGGTGAAGGCCTCGCTGATCCTGGAAAAGATCGCCGACGAGGAAAAAATTGAGGTCAGTGACGAGCAGCTTGAGAGCGAGATGGAAGCATTGGCGACTCAGTCGAAACAGTCTTTGGAGCAAGTCCGTGCTCGTTTGACGCAGGATGGAGGGCTGGATAGAATTCGGCATCGCATCCGCAACGAAAAGGCTTTGGATTCTTTGTACCGCAGGTCCGCATAGTGCGGCCTGCGTTCCTCGTTCCCTGTTCGTGCTTCGGGAAGAAGTGTGGATAGGGTTGAACGCTTAGCAGGCGTGAGTGATCATTGGTTGGGCACCACGCATTGCTGCCGAAATTCTGAGCGCAGCTAGGATCGGCTTCCAAGAGCGGGAATACAACTGCAAAGGAGCAGTGAATCATGCTTGTGCCCATGGTAGTTGAGCAGACCAGCAGGGGCGAGCGGGCCTACGACATTTATTCCCGCCTGTTGCGGGACAATATCGTTTTTCTTGGCACTCCTATTGATGATAATGTCGCGAACTTGATCATTGCCCAGATGCTCTTCCTTGAAGCCGAAGATCCTGAAAAAGATATTTCTCTCTATATCAATTCGCCCGGCGGTTCCATTACCGCGGGCATGGCGATCTACGACACCATGCAGTTCATCCGGCCGGATGTAACCACCATCTGCATCGGCCAGGCGGCCAGCATGGCCGCGTTGTTGCTGGCCTCGGGCGCTGCCAAGAAACGTTTTGCCCTGCCCACGTCGCGGATTCTGATCCACCAGCCGCTCATGTCGGGACTGTCGGGACAGGCGACTGACATTGATATTCACGCCCGTGAGATTTTGCGCATGCGCGAGATCACCAGTCAGTTGCTCTCCAAACACAGCGGTCAGCGCCTGGAGAAAGTGGAAAGAGACGTAGAGCGCGACTTCATCATGAATGCCCAGCAAGGTAAAGAGTACGGCATCATTGATGACATTATTTTCAAGCATAAGTAAGGTGGGCAGCTTAGGCCATGGCTAGGGCGGAAAATTTTTCGCAGGCTGCCTCCAAAGTTGTACCGGATATTGCACCAACGGTACGTTGTTAACTGAGGAATTATGGTTCAATAGCTTCACTGTGCGCAGTACTGAAGGGTTCGCCAGAAGTTGCCGATGGCCGATAGAGGCAGCTTCTCAAAAGGGGCAGCACGGCTCCTCCCGGATACGAGCGGACGGGGAAAAATGGCTGGGAGCGAACCCCTACCAAGACGTGCGGCATAAGGAGTGTTTTCTGTGAGAACCAGAACCGGTTCCGATGAAGTACTTCGTTGTTCGTTTTGCCACAAGTCGCAAGATGCCGTCGCCAAACTGATCTCGTCGCCTACCGACTACCCGCGCGCCTATATTTGCGACGAGTGTGTCGCTGTCTGTAACTCGATTCTGGAAGACGACCGCTCTGAAGCCCAGCCGGCGGCAACGCCTAATCAACTTCCTAAGCCAGCTGAGGTGAAAACGTTTCTCGACGAGTACGTCATTGGCCAGCAGCAGACCAAAAAGAAGCTGGCGGTTGCCGTTTATAACCACTACAAACGCGTGTACATGAACCGGCAACGCGGAGGCGAAGTCGAACTCGCCAAGTCGAACATCATGCTGATCGGCCCCACCGGCACCGGTAAGACGCTGCTGGCGCAAACCCTGGCCAAGATGCTCGATGTTCCTTTTGCCATCGTCGACGCCACCACTCTTACGGAAGCCGGCTATGTTGGCGAGGACGTGGAAAACATCATCCTCAAGCTGCTGCAGTCCGCCGATGGTGATGTGGGCCGCGCACAAACCGGTATCATCTATATCGACGAGGTCGACAAAATCGGCCGTAAGGACGAAAACCCTTCCATCACTCGCGATGTATCGGGCGAGGGCGTACAGCAGGCGCTGCTTAAGATCCTGGAAGGCACGGTCGCCAATGTGCCTCCGCAGGGCGGGCGCAAACATCCTCACCAGGAATTCACTCCAGTCGACACCACCAACATCCTGTTTATTTGCGGAGGAGCATTCGTTGG